>Ga0307516_10006917_pt1 | contig 13170 bp, 19 predicted proteins | sample 19_EM_MG_FD_203310 | JGI IMG/M metagenome (GOLD analysis project Ga0307516, IMG submission 203310) | Populus trichocarpa ectomycorrhiza microbial communities from riparian zone in the Pacific Northwest, United States - 19_EM | ecosystem: Host-associated > Plants > Roots > Unclassified | place... | reverse complement strand
GTCACGGAGGCCTAGACCACATGACGTTCACTGATGAGATGGCTAAGGCGGTGGCTAACCGAAAGGTCGGCACCTCTGGCTACCTCCTTCCCCTTTTCGTGTCACGCTCCGCGGCACTTTCCGAAATCAAAACGATCGCCCTCAAGGAGTGGCACACCTTCCTCGGCAACCTAGAAGACAAGGATGAAAAGATCTTCCGCAAGGAGAGCGGATTCAAACCCTTCGCCAACGCCCGAATGGGCTCCACGTTTCTACGGCTACGGCCCCCTAAGTGGTTCAAGGCCATCGACCACCCTACTATGTCCCAGTTAACACAAATGTGCACTAACCACGCTCCCACAGGGGAGTACTTCAAACACACTGTCTGGACATACCAGGACAAACCCTCCTCCTTCTACCTCTGCCCTTACCGACACAAGAACCACCCCCCTTCCTTTCAAACACGCAACCACATCATCCGTGTTTGCCCTCTCTTCGATGACACTCGGGATAGACTTCGGAAAGTCTTTCCCAGGATAGACCGGCCTAGTGCCTCACTCGGTAGGATGACAAAGAAGAAGGTCATCGAGAGCACCCTGGATTTCTTACGAGCTGGACCGTTCAGCCGGAAGCACACGCCTTACGAACCGCCGTGACTTCCCTTCCTTCGCGGACGCAACACGACGTCACCGTCCTGACCTCTTAGTGGTCGTTACCCTTTTAGGCCTTTACTTCGGCTTTGTCCCTACCCGCCTACGCGGCACTCCTCTCCCCACTTGCCTTGTTCCGTTTTTCTTTTAACCTTCGGGTACCCTTTTACGGGTTTTGCTTATGGTTAGCTGTGTGCTAGACAGACAAATAGTCCCCTCGCCTCGCATGTAGTAGTAGAGTAAGCCGGCGGGATACTCCCCTGGTCACCATACCATCCGGAGTATAATAGACTCACACACACACACACACGTCTTTCCCCCACCTCTCGTTACGCGCCATGAAGACCGACGCCGATATTATCACTGTGGGAGGTGTCGAAGTGAGGCGAGTCAAACCTGGAATCTACGTCAGGGAGGATGAGTGGCAACTGTGTCCAGAATTCAACAAGGTCCGCCGGCCGTCCACCTCTTCACCCCATGTTCTTCTGCTAACCTGGAGATAGCCCCTGAGTTTGCGACGGGTGTGCAAACACGAACCATTCGACGAGCTTCCCCTTGTCTATCTCCCCAATCCAGAATTCGGCCATCGCCCCCCACATTGATCTTCCTGTAGTAATTTCCGGCATAGCACTCGAGGGAGAACTTGCTCCCCCCAGCCACCCGTCCAAAAATTTGAAGATAATGGATTTAGTCGTGGAACAGGAACACCTCAACAAGGAATGTGACCTCGCACCGGGGAACCACATCGCCGACACCGGTATCTCCTCAGAAGACGAACCTCATCCTCGGGCTGAAGACGAACTAGTACAGGCAAATCATTCCTGAGGATAAAACGGACGAGGTCGTTCGAACTCTCAAGGAGTATCTGCCTGGCGCAACCTGCAGTGGTATCTACCAGAAGCCAATATGCACCCTGCCGAGTAAGTTCCCTGTCGCCTCCGGAGGCGTTACAAATAGGTTGACTTGTGTATGTTGGTGTCCATGTTCGCGTGGAGCCAGCCACTGGGTGTCTCGATCTCGTACTCACACGTTATCGCTTTTGACGAAGTCCCCCCTTTCAGGACGTGATACTGGGAGTGCCTCGAATGCCTACTGCGTAGAGAATGAAGCGGTGGATATGTTACTTGCGGTTTGGGGTGCGAATCATCACGCTGATGACAGCTAGCGCAGTTTCCTGAACCCTTTTAATACCAAGTTCTATGACAGTAGTAGACTGGACAATAGAACGCGGAGAGCTAAGCAGGAGGACGGATTCCTGGTGGCTGCTGTAGCCGTGTTACTACCGAGCGCTCCGCGTCAAAGTCGCGTCGCGCCAAAGTGAATGCGTTGTCCTCTGGACGGAACCGCGATGCCGAACCCATCCCTCCCACCAGAAATCCTCGATTACATAGTCGACCTCCTGCAAGGCAACTCAAAACCGCTCAAAGAGTGTTGCCTCGTCTCTAAATCATGGATCCTACGCACCCGAAAGCACCTTTTCGCCGAAGTCAGGTTGGACGCCGAAGAGGACCTGATATCGTGGAAGGAGATCTTTCCGGATCCTACGACTTCCCCCGCCCACCACGCCGAGACTCTGTACGTCGGATGCCTTCACGTCGTCACTCCTGCGGATGCGGACGCGAGTGGTTGGATCGCAGGTTTTTCTCGCGTCGTGAACTTGAAATTGGACGCTTACAATGCGTACCTCGAGAACGCGGAGGCCTTTCTCGTCCCATTTCACGGACTCTCACCCACCATCAAATCTCTCTCCGTGTATCTTGCCGTCCTCCCGCCCTCGCAGCTTTTAAACCTCATCCTCTCATTCCCCCTTCTCGAGGACTTGACCTTGATCGGCGACGATCCCTCAACCCGCAACATTGATGGTCCCGATGGGCTGTCAACGATCATCCAGCCCTCAAACCCACCCGCACTTACTGGGTCCCTGGAGCTTCATCTGGGGGTAAGGATAAGACCTATCGTCCATCGATTGTTGTCCCTACCGGGCGGCGTCCACTTCCAGGACCTCACTTTGACGGCGTGTGACGAGGAGGATCATTTGCTGGTGGTTGCGTTGTTGGAGGAGTGTTCGTATACCCTCGAGTCTCTCGATATTTGTTATGACCTCATCCGTACGCCCATTTGGCATCTGCGTCCGCGCCGATCACTTACTTCTGTTCCCAGCTGGGTCGAGGTCAGCTTCGATCGACCTCTCGAAGGCAACAAGACTCAAGGATGTGACCTTTGGAATCGGTTCATGGGATGTTGAATGGGTCATCGTAGCACTCCAAACCATCACACCCATACACCAAGATCTTAGGCAAATCTCGATTCATGAGACTCACTACTCGGTCTTCGTCGAGATGGGTGCCGAGGTCGGGCAACTTATCGAGGAACAAACCGCTAGGCTCTGGTCGGAGCTCGACCAGCTTCTCGTCCAACTCTGGATGTCGCGCTCAATCCGTCCGAAGCTGCTGTATAATGGGTTTCCGGAGGGTGAGAAAGCCATGCGCGATCTGGCGAGGTGTTGTTTGCCAGAGATAACAGGGAGAGGGATAGTCGACCTGGTCAGCATCTAGGAGGTGGGGAACTCGGGGAGCGTCTGGTTAGGGCTTCGTGTGGGGTGTGAGAAGGTGAGGAGCGGTGGGTTGTCCTCAATCTGCAGAGCGCCTGGGCAGAGCCACACCTGGGCCTTCTCGACAGGACGTGGAACGCCTACGACAGTTATAATTCTAGAAGCGGGGCTGGAGAAGATGATACCGATGCTCCCAGGATCGCCGGTCGAGGGTCTGTTGTGCCTTTCGCTCCGTTTCGCGTGTTCCTATGTACTTCCGGTAACCACGTGTATACACTGTGACCCTTCGGATGGTTTCCTTTCGCTCGTTGTGGAGTTGAGCAACGGCGTCTGCGGTAGCGATCATCGTGGGCGCCTAGGAGCGCCGGAAGTCGGGTGAACCGAACCCAGCGCCAAAAGTGCGCCGGGTGCTTTGCCCCCTGGTGGAAGCCACGATGCCGAACCCATACCTCCCACCAGAGATCCTCGATTCCATAGTCGACTTTCTGCACAACTACCCAACGGCGCTCAAGAAGTGTTGCCTCGTCTCCAAATCATGGATCCCCCGTACCAGAAAGCACCTCTTCGCATATATCATATTAGAAACCGAGAGGAACCTGACATTATGGAAGAGGACGTTTCCAGATCCCTCAATCTCTCCTGCGCATTACACCAAACGTCTGGTAATTGGGTCTCCCAATATCGTCACGACCACAGGCGCAGAAGAGGGGGACTGGATCAGAGGCTTTTCCAGCGTCGTGCGGTTGGAAATAGACGGTCAAAAAGCCGACAGGTCGAAGGTCTCTCTCCTCCCGTTCCACGGACTCTCACCCATCATCAAATCCCTCCGCGTGCATTTCGTCGTCATTCCGTCTTCGCGGGCTTTCGACCTCATCCTTTCATTCCCCCTTCTTGAGGACCTGGACGTGGACGTTCGAGCTGGGTCGATCGACAATGATGATGAGTCTAACGCGCCGCCGACCATCGTTCACCCTTCGGGACCCATGCTTACTGGCTCCCTCCAGCTTCGTTTGAGGGGAGGGATGGAGCCTATCGCGCGTCGGTTGCTGTCCCTACCGGGCGGTATCCACTTCCGGGAGCTCACCTTGACGTGGTATCACGAGCGAGACTCCTCCTCGACGATGGCACTTGTGGATAAATGTTCCCGCACCATTGAAGTTCTCTGTATTACTTGTTTCCTCCGTATGTCCATCCGGTATCGGTGTCCGCACAATGACCGACTTTGCTTTCCAGGTGCGCCGGTGGCCGCGATCGACCTCTCGAAGGCGACAAGACTCAAAGGTGCCGTTTTTCGGGCCATGCTAATGGACCTTGGTTGGATCACCACGGCACTCCGAACCATCACGCCCAAACATCAGAAGCTTCGAAAATCTCGATTTACGTGTACTTCGGCTCCACCCTCACCGGTATCATCAGTGCCAACGTTAGACAAACCATCGGAGAACAAAAATTCGGACAGTGGTTAGAGCTTGACCACGTTCTCGCAAAACTCTGGGAATCACACTCGATCCGTCCACGGATCCTGTACTACGTACTCCCTTCGGAGGGGGAGCAAGTTACGAATGAGTGCATGGGGTGTTTGTTGCCGGAGATAACGAGGAGAGGGATCATCGATTTGAGCAGATGGGCATGATAATGGCGAACTCAAGGAGCGCGGGGTTGAGATTTTGGAGAGCGTTATATAAAAAAGTTAGATAGGATGTATGTAGGTGCTTTCGAGTACAGTAGTTTGTGTCAGCTTGTACCATATGGCTCTTGTCACAAATGGCCTTTTGCCCGTGCAGGGAAACACGGGCCTGAAATACACTCGAACCCATCTTCATCATCACTGGTCGGTGGATGCAGCCTCGACATCCCCCACAGTAACCTGTGTACTCAATAACTCCTGCGTATGCTGGTAACCTTTCATTCCCCCTTCTCGAGGACTTGACCGTGGTCGCTTTCGATACGTCAGTCGACGATTCTACCGGGCCGCTGGCCGTCGCCCACCCTTCGGGCTCACCCACGTTCACTGGGTCTCTCCGGCTTTTTATGAGGGGAGGAATGGAACATGTCGCACATCGGTTGTTGTACCTACCGGGCGGTATCCACTTCCGGAAGCTCGTCTTGACGTGGTTTCACGAGCGGGATCCCTCGTTGGCGGCAGCGTTGGTGGAACGGTGTTCCTGCGCCCTTGAATATTTCGATATCACTTCTAACCCCCTCGGTACATCCACCCGGCACCTGCGTCCATACCGATGATTATCTTCTGTCTCTAAGTCCAGCTTTGGTCGGCTTCGATCGACTTCTCCGAGGCGACGAGGTTCAAAGGTGCCGTTTTTCGGGCCAGGTCATTGGGCGCTGACTGGATCACTGTGGCGCTCCGAACCATCACAGCCAAACACCAGGGTTTTCGACGGATCCTGGCCTGCGTGGAGTTCGACTTTCCGCCGGAGTCACTGGTGCCGATATTAAGCAAACCACGCCGTTTACCACCCCGATGGTAATGGTACTTCCGGACCGTTGGAACGGAGCATGTGTTTGTCGGTTGCCTTTAGCAGAAATCATTGGACGGTGGGACGCTCGGGGGGACTAAAACGGATCCAACCAGTGACCACGAGTCAAACCGGGAACGTCGACACCGATGGCGTGGGGGGTTGTGTTACAACGACCTTAGGCGCACGAACTCGTGCCGTGTAGGAACGCCTGCATGGAGAGCGGTGTGCTAATAAAACCAGATATAACTATCGCCGTACCACACACCGTCGTGACTATGATCACCCCGTTCTACATACGAGGCGGAAATGAGAGAGCGACAAAAAGAGAAAGGGTCAAAGTGATGATCCGGAAACCTCGAATCTCGCCTTTCTACACATCGAACTTGACCCGCTTGCCTGAAAATTTCTCCTCTAGTTCTTCGAGACTCATGAACTTATCAATGTCGTCAGTCGCCTCCAATCGCAGTTCCTAAACGGTAATGACCGGTTGGCTTTTGTGGATGGAATGGAACTGAGCCCACGTGCCTGAGATTGGAACAGCGCCAGCCAACTGTAAACCCGAAATTCTCTCCGTGGGACGTTGAGGGGTAACGTCGGCACAAACAGCTCTCCCAAGGTTCCCAAGGTCCAGATGAGGATTGGGAGGCTGACCAATTGCCACACCTTGAAAGTGACATATGCCAGCGTCTCATCCTCATATACCTGTGCGATTACAGGTCCCGACCCCGCAAGATACGGTAGACTGTACGCCGCACTGACCTGTGCACGGATGATGGCGAACCGGTCTGGAGAGAGTTCGGTGTACCCCCCAGGACCCATGCCTTCTGTGAAAGAAACGGCCTATGGAGTAGGTCGAGGTCAGAAGAAACGTTGTACGCGAGGGCACAAAAAGACCCACGGTAGGACAGGGGACATAATAGCTACCCCGGTCATTATCTTTCCACATCTGATGGACGCCATTGCTATGGGCTACCCAGAACGCAACGTCCTTGTCCGTCGTATTGAGATACCTGGTGTTCGTGATGGGGGCTCCTCGAATATTACCACTTGGCGGCAGTGAGGTATTACTGTACCCTTTCCCGACGATCCGCAAAGCGGAGGGGGATACGATAGATGTGTTGTACGTTTCTATGATCCAGGGTTCATACTTTTGCACGCAAACTGCAGCATCGTAACCGATCCTGGTTTCCGTCCCATTGACATCCGGCAACGACGTATTCGAGTATACAGGGAAACGCCCAGAAGGTGTGAAACTGGTGTTGAGTCGGATGAGGACCGTCTCGACGGCTACGTATCCCGGATTCTCAGCCGGTTCTAGCTGGGCATACATGAGGGCATTGGAGCTAATGGACTCGCCACTGTTTGGCCATTTCACTGTAGTGCGTAGGTTAGACACGAAGAATGCGAGAGGGCCGACAAGAACCCACAGACGTAGGAGATCGTCGAGGGGTCGATATTTGATGGGATGATATCCTTCACGTCTCGGCCATAGAGTTCCGGTCCTCCCGCGAATGCTCTTGGTAGGCCCATGCCGTACACCCCGAACAAGCCTCGAAGAAAATCTTTAGGAACGAAGGCATAGGTGAGATTTCCGGCAGATAAGGGTATCCTAGGTAGGGGACAAATAAGCAAGTCAGCTCAAAGGAGGGTATGTCAAGTCGCTTTACAAGTTGACTTCAGGGTCGGGCAGCTTCATGCATTGAATCCTGATTCCCCACTGCGGATATCTGTATCAAAGGCGAATATCAGGAAGTCAGGCTCCGTCTCTAGCGAGCGGATTGTAGCACATGCCGTAAAACTGCGCCGGTGTAGCTCTTAGGTGCGTTCCTACCCGTCAATGGAGCAGTGTTGTTTGGGGTGTCCTTCAGGCCGATCGTTGACGCAGGTTTATCGAAAGTCCCAGCCCCAGAGCCGCCAGGGACAAACTGGGACAGACTTGGTTGGGCGAAGTAGACGGTGTTGTTGCCGTGAACAAACTCGACGACGTCAGACGTGCTTCTGCCGTATGGGAGCAGGGTCCATGTTTCGGTGTAGTTCTTGGTGCCAATGTGTTAGAGCGGACGGGCCAAAATTCATTTACGACCGGTTTACCTTGGACGCCAAATATTGAACGTCCGCGCGCGCTACGTCCTCCTTGGTTAAGTCTCCGGCGATCAAAACTTCGTGGTAGACCTTGTCTTGGTTCTGTTCGAAGATAAGGAAATCCAAGAAGGAGATGGCAGGTCTGTAGCGCGTACACTTATGAAAGTATTGATTGCCATGATGCGCCCAAATAGGAAGGGTAACAGGGGACCTAGGAAGGCGAGGACGACGAAGAATCCCAAGAACAGTAACCATGGGCGCTTGCTGCAGCGGGATTAGAGGCCACAGAGCAGAAGGATGATCTGAGGACGGACTCGTATGATTTACGCGAGCGCCTGGAAGTCTCTTGATTCCCGAAGCGAGACCGGAATATATGGAAGGCGGGCATGAAGCTTGTCGGATTGCTCGAGCTCCTGGCCAGATCGCGGAGCGTCATTCCACCGCCTTCGTGGCTCATGTGAATCACAGTGGCCCAGGCTGTTTGAAACAAAGTCTTAGAAAGTCCCACAGTAGTCGACCAGCGTGAACTCACTCAATGCCTCGAGGTGTTGCGCTCCAATCTCGAGGAGAATGTATCCGAGGGCGAACCCGACCCCCGAACACCACGTGGAGACCAGGAGTCGCACAATAAATAATGACTTATCCTTCGCCACGAATGTGAGGAGGTAGAACGCCGGATATGCAGCGGGACACAAGGCAGTAAGGATCGCGATACGAGAGAAGCTCGGTCTCTCAAAGCCTCGAAACAGTGGTTTCGATCGCGGGGGCGACGGGTCGTTGGTGTGCTGGGGATTCGTCGTGGATGGTGGTGGGGAGGGCCATGCTTGATCCTCGGCACCGACCTCTTCCCCGTTTGGGATCGTAAGGGAGGGGTCTGTTTGGATGAGAGGTTCGGCCGGGTTTTCAGTAGGGTGAGGACTGGAGTTGTTGTCTCTCAAGCGAACATGCTCCATGCTGATAACTCAAGGGAGGGGAAGGCGAGGGCCATCCGTTCCCCCCGAATGTGATATACACAATAGCGGTCGACTGTGTGTTATCCGCAGGACAGGATGGGTTTGGTCTAGGTCTTGATGCCCTCAGCCATTCGCGCAGATGAAAGGAACATCCTGTGTCTCGACCGGCCTGGCACATCGCGTTACGTCCTGCGCCACTCATCTACTGGACCCCCGAATATTCGGTGGCCCCCTACCCGAACCCCGTGGCGGTGGCATCGGAATTCCATCGGGGACAAATATCAAACACCGCATCCGGCCTCAGCATGGGCACGCAGCTGCATTCTTAAAGCGTCTGTGAGGGTCGCAGTAAGTGAACGAGCGGGGAGGAAACCCTCGATAGTCGCCAGGGTACATCCAAGCCGCGGATTTCCGTTGGAGCCCATCGATATGACGAAAGGAAGATCTCATTATGCATTTCGAGATAAGGTTGTGATATAAACAGAACTGACTTGGCGACGATCTCGAATGGGCAAAGTGACTGAGTTAGGGTAAACGGTGATGCATGATGCGTTGAGCGGCGACATCGATGAAGGCCTTCATCTCATCCTTTGAATTCGTCGCGCCAGGAGGCACCTTATTCCCCAACGTATTGTTACTATCGGGCTGAATCCCAGGACAATCTCAGTTCTCGTTCGAGAGCCGAACCGCGGGATTACACCAACCGTTTCTGAGATGACCAAACAGACTGTGGTGGACACGCTCCTTCGCTCGCCGCCGAGAAGCCTGCAACAGGGATGAGGAACATGCGGTGCACTGCCCAGGGTGTACGAGAAACGTGCCATGGGTTCAGTTTTGGGGATATAACGACGCCTTTAAATCCGGAAGCATCAGCCCTAGTCAAGAGAGCAAGGTGAGCGTTTGCAAACGAGGGACATCCCGAATCCGGTGCCGTACCAGTGGTCCGCGCCGTATTTAACCAACGGTGAGACGGAGTTCGGTTTCCCCTGGTTGCGACAACCGATGCTTGTGGGACGCGTTGCTTTGGTCGTGGGCGAGTGGTGGGCTGGAGGCCATAGTGACCGACTGAGTCGCTGCAATAAAGGGAAGCGGGGTAGAGGGAGAGAGAGAGGAGACGGAGGAAGATCTCGGAGTCGGGCGAGCGTTTCAACCGGAGCGCTTCCAAGGACGGCGAGCGCGAAGTCACACACCTCCGCCTTTCCCCCACGAACCCCATCCCCCTTCCTCTTCCTTCCGTTCACGAACCGTTCCGACGTGCCGAGAACCAAGGACCGTTTGGCACCCTGCCCACCGATCCGAGAGCGTCCTGAGATGAAAGCGGATTGGAGGGTAAGAAATGGGTGACTCGTTCTAGGACAAGGTGCTTGTTGAGGGTGGGCGAATGTACGAGTTGATCAATCCAACTTTCTTTAGCATACTCTACCCGTCGTCCGCTGGGGTACTCTTACGGATTTTGTCATCCTACGACCCGGATCATAGCGTGTGGTCCGACCGGCACCATACGCTCAAGGCCAAACTCTGCCTTTTGTTCAACTTGCCCAGGACAAGGTGGACCTGCTGGAGTCCAAAAACATCGTATCCCACAGACGCATCGCTCCGGCTTGTTTATCAATTTCACTTTGCTCCAGCGATGTGATCGCTTTGATTTTAACCGGCGCCCCGGGTGTATATGCATCCGAGCTGCCCCGACACTGTCGCCCGATCCAGGGACTTACAAGAGGTTTGGGTTGCTTGGCACACCGCTCCCTTGAAGACCCCGCCGGTACAGCGCGTGGTACGTGGATCACTCTCCTTGTCTCCTTCCTTCCTGAAGTGTGGTATGCTCTTTTCGCAGTAGTGCGATTGCCGTTGTGCCATCACGGATGTCCCAAGGGGGAGAAACACTGGAACGCGCTTGGTCCCGAACGAAAATCTGCCCCGGAGTTGTACGAGGACCTCCGCCGCAGCGAAAATGGAGGGACGCTTACTAAGGATGCCGTTGACCACTGAGGGTAATGGTGTATTCGAACTTTTGGAGCAGAGCATACCTGATAAGAGGCTATTGTTCTCAAGGTCTACTGTACGTTCCGACAAAACAATCGAGCTCGACGCAGGTTCAATCACGCGAAGTCACCCCGTTCAGGATCTGCACTCCGCACGTCGACTATCCACCGCCATCGAGCATCAGTAACGAAGAATACGGGGTTGTGGGTCCCTACATTCCTTCGTATCACCCGCCTGAATCAAACACCATCGGGACCGTGACGCCGACGGATCTCCTCCATTCATCGGTATCGTTACCAACCGAACAAGCGGCACCAGTGGGGTTGACGGGGGGTGACCGGGAAGACACGCGAAGCACCGTCGTCACCTCAGGTGGCCGGTGGTCTTTGCCAGAATTATTGGACAGTGGAGACACTTGGTGGGGTTGAAATATGGCCCAACCCGTAGCCACAAATCGCACATGTGTAGAGCGATAAACCAAAAAAAAACAGATATATGGCATATCGCCGTATCACGTATTCTCGTGGGTATAATCATCCAGTTCTACGTACAAGGAGGAAGAAAAAGAGCAACAGAAAGGGTCAGTGTGTTGACCCCGAAAATTCAACTCTCGCCTTTCCCCATGACGAACTTGACCTGCTCGTCTGAAAAGAATTCCTCCAATTCGTCGAGGCTCATGAGCTTTTTGAGCTTGTCAGCCGCCTCAATTCGCAACTCCTGAATCCCAACTGCCGGTTAGCCCTTATGCATGGAACACGACTGAGCCGATATACCTGAGAATAAAACAGCGCCAACCAACTATAAACCCCGAATTCCCTCCGTGGGATATTGAGTGGCAAAGTTGGCACGAATAATTCCCCGATGATTCCCAGAATCCAAATGAGTATCGGGAGGCTGATCAGCTGCCACTGCTTGTAAGTGGTATATGCTAACGTCTCATCTGCATACGATTGTGCGACGAGGGGTCCCGACCCTACAAGGTATGGTAGAGTGGTAGCTGCACCGACCTGTGCGCGGGTGGTTCCAAACCGGTCTGGGGAGAGTTCGGTGTATCGCTTAAATTCGTTGCCGTTGGTGAAAGAAGCGACCTGTGGAGTGGGTCGAGGTTAGAAGAAATGTCGCACACGGAGCACGACGGGACCCACAATAGGACCGGGGACGTAGTCCTCGTAGTTGATTTTCATCATTTGACTGACGCCATGTCCATGAGCAATATGAAACAGCTCCTCCTTGGCCGGTTTGTTGAGATATCTAGTGCTCGCGATTGGAGTTCCTCGTATCCTACCGCTTGGCGACGAGGTACTCCCGTTCCATTTCTCGACGATCCGCAAAATGGAGGGGGATGCGAAAGATACGTTGTATGCTTCGATGATCCAAGGTTCATACTTTTGCACACAAACCGCAGCATCATAACCCATCTCCCACCCCGGCGTGCCTTTGGAAAGTACAGGGAAAGTGCCCCAGGGCTCGAAATCGATGACGAGTCGGATGAGGACTGTCTCGATGGTTGTCCATTGGTAATCCTGGCCAGGGCCGGATTCTGTAGAGCGGAAGGCAACATCGTCGCTGGAGCTTGAAGAGTAGAGGCTAACAGCCTTGCCATCGTCCAGTGAACCCACTGTGGTGCACAGGTTGGGTGAAAAAATTACAGGAGGGGCCAACAAGAACTCACGGAGTAGGGAGATTGTTGAGGGATCGATATTTGATGGAATGGTATCTTTCTCATCTAGGGCCCATAAGTTCGGTTTTTCCAACCAGAGTGGTAGGTCCATGCCATACACCCCAAACAAGCCCCGAAGAAAATCTCGAGGAACGAAGACGTAGGTGAAATTTTGGCTCGATAGGGGTACCCTGGGTGAGAACAAATCAGCGAGTTGGTTCAGGGGAATGGATGTTGAGTTGTTTCACAAGTTGACTTTAGGGTTGGGCAGCCTCTCGCAGTGAATTCTGATTCCCCACTGGGGGTATCTAAAAGAAGGCAGACATCAGGGCGTCAGGTTAAATCTCTAGTGAGCATGCGGTGTATACCGTAAAATCGCACTAGTTTTGCTCTTAGCTGCGTTCCGACCGATCAACAGCAGAGTGTTGTTCGGGGTATCCTTCAGACCGGTCAACACAGATTGATTGAAAGCCCCGACCCCAGAACCGCCAGGGAGGAGCTGAGACGGGCTCGGTTGGGCGAAGTAGACGGTATCGTTGCCGTAAACGAACTCAACAGTGTCAGACGTGCCTCCATATGGGGACGCGAACCATCCTGCGGGAAGGGTTCTCGCCAGATATTCGTCCCCACCGGACAAGGCTCCAACGATCAAAACTTCATGGTATACTTTGCGTTGGTTCTGTTCAAAATTTAGGAAATACCAGAAGGAGGTAGGTTTGCGGCACATACGCTTATGTAAACTTCGATAGCCACGATGCGTCCGAATAGGAAAGGTAACTGGGGGGCCAGAATGGCGATGACTAAGAAGAATACCAAGAACAGGGACCATGGTCGC
>Ga0307516_10006916_pt1 | contig 13171 bp, 16 predicted proteins | sample 19_EM_MG_FD_203310 | JGI IMG/M metagenome (GOLD analysis project Ga0307516, IMG submission 203310) | Populus trichocarpa ectomycorrhiza microbial communities from riparian zone in the Pacific Northwest, United States - 19_EM | ecosystem: Host-associated > Plants > Roots > Unclassified | place... | reverse complement strand
AGAGATAAGAGAGTCAAAGATAAGAAGATAAGGTGTGAAAGAAAGAACATATAAGGAAATGGCTGAGTAAGAATAGAGTTTGGCTGAATCAGAATAAGGTTTGAGTGTAAGCAGTATGAAGTAATAGTTTGGCATTGAGTCAGCAGTGTGGAGTAATGCCAAGCACCTGTCAAACCTTATAATAATGTCCACAAGGCCAAACAATGAAAAGATGAGAATATTGGAAAGGTGTTTTAATACCACTCCCTCTTTAGATAGATGTTATCCTCTCTTCAGGTTTGTGCTACTCTCTCTTTAGGTTCTGATTAAATAAGAAGCTAGTGCCATTCCATAACATGAACTAACACATTCATTCGGTGAGTGCTGGAATGATTGCGGGCTCTCGGATTGCACTGACCTCCACTGCCTGCTAAGGTATGAGCAACCCGAGACATTCAGTGCAGGAGGCATACCAGGTGCATCGTCAGTGTGATCGCATGGATGAATGGTCTCCTGACATATCGGCAGCCCGGAGATCACATCTTCATGCCAGGGTCTCGATTGAAACGTTGAAGGCGTGCCATTTTCATCCAATATGGTTGGAAGATGATGGGATGCAAGGTGATTCGAATTCGTCAGACTAGTACCGAGATGCAACTAACGATTCTTTACAGGGAGAAAGAAAAAAGACAATCATCGGAGGTCATGTACAGATCATTGAAAGGGGTGGAGGACAGGGAAACGAGATGATGTGGGGGCTGGGGTATATTCAGAGGTACAGTGGAAGGTGAGGTTCTCAGAATCTTGGAGTCCTTTTGATGAATAACCCTCAGTTACAGGAAGTGGAATTTGTCGTAAAATGTAATATAGAGACGCTAACTGCTGACATGTAGAAATAGATTATACAGTTTACTCTCCCCCTTTCCACCCTCTCCCGTTCTCTACCGCTCAGCCAACCACCTCCACCACCACCACCAACCCCCCAACACCGCCCACTGCTCGCAACACCACCCCCAACACCAACCACCACCACCACCACCACCCAACACCCCAAACCCAATGCCCACACGCGAACGCCAACTTGCACTCCAAACACTGACACCCACTAGCCCCACCCCAACTGCCAATGTCCATTCCACACACCGGAACCACGTGGGTGAAGTGTCCGGAGGATGGAACGGTGTGAGTGGGATGTTAGGAGGAAGGATAGCATGGGTGGGATGTTAGGAGGAAGGGATGGCATGAGCGGAGTGTTAGGAGGATGGAACAGCGTGGGTGGGGTGTTAGGAGGATGGGACGGCATGGGTGGGGTGTTAGGAGAATGGGACGGCATGGGTGGAATGTTAGGAGGACAGGATGCAATGGGTGGATGCTGAGCGTGGAACGGAGTGGGAGGTCCACCACCACAACCTCGGAATGCTGCACAGCGGTGTCGATCGACACCCGAACTGCTGTTGCAAGGTTTCTTGGCTGGTTTTGGAGGCATACCCGCACACAGGTTGGAGTACCCCCAGGTTTTTGGAAAACCCCTTCCTGTAACCCTGTCGTGGGACTGCTCGCATCCAGCTATGCACCCGCCTCCCCCAGTAAGCCCTCTCTGACCTCTCCCTGCCCACTTGCCCCTTTCTGACAGCCCGGAAGCCACCAGAGCGCAATAGGAGACGACCACCATGATGCTGCAAATGCTGATGGGAGATGGCGTTCACTCTAACTATCCTGGTTCTCCCAGAAATAACTGTGCTGTGGGTGTTGAGCACGTTGATGACATTGAAGGATGTCTGCTATTTCTTATGCGTCACGCCTTGTAGTTCTTTCGGCCGGTGCCTTTGGTTCACTGGCGATTTTGGAGAGGTGAGTACGGTTGAATCTTCCCCCCGAAACATCAGGTTAAATGTTGTGGCAGGTCTGGAATTGGAGCTGCGCATACCTCCCAGATGTCGATGTGCCTGCTGAGCTCATAAGGGACCAGCTTGCACAGGACGCCAGGATTGTCCACGCCTTCAACCAGTTCGATCCCCATGCTGCAAACATACTCACCCATATCGAGCTTCCTGACACCAACCGGTCATTTCTGGCATTTTCCATGGGCCCAGTCTTTCGCGATCTCAGTAGGCTTCTATGGTACATATTCATGTGAGACGTTGAAGTGAATCGTTATGCCTTGTTTCATGGCGACGTCACCAAACAATGTGCAGTCCCACCAAATTCCACCATCCCTGCCTTACAATCGACAGCATAAGTAGATTAGTCATGTGACAAATTCGATGCGCTCATTTGGCGATTGCGTGCATCCGTAACCTCCATCTTCTCTTCTGTCAACAACAAGTGAGTAATGTTCAGATTCCTGAGCTTTCACTGATTAGGTCTTTAGCATGCCCCGTTTTGACCCCACCCTGCCTGACTTGCCTCACAATCATCCATACCAGGTGAGTTTTTTACTCCGTCGTCTTCGTTCTCCAACCGACCTATCTTGTAGGTGGGAGATACGGTATGGATGCGCCAGACCCGAGGGCGAAGACGTGCGCTCTTTATCGACTACTACAGACACCCAGCTATCAAGAAGGGGAAGAAATATGTAAGTACTTAGCTGCGATCTTTGAGGTTGATACTCATGAATGCTTCAAGACGCACAACGAAGTCACCGGCACTCTCATCCGGCTCCGTGGTAGGAATAGATTCATCGAGGATCTTTTGGCATGGCCCCTTGAGGCCATTTCAGTATATGATTCTTAGTGAGTCCCCTCGCATCCATTTTGAAAACTAGTACTAACAACTCGAACAGGATTTTTATATTAGATAAATGAACTAATTCCTTGGCATGCACAATCAAATGATTCGCGATATCATGCATTTGCGGCAGAAGCCCGTCGTCTAGATTCAAACGCTTCGCTGTACATACCATTTTCCTGTGAACAGGCGAGTACTCAAGACTTATTCTTTGTCTCTGGTGAACAGTCCCGGCCGCCGTCACAGTCTGTCAGCTCAAAGACAAGGTGGTGACAGAGCAGGTGCATTCCCTCAATTTCTGCCCACCCAGACGTTGACCAGGGTTTTTGAACGATTTAAACGGCCATACAACACCACTGCCCACTCCTATTTCCTGTGTGGGATGGCAAGGCAGTGGATGGAGCTGATCAGGATAAGTGGTGTGCGAGTGGTGACACATGGGGCATGTGTGGATGTAGCCACTCATGATCTAGGGATACGGTACTCCAGAACGCGTTGATACCCCCACGCAACACTCATTCATGATAACGGTGTGCCGTCGAAAATGGTAGTCATTCACGATAACGGTGTGCTGTCTACTGTTTTCAACAGCCATACCTGTTGGGCTGTGTGGATCTGCCAGTACGGTTACTGGTACTACTGGTACATGAGTTCCGCACCCATCTTTGGATGGTTAGTATACGGCCGTCTTCCGTATATGGTACGGTGTGCAGCCCTAGACCATACTACTACTACTGGTGCGGTGATACTAACCTCCAAAGTATAATACAATTTCATCTACTTTAAGTACTGTATAACAAGTTCATACATTTCCAGGATGTTAAGCAACCTGTCAATATAAAATAATTTGTTGCGATAAATTTGCACAGTATTAAGGCATTGCCACATATAGGGAATACTGGCATTTTCATAAAATTCAATCTAATCTATTACAATACCTGCCAATAACACTGCATTCAGCTCATGATCTGCCACTGTGACAGACCTGGCATTAGTCAATGACAGATCAATCTACGACTTGGAACAAATTGTAAACCTTTGTAAGGCCTGGTATAGTGATTGAAAGGTGCTGATTAATGATTGCATCTACCTAGTCATATCGGGACCCTGCCGAAAACCCGATGCCTCTCTGCAACACTTTTAAATGGCTTGTCAGCCTTTAACATGCTGTGCAAGACTGACTTTGTATACTATCGCATTACAATTTGATCTTGTGTAGTCTAATACTGATGTATCTAGTTCATATTTGTTAAGACACACTAAAACCAAATAGGTCTTTTGCGGGCTTACAAGAATAACACGAGGAAAGGAAAAGGGAAGTCTATATTGACTAGGGCCCTCACACTAGGTTATAGTGGATAGCTTAAGAGAATACGACTAAGGTTACAGTCTAGACTACTGACTATATATACTAGTTGGAGAACATGTGTTAGCAATGAGGCATTCTGTGGAATCCTTATGTAAGTAGTTCCAGAATGTTCTACATGTGTTATAAGTGAGGCGTTGTGCAGCAATGCTGAGTGAAACTGACTGCAGATCATGTGATGGAGCACATGATGTGAAAAGGTGAAAGAATAGAAAGAATAGAAAGCTTGTGCATTGAGCTTTCGGAGAGCAGAGGGGTTGGATTTGTAGAATTCATTGATGATATCACGAGAGTTGATGCAGTTAGCTTCTGGTTCCCAAGTGTTGTAGTCATCGGTATAACCGGACCATTTGACTAGAAATTCGAGCTTTCCACATTTAAGTCATGAATCTATGATTTCTTCTACTTCGTATTCGGGGGTTCCTTCAATGACAATGGGTTCAGGAGGGATTGTGGATTGACCAGCAGTTGGTGGGCGATATGGGCGAATGTGGGATACGTTTATGACATTATCAATTTTGAATGAAGCAGATAATTTCAATTTGACAGCATTTGGGGAAATAATCTTAACGATTTCATAAGGTCCGAGTTGTCGCTCTGTGAGTTTGCATGATGGTCGGTCTACATTGAGATTCTATGTGGATAACCAGACTTTGTCACCAACTTTGTATTCCAGAGCTTCTCCTCTATGGAAATCTGCATAGCACGTCATGTCATCGCGCGATTTAGATAGTGCTGCCTGGGCTTCTTTGTGAACAGTTTTCATTTGCTCTGCAAATTCCTTAGCCAGTTCTGACTTTCCAGCCCTCCGAGGTTCTATCCCCATCCTTGGGTTCATCCCATAATTAGCACTGGTGATGGACAAGATTAACCATTACCTGAAGCCACTTGTACAAAGTCTTCTTGAATTCTGGGATCTGGGGGTGTTCTTTTCTCGCACATGCAACAAATATCTCGGAAAGCTGTTCAAAGCAATACTCATTCCTCTAGTGGCCGACATGCTCGGAGCACACCAGATCCTCGGATTGCCTGGCATTGCGACAGCCCATTATTTCTGCATGTTTTGTGATCTCGACATTGATGATCTCGACATCTTAGACCCTGCTGAATGGCCCACCAAGAATACAGACCATATCTGCTATGTCACTCATATGTACAAGGATGCCCCCAGTGAATCCGAGCAGCATGAACTCCTCCAGGCATACGGTCTGTGGTGGTCAGCTCTACTTGATCTTCCATATTGGAATCCGGTCTTGTATGCCATAATCAACTCGATGCATGTGCTTGACCTAGGACTCTTCCAACATCATTGTTGCAAACTTTTCCAGATTGATATTACTGTTCTGGGGGGAGACGGGTTTGTGGAGCCTCCTCCTGTTAAAGATAAATGGTCCAGTGATATCGGTTCCCTGATCGATTGTATCCAATGTATTCGCCGAAACGAAGTCGACATGTTAGGTCAACTTGTCAAATACCATCGCTGGGTACTTTACACTATCTGTGTCGATAACGATATCCGAGAACTGGGGAAAACTGTAGTCACAGACACCAAATGGGTCCTAGCAAGAAGTATTTACAACTGGGTTTGTCTATCACTTGTCATCTGTTCCATCTTCACTCAATTCCTTTTATCAGCACAAAAATGCCAATGACCCTAATGTCTGGGTGTTTCTAAGTGCCGATCTCGGACAGCGCCCTGCCCTTGCCGCACCAATCCACCCTGCCATGGACAACCAATTTCCTGCCAGAGATGGCATCGATCTTTCTCTAACTCGACGCATCATTAGGCATCTGAGGAGCCAAAACCCTGATGACCTCCAAAAGGCTTTCTCACAGGCAAACACTGCAATATTCGCGTATCTGTGTAATTTGATTCATGTGGAATGGAGCCATATTGAAATGAACCAAAGAGGTGCAAAAAGTGCCCTTTTTGAAACCCTTAGAAAATCAGTAAGATTTTCTGAGAACTACCATTGCTCATGCTGATAAAATTTCAAGATTGATGTGGACAGGCAGAAGTTAAATCAACTCACGTCTTATCTGCCCGTGAGATCGTCGAAGCACGTAGTGCTTGGCAAAGATGTTATGGAAGTGGTCTGGGATGACATGAAGCATACGAAACTACTCATGTGGATTCATCCAGCCCTGCCTAACTGGGGAACGGCAGAACAGGGTAAGCTCAGTGCAGATCAATGGCGCCTTGTATGCACCATCCATCTTCCCATCACGCTTATCCGCTTATGGGGCCACATCGCTGGTTGAAAGAGGGATATGCTCACACATTTCATGGATCTTGTTAGTGCAGTCCGCATTGCAAACATGCGAATTATGTCTCAGCAACAGATCAAGGCATACGACGATTGCATCCGCCACTACACTAGCCACTGTAAAGAGCTATACCCCAACAAAACCCTCAAACTGGTTTTACACGCTGTCTTACATATCGGCCAGATCTTGGACTTGTTCAGTCCAGTCCACACCATTAGTGCTCCTTTCTATGAGTGCTATATCAACTTTTTCCATCGCATGAACACAAAAAAGAAGCTTGGTATGCAGCAACCTCCCTTGGTTTCCATCTGCAATATCTGACAAGCAATTACAGGAGAATTAGAATCAACCTTTTTGGTCACTGCAGCGCGAACCTCGCATCTCCGAGCAATGCTGGCAGATGATGAAGATTTGCGCCAAATAGTGAGCGAAACAATGTCCATCCTGGAATCCACAGAAATGAGGATGCATGCAGCTATTGACATGCCAGTCTCCTCGACCCCAGTGCACCTTCGATTACCTTAGAGTCAAAGGCGCAGCCTTTCGAGCTAGGCAGGGAGACATATGAGCTGCTTGTCTATCTCATCAGCATGGATTCTCGACCTCTCACCCTACCTCAAAGTGCACTCTTGGTTGAGGAAATATCCATCGGAGGCATTTCTTAAAGCACCTCAACATCCACCAAGTTCCAGGATAGTAACATTATATTCTCTTCTCCTGCCAGTGATGACAGTAGTTCAAGAGCTGGAAGTGTGGAAGTCATCTTCTGGTATACTTACAGTTCAGCAGCCAACCAGGAAATCTGTGAATACTTCCTCGCAATACAGGAATATCTTTCAATGGATGGCTCAGATGGTCTGGTTGATATCTACAGAACATTTGGGTTCACTGGCGGATACCTTTGTCAGCCCCATGCTGAAACCCTTCATGTTATCCGCCTTTCCAAACTTGTGTCACATTTTGCCCTGACACCAATACAGTTGCGAATGACAGAGGTCATCCACATTCTACCTGTTGATAGGGTATGGCCTTCCATAGTTATTTCAGTCTCGACATATTGATATACCTGTTTGACAGTTGATGCTATCTTTCGACTTGGCCAGTGGTGCTGTTGTTGGAGACATGGACGAGCAAATAGAGGAGTTCGAAGATGCTGGGGGATTCGTGTTCAAAGACACTGATGAGGGTGATTTCATGGAGGATCCTGATGACACTGATGATGCTCTTTAGGCAACTGCTGAGACCTATACCATTTTGTCCTTTTCTAGGCCATTTTCATTCAATTATGCAGCGGGTATTTGTCTTCATTCAAACCAGGACAATGGCCTTTCTAAAATTTAGTGGCTGTAATTTAATCACCCGATGCACGGCTCTTGCAAAGGCATTGTCAAGTCATGTTTGTTGAGCTTGCTGCATTTGTCATGCACGCAGTGAACAGTTTCACCTCATTTTGTCTTAGATTCATCATCGCCAAATCTGGAATTTATTTTAAATGTCATTGGATACAAATGAGAACTAGCGTAAGAGTTGAACTCGAATCGACCAGAGTTGATATTTTAATACTAACCATCATTATGTCATCAGACATCTTCTGGATACATGTGAGTCTACATTGAAAACATATTCTCAATCAAACCGGCGCTTTGATGCTCACCAAAGAAAGGAATATATACATCACTAATGAGAATCTTATTTTTGATCATGTCTAGTTATATATTCTCTATTTATCTACCGTATAGCAATGCATTGGATTTGTCATGCAAGTGGTGAGTATCTAGCGCAGAATATATATATAAATAAAATTGCCGATCACATGCTGTTGATAAGGAGCAGACATTAATGGTATATTCCAAGAAATACTTGCCAGATTCCAGAATGTAAAATATCATGATATGAATTGTATTTTATTCTCTTCTTAATCGATGTTTAGAGAAGCCAATCACCACAGTGTTGGTTCGATGTTCGGCATTTCATAGAGGATTTGTACAACATCACAAAGGTCAGACATTTGAGTTCTTCACTGAGCCTGCATGGTGGTGGGTGGGTTGTGAGCATGGCAGCCTGAATATATTGGATCATGGAGAATGCCAAGGATGTGCTTACAAAACTTGAGGATGCAGGGCAAGCGGAGACAATGCGCTAAACTTAGGGAATGCCAGTGAAATGAGTTCATTCATGGGTATGTTAGTGAAACCTTCCATCAGTGCTGTTAAAACCAATCAAGCCAATGCAATACTAGTGAACCACTAGTCAAATACAATGTCAAGAAAGGTTTGCAGTTCACCAATATCACACTGTTTGTTAATAGTAGTGTGTGCTCGAGTATGCCGCTCAAACGTGTATCATCAAGTGTTTCACTCTCCAATATATTAGGAATACTGGTCTGTTTGGTACTGTTTTGACCAGAAACGCATAAGGCGTGATACAGGGTGTCCACTATATCGCGTTTCTGCATATATAGTGTATATACAAGTATATAAGTATGTACAATCATTGGGAATGTGTACTTATACATAAAAACGCGTTTTTCAATGTTTAGCTTGTATGTAACAGTGATATAAAGCTTTTCCAAAATTGTTTTATCACTATTACAATCCAACAAGTGCTTGGTAATATTAATGTAGTAATTAGCGACTGGTCAATGGACAATCACAAAGTCACCAGGGGGAAATTTCATTCTCCAGCTGCCTCATCAGCTTTTCGTCACCTCTTCCAGCACAATCCAAGGAAACTGACATGATGGAATGCCTCTTTTGGTAGTAGCTTTTGTTGTTCAAAGTGGCAATGACAGCATGCATGGCAAGGAGTGTATCTCACCCACTGATCAGAAACACACAGTGGGTCAGTCACACAAGTGTCACACCGGCTCCAGGTGGCAGAGCCGTTCTAGACATCCGACTTGGGTGTTCTTTGACTGACATAAGTAGACATCATCATCAACTGCTGAAAACTCCGACCTGGCACCATGTGGCAGACAACCAATTTGGGTCGACATCAAAGTGAGGTTTCTATGTTCCAGAAATGTTCGGATTATCATAATGACATGTGCTAGACTCTATATGCAAAATCCAAGAAGAATCGGGGCAGAAATGGGCAAGATATTTGAGGTGACCAACTGGGGTGTGTCCAATCAGTGGGTGAGATACAGTACCCTCAAATGAAATTACATCACAGCCTTGAAGACTGGGACCTGGGTTCTCTCTCCACCTCTCACCCCACCCCAATTCTCATTAGGTAATTTTGACCCAGGGATTCAGGTTACATCCTGCCCCTATGTGACTGAATGGCTAATTCTACCATCCTCATGGACAGCGTGAACAGGGTTTTAATAAGGCAAATACCTTAGTGACTTCTGCATGACCTGCCCCCCTTGCCCACCCAAGCAATCGAAGCCACCCAAGGTGGACTGGCAGTGCCGCCGAGCAACAGAAAAAGTTGTTCAATATGAAGGAGACGCCATGTCCTTCTGTTTGGATTCACTTATCCCATCATCTTCAAATCAGACTTCGATGTCCACTAGTTCGACCGACTCTCCCTCCAATCCTTTAGTCCCTACAACTCTGACTGGTCACATTGACCCCCCTGGACAAGCAACCCACACCCCACCCCAGCCAACGTGCCTGATCCCTCTTCTCCAGCTGCTGAATTCGACGTTCTGTTGATGCATGCCCCCCAATAACCCCAACTCCATGCTCTTTAATCTGGAGAAATTCTTTTCCGACACCTTATGGGATTACTATGCAGGATCTCCTGCAGTATTCCCCGATCCCATGCTGTCCCCTATCCCTGCACCATCCCCCATTGCCCTGGGATCTGGCCCACCATTTCCTCTCGCTTCGGCATCCACCAGTGAGGAGTTGAGGGATCCAGCCTATGTGGTCCCTTTGTACATGGTCTTTTAATGCATAACATCTCTGCTAACTCATCATTCTCAACTAGGAACACACTCTGGACTCTTGAAAGAGCATCTCAAATCTTTGGGGATGGCCTCCTTAATCTGGCTTGTCTCGAGCACCCTATGTCTTATGACCCCTGGTTGTCAAACCCAACATTCATCCCAAGTCATCGCCAGCCTCATGAACCCAGGCAATATTAGCCATATTCAAAGCAGTAATAAAGTTTCAGTTACATCATTTAAGGGTTAACACTAATGAATATTTACTTTGTTCTAGTTAGAGCTGGATTTATACAAGGGCATGGGGAGGTTGTTTCATAACCTTTTATTTTCCAACCATTAATCGTACATTCAACACCTGCCACCTGCTATACCCTCATTAATACAATATGCATTCATTTGATGACAGGAATTCCACCAGTCTACAAAGTCCAGAGAACTTCCACCAAAAGTCCCTGCTATGTCGACAACCAAACAAAAGGATATGTTGATGAACTCCTCAAGCCTCACCACATTTGCCACTCTTATGAAACTGATTGAAGACCTCTCGATACCTACAGGATGTCTTGCATTACCCAATGGCTTGCCTCTACCTCCTGCCTACAGAGTTGAAGGAGGTACGGCTAGGGTTCTACGGACAAAATAAACAGCTTCAACCCCTCAATGAGACGAATGCCGTACTGCCATTCATTGCGATGCATGCTCCAGACATTCTATACCCTCCAAATCTGCCCCAAGTTGTGCATTCATCAAAACACCTGCTTACCATTGTTCTACAAGTATTTCTGAACTGTTTCGACCCTCTTTGCTGACCACTACCAATGACTGTGGACTGTGGATTTTACCGCCCTTTGCTGAGAATTGTAACTACCCTACAATACGTCTGATTGGACTATTGTAGACAGCTCTCAGTCACGACTTTCCACAGTGCATCAGGGCACCTGATCAAGCTTACTAAGTGGATATAGTTCATCAACAAAAGAGAAAGATTATATAATGCTTTCATGTGTTCCTTCCAATCTGTTGATGTGCCTCTTGGCTATGGGTCTCCACTCCAAGGGGTTGAATCCTTTGCTCATTCCTTCCAATCTGTCAACATGCCTCTTGGTCATGGGTCTCTACTCCAAGGGCCTGAACCCCCCACTTGTTTCCTTCTAATGTGTCGATACACCTCTTGGTTGTGGGTCTCTGCTCCAAAGGGTTCAACACTTGGCTCATTCCTTCCGGTATGTCGATGTGCCTCTTGGTTGTGGGTCTCTGCTCCAAGGGCCTGAATCCCTTGCTTGTTCCTTCTGATATGTTGATGCACCTCTTGGTTGTGGTCTCTGCTTCAAAAGATTGAATCCTTCGCTTGTTCCTTCCGATATGTACGTGCCCCAAGTTGGTTGTGGATCTCCACTCCAAAGGCTTTCCTCTGCATCAGGAAATATGAGTGAGTTTGCTGCCTTCTCCATTCCTCCAAGTCTTTGCTTATCTGGTTTCCCTCTAGTCCTGGCCTTCTCTTCACTCTTGGATGCTTGCCCCCGCCTATTGCTGACCTCTAGACAACAACCATACTTCGCGTTACCAAAGATGAACACTATAACTATTTACAATGTCTAGGATAACGGCCCAGGAGCCAAGCTTGTGAATGGCACCAATGCTGGTGAGGACAGAACGGACACTATCAATGACATGTCTATTCACTCTCCATCCTTTGATCATGATCTCCGACGCTTCCAAATACAAAAAAAAAAAAAAAAAAAACACTTCCAGGTTCTTTCTGCTCAACCTGCCTCCCGAGTCTCTCTTGTTCTTTGTTTCCACCTCAGAGGCACCGTCTGCACGGAATGGGATGCAGGACAGCGAGACTTGGATGTTACTCATAGCTTAAGCATGGCTGTTCCTTCCAGCTTTTATCTGCTCATTCCTGCACAGCACAGATCGATCATCGGTCACCTTTGTTAGATCCCCATATCCATGAGCATGCCTAATTCCCTCAAAAGAAAACTTTTATCTATATCTGATCAGCTGAAATGGTCAACCTCGCAGGCACTATTCTAAACACCCAAATTTGGTCAACTGGACTTGTTTGACCATATAAATTGCGATCCCTCCCATATTTGGATCTGGTGTGATTTTCTTTGGGAGGTGGTCGATGATTCCCTCTGGTCTTCCTCCTCATTTGGCTACTGCACTACTCTCACTGCAACCATGTCAGGCTACTCCCTATCTGAACTCAACTCTGGGCCGGTATTGTGCTGTGAGAATAAGGACTGCATGCAGACATTTTCAATCCCATCAGCTCTACACTGTCATCAAAGGAACTGTCAGCCAGGGAAGCAACAAATAACACAAATTTTGGATGCTGCAAAGGTGATGTGGAAAAGTCGTAAAAGGTGGAGGCTCAATACTGATTGTCCCATGTCAGTGGAAGCCAACAGTGTTGTAGTAACAGTGAGTAATTCAACTCCCCGAAGGTCTCTTGCACAAATTAATAATTACATTAGGCACATGTCTCACCTGCTTCTCAAAAACCATCAAATGGACATCCTCTTGACGAGGAGCTTGCATCAACACCATTAGAGCATGGAGTGTCTGGGTCACCAGTGGAACCCCCAAATCGGTCTGTTGAGATTTCATCTGGATCTGAATATGATGGCTGTTCCTCAGAGCAAAATATATGATAAGTCGGATATTTTCTCCTTCTCAATTCCTTTTTTTAATTTGCCAAAGAATCTTTCTGCTGTCAGAATCGTTGATGATCTAGATCTCCCAATCGCTCTACACAAACATTGTTAAGACACACTAAACCTATTACTAGGCTTTTGCGGGCTTACAAGAATCAAACAACAGAAATGTGAAGGGGAAAGTTTATATTGACCAGAAGTCCTCACACTAGGTTATAGTGGAGTTCTTAAGAGAATACAACTAGAGTTACAGGTTTTGGGCTACTC
>Ga0307516_10006915_pt1 | contig 13172 bp, 13 predicted proteins | sample 19_EM_MG_FD_203310 | JGI IMG/M metagenome (GOLD analysis project Ga0307516, IMG submission 203310) | Populus trichocarpa ectomycorrhiza microbial communities from riparian zone in the Pacific Northwest, United States - 19_EM | ecosystem: Host-associated > Plants > Roots > Unclassified | place... | reverse complement strand
ATCCGATGCTTGCCGTCATCCCGAGTCCGGCCCGCGGGGTGTGGCATCTGGGCCTGCTGCCGATCCGGGCGTACGCGTTGTGCATCCTCGCCGGGATCATCGCGGCGGTGCTGGTCACCCGCAAACGGTGGATCGCCCGCGGCGGGCAGGCCGAGCAGGTCCTCGATATCGCGGGGTGGGCGGTGCCGTTCGGCGTCCTGGGCGGACGCCTCTACCACGTGGTCACCGACCCCGAGCTGTACTTCGCCGCGGGAAAACAGCCGATCAGAGCGCTCTACATCTGGGACGGCGGGCTGGGTATCTGGGGCGCGGTCGCCCTCGGCGCGCTCGGCGCGTGGATCGGCTGCCGCCGCGCCGGGGTCCGGCTGACCGCGTTCGCCGACGCACTCGCTCCCGGCCTGGTGCTGGCGCAGGCGATCGGCCGCTGGGGCAACTGGTTCAACCAGGAACTGTTCGGCGGCCCCACCACCCTGCCGTGGGGTCTGCGGATCGATCCCGCCCACCGGCCCGCCGACACCGCGGACATCGCCACCTATCACCCGACGTTCCTGTACGAGTCGCTGTGGTGCCTGGCCGTGTTCGGCCTGCTGATCTGGGCCGACAAACGCTTCGACCTGACCGGCGGCAGGCTCTTCGCCCTGTACGTGGCCGCCTACACCGTGGGCCGGGTAGGCATCGAAGCCTTGCGCGTCGACCACGCCAACCACATCCTCGGCCTACGCCTGAACGTCTGGACCTCGATCATCATCTTCGCCGCAGCGACCGCATACCTGCTCTGGCGCCGTCCCCTGGCAGCGACACACTGCGACCACGAGCCGGCACAGCAGTCCTCGAAGACCGCGAGCCCAGAAAGTCGAAGCTCGTCGCCCGGGTCCAGCAGCTGATACGGCAGCAAGCCGGACCCGGGCAGCGTCCGGCAGGTTCAGCGTTCAGCTGCTCATCTGGCCTAGGGCGGCGTGCAGCCGGACGGCGGCGTCGTCGGCGACCGCTTTGAGCTCGGGTCGACCGGTGACCTGGACCATGACCTGCGGGTCCAACGCCTGCACGAGGGTCGCGTCGGGGCCGTCGGCGCGGACAACGACGTTACAGGGCAGCAGCAGCCCGATCTCCCGGTCGATGTCCAGGGCGCGGTGGGCGAGTGGCGGGTTGCAGGCGCCGAGGATCAGGTAGTCCTCCATGGTCACGCCGAGTTTCGCCTGCAGGGTCGCCTGGACGTCGATCTCGGTGAGCACGCCGAAACCCTGATCCTTCAGTGCGGCGCGGACCCGGTCCACGACGGCGGCGGAGAACGGCTGCGCAAGGCGGGTGGTGTATGCGTAGGACATGTGCGGGTCTCCTTGGTTCGGCTGGTAGAGCACCCGCAGGTGCTCACGGTCGCACAGCAACGCCAGGCGGCGGTGCAGCACGCGGTGGTGCAGCGACTGGCTACGGTGCGCGGCGACCGCCTGCCGTTGGCGGGTACGGGAGACGCTGAGCCGCGCGTCGATCTCCTCCGGCCGGCGTCCCACGAACGCGGTGCCGAACTGGTCGTTGAGCCGGTCGGGGTAGCCGAGCTGTTCCACCGACTCGACGCCGAGCACCGCCGCGTCCGCGCGCGCACCGACCACGGCTGGGACACGTTCCACGTCGCGGGTCAGCTCGGGGTGATGGTCGGGCCGGCCGATGGCCGAATTCGTCGGACGGCTTCTCACCTCTCAAAGCATACCCCGGAGGGTATAACAGACCATGGGTGCACGGCGGTCGGCCCTCGCTCCGGTCGAAGACCATCCCTGCCCCGGATCGCTGTCTGCGCGCCTGCCTCACCCCGCGGGTGTGATCAGGCCGTAGTGGCCGTCGTAACGGTGGTAGAGCAACCGGCCGCGGCCGTCGGCGGCGTCGGCGAAGAACATGAACGGCTGGTCGGTCAGGTTCAGCCGGTCGATCGCGTCGGGCAGCGTGAGCCTGGGTGCGGGCCGGTCGCTGAGCGTCAACGGCACGGCCGTCACCGGTTCCGGCCGGTCGACCGGGTGCAGCCGGGCCAGCCGGTAGCCCGTGGGGCCGGCCCGGTAGACCACGGCGTCCTGGCCGGTGTTCACGTCGGTGAACAGGTACACGTCGTAGTCCAGTTGCTCCATGTCGAACACGGCCTCGTCCGGCGTGGCCTGGGCGGGCTCGAACGACTTGTGCCGCACGATCTGCCGCTCCTGCGCCGGGCGACGGAAGAAGTCCCGCTGCAGCGGGGGCTGCGAGGTGTGCCGCCACTCGTGCGGCCCCGGTCGGGGAAGCCCACCACGGCGGGCCTCCCAGTGCAAAGCCATCCGCGACAGCCTGTGCCGCAACCTGTCCTGCAACAGATCGACCGCCTCCCGCAGGGACGGTGCGGCGGCGCGGGTGCGCAGCGGCCTCCCGTTGATGTCCACGTTCGCCTCCGCCAGCGCCGGCCGAGGCGTCGCCGGCTCGGCGGGAACCGTGAGCTTGATGCGCACATGCAGGATCGGCTCACTCGTATGCCGGCACGCCTGGAGAACCTTGTCCCTGGCGTACTCGACCAGGTAGGCAGGCGTTCGTCCACGGGTTGTGACCTCCACGGGGGCCGCTGTGGCCGGTTGGGGTCCGTTCATGACCATCCACCTCCGAGCACCGTCGGGCATCCCCCGGCGACCCGGTTGGCGGGTGACCCGCGGGCCAACAGCCCGGACGCCGGTAGGCACGTCTCATGATCCGCGGGACCGCGGAGCCTGCCAGGGTCACAAGTCCCGACCTGGACGACCTCGTCGTTCCCCCGCGCAGTCGCAGCCACTACCGGCGAGGGCTGCGAGGCAGCCCGCCTCCCGCACTCAGCTGGCCCACGCCGTCCGGCGCGCGGGGCACCCTCTACGGGCGCCACGCGACCGCCGGCTGAACCTAGTCGCGTCCCGGGCGACCCGCGCCCGCCCGGTGCTCGGACCGCTGAGGCAGCAGCACGTCGGTGAGCGGCCGCCGGGGCGTACGACCCAGCTTCCTGCCGTACCCGACGCGCAGCACCATCTGCACCGTCAGGCCCGAGCGGGCATCGATCAGCAACCGCCGCACCGCCGGCACCTCCACCGGCTGGCTGATCGGCGTGGTCGCCAGGCCCTTGACGGTCGCCGTGAGCAGCACCCGCTGCAACGCCTGCCCGGCCCGCACCCAATCGGACCGCCGGTCACCGACCGTAGCCAGCACGAAGATCTCCGGGTACGGCTCGAATTTCCGGCTGGGCCGCGGCACCGCCGCCAGCTCCGCGAAGTCGCGGACCGGCAACGTCTCCAGGGCGTCCCACGGCCCCACCGCCCAGTTCGGCACCCCGTCATGGCGGATTCCGCCGCCCGCCCAGCGCGCCAGCTCAGCGCGGTATCCGGGCCTCGCGTGCAGCTGGCGGTCCGCGGCCCGGGCCATCGCCAGGATCGCGTCCCGGGCGTCCGGGCCGGCCTCCGCGAGCAAGGCGCTCTCCCACCGGGCCGCGTCCCGCAGCTCGTAGAGGACGTCGGCCGGCACCAAGGTCCCGGCGAACGGCCACCGGTTGGTGTGCCGCAGCGGGATGGCCGCGGCGAGCGCAGCCACGGTCGGGGTGACCGCGGCCGCGTGGGTCACCCTGACCCGCGCGACGAGGTCGGCATCACTCGGCACCGGGAACAGCTGCACGTCCGACGCGTACCCGGCCTGCCGCAGCGCCAGGCGCAGCGTGAACACCGCAGCCCCGACGCTGATCAGCTGCTCGCGGCCATCCGGGTCAAGCACCTGCAGGCGGCGGTCCGGGTCGGCGTGCACGTCCACTTCGGAGCCGTGGATGCGGAACAGCCACGGCTGGCTGTTGTGCAGCGACGGTGCCATCGTCGCCGAGCGGACGCAGTCGGTGATGACGGCTCGCGTCAACGCGACACCGGTGACGATCATGTCCCACCTCCAGGGTGACGCCCTTTTCCCTACTCACGCTAGGAGACCGCCGGGGCGCCGGGCAGGGCCGGAGGACCCGAACTCCCCCACCGGGCACGGCTGTCAGACGCCCGGCGTCGCGTTGTCCCCACCGGCCGCGACGAACGCACGGTAGACGTCGCTCAGCGTCTGCCGCTGACGGGCCGACAGCCGCGGGTCCGAGGCGATCGCCTCCAAAACGGCCGGCGGCGGTTCCCCCTCCGGCTGCGCCTCACGGCGCAGCGTTTCGGCGGAGGTGCGCAGGGCCCCGGCGATCGCCTGCAGCACCCGCTCGGACGGGGCGCGCAGCCCTCGCTCGATCTGCGACAGGTACGGACCGGAGATGCCCACCATCGACGCCAGCTGGCGGGCCGGCAGCTCCGCCAGGTCCCGCCGGCGCCGGATGATCTCCCCGAGCGCCGGCGGGAGGAGGGTGCCGCGGCTCATGGGGCCGGCCGCGCGATGTAGACCGGGCACTCCGCGTGGTGCAGCAGCTGCAGCCCCGCCGACCCGATCAGGGCTCCGGCGATCACACCGTGCCCGCGGCTGCCGACCACCACCAGCCGGGCGTGCTTCGACGCCTCGACCAGGGCGCCGGCCGCGCCCTCGTGGGTGAGCACCACATCGACGGGCACGCCGGGGAACTTGTCCCGCCACGGAGCGAGCTGCTCCTCCAGCCGGGCACGCTCGGCCGCGTCCTGACCCGGCGTGTCCACGTCGCCCGCCCGCACGTTGCTCAGCCAGAGCGGCAGCTCCGGCAGGTACGACCGCACCACCACGAGCGTGCAGCCGTGCGCGGAAGCCTGCGCGAACGCCGTCTCGAGGACGAGATCGGCGACGCAGGAGTCGTCCACCCCGGCGACAACGGGCCCCTCGGCGGCGTCGCCACGACCGCGGACCACCACCACCGGACCGGGGGCGTGGGTGGCCACCCGCTGGCTCACCGAGCCGAGCAGCAGGCCGGCGAACCCGCCGTGCCCGCGGCTGCCCAGCACGACCAGCTCGGCCTCGGCGGCCTCGGCCAGCAGCCGGGCGGCCGGATGGTGGCCGATCACCGGGTCGGCGTCGACCTCGAGGTGCGGGGCCACCTTACGCGCCTCGTACGCGGCCGTTGCGGCGATGCCCTCCGCCCGCTTGCGGATGAACTCCGGGTCGTTGCACCTCGTGTCGTACCGGGCCTCCCGCGAGTCCCAGTCGTAGACGTAGGTCACTCGCAGCGGCCGGACGCGGCGTTGCGCCTCGCGTGCCGCCCACCGCACCGCCGCCTTGCTGTGGTCGGTGCCGTCGGCACCGACGAGGATGGGATAGGTCTTCATGACAGCTCCTTCCGCGCTCTCCCCCGAGCGTCGGACGACCCGGCTCACGAGGACAGGGCGGCAAGTCCCGTCCGGACCGGGCGAAGGTCCCGCTCAGACCACCTGGGAGCCGAGCCGGAGGCCTTGAACATCACTGTCGTCGAACCCGTAGTCCAATGTGGCTGAAACCGCGACGACGCCCGGAATCCGCCGGCACAACCGCTCCGCGATCTCGGCTGTGGACCGCTGGTCGACCCGACCGGCCAGCGTGACCGCACCGCCGACCACGGCGACCGTCACCGCTGTGGCCTCCGCCGCCAGGAACGGCCGCACCACGCCGGCCTCGATGTCGGACAGGATCTCCACGTCGGTCCGCAAGTGGACCTTGAGCAGGTCACCGCGGGTGACAATCCCGGTCAGCCGGCCCTGATCGTCGACGACCGGCAGCCGCTTCACGCCCTCGCGGTCCATCAGGCGCGCTGCCGCCGCGATCGACGTGCCCGCGGGCGCCAGGACCGGGGGCGCGGTCATCAGCTCGGCCACGGTCCGCGCCGAGGCCTTGCGGTGCTCGCCCCGCTGGCGGTGGCCCTCGAACAGGCGGGTCTCACCCTCACCCCCGTACTCGATCTTGCGAAGCAGGTCGGCCTCGGACACCACGCCGGTCACCCGGCCCATAGCGTCCACCACCGGCACGGCGCTGATCCTGTTCCCGATCAGCAGGTCCACAACATCCCGATAGGACGCGCCCTCCCCGACCGACACGACCGCCGGGGTCATCACGTCGTCCACCGTCCAGGTCTTCATCTCGCTCCTCCTCGACTTCCGACGCCGTCGCCGTACGCCTTCAGCAGGTCGCCGCGGGTGACTATGCCGATCAGCCGGCCGAGGTCGTCCTCCACCGGCAACCGCTTGACCCCCGCGCCGAGCATCCGCCGCGCCGCAGCGTCCACCGGCAGCGTCGCCATCGCCAGCACGGCGGGCGAGGTCATGGCGTCCCGGGCCGTACGGCCCGACGCCTTCGCCCGCGCCCGCCTGCGCCTGCGGGTCTCGAACAGCCGTGGGCGGCGACCGCACGTCGCGAACCCACACAGCAGGTCGGCCTCGGAGACCACACCCGCCACACGACCCACGGAATCGACGACCGGCACCCCGCTCACCCCGTGCCCGACAAGCAGATCCCTCACCTCGTCGCAGGGGGTGTCCTCGCGGACGGCCACCACGACGCCGGTCATCACGTCCGCCGCGCGCCGCTGTGTCATCGCGCGCCCCCTTCGTCGTCCCCACCATAGGAGCGCCGATCAGCGCTGGTCAGGGCCGAAAGACCCGACGGCTGCGGGCAGGCGGGCCCTGCCCGCGCACCCGGGAGGGTCGGGGCGAACGCACGACGGACGCGGGCAACGAGTGACCCTGGTGCCGGCCGGCTGGTCACCGGTTGACGTCCGCCGCGACGGTCAACTCCACGAAGCGCTCCTCGATGCTCGCCGGTGCTTCGCCGACCTCCGCGGGCAGGCCGGCGAGCCCGGCCCGTGGCAGTACGCCACGGCGAACGCCAGCCTGCGCTGCATGCCCAGCCCCCAGCCGCCTGGCCGCAACCCCCGCCGGCACGCGCAACGCCTCCGGCAGCGAGACGCTGCCGGTCCCGAAGGCGGCCCGGGTGAACGCGAGGTTCTCCTCGGCGGTGAGGTCGTCGTAGATACCCGCCGTCTGCGGCACGTATCCGATCCGGCGCCGGGTCCGCCGCGACGGTGGTTCGCCGAACAACCGCAGCGTGAGGGCCCGCCACGCGAGGCTTTCGCCCCAGTACCGGTGGGCTGCAAATCCATGATGGTCCGGTGCACACGGACGGCGACAGTGCGGTCCGACCCGATTTCCCAGCGGGCAGATGGTCCACGTCCCGGCGGTGCCGTGTGCACTTGTGACCGCCATCGGCGCCAGCACGGGACCAACGTCCCTAACCGGCCCGTGGATCTCGCGGTAGACCGGGTAGCTGAAGGGACAGACGGTACGGCAGGCCTTGGTCACCAGCCGGATCGGCGTCCCACCGAGCTGACAACGAAAGAAGGCGGAAGCCATGGCTCCGTCCGTCACACTCCGCACACTTCTGGGACTCCCCGGCCAGCCGGCCCCGCTGCGGGACTCCGTCCTGATCATGATCGACTGCCAGAACACCTACCGGCACGGCGTCATGCAACTGGACGGCGTCGAACCCGCGCTGGCCGAGGCGGCCCGCCTCCTCGCCCGCGCCCGCGAAGCCGGAATCCCGGTCATCCACATCCTCCACGACGCCGGCGCCGGCGCCGGCTCCCCATACGACACCAACGCCGAGATCGGGCAGACCAGCGCCGAGGTCGCCCCCGCACCCGGCGAACGGGTCATCGTCAAGCGGTACCCCAGCGCGTTCCAGCACACCGGCCTCGACGCCCGGCTACGCGAGACCGGCCGCCACGACCTCGTCCTCGCCGGCTTCATGACCCACATGTGCGTCAACTCCACCGCCCGCGACGCCTACAACCGCGGCTACCGCCCCACCATCGTCGCCAGCGCCACCGCGACCCGCGAACTGCCCGGACCCGACGGTGTCCCGGTCAGCGCCGCGACGCTGCAAGCCGCCAGCCTGGCCACCATCACCGACCTCTTCGGCCTCGTGGTCACCAAACCGGACGACATCCCGGGCTGACCCGCCCCGTCCCGAAAGTGGGTGACTCCATGCTCGCCGGCCCCCGCCGCGCGCTGGAAACCGACGGCCTGCTCGCCTGCCTGGCGGGGCTTCCCGCCGGGCACCCGCACCGCCACCAGCTGCGCACCCAGGTCATCGAACTCAACCTGACGTACGCGCACCGGCTCGCAGCCCGGTTCTCCCGCAGCGGCGAACCCGCCGACGACCTCCGCCAGGTCGCCGCACTCGCCCTCACCCTCGCCGTCGACCGGTACGACCCCGCCCGCGGCATCGCCTTCCGCACTTACGCCACCCCCACTATCCTCGGCGAGCTACACCGGCACCTGCGCGACACCGGATGGGGCGTGCACGTACCCCGTCCCTTGCAGGAGCTGGCCCTGCAGGTCAAGAAAGCGGACGCCGAAGTCACCAACCGGTTACGGCACACCGCCACCCCCGCCGACCTCGCCACCGCCCTGCACATCACCGAGCGGCAGGCACTCGCCGGGCTGCAGGTCGCTCGGGCCGGCGCCTACCGCCCCATCTCGCTGAACAGGCCGGTCATCGAGGACCCCTTCAGCCCTGCCCTGATCGACCAGCTCGGCGGGCCCGACCCGGCCATCCGGCGCGCCGAGGCACAGGTTACCGTGCGGGCGTTACTCGCCCGGCTGCCGGAACGCGAGCGGCGCATCCTCAGCATGCGCTACTACCGCGGCATGACTCAGGCGACCATCGCCGGCCAGGTCGGCGTCAGCCAGATGCACGTCTCCAGACTGATCAGCCAGAGCCTGGCCCGCCTGCACGACATCATGCTCGAGGACTGAGCGCCGAACGGCCCACCCGCGGGGGCGCCGGGACTACCTGTGCGCGCAGGCGACACCCGGGCGGCCGATCCCGACCGGACCATAGCTCCCGGCCGAAACCCTGTCAGACTCGGCCGGGCGGATCGGCCCCGCCGAACAAGCCAGTGGCCACCGGAACGAGCTACTCACGCTTGTTCGAGGCCCGGTGAAACTGGGCCCAGCTACGCCGCCAGGCATCCTCGTCGTCGCTGCGCGGCCCCCGCGCGAACACCGCCACCGCGCCCGTGCCTCGGGCACGGTCTGCGGAGGGCGGGGCCGTTAGGCCCGTAACGTCATGGCGTCCGCCACTGCTGACCAAGCTTGCCCCGCGCGGATGCTCGCGATAGCGGCATCAGTACCGAGCGTCGATGAAGGGGGCCAAAATGATCACTCAGCGTATCGAGATCCTGGATCCGGACAGTGGGGAACCGGTGAGTTCCTGCCGCGGGCCTACCGCCGAGGGAGGGTGCCCGCGCGCCCGGAGGGACGGCGTCGTGCCCTGCGCCGGCTACCTCGTACGCCCGGTCGGAGCGGACCCTCGACTGTGGCCGTTGCCGATACCCCGCGGCTACCGGCACTGCGAGGTCAGCTGGGACGCGCAGGCGACCACTTGCCTCGGCAGGGCCGAGGTCAGCCGTCGCAGGTGGCGGGCCGGAGCGGCCCGGGAGACCGAAAAGGTCTTCGCCCTGGCCCGCGCCAAAGACCCCCGCTACCGGAAGATGACGCCCCGCCAGCTCCGGGACACCGGATGGCGGCGCTGGCGCCAGTCGGGCGCCGGCGTTCAGCTGGCCCGATCCGAGCGGAGGAACCGCGAACAGGCCCGGCTGTACCTGTCCTTCGCCGAGTTCCGCCGGATTGCCGCAAACCAACTCCCCCGGTCGTGAGCATTCACCGGCGCCCGCGCCGGCCGGCGCGCAGGACGGGCCGAACGGCCACGATGCGGCTGGCAGGCGCGGCACGACGGACCGGACCTGGGCGCACGGCACGGGTGAACGGCGCCAAGGATCAGTCGGCATCATAGGCCAGGTCGGTGGCGAGGACGGGGCGGTCGTCGTTGGCATAGCGGATGCGGTCAACCACCATGACCACGCCGGGAACCTGCCGGGTCAGCCGGATCAGCTCCTCGGCGGTCGACGCCTGCGCGACCCGACCCTCCAGAGTCACCACACCGTCGGACACCCCGGGGGTGACCTCCTCATCCCGCACAACGGCCTCGACCTCATCCCGGAGGTCGTCATCCGGGCGCAGGTACACCTTCAGCAGGTCACCACGGGTCACGATGCCGACCAGGCGGCCCAGGTCGTCCACCACCGGCAACCGCTTGACGTCCTCGCCGTCCATCAGCCGCGCCGCGTCCGCGATCGACGCCCCGGCCAGCACGGTCACCGCCGGCGCGCTCATCAGCTCCGACGCGCTCGCCCCCAGTGCCTTGCCGCGCTCCCCGCGCCTGCGCCGCCCCTCGAACAGGCGGGGCGCCTCGTCACCCGCGTACTCGATCTTGCGAAGGAGATCCGCCTCGCTCACCACACCGACCACCCGCTCGAACGCGTCGACCACCGGCACCGCGCTGATGCGCCGGCCGATCAACAGATCGACCACCGTCCGGTAACCGGCACTCTCCTCGACCGAGACGACCACCTGGGTCATCACGTCGTCCACTGTCCAGCCCTTCATCACGACCTCCCCTTCTCCCTCCACGCCAGGAGCACGAGCGCTTGATGGCGATGTTGCCTCGCGCCGCGAGCAGGCGAGCAGTGCAGCCACCTCGACATCCGTCGTTGGCGTGACGTCGGCGTAGTACCGGCCTACCGCCGCAAACGAGGCCGGTCGCACCAGACACACCATCTCGTCGGCCATCTCCGCCACGGCCTCCGCCGCGGCGCCCGCGGCGACCGGCACCGCCACCACCACCCGGGCCGCTCCCAGCCCGCGGGCCACTTGGCACGCCGCCCGTGCCGTCGCACCGGTCGCCATGCCCTTATCCACGATCACCGCGGTCCGGCCCGCCAGCGATATCCGAGGTCGGCCGCCACGAAGCAGGGTGACGCACCGCTCCAACTCCGCGCGAGCCCGGTCCTGAGCGGCCGCCAACTCCGCCGGACTCACCCGGCTCGCCGCGACCACGCCGGCGTTGACGATCGTCACCCCGTCCTCCCCCACCGCACCCATCGCCAGCTCCGGATCGCCGGGCACGCCGACCTTGCGCACCACGATCACATCCAGCGGCAGCCCCAGCGCCCGGGCCACCTCGAAGGCCACCGGCACACCGCCACGCGGCAACCCGAGCGCGACCGCGCCGGCACCCCGCAGATGCGCCAATCGGCGGCCGAGAAACCGGCCGGCCGCGGCCCGGTCACGGAACATCACCTCGATCATCTCCTGCCCTTCCGCAACCACCCTGCACGGCCGCTTCTCGTTGCAGGCAGAGGCGAAGGGACTGGGACGGAAGGTCACCCTGCACTCAGCTGCTCTCGTCGCCGCTGGCGCTGTCGCCGAAGGTGGTGACCTTCGCCGCGCGTGGCGCAAGCGATCCACCGGTGGCCAGGACGCCGGACTGGTTGCCGGCACTCGCCGTGATGGCGCGGTCCTGGTGGCGGTGCTGCTGCGGAGTGTGTACGCATGCGGCCGGTCATTCCTCCGGGTGCATCGCCTCGCGTATCCGCCCGCGCAGGCCGTCGACCACGGGCCCGAGGCCGGTGGCGGCCAGCCGGGACGGCTCCGGAACCGATACGGCCACCCCGTCGCCGGTGTCGCGAACGGTCACCACCACGACCGCCCGGTCGGCCGCGGAAGGATCTCGCCGCAGGATCCGCTGGGTGGTCGCGGGGTTGTGCACCAGCAGGATCCGGTACGGGCGCAGGTACGCCCCGGTATGAGCCAGCTGGTCCCGGTCCAGGTCGAAGGCGGCCGCCACAACGAATCCGTGGCGGCACAGCGCCGCCTCCACCCATCCAGCGACCTCCACAAACGGCCGCTGGAGCAGCAACCCACCCGCCACCTCGACAGCGCCGACCGGTCCCGCCGTCCATACGTCAGCCATGGCCACCCTCCTTCCCACTGCCTCCATCACAGCCCTGCGGAACAGCCCTGACCAGGGACGATCGTCCCGCAGACGAGCGCGGCGCCAGGGGACCTTCGGCCCTGGGCGGACAACGCGGGGCATCGCACGGACGTCCACCGGTGAAAGGGTCGAAGTGCTCTCGCGGTCATGGCTTTCGGCACCGGCGGACCCGCCGCACGCTGCACAGACTGAGTTCATGCAGGCCGAACCGAGCTGGCCGGAAGCAAGCACTCCGCCGAGGTACACGGCGACGGAGCAGGCGAACGCGACCGACGACATCGTGGACAATGCCCGACTGCGCCCCGCGCACCCGGCGTTCGCCCGCCGGGTCGACGGAATCTGGACCACCGTCACCGCACGCGAGTTCGCCGAACAGGTCACCGCCCTCGCCGCCGGGCTCATCGCGGCAGGGATCGCACCCGGCGACCGGGTCGCCCTGATGTCCGCCACCCGCTACGAGTGGACGCTGTGCGACTTCGCGATCTGGACCGCCGGCGCAGTGACCGTCCCGGTGTACGAAACGTCCTCGGCCGAGCAGATCGCCTGGATACTCCGGGATTCCGGGGCCGTCGCCGCGTTCGTCGAGCACGACCGGTACGCCGCGACCGTCCACAAGGTGCGGCCACCCGCGACCCGCCAGGTCTGGCGCATCGACGGCGGCGACCTCGACGACCTGGCCGCCGCGGGTCGCTCCATCTCCCGCGACCAGGTCGAGCGTCGCCGGCGTGACGTGTGTGCCGACGACCTGGCCAGCATCGTCTATACCTCTGGAACGACCGGACGACCCCGAGGCTGCATGATCACCCACGGGGCGCTCGTGGCCGAGACCCGTAATGTCGCCGCCGCCGACGGCATCACCGAGGCGGTGGTCAACCGCGACACCCGGCTGCTGCTGTTCCTGCCCCTGGCCCACATCCTGGCCCGGGCAGTCGCCCTGGCCGCGATCCGCAACGGCGCGCAGCTGGCCCACACCAGCGACCTCGCCAACCTTCCCACCTACCTGACCGAGTACCGGCCCACGCTGGTCCTGGCCGTCCCCCGCGTCTTCGAAAAGCTGTACAACACCGCACAACGCAACGCGCAGGCCGCCGGCCACACCGGGCTGTTCCAGGCGGCGGAGGCGACCGCGATCGCCTACAGCGAACACCTGCAGGACGGGCGCCCACCCGCCTGGCTGCGGCTCCGGCGCCTGCTGTTCGACCGCCTCGTGTACGCGAAACTGCGCGCCGCGCTCGGCGGGCAGGTCCGGTACGCCTGCAGCGGCGGCGCCCCCCTAGGCGCGCGACTCGGGCATTTCCTGCGCGGCGCCGGCATCACCGTCCTCGAAGGCTGGGGGGCCACCGAGACCACCGCGGGCGTCACCCTCAACCTCCCGGCCGCCTGCCGCATCGGCACCGTCGGCCGCC
>Ga0307516_10006914_pt1 | contig 13172 bp, 21 predicted proteins | sample 19_EM_MG_FD_203310 | JGI IMG/M metagenome (GOLD analysis project Ga0307516, IMG submission 203310) | Populus trichocarpa ectomycorrhiza microbial communities from riparian zone in the Pacific Northwest, United States - 19_EM | ecosystem: Host-associated > Plants > Roots > Unclassified | place... | reverse complement strand
CTGTACAGAGCAGTACAGACTCTGTGCACTCTGTGAAGCCCTGTATTAGTGGGAACCTTTCTGTGGGCTCTGTGACTCTGTACAAGTCTGTGTGGCACTGTATAGGGAAGGGCTGGTTTGCTGATGAGAGTGAGCCAGAGTGACTCTGTGTGACTCAGACAGAAGGGAAGCACAACCTGTGATTGATTGAACTTTAGATCTGGAGATGAGCTTCTGAAGCAGTGCCACTGTGAGACGACCCTAGGTGAAAACACCAAGGACCCAACTACACACAGAGACTCTGAGAGGATAGGAGTCGAGAGACTAGGGCAAAGACCCAAGATGAGCTTGAATGGAGAGCCTCTGGGTGCTGGATTGCACTGTATATATACTACTATACACGAGGGCTGCACAAGGCTATCCATGAGGCTATGTACTGTGCAATGCTGTGTTAATGACATCATAGGGAGGCAGTGCGTACAGCACGAGGCACAGGTCTAGACTAGGCAGATAAGATATGGCTGTACACTAAGATAAGATAAGATAAAAAGTTGGTCTGTTACACACTGATGGGAGTGGCTGGGGGATAATAAAAGAATTGATCCGACCAGAAGAGCAGTGTCAGGGGGCCTGGAATGACAAGTAGAGTCACAGCTGGTCACAGAGTGTCACAAATCCCTTGGGTTGAGCTTCTGTAGAACAAAAACGCGAAATTTGGTGCTCCCGAAGTGCAGTCTTCCCTTGAGCAGTAAGGGGAAGGTTCTGTACTCTATAATGGCTCCTAAGAAGGGTTCTAGAGCACTGTTTCATTTGTGTTTATTGTGGGATAGCAGGGAAGTGAAACATGAATAGCAGATTCAACGTGTCCAGGGAAGCGAGATGAATGATAGAGGGAGATGGATGTGACAGGACTCTGGGATGAAAGGACCATATGCAGAGGACTCAGGAGACACAGAGACAACCAGGTATGAATTTTCAAGTCTAATGATAGCCTTGAGACGACCAAAGTACGTGTGCAACGCAGGACTGATAAAGAGAACGCTGTGCGCCAAGAATGAGAGGGACTGAGGGAGCAGGCTGGGAAGATATGTACCAGACAGTACACAGGGGCTCAGGGAGAGGCTGTCCCAAGAGCAGGACATAGTTGAGGTTTGCTGCAATAGCAGAGAAACATTCCAGAGAAAATGTGGACTCCATAGTGAGTGATGAAGTGGGTGTCTGGATTGTGGGTGGAATATCTCTGTGGGAAATAAACAGATTTACGTCAAAACTTGACAGGCAGATAGACCACGGTCTAGGTCTATGATGGTATAGTCACATGATTGATAGCTTCAAAAACGGCGGAGCTATTCAAAATATCGGAATGCCGGCACTGGGCGCCTAAATTTGATATTTGGGTGCTAAAAATGATTCTTCTCTTTCTCCTTCGTTTCTCAATTGTTTCTTCTGCTTCTTTGGTTGTTCTGGTATGGGAGTTGGACTGCAGAAGGTTGCATTCCTCTCTCATACTGAAATGATCATCATTCCTTGGATTCTTCTGCTTCTTGGCAGTTCTTGTGCGGGGAATGGCTGCCAGACGTTGGCATTCATCTCTTGCTCCAGGATAGTCATTCTTGTGTGATAGATGGCTACGATGAGCTTGTATTCATTCTTTGCATAGATCGTTTTCAGGGGGGACATGGCTGTTGAACCACAATGTAAGCGGATCAGCATATAACACTACAGCAGCGAGGTCAGGGAAGGGAATGAGCTCCAATTGTATAACCTGAGCAATGCCAAGGTGCTTTTGCTGTAGGAGACCACGAGGGTCGGTCGACAGGGCAGCACATAAATCACTATGCCACTTGGCCATGTATTTCATGAATTCTAGGAATGGGAGCATGGTGGCAGCTTGCAGGAGGCTCTCACCAAACCCATAGCTAGCCACCTGATGGGCAACATCTATATCACACCCAGGAATCCCTATCTGCATGCCAGTTGTCAGTGGGGAACTATTTCTGCAAGTAGGGCAGCCTACACTGTAATCCCCACTGCACAGCAGTGCGACAAGGACAAGGCCCCCCTGGGTGAGGTGGATGCCATGCTCAAGGGCATCCAATGTGTAGACCTTCACATCTTCGAAGGTATGCACCCAAGGGGTACTGATTTTCCTTGGTGAGGCAGCCTGCAACTAGACCTGCACATTGTGCTCACCTTCTGCCAAGTCCGGTTCTACTCTGGTAGGGGGTCCGGTCAAGTCTGGATGAGAGCGGACGAGAGCAGAGGTCAGAGGTTTGGGCAGAGGTTAGCCCAGGCCGGAGTTGTGACCGATTGGATTCAATGACAAGGACGACAAGCATTGATCCCTTGCGTAGGTTCTGGTCAAGAGGGAGCGACGGAGACAGAGGTGGAGACGGACAGAGACAGGAGTAGTGACTTATGTTGATTTCAGACTGAGGAGTACAGGATAATCTACAGGGTACTTATACTAAGTGCAAACTAGGGTCGAGTATTTACGGTGACAAGTAAACAGCCTAAAAGGCAGACAAGGGATAACCGGAGAAAGTACTAGGTCAGGTCCGATGAAAATAAAGTCAGGTCCGGGTAAAATAAATCAGGTCCGATGAAAATGATACAAGGCAGGAGATATAACAAGTACATGGAGAACTCATGACCAAGCAGGGTTGACAGTGAGGTGTGGTAAAGACTGGATGCAGACTAGACCAAGGGTCGTAGTTAGTGGAGGGTTATCTGCGCGACTGTGACCGGAGTAACTGCGAACGACTGGAGTTGTGCTATAGTGCTGCGACGCAACCAGAGTGACTGGATAAGACCCAGAGTTGGACATGGTCGTAACACCTTCGAAGAACGGCGGTGGAGCCAAACAGAAGCACACTGTCACTGTCTGTCACCACGACATCAACAAGCCCTCGTGCATTGAGCTGGGCAAGCTCGGCATCTGCGAGGCCTGGTGCCTGTTCTTGAAAAAAGTGTGGTGGGGGGTTGCTGCAGTGGACCTAGAGGACAGAAGCTGTGGTAGGAGGATGTTGGTAACCCTGTAGTAACCTCAGTAGATGTTCAAGCTACTATATTAGAGTAGTACCTGTAGTAACTACTACAAGTTAGTATGAGTAAGAATGAATGTGTGGACTACTTACCCTCAGTAGATGGTCAAGCTACTGAGGGACTAATAGGAAAATACTACTGTGTATGTACGCTAGGAAGGCTTATGTAAGCTGCACGGTCTCATGCCCTAAATACTAGTAATGTGTGCTGGTTAATTTACAACACCTGTAGCATGGTTGGTTTCACTGAGGACGACAGCAGGGGGATGGATGGGTGACCTACCACATGCCAGCTGAAGCCAAATGTGGTGAGCATTTCCTGGAAGTGCTGTGTCAAAAGGGATGGAACAGCCCTAGCCTCCTTTCCAGGCTTGGGTTGGGGCCGGCTGGGTCCATCGAAAACAAAGTGAGCACATATAACCATCTCTGAGAGTGCAACTAGATGGGAGAAGATGATGCACATCTCCAGCGACTTTCAAGTGCCAATGAGGTGCTGCGTGAAGTCACTGCACAAATTGTGCATCCACGAGCTGAGAGGAAAATTAGTACCACTTACATGCACATCACCAAGATAACAGATCCTAAATCCAGCGGTGAGAATCTGCGGAACACCTTCTTGATGTGACAGCTTGAAACCCTCGTTGATGGCAAACTCACCCAGTGTGCAACGCTTTGCTGCTGGGGCGAGAACCTTCAGATTAAATGACTTAGCCACACCATTGAAAATAGAAGGGAGGAGAAAATAGTACATGCACATTCCATAATCTGCTGATTCCCATTCTCAATATATCAGATGGAAACAATGTTACAAGGTAAGAAGAGAGAAAAGAGGCCAAGGTGACACTGCTGATGCAAAGTGTCATCCAGCTGACAAAGATGGTAGGTATGCCTATGCTCACCATGCATAGCCACAGGGATGCTGGATGCTCTGAATAGCACACCTTGTGTGAACCCCCTGACTTGTATGTGGAGTGAGTATGTCCTGCCAGGGGACAACAGTGTGTGAAGCATCAATGTTGGCTGCATGACACATCAGCATGCCCAGCGCTAACAATGCCCTGTTGGGCACATGCCAAGTGTGGTGAATGGATCTTTGAATGCGGCAGAATGGTAGATTTGTGTAAATCCAGAAAGTTCGTGGAGCGAGTAGCATGACAAGTATTGATTGTCAGATGCATGGCAAGGCCCATGAGGTTGCTTTTGTGAGCATGGATTGTAGCGCATAGCTGATATTCCCCAGATGCAGCATCATGTGCCCACACCTTGGTGGTCTCCATCTGTGCCTGCAGAAACCACAAGAGTTGGCACTCCATCATGCTCGCAGAAGGTGACATGGTTGACATGCTTGGTATGCCCTTTAAAGGAGGCTAATACTTTGTCCGTTCCATGGTGATAAAGCTGGATGACCTTGTCATTGCCACCTGTAAGGAACTGGCCTGGACTAAGCCACAAGAGCACAATTGAGGTCATCCCAGCTGGAGATGGCAAGTGGAGAGGGGATGGTGTATTTTGTTGTGAAGATTTTCATGTAGGGATGGGGAGGTGTACCCCAAAGGGATCTTGTGCTTTTTGCGGGTAACAGACAAAGACCACTGAGTCCTGTCAGTCTCATCGACAATATCTTTTGGGAGGGTGCCCTCTTGGGGTGCTCCTGCTGTGCCATCCTCTTTGGCCATTTTGACATCTCCACTGAATGAGGCATGCAATTACTCTGCTTGTGGCATCTTGAGCACAGAGGGCATAACTAAGTTCTTGTTGAGCATTATTGTATTGCTGTTTGAGAGCAAAGCTCTCCAGGATCAGCGTGTCCCATTCGTTTTGAAGGGTTTTGCAAGGGAATGGGAATGGATGAGGCTGCTGGGGGGCAAGGTGGGGCTGCTTTTGGGTCTGGAATGGGGTAAAAAGGGGTCAGTGCATTCAACACGTGTGACTCAAGGGACACACCAGCTTTTATGGTCAAGAGGTCAGACTCTTCTGGGTTTTCGCTGGTGAGGGGATCAGTGCCATTATTGTTGATATATTTGAGGATGAGATGACATTCATAGACGTTAGAGAAATGCAGGGGTATGGGGTACCCCTGATGGGTCATGGGTAAGGGTACCACACGGGTCAGGTCCGGGTTGGCATGCCAGTACCCAGTACCCTTTGCCAGTACCCCTTGGTACCCATGTACTGCCACTAATTCAGGAACTCAGTAAGAATGTAATGAAACCTATATTGGACTTGGCCACATAAAATCTTCTATGAAAAATGCAGACCAGATGGTACATATTCATATTAGGGCAAACTCGAAGGGAGACACATGGGCAGGCAAAAAAAAAAGATGGAATGGAGAAATTCAACGTATAAAGGCCAGTGGAGTGAGGACCATTGGCATGCAACGGACTCCTACAATGAACGCAAAGCGGGTCTCTAGACCTAGTGAAAAACTGGCAGCGATGAGTGATGCTTCTGCCAGCTGGGTCAAGTCAAAGAGAAGAGCCACTGACCATGATAACAATACAGAAAGGCCAACAAAGAGCGGCTGAACAGCGACAACAAAAGTGATCAACCCATTGGCAGCAACTGTACAGACTGAGGAGGAGGAAGCATTGCACCATGATGCCAACGCGATTGACATTAACAGAGCCCAAACACCTCCAGATGATGTGCCTGAAGAGAGCTCAGATGCAGAGCTTGATAAGATCCTACAGTCATTATATTGATTGCCATGCTGATGGTCAATACAGAGCGTTTAATCAAGGACTGGGGCTCACCAATATACATGTTCTTCTTGCTCATACCCAGCATTGAATACAAGAACAGGCGATGCTCCCATGTCTTCAAGTGTTTGGCAAAAGGATGTAAACACCAAGTGCGGCGCTTCCTTGACACAGGGGACAGAAGCTCAACGAGTAACATGCGGAAACATGTGAAGTCTTGTTGGGGCGAAGACGTCTTGAACACGATACTTGATGCAAAGAATTTGGAGGCAGTGCGGGTGGGAGTCAATGCGCACACTGGAAATGGGTCAATAGCAGTGGCTTTCGAAAGGGTAAAGGACAGGTTACTTACTCACACCGGCAGCACACTAAGGCCAAAACGAAGTAGGAGTACCTAAATTATTTGCTTGTTACAGTTGCTGACCAACACCCTCAGGGCAGAAATGGTCCACTGGGTTGCCGAGTCCCTGCATCCATTTGAGATTGTTGCAGATAGAGGTTTTCTGTGTTTGATGAAAACTGGACGGCCAGAATATTACTTACCACATCTGTCTACAATTTCGTGTGATGTCTGACTTGTATTTGCACGGACACGAAAGCGGCTTGTGAAGATGTTACAGGTAAGCATGATAATTACTCAACAAAGACAAAAACTTACCAAGTGAAGGGGTATGATGGTGAACTGAACTTTGCAATGGATGTGTGGACTTCACCAAATCACAGGGCTTTTATGGCTATAACGGTCCACCTGGCATGGGAGGGTAAGCCATTAATGATGGTGCTTGATTTTATTGAGGTTGCAAGGGTGTGTAGTATACTCTTACCTTTGTGGTTGTCTGCTTATGGATGTGGTAGTCACATTCGGGTAAAACGCTCACAGAAGAGTTTGCAGCAGTCTTGGAAGCCTTCGGAATATCTGACAAAGTACATTGGGGGTACACAATGGTCACTGAAGGGTTAAAAATGTCACCTAGATTTTGAGCATCATGGCTGATGATGCATCATCGAATGACACAATGACAGAAGAACTTGCAGACTTGATTGTGCACTTCAGTGGGCAATTCACATGCATGCGGTGCTTACTACATGTTACAAATTTAGTAGCAAAGTCTATCACTAGAGAATTCAACATACAGACCACCACAGGGAATGATGATGCTTGCAGACGGTATGGAGGAGGAAGACTTGCAGATGGTTGAGAAGGATCAGGAGGGAGACGACATCGATGGATGGGTTGATGAAGTATCGATCTTGACGACAAATGAATGCACCAGGTTGGAGAATAATATTCACCCTGTGCGATTGGCGCTTGTCAAGGTCAGTGAATGGTCAGAAGTGAATATTGAACAACGCTTACCTTCATGCTCACTGGCAGATCTGGAAACTTGCATTTAAGGTGATCCACTCCACTACAATCCTCCTCCCAGCTTGGAAGGCGACCTTGAAAGAGCGGGGCTTACCTGAGAAACATTTGCCGTGCAATGTTTCAACTTGATGGAACTTGACCTTTGATATGCTAGTTTTTGCAATTGAGTATCAAGAGGGCATTGATTCTGTCACTGATAAGCACAGGTTGGGATTGAGCATGTATGCTCTTGAGGAGGATGAGTGGGAGTTGCTGAGACAAGTCCGAGATGTCCTGAAGGTGATGGTCTTTGCATGCGGCTGTCACATGTCACTGACATGCGGTTACCTTGTGGCGTGCACTACAGGTCCTGAAGGACGCAACCTTGTATTTCTCTCACTCGACACCCAACCTCTCCATGGTCATTCCTGCTATGGATTACATCGACACAGCATTTACAACTGGTCTACTGAAGAAAGAACGGCTCAATCCCACCATCCAAGCAGCACTTGGACTTGCAAAATGCACGCTCAATCAGTACTACTCATTGACGGACTCGTATCGAATTGCAATGGGTAAGTCAATAAATTTTATGTCATTTCATTCACTGATTAACTTGCATGCTAGTGTTGCACCCTCGCCACAAACTAGACTACTTCAAGCAAGCTGGGTGGCAAGCAGAATGGGTGTCAACCGCTCATGACCTTGTTTATGATACATTCAATAGCTCATACATGACCCAGTATCATCCCAGAGACATTTCAGAGGACAATTCAAGTGACGAGGAGAAGGTAAGTCATCTTTTATTATCACTTTCTACTTGTTTCAGGTCATGAATCCTTAGGTGACCAGAAACATCTTTGATGATCTTTTCACTCTCGTGAAACTGAAGGACTCTCAACCGGCCCATGAACTTGATATGTATCTGTCAACGGGTGTCAAAAATGTCAGTGATGCAGTGGCATGGTGGCATGAACGTTGTGCCATGTATCCATGGCTCTCACGCATGGCCATGGATTATTTGACCATCCTAGGTGTGTGTCCAGACATGTTATCTTTTATATTGACCAGTTTCTTTTGGTAGCAACTTCTGTTGATGTTGAACGCCTATTCAGCCATGGACAGGTTTTATTGTCACATAATCACAATCGCCTCTCTGCTCAGACAACCCGTGCCCTTCTATGCCTGTTATGCTGAGACTAGGTCTCGGCATGTTCTAACCCAAAGGGTTGTTCATTCATCCTTCACGAGGTTGTTCCTCATGTCGTGCCCACAGATGATGCTTGGGACTTGGTTCTAGGGACAACGGTTCCCTAACCAGCAAAGACTACTGGATTTAGTCAAGGGTTCAGAGTATCTCTTGGTAGAGATATGAGAGCGATTCAGAGAGCAAAGACAAGCTAGATTGGGTAGCTCAAGAATGGAGAATACAGGAGCTGTCCCTAGGGTTTATATACAATGATCCGTATAGCCTCATGGAGGCAGCACGGTATACACAAGGCAAGAGAGACTAAAGCTATTGGCTGCCACAGGCACAGCCAGACACAGGAACACACAGGTAAGCATAGGTTGGCACAGCCAACATGGACAGCAGGGGAACACACGTCATACAGCGATGAGGCTGTTCAGAAAAGGGAAGCGAAGAAGGAAAAAGAGTGGGGCAACCGTAACAATGCCTTGGTAGCTGGAGCCATTTAGGTTTGGTCAGTGATTCTGATGTACGGAAGGTAACTACATTGGATGATGTGAAGGCAGTGGATGCGAGCACTGAGCCCACTGAGATTGAACTACCAGATGGTTGGGATGCTATTGATATGTAGATAACTATTTTTGTGGCCAGTACAAGTACACAAGCAATATAGGTACCCTCCTGGGGTAAACCCGTTGTGGGTATACCCTTAGGACCCCTCAAAGTACCCTTAGGGGCTATGTACCCCTGGGTTGGTGGGTATGGGTCAGTTGCGGGTCAGGTCCAGGTTGGCACTTGGATACCCATGGGTTTACCCCTGCAGTTCACTAGCGCTATCCATCACCAGGGTCAACAGCAAGGCAAAATCATTCAGTCTCAGTTCAAAGATCTAGTCCCCTCGCTCATAATGGGAAGGACCTTGACAATGATCAACATAACCTGGAGAGGCCCTTGGAAGAGGAGGTCCAGGCTACAACAGACAAGATGAGACAAGCACTGGAGAAGTTGGTGACAGGTAAGATCAAAGTGGCTCAACCCAAAAATGCACAGGATTCCACGGGGAAGACAACTTATGTGTGGTATACTCCGGGTCAACAAGGTAGTGGAGATGGGTCATTGAGGGTTACACCATTCCCTTGGACAAGCGTCTTGCAGCGGATGGTCGTGGCCTTCAAGATGTGAGCTACTGTCTGGATTTGTCTGTCTGCATCACTGACGGTGCTCCAGGCTCATATTAATGTCAACTTTGCTAAGTTTTCGGAAGCTCTTTACATCACTGACAGACATGCTTGCAAGGAAGTCTGACAGCGTGCACTCATGCAACAAAAGCTCTCTCAGAAAGAAAAAGAGACAAAAGAAGAGAACCTTCGATTACTAGCACAATGTGCACAAGAGGAATGTAGCGATGTGTCACAAACAGTGTCCTCAAGGCCAACAGCAGAGTCCCATGCTGCTGCTGTGTCTGCTCTGGGAGGGTACAGTAGCAACTCTGGAATTGCTTCCTCTGGTGAAGAAGCTGCTAAGCTTCAGGATGACCTCCATGCTGAGAAGTGTCGTGAGTGAGAGCGAGAAATGTGGATGTCGAATATGGGTGCTGAACAACATGCCAAGATGCTTGGGCAGCAACAAAACCGTGACATCCCTGAAAATATTGCTCTTGGTTTGGCAAAGCCCACAATGTTGAAGGAGAGCATGCTAGATTCTAGACTTTTCAATTGAGAGAGTCTCAGCAATTCCTTTGGTGATGAAGACGGCTATGGATTGTATGACCAACCTCTCTTCCATGGATCTACTGGCGCGGCTGCTATCTATAAGGTGAGGGGGAACATTGCACCTGTGGGCAGCAACAATGAAGCATTTGGCGGAGGCACTGAAGAAGGCATTGAGAAGGCACTTGACAACAATCGCTTCTGACTTGGCAAGCCCTGAGTTGGCTTTGAAGGTGTGAATGAACAGGAGGTGAGGCCATGAGGGAGGGACCAGTGCAGTTTGAGAAGGATGCTGGTGATGTCTTTGGTCTGGACAAGTTCCTTGACGAAGCCAAAGGTGGTCGAAAATGAGGGCTGGACATGGATATCAGTTGCAGGCTTGAGGAAGAGAACACAGTTGGAGAAATCTGGAGATACATAATATTATTTGTTCATGTGCTGTACATCGCTGTTCTCTTGCTCTGTATCTTATTTGATCTACTCCTGTCTTGGGTGCCCGGAATTCTTATTATTATTATGTAATATTAATATTACTATGTATGCTGCATTGATGCCTTGTTTTGTTGTCGATGTTGCCAGCGGAGTCCAGCGGAGACATGCCTTACATCTTCTAGATACCACACAGGACACTGCATTCCTTGTCTCCCTCCCCTTGCAGCATCACACACTCAACCAATTGCATCAGATTCTGAAGACACTTGGTGTCCATCCAAGACCACAACAGACTAATAGTATGATCATTATACTTCAAACAGTGATGTGCTTCTGAACAATATTGTGTGTAACAGCTAAAAGATTAGAATCAGGGCCTGTGGAATGACATCTTTCATTTGGACCATCATGTTGTTTACGCAAATATTGTCACTCTATCATGACAAAGAGGAGTCAATGGACCTTGGGGCTAAATCACTGGACTCGCCCTCAAGTGATGGCTAGCACTAATATTACCTCAAGCAACATGCACTAAGGTTGCTGCACCTCAGATCAAGGGCCAATGGTGTATGCAGGCTGAGTATTATGTATCATTTGATGTGCTGCATGATCACTTACATTGCACACAGCTTTTAGCCATTAACAAGGGCTGCTGCAGTCATACTTGCAGTAAAGGCATTTAATGGAACTATGGCCATATCCAGGTAAGATTGATGTAGAGCCTGAAATTTTCTGAGGCAGGGATCCATGAGTGTATGGGCAATTACTCATCCTGATGTGTTCACGCCGTGTACAAGCCTCGAGGCAAATGACCCAAATAATATGTTGCTTCCTATTAATCTCTGGTCCAACATCAATCTGCCTGAAGTCATAACATGAGTCAGAGTTGCCCATCCTGACCAATTTTGTGGTATGTGCCAAATCATATATATATGTGTTAAAGTTGCTGATTCATGGACCAGGTTCCACCTCTGAACTGACACCTTCATTCAGTTCTCGGACCCTTCTCTGAATCCAATGAGCCCCACTCAACAGGAGGACTACAGCCCTGCCATGAATGACACCCAGAGCTCTGACAATTCGGAGTTGAGTGATTCTGGCTCAGAGAGTGAGTCTGAAGAGCTGAAGCAAATTCGTGCTGCTGTTCCCCCCTGCACAGCAAATGCTACTCCTCATGAGGTTCGCAAGGTGAATTCTGCATTCATTACTGTATCTTAGATCTTACTCATGCATTGTATTGATCAGGCACTTGAAGGTGCGCAGAATCTCCTCCTTGAGATGTGCAGCAAGTTCCAGGTGCTGGAAAAATGAAATGCTCTCCTGGAAGCACAGAAGAGAAAAGGTCATAAGGGCAAGGTCCAGAACTTATCAAACAAGGAACTGTGGGTCGCCCTGAAAGAAGAGGGCATTTGTGCATATGGTCGCAAGTACTCTGCCACGCACTGCCTCTGGATCCCCACTCAGATTTTTCCATTGTGCAAGAACCCCGAAATCAACCTTTATAGTGCTGAATGCTGGCTCTCTCCACTTGCCATCAAAGATGGAGTGAAGATTTTCAAGTTCATTTCAAAGCAAGACCATGCTCTCATGGCCCACAAAGATGTTGGCGATGCTGTGAGTCCTTTAAAATCTTGTTCTTGTTTATTGTTGAACCTGAATGCTTTCATATTAGTTCTCGCTCAAAAGTATGGCTGGCGCTGTTTTTGGGCTTCCTGTGAATATCTTCCTGCATACCTGCAATCGCTTTGAAGAACCATACTGCTGGGATCTACTGCTCAGCCCTATGGGAAAGTATACAAAATTTGCCCCTTGCCTTTTCCTGCATCCAGACAACCTGAACCTTGCAGACTTCCTGAAGACGGCCCTTCTTGTTCATGTGCATGCTTCCCTCTTTGTTTTCAATGGTTGATATCTAACTCGTTACTAACAGGCTCTTTGTGCTGCTTTCTTCAGGAAGTCATCAGTTGGCATAGGTGCTAACGCTCCCAGACCAAAATGCAAGGCTAAATTATGGGAGCTAAGGAATACCTTGGCAGGAATGATTGCTGGTGCTGCCATTGTGGTGAGTATTAATATTACATCCCAGTCTGCTAGGAACTAATACTTTTATCAGGCTGTCTTTATACTATCTGGGGACACTTCTCTCAATGTTAAAGGTGATAAAACTCAAATTCTGTATCTCGAATGGCACAATTACTACTGTTCACGCCTCCTGACTGGTGATGCGTGGGCACAGTTGGTTTTCACATTCTTTAATAATGCCCTTTTCAAGGCAACCTCCTCTGAGGATGGCGGAATAGCGCAAGTGGAAGTGGAAGAGGATGACTGGGAACTTGCATACCAGAATGCATTTGAAGCAGGCATTGAAGTGCCAGCTATCAGCGCACGGTGTCATGCACCAAATGTGTTTGGTACTGTGGACATGGAGAAAGTTAGCCAATGAACTAATGCGAAGAATGCACCCAAGATCTGTTGAAAGATTGTCCCGACTTGAGGGATACAGACAGCCCTTGCTATCCATATCATGCAAAGTCAAGACTATCCTTATGCGAAGGATGAATACAAGCTCGTCATAGCCATCTATCGCACAAGAATGACTATCCTGGAGCAAGAGATGACTGCCGACGTCTAGCAGTTATCCCTCACATGAGAACTGCCAAGAAGCAGAAAGAATCCAATGAATAATGATCTTTTTGGTATGAGAAAGGAGCGCAGCCTTCTGCAGTCCAACTCCCATACCAGAACAACCAAAGAAGCAGAAGAAACGATTGA
>Ga0307516_10006913_pt1 | contig 13176 bp, 12 predicted proteins | sample 19_EM_MG_FD_203310 | JGI IMG/M metagenome (GOLD analysis project Ga0307516, IMG submission 203310) | Populus trichocarpa ectomycorrhiza microbial communities from riparian zone in the Pacific Northwest, United States - 19_EM | ecosystem: Host-associated > Plants > Roots > Unclassified | place... | reverse complement strand
CGGCGACGAACAGGATGCCGTTCAGGTAGTAGCGGATGTCGTGCACCGCCATCGAGAAGTGGACCTGGTCGATCAGCGTCTTCAGCGTCTTCTGCGGCACCGAGAAGACCGGGCCGAAGTCGACCGCTTCGTTGACCAGCGGGAAGTCTTCGGCCGGCAGCGTCTGCAGCGTGAAGCGGCTTTTGCCGCCTTGCAGCGTCAGCTTGGCGCCATTGGCGGTCAGGCTCACGACCTGGTCGGACGGCAGCGTGCGCAGGATGTCGATCATCTTGCGCGCACCGACGGTGGTCGACAGGCTGCCGGCGTCGCCGCCCAGGCCAGCACTGGTGCGGACCTGGATCTCCAGGTCACTGGTCGTGAACTCGATCGTTTCACCGGTTTTGCGCAGCAGCACGTTGGCCAGGATGGGCAAGGTGTGGCGCCGCTCCACGATGCCGGCCACGGCCTGCAGGGCAGCCAGCAACTTTTCTTGTGGGGCTTTCAGAACAATCATGTCTTCCTCTTTGAACTTAGTCGTTCTAGTAGGCTCAGGCGCCAACTGTGGAAAAGCGCATTTTCGCCTGATTCTTCAATGCTTTAGCGTCAGGGCAACCCTGTGTGCCGGGGGCTTGTTTGGACAGGGGCCAAAAGACAGCAACTTGTCGCGACGGTCTGGGGCTGTGGGTAACTGGGTGCTTGTTCGAAAGTTGTCCCCAGGCTTGCACGTTGACAGTGGGGCCTGGATCGGTCATGCGTTAAAAAAATGAGGGCTCGCTCAGCCCGAGATCAGCCCTTGAGGGTCTGTTCGAGCACGTGCAGCTGCTGGTTCAGTTCGGTGTTCTTGTGGCGCTCGCCGCCGATCTTGCGCACCGCGTGCAGCACGGTGGTGTGGTCGCGGCCGCCGAAGAGCTCACCGATCTCGGGCAGGCTCTTCTGAGTCAGTTCCTTGGCCAGGTACATCGCAATCTGGCGCGGGCGGGCGATCGAGGCCGGGCGCTTCTTCGAGTACATGTCGGCGATCTTGATCTTGTAGAAGTCGGCCACCGTCTTCTGGATGTTCTCGACCGAGATCTGCCGGTTCTGGATCGACAGCAGGTCTTTCAGGGCCTCGCGGGCCAGGTTGATCGAGATGTCCTTGTGCGAGAACTTCGAGTACGCCAGCACCTTGCGCAGCGCGCCTTCGAGCTCGCGCACGTTGGCGCGCACGTTCTTGGCGACGAAGAAGGCCACGTCCTCGGGCATCAGCGTGCCCTCGGCCCGGGCCTTGGCCAGCAGGATGGCCACACGCATCTCCAGCTCGGGCGGCTCGATCGCCACCGTCAGGCCGGAGTCGAAGCGCGAGGTCAGGCGCTCGTCGATGTCCACCAGCCCCTTGGGGTAGGTGTCGCTGGTCATGATGATGTGGGCCCGCTTGGCCAGCAGCGCTTCGAAGGCGTTGAAGAACTCCTCCTGCGTGCGCTCCTTGCCGGCAAAGAACTGCACATCGTCGATCAGCAGCAGGTCGAGCTGGTGGTACTTGGCCTTCAGCTCGTCGAAGGTCTTGCGCTGGTAGTTCTTGACGACGTCGGAGATGAACTGCTCAGCGTGCAGGTACAGCACGCGGGCGTTCGGGTTGTCGGCCAGCAGCGCGTTGCCCACCGCGTGCACCAGGTGGGTCTTGCCAAGGCCGACGCCGCCATAGATGAACAGCGGGTTGTACATCTGGCCCGGCGCGCCGGCCACATGCAGCGCGGCCGTGCGGGCCATCTGGTTGGCGCGACCAGCGACCAGGTTGTCGAAGGTCAGCGCGGTGTTCAGGCGATGGCGGTTGGAAGCCGGCGGCAGGTGGATGCCGTGGACCGACGGGCTGCCATGGGGGCTGGCGGGGCGGCGCAGCGTCGCGGTATCGGCCGCGGCGGCCATCGCCAGGCTGTCTTCACGCCTGGGCAAGGCGGCATTGGCCAGCACCTGGGCGGCGGTGATCGGTTGGTTCGGGTGGCCCAGCGGCGGCATCACGCGGGTGTGGGCACTGCCGTTGACCGGTGGGCGCATCGCCAGCCCGGCGGCCATCGGCTCGCGCGGGGCCAGGCTCAGTTCCAGCCGCACCGGCTTGCCGGCCAGGTCGCTCAGGATGTTTTCGATCCGGGCGCCGTACTGCGAGCGGATCCAGTCCAGCTTGAACCGGTTGGGCACGCGCAGGCAAGCCACCGTACCGGCGTCGCCCGCGTCGGTGATGTCCGCCGGCGGCAGCGGGCGGATCCAGGTGGCGAATTGTTGTTCGGGCAGTTCGGTCGCGAGACGCTCGCAACCACGCTGCCAGAGATCAAGGCTCATTGTGGACAAGTTCTTATCGAGCGGCCGGATTCTACGCACGGAACGGTGGACGAAGGCGGTGGTTATCCACAGTTTTTGCAAGCCGGTCAAGCCCCGCGCCAGGCCGCGTGCTGTGGTGCAAGTGTTTGACCCTCTTCAAGTTTTTTGCTCTAATAGTGGGTTTCCCGAATCGGGGCCGTCAGGCACGTCTTTCTTTCTTGCGTCAAGCAGAACAGATGAGGCGACTTGAGTGGTCACCGGGGGCTGGCTGAGTCCGAAAGCGGATTCGATTGGCCCCAGGCTGCTGCGCTAGAGCTTTGCCAAGCTTGACCTCAGGCGGCTGGGAAGCCCCTTCCAACTCCTGAATCAAGCACCATGAAGCGCACTTACCAGCCTTCCAAGATCCGCCGCGCCCGTACGCATGGCTTCCTCGTTCGCATGAAGTCGCGGGGCGGCCGCGCGGTCATCAACGCGCGCCGTGCCAAGGGCCGCAAGAAGCTGTCCCAGGTCTAAAGCGCACGCCATGATCGGCCGCATCGTGCGACCGGCCGATTTCGAACGCGTGCTCGCGACTGCGTCCCGTTCGCGAAGTGCTCACTTCGCCGTTCATCACGTGAACGGCTGGCCTTCGCTCGCGCGCGACGGCGCCGCCGCGGGCGCCCGAAAGGCGGTTGTCCCGCCTGTTTCACCAGACTTATCCACAGGTGCCGACATCGCCGATGCCGGCCTTGTGGATGAATCTTCAACGACGCCTCTCCCGCCACCGCCCGATGGGCATTGGCTGGGCTTGGTTGTGCCCAAACGGCATGCCAAGCGAGCGGTCACTCGCAATCTGATCAAGCGCCAGATTCGGGCGGCGATGGCGCAGCACGCGCCAGCCCTGCCACCTGGCCTGTGGGTGGTTCGTTTGCGCCTGCCGTTCGACAAGCGCGAGTACCTGAGCCCATCGTCCGAGTCCCTGCGACTGGCGGCGCGGGCCGAGATTGCTCAGCTGTTCAGCCGCGCCGTGACCGGCCGCCGCACGCCATGAACCTGCTCAGGCGCGCCCTGCACCGGCTGAAGCTGGCGCCGCGGCATGCGCTGGTGGTGGTGTTGCGTGGTTACCGGCTGTTGCTGAGCCCCTGGCTCGGCAACCAGTGCCGTTTCGCTCCCAGCTGCTCGGTGTACGGCATCGAAGCCCTGCAGCGCCACGGCGCGTTGGCCGGCAGCTACCTGACGGCGGCGCGCGTGTTGCGCTGCCACCCTTGGTGTGAAGGTGGCTGCGATCCGGTGCCGGCCGAGCGGCCGCGCCTGTTCACTCATTTGCTGCCGGCGGCCACCCTGGCCGACCCCTCTACGATTTTTTCCAGGCCCTTGTCATGACCGATATGCGTCGCACCCTGCTCTGGGTGGTGTTCATCATGTCGCTCGCCCTGCTGTGGGACGGGTGGAACAAGCACAACGGGCATCCGACGATGTTCGGCATGCCGATCACCGACAGCACCGCACCGGCTAACGCCGCTGCCTCGGGTGCCGCGGGCGCGGCCAGCGTCGCAGCGACCGGTGGTGTCCCGGCCACGGCAGGCATGCCGGCCGCAGCGGCCACTGCTGCGGCAGCGGCCAGTGCGCCCAGCGAGCAGATCACCGTCCAGACGGATGTGATGAAGCTGACGCTGGACACGCTGGGCGCGACCGTGACCCACCTGGAGCTGACCAACTATCCCGACAGCATCGACCCGACGCACCCGGTGGTGCTGTTCGACCAGAGCGCCACCCGCAACTACCTGGCACAGACCGGCTTCTTCAATGCCGCCGGTGGCGCGCCGTTGCCGCGCCACCTGAGCCCATTCACGGTCGCGTCGGGCGAGCGCACGCTGAAAGAAGGCGCCAACGAGCTGAACGTGCGTTTCGAATCGCCGGAGATCGGTGGCGCCAAGCTGGTCAAGACCTACACCTTCAAGCGCGGCGACTACACGATCCGGGTCAAGCACGAGCTGACCAACGTGTCGGCCGAGCCGATCACGCCCAAGGTGTACCTGCAACTGGTGCGCGACGGCCGGCCGCCCGAAGGGCAATCGACCTCGTACTTCTCGTCGACCGGCTTCACCTACACCGGCCCGGCCATCTACAACGACGCGGCCAAGTTCAAGAAGATCGAACCGGCCGAAATCGACAAGCGTGGCGCCAATCCCGCCAAGGTCGAAGCCACTGCCGACGATGGCTGGGTCGCGATGATCCAGCACCATTTCGTCAGTGCCTGGATGATGCCGCCCGGCAAGTCGCGCGAGTTCGACACCAACAAGATCGGCAGCGACTACACCGTGGCCATGGTGCAACCGCTGGAGACACTGCAACCCGGCGCGACGTTGACCCATGAGGCCAGGCTGTATGCGGGCCCGCAGGACGAGAAGAAGCTCGAAGAGATCGAGCCCGGGCTGCAGCTGGTGAAGGACTATGGCCGCGTGAAGATCCTGGCCACGCCGCTGTTCTGGCTGCTGGACCACCTGCACAACCTGCTGGGCAACTGGGGCTGGTCGATCATCGCGCTGGTCGTGCTGCTGAAGATCGCGTTCTACTGGCTCAACGCCAGCGCCTACAAGTCGCAGGCCAAGATGAAGGCGGTCAACCCGCGCATCATGGAAATGCGCGAACGGCTGAAGGACAAGCCGCAGGAGATGCAGCAGGAGATGATGCGCATCTACCGCGAAGAGAAGATCAACCCGCTGGGGGGCTGCCTGCCGATCGTCGTGCAGATGCCGTTCTTCATCGCGTTGTACTGGGTGCTGCTGGCGTCGGTCGAAACGCGCGGCGCGCCGTGGCTGGGCTGGGTCACCGACCTGTCCAAGCCCGACAACCTGTTCGGCGTGCTGCCGCTGGGCAACATGCCGATCGGCCCGCTGCCGATCCTGATGACCTTGAGTTCGCTGCTGCAGGTCGCCCTTGGCCCCAAGGCACCGGACCCGACGCAGGCAAAGATGATGTGGCTGATGCCGCTGATGTTCAGCTTCATGTTCTTCTACTTCCCGTCCGGCCTGGTGCTGTACTGGCTGACGAACAACCTGCTGTCGATCGCGCAACAGTGGTTCATCAACAGGCGCTTGGGTGTGAAGTGACCGCTTCGTGATCCTTGCCACGAAAGGCCCCGCTCGTCGGGGCCTTTTTCATGGCCGGGGGTTCAAGGGCCGTGGCCGTTGGACGATCATCGTGGTGCGGGGTCCACCCGGAACCTCCGGTGAGCGAGTGATCGGACACGGCCGAAGAAGGCCATGATCGGCGCTCCCCCCGCGCCAACACCTGTGCCTCGAGGCGGCCGCACTTTCGCTGCGGCGCAATGCTCGGGGACAATCCCGGCCGTGTCCCTCGGCCGCCACCAAGATCCCATCGTTGCGATTGCCACCGCCCCCGGGCGAGGGGCGGTCGGTATCGTTCGCGTGTCGGGCCGCGCCTTGGGTGACCTGGCGAGTGCGTTGACAGGCGCCGCCTTGAGTCCGCGGCGCGCCCACTACGGCCCCTTCCTCGGCGGCGATGGCCAGGCCATCGACCAAGGGCTGGCGCTGTTCTTCCCGTCCCCGCATTCGTACACCGGCGAAGACGTGCTCGAACTGCAAGCCCACGGCGGGCCGGTGGTGCTGCAGCTGCTGCTGGCGCGCTGTCTGGAGCTGGCCGCCGGCGTCGACGGGGTGTCGTTGCTGCCGGGGTTGCGCCTGGCCGAGCCGGGCGAATTCACGCAGCGCGCTTTCCTCAACGACAAGCTCGACCTGGCCCAGGCGGAAGCCGTGGCCGACCTGATCGATGCCAGCACCGAAGCCGCGGCGCGCTCGGCCAGCCGCTCATTGGCCGGTGCTTTCTCGGCCCAGATCGACGGTCTGGCCGAAGCCATCGTGCGCCTGCGCATGCTGGTCGAAGCGACGCTCGACTTTCCGGAAGAGGAAATCGACTTCCTCGAGAAAGCCGACGCGCGCGGCCAACTGGCCCGCATCCGGCAGCAGCTTGACGAGTTGCTGGTCCGAACGCGTCAGGGGGCGCTGTTGCGCGAAGGTCTGCGCGTCGTGCTGGCCGGCCAACCGAACGTCGGCAAGAGCTCGTTGTTGAATGCACTGGCCGGCGCCGAGCTGGCGATCGTCACGCCGATCGCCGGCACCACCCGCGACCGCGTCAGCGAAACGATCCAGATCCACGGCGTGCCGGTGCATGTGACCGACACCGCGGGCCTGCGCAGCGACGCGGCCGACGAGGTCGAACGCATCGGCGTGGCTCGCAGCTGGGAGGCGATTGCCGGCGCCGACGCGGTGCTGTTCCTGCATGACCTGACGCGGGTCGACGAGCCCGCCTACCAGCAGGCCGATGCGGTGATTGCCGAGCGCCTGGCCGAGGTCGAGCCGGAGCGCTTGCTGCACCTGTTCAACAAGGCCGACGCGGCCGGCCTGGCGGGAGACTTCGAGCGCGCCCGCCCGGGCCTGCGCCTTTCCGCCCGCACCGGCACCGGGCTGGACGCGCTGCGCGACACGCTGCTCGAACGCGCCGGCGGCCTGGCCTCGCCCGAAGGCTTGTTCATCGCTCGCAGCCGCCATGTCGAGGCGCTGCGCGAAGCCGGCACGCACCTGGCCGGCGCTGCCGATCACGCAGCGCAGGCCGATGCAGTGCTGGACCTGTTCGCCGAAGAGTTGCGCCTCGCGCACCAGGCGCTTCAGCGCATCACCGGCGCGTTCAGCGCCGACGACCTGCTGGGCGAGATCTTCAGTCGATTTTGCATCGGCAAGTGAGTGCCCGCCAAGCGGCAACGGGTTGACATTGCGCGACGAGCGGCGGCTCAGCGCCGATGAGCGCAGCCCGGTTGGTTGCTGAGGGTTTGTAACCTACTGATAATGAATCTCCAATCATCGTCACGAGTGAGCCCCATCGGGCACGCCGTGCCGCTGCCGCCGGAGGGAGCCCAGCCATGGCCGTCGAGATCCTGCATCAAGCCATCCAGACGCTGAACGCCGACGACTCGTTCCGGGCCCGGCTCGACGTCAGCCAGTGGCGTCAGCTGGCGGCGTTCATGCAGCAGTTCAAGCTGCGAGCGGGCGACACGCTGATCCGCTACCGCGACATGGACCGGGTGATGTACCTGCTCGAAAGCGGCACCTTGCAAGTCTATGTGCCGGACGCGGGCCCGGCGCGGCGCCCCGTGGCCATCCTGCGCCCCGGCGCGGTGGTCGGTGAGCCGACGTTGTTTGCCGAGACCCCGCGCATGGCGCAGGTCGAGGCGATGTCACCCAGTGTTCTGTGGGGACTGACCCGCAACCGGTTTGACGAGTTCGCGCAACGCCAGCCCGAGATGGCGCTGGAATTCCTGCGCGCCGCCGGTGCGGTGATGGCCGAGCGCATGCGCGCCAACCTCGAGCGCGGGATGCCGGCGGCGTAGTGGAGCCCCCACGGCCCTGCGGAGCGTTGCGATAGGTCGTTGCGAAAGTCAGCCGGACAGCAGTTTTGACTCAGCCAGCGCCAAGGTTTCAGGCAGGCCAGCAAGCACCAGCGTATCGCCGCCGGCCAAGCGCAGCCGGTCCTCCGGCGTGACGATGCGGCCGTCGGCGCGGCGCACCGAGACGACGTTCACGTCGAGCGCATGCAGCGCCAGGTCGGCCAGTGTCGAGCCGACGCTGGCGGCGGCGTGGGGCAGGCTCACGCTGCGCAGGCGGGCCTGGGTCAGCTCCTCCGAGGTGTCGTCGTCGGTACCGTGGAAATAACCTCTTAGCAGCCTGTAGCGTGCATCGCGCGCGTCGCGCGTCAGGCGGATCACGCGCCGCATCGGCACGCCCACCAGCGCCAGGGCATGGCTGGCCAGCATCAATGAGCCTTCGACCGCTTCGGGCACCACCTCGGTCGCGCCGGCTTCGCGCAGTTTCTCCAGGTCGGTGTCGTCGATCGTGCGCACGACCACCGGCACATGCGGCGCGTGCTGGCGCACCAGGCCCAGGATCTTCAGCGCCGACGGTGTGTCGTGATAGCTCACGACCACCGCACTGGCGCGCGCCAGGCCCGCGGCCATCAGGCTTTGCAGCCGTGCGGCATCGCCGAAGACCACGCTCTGGCCGGCGGCCGCCGCCTGGCGCACGCGGTCCGGGTCGAGGTCCAGCGCCATGTAGGGCATCTTTTCCTGGTCCAGCAGGCGGGCCAGGTTCTGGCCGCTGCGGCCGTAGCCGCAAATGATGATGTGGGCTTCGGTGCGGATGGCCTTTTTCGCAATCGCCGTCAGGGCGACCGACTGCATCAGCCAGTCGCTGGCCGACAAGCGCACCACGATGCGGTTGCTGTACTGGATCAGCAACGGCGTGGCGAGCATCGACAGCACCATCGAGGCCAGCACCGGGCTCACCCATGGGGCCTGGATCAGCCTGTTCTCCGCGCCCAGCGTCAGCAGGACGAACCCGAACTCACCCGCCTGCGCCAGGTACAGGCCGGTGCGCAGCGCCACGCCCGGTGGCGCGCGGAATGCCCAGGCCAGGCCGGCCACCAGGGCGGCCTTAGCGACGATCGGCAGCATCGTCAGCAGCAGCACCAACAACCACTCGTCCCACAGCGGCCGCCAGTCCAGCTTCATGCCGATGGTGATGAAGAACAGGCCGAGCAGCACGTCGTGGAAGGGCCGGATGTCGGTCTCGACCTGGTGCTTGTATTCGGTCTCGGCGATCAGCATGCCGGCGATGAAGGCCCCCAGCGCCAGCGACAGGCCGGCGTGCTCGGTCAACCAGGCCAGGCCCAGCGTGACCAGCAACAGGTTCAGCACGAACAGCTCGTCGCTCTTGCGCCGCGCCACCAGCGTCAGCCACCAGCGCATCAGCTTCTGGCCACCCAGCAGCAGCAGGGCCAGTACGCCGGCCGCCTTGAGTACCGCCAGGCCGAGCGAGCGCGCCATGTCGCCGCCGCTTGAATCCAGCGCCGGGATCAGCACCAGCAGCGGCACCACCGCCAAGTCCTGGAACAGCAGCACGCCCATCACGCGCTTGCCGTGTTCGCTTTCCAGCTCCAGCCGTTCGGCCATCATCTTGACGACGATCGCGGTCGACGACATCGCCATCGCGCTGCCGAGCACGACCGCTCCCTCCCAGCCCAGGTCCCACTGCAGGCCGAGCCAGCTGAACAGCGTGATCAGCATCGCATTGCCGGCCACCGCGCCGATGATGGTCAGGCTGACCTGCGAGAACCCGAGCCCGAACACCAGCGTGCGCATGCTGCGCAGCTTGGGCAGGTTGAATTCCAGCCCGATCACGAACATCAGGAACACGACACCGAACTCGGCCAGGTACTTGACCGCCGCCGAGTCCCGGGCCAGCGCCAAGGCGTTCGGCCCGATCAACACACCGACCGCCAAATACCCCAGCATCGGCGGCAGCTTCAGGCTGCGGCACAGCGCCACGCCGGCCACCGCTGCCACCAGGTACAGGAGAACGAGTTCCAGTGTCGAAGCCATGCAGCAAGTGTCCTGTCTCGCAGAGAACGGTCATGCGACGGGACGCAAAGGCCATGCCGTGCGGCCCCGAACGGCCGGCTGACAGGCTCCTAGAATCCCCCCATTCTGTACCCTGGCCTCGCCTTGAACACTGCCGCCACGCCCTTCGATCCCGCCCGCGCCTTGGCGCTGGCGCGCGAAACCTTCACCATCGAGGCCGCGGCGTTGCAAACCGTGCGCGACCGGCTGGACGACAGCTTCGCGCGCGCGGTGCAGGCGATGCTGGACACACGGGGCCGCGTCGTCGTGATGGGCATGGGCAAGAGCGGCCACGTCGGCCGCAAGATCGCTGCGACGCTGGCTTCCACCGGCACGCCGGCGTTCTTCGTCCATCCGGCCGAAGCCAGCCACGGCGACCTGGGCATGGTGACGCCGGGTGACCTGCTGCTGGCGATCTCGAATTCCGGCGAGAGCGACGAGATCAACGCCATCCTGCCGGCGGTGCGCCGCTTGGGTGTGCCGCTGGTGGCGATCACCGGCAAACCGGGCTCGACGCTGGCGCAGCATGCCGAGGTCACGCTGTCGTGCGCGGTCGACCAGGAGGCTTGCCCGTTGAACCTGGCGCCGACGGCCAGCACCACCGCGCAGATGGCGCTGGGCGACGCGCTCGCGGTGGCGCTGCTCGATGCCCGGGGCTTTCGCGAACACGACTTCGCCCGTTCGCACCCCGGCGGCTCGCTGGGCCGCAAGCTGCTGATGCACGTGCACGACCTGATGCGCACCGGTGATGCCCTGCCCCGCGTGGCCGCCGACACCGGCTTCATCGACATGATGCATGTGATGACCGACAAGGGCCTGGGCTTCGCAGTGATCGTCGAAGACCAGCGGCCGGCCGGCATCTTCACCGACGGTGACCTGCGTCGCCTGCTTGAAACCGGGGCCGACCTGCGCGCGCTGCGTGCGCACGAAGTGATGCATGGCCAACCGAAGCGGGTGCGCGCCGATGCGTTGGCGGTCGACGCGGCCGACCTGATGGAACAGCACAGCATCACCAGCGTGCTGGTCGTCGACGAACAGGGCTTGCTGGTCGGTGCGCTGAACACCAACGACCTGCTGCGGGCCAAGGTCATCTGATGGCTGCCGCTGCTGCCCCCACGGCCGCGCTGACGCCGGCACTGCGCTTCCCGCCCGAGTTGTTGCTGAAGGCTCAGGGCACCGGTCTGGGCATGAAGGCGGCGATCTTCGACGTCGACGGCGTGTTGACCGATGGCCGCCTGTTCATCGGCGAACAGGGTGAGCTGTTCAAAGGTTTTTGCACGCTCGACGGCCACGGCCTGAAACTGCTCGCGCAAGGCAGCATCGTGCCGATCGTCATCACCGGTCGCGATTCGCCCGCGGTGCGCCGCCGGGTCGCCGACCTCGGGCTGCAGCACGCTGTCTACGGCGCCGGCGACAAGCTGGCGGCGGCCGAGCCCTTGCTCGCGTCGCTGGGCTTTGCCTGGCCGGACGTGGCCGCGATCGGCGACGACTGGCCCGACCTGCCGCTGCTGACCCGCGCCGGCTTCGCCTGTGCGCCGGCCAACGCGCACATCGAGGTCAAGGCAGTGGCCAGCCACGTGACCACGGCGGCCGGCGGTGATGGCGCCGCACGCGAGTTCTGCGATCTGCTGTTGATGGCGGCCGGCCGTTATGCCGGCCTGCTGCACGGCCACCTGCGCACGTTGGACAGCGCTTGACTCCGCCCAAGATGAGCGCCGAATTGCACCTGCCCGATCTGCCCGAGGTGCCGGTGGCCATTGGCGGTGCGGCGGTGCTGCCGCCCGGCGAGACGCCCGGGCAGGCGCCCCGCCGCCAGGAGGCCTGGGGCCATCGCCTGCGCCAGCTGTTCGGCACCTACCTGCCGCTGCTGATGATGAGCCTGCTGGCCTGTCTGACGTGGTGGCTGGCGCGCCTGTCGCCTGGCGCACCTGGCGAACGACCGCCCGCGGCGATCCGCCACGACCCCGACTACACCGCACAGCGCGTGATGCTGCAGCGCTTCAATCCCGAGGGCCGGCTGGTTGCGCAGGTCGAGGGTGAACAGGTGCGCCACTACCCCGACAGCGACGAGATGGAGGTCGACACCGTGCGCGTCTCCACCACCGGCCCGGACGGCCGCCGCACCCAGGCCACGGCCCGCCAGGCGGTGGCGGCGGGCGACAACTCGCGCTACAGCCTCGAAGGCGGCGCTCGCGTCGTCAGCACCGGCGTCGATGGCCATGTGGTCGAGATCGAAGGCGAGCACCTGCTGGTGCTGGCCACGGAGCGCCGTGTGCGCGCAGACCGTCCGGTGACGGTGCGCCAGGGTGGCAGCCAGTTGATCGCCGATGGCATGGATTTCGACGAGACGACGCAGCAGGTCACGCTGCACGGCCATGTGCACGGCATGCTGCTGCCCACCGACATGAAGGCTGCCAAATGATGGCAGCGCCGCTGGTCTTCATCACCGGCGCATCCAGTGGCATCGGTCAGGCGCTGGCCGCGCGTTATGCCGCGGCCGGCTGGCGGCTGGCGCTGGTCGCGCGCCGCACCGAGATGGTCGAGGCCTGGGCCCGCGCCCAAGGCTGGGCCGACGACCGCTGGCGTGTCTACGCGGCCGACGTGCAGGTCATCGACAGCATCGTCGCGGCCGGTGAGCGCTGCATCGCCGAACAAGGCTTGCCGGACGTCGTGATCGCCAACGCCGGCATCAGCGTGGGCATCGACACCGCCGAGCGCGAAGACCTGGAGGTCTTGCGCGAGACGCTGGCCACCAACAACATCGGCCTGGCCGCGACCTTCCACCCGTTCCTCAAGGCGATGCTTGGGCAGCGCCGCGGCACGCTGGTCGGTATCGCCAGCGTCGCGGCGATCCGCGGCTTGCCCGGCCATGGTGCCTACTGCGCCAGCAAGGCGGGCGTGGTCGCTTACTGCGAAAGCCTGCGCGGTGAATGCCGCGGCACCGGGGTGCGTGTGGTCACGGTGGTGCCGGGCTATATCGCGACGCCGCTGACGGCTGGCAACCAATACCCGATGCCGTTCCTGATGCAGCCCGAGATATTTGCCGATCGTGCGTTCCGGGCGATCGAAGCAGGCACCAGCTACCGGGTGATTCCCTGGCAGATGGGCATGGTCGCCAAACTGATGCGGCTGCTGCCGAACTGGTTGTTCGACCGCCTGCTGGCGGGTCGCGGCCGCAAGCAACGCAGAACGTAGCCCACGGCCCCTTCCGAGCCCTGCGCCTCGCGCAGCGGACCGGCCAAGCCGGATCCGCGCACGCCACTTGAATGGCCGGGCAGCCGGGCTGGTGAGTAACCGCTGAAAGCAGGCAAGGCTGCGCGCGCCCAAGGTAAGCGTCCAGGCAAGTCATGTTGATCTGCTGAGCCGTGCCTAGGATGCTCGTATCCATCAACGACTTGATGGGCACGTACGCACTATGGAACAAGCAGGGCCAGGCCGCCGTCGGCGAGTTCACA
>Ga0307516_10006912_pt1 | contig 13177 bp, 18 predicted proteins | sample 19_EM_MG_FD_203310 | JGI IMG/M metagenome (GOLD analysis project Ga0307516, IMG submission 203310) | Populus trichocarpa ectomycorrhiza microbial communities from riparian zone in the Pacific Northwest, United States - 19_EM | ecosystem: Host-associated > Plants > Roots > Unclassified | place... | reverse complement strand
GGTGGCAAACCGTACCGGCACCCGTACCGTCAATGTGCGGAGCGAAAGCCTGACGGCGACGGGGCCGTAACCGTATGACGGGTACCGTATACCCGTATATTACGGTGACGGCGTGCAGCCCTAACCCAAATGTCCCCAACAACACACGGTCATCTCACGCCAAGCAAGCAGCACGCACAAAGCATCATCTTGCATTGAGTCTCCTATCTGACTCTGATGGTGTCGATTCACCCACTTACGATGGCGACGTCGAGTTGAGTACGACCGCTGGACCTGATCCTCACATCCCTACTCTTCCGGATGAGCCCCCAGTTTCGGCCTCCTCCAAGGCTGTTTTCAACGCTGCTGCTCTCACACCCCAAGACATACAAGCCTCGATCCAAAAAGCAATCGAAGGCGAACCTTGGAGAAACTATAAAATCAATCCTCCGCCTGTTGGACGACCAGTGCGAGTGTATGCTGATGGTCTGTAGGAAATAGTCCTGCGACATAATGCTGTTAATCTCGGGACATAGGGGTGTATGATCTTTTCCACTTTGGGTAGGGCCAGCCCTTTTCACTATTTCCTCCAAACCTGACAGCGTGATTCTCCTCAGCCACGCATTACAACTACGTCAAGCAAAACTGGCTTTCCCCTCAGTATATCTCCTCGCTGGAGTCCACCCAGACGAACTCGTCAAAGCTCACAAAGCGCAGGGCATCATGAATCACGCAGAAAGGTTTGTATCCCATCCCCCGCGACTGTTTCTGTTCACATGTTGAACTTAGGTGTGAAGCGGCGTGGCATTGTCGTTGGGTCGACCAAGTCGTCCCTGATGCTCCATGGGTGATTGACGATGATTTCCTCAAGAAATATGAGATCGATTACGTCGCGCATGACGAAGAACCATATGCTTCCTCGGGACACGACGACGTATACGGGTCTATCAAGAGTCAAGGTACGCCCTCATCCAAGAAAATACACTGCTTCAGACTGAGCGCCCGCCCCCGCTAGGTAAATTCATCCCAACGCGACGAACACCCGGCGTATCTACCTCTGAGCTCCTGGAGCGCATCGTCTCTGGTTATCGAAACCGCGATTTTGATGACAAACTGACAAAGATGGGACATGCAGAACTCCGCGCCGAAGGAAGTGACTATGATGAACGGAGCATCAGCAGTAAGAACGCCGGTGAAAGGAATAGTCGGAACCAAAGCCCAGTAGACCTCCCTGCAGATATGCCCCCTAGCAATTGAACCTGCAAGTATACATCTCAAGAGGGACTGTATCCAGTGTCTAGGATGCATACTAGGTTATCTACCATCTAGCGATATGGTACACGGTTCACAGGTTCCTCGCTTTACTTTTGCCTTAATCCACCTTCCTGCCACTCAAATAAAGTCTACAGAAGGGAAGAAGGCCACTTTACCGTGACGTAATCTGGGAATCACATCGCAATTGTCATTGAATTCTCCCCACAAAGGTCCTCGAAGTACCCGAAATATTCATCTATGAGTACATAATAATTCTGCATGAATGCCTAGATACGCGGCGAAGAAAGCTAGACCAGCGATGCAAAAGTCAAGTAGCAAAAAAAAAAAATACATGATTCAATTCAATTCAACCATGCGAGTCGCGAGCACGTTGCAACTGATCAGCGCTCAACCCACAAATACAAAGACACCGCTGGAAAAGCTTCTTGTCCACATCGAGGTGCACTCGACTCGCCAGATGCTGACCAGCAACGAGAGATTTGATGACACAAGCGATCCGACGCTGCTTGTGGACGTTAATCAAGGGTTCAAGATTCATAGAGTCAGGAAGGGGCGCCAATGCGGAGAACACCTCGGGATACGCCGGGGCATCAAAGTTGGAGCTCTCTGGGTTGATCCCGACAGCTTCTTCAGGTGCTGTAGGGTCAATCAAATCTGGGAGTCGACCGTGGCGCTGCAATTGCGAGAGATATATGCCTATGCAACGCATACCATATTAAGACAAAAACAACTTCAAAAGCAAAGGATGGGAACTCACCAATAAAAGGTATACAGGCTGAAGGCAGCACAGGCCGTTCCTCTGTGCCACCGCCACTGACAACGGAAGATGTATGCGACGCGATGTCCAAAGGCTTCACATCAACGATCGCGGCGACCGTCTGCCGGATATGTCTAAAGTCGTCCTTACGGCTGGCAAACAGTTTCAAATCCTTGAGCATTCGGTTCTCCCAAATCCCGACACGATGCCAGCCTGTCCGCCTCATCGCTTTCATCACCCATTCGCTTCCTAGTGCCGTAATGATCGCAACCAAGGTATTGAAGTTGCTCATGATATATGATTTCTATACAACCAAAGGGTCAACCTCTCGCTCCAGGGGGATAAGAGCAAAGGGAAAAAAACACATTACCCAAGCTATACGGATAAACTTGCCAACAAGAATCGGTCGGTCATGAGGGGACGTGAGCACAATCTCAGCAATCGTAAAGTTGGCCATGAGGTTGAATCGTCCACGAGCAGCCGCAAGCGCACTCGTCTTCTCAGGAAACCGGGACTGCTCCTTCCATTGAGCCCTATTCTTCAAGAATTGGCCCCAACTCAGAACATCGACCTCTTTCACAGCCATCCAGTCGTCCAGCACCAGCTCCTCAAACTTGATGCTCATGAACACCTCCCGGTCAATCATCGCAAAATGCTCGGCGAGGGTGGAGGCTCGGTAGTTCAATATGAAGGAACGATGACGAGTTTCGTTACGTGTAAATCGGGACAGAGAAGTCTTGAGTGAGGCGTCTGCGGTCGTGGGACGGGATGGTATTCTGCTCTGCAAAATCTCCAATGGGATTGCAGGCTCGGGCGGAGGTTTTCGGTCCGAAGACCCAGAGACAGGATCATGTCCCGCAGTGGGAGGAACGTAGGGAACGCGAGGAGTCTGTATCATCTCGGGATCGTCTTCAGCAAACTCGCCGCTGGTTTTCCGAGGTGCAGGTACAGGTAAGGCAGAAGGAGAAACGCCTCCATGTTGACTCGCCGAATCATCAAAGTCATCAGAGCTCAAAGTCTGATCAGGATCACCCCCAGACCCCTCTACACCCCCTTCATTATCATCATCGTCATCTTCAGAGAACATCGACAGGTCATCTTTATAGTCTCCAGCAGCCATCCTCTCCCGAATGTTGCGCACCCAACCATCCACTTTCGAAGCCTTCTCCACCTGCTTCTGCACATTGACCTGGCCCTCCAACCGCTTCAAAGCATCTTCAACGTCCCCTTTTTCATCATCATCACTCAGGGAATCCACAAGCGCGCTTAACTGCCACGGTGCCACACCTGCCCCCAGACCAGCACCGCCTCCACCTCCAGATGACGAGGCAACAGACGACCGGTTCGACGCAAAAGAGTCACGCGAGATGATGCCCATAGACGAAACAGCAGATCGCCGGAGAAACTCAAAGTCTCGTCGGGGAGGCAACTTTCTTCCGGGACGACGGAGGCCAGGAGGAGCCGGAGGCCCAACGTTGTGGTCTGACGACGTATCAGAGAGATCAAGGTCGTCAATCGAAACGACGTCAAATTGCCACTGGGACTGCCCGACATGTGGGAATATCGGTGCGGGACCTCCAGACGCGAGCGGTTGGCCAAAAGAGTCCGTTGACGCCGACCGCACAGACACAGCTTCGTCGTCGGGACCTGTTGGGGATACGGCCGCAGTCTCGTTCACGACATCCCCTCCCACCTCGGCCGGCGTTGTGAGTGCTGCATCAGCGACCTGAGCAGGCACTGCAGCATTTTCCGATGGAACGTCCAGTTGCAGTTCCGGTTCCAAAGGTTCCTCTAGGGGTACAACACGAGTCTGTTGAGCTTGAGCTGGCACAACTGCAGGAGGAGGAGCCGTGAGCACCGCAGGCGTTTCCAACCCAGAAGGCATCGGCGGCGGACGAGGCCTTTTCGCCAACTGCTCCACTCTACCCCCACCCACCTCCTCCCCCGACAGCTGCGGGTCAAACGCAGACACGTCCGCACCAGCCCCCACCGACGGCGACGTCCTCTCCGGATGCCTCAAATTCAGCACCCGCTTCCACCGCCCCAACCGCCCGATCGTCTTCACAAACGCACGAGAAATGGCGTTGTGATGCACCGGAAAAGCGGCAGGGGCGACTTGCACATCGTGTTCTACGCCAGGACCCGGAGCGTGGTCTGTCCGTTGCAGGATGGACAGGGAGGAGAATGGGATGGAGGAGGAGACTCGGCCGGGGGCGATGGTCGTTGCGCCAGCATGGCCAGCCGCCAGATGGGCGTTCGCAGAGTCGGGCGCAAAGCGAAAGATCAACTCCCCCGTCGTTCCTTTCTCAGGCACGAAATCAAGATCAAGATCAGACTCCTCATCCGACTTTCGAGTGGCAGCAGCAAATTTCTCGCCCAAGACGTGCGGTTTTGGCGGAGCCTGCTTGAGCAGATCCGACGACGCTCGAGACCGCGACTTGGGAGGACAAGGCATGTGTGCTTGCTTACACTCTTTAGCCACCTTGATCAGCTTCCTCACGATTCCCTACACATTCCAATCTTCAGAAGAGGATTTATCAATGTATCAAGATATAAAAAACTCACCAAACCATCACTATGCTCCTTCAAAATCGGATCCCGTATCAAAGCATTCAGCCAATGCGAAACAAGCAGCCTCAACTCCCTTTTCGGCACGAAATCCACAGTGAAAAATGTCAACAGCCAGTACCGAATGGCCACAAACGTCCGCACACGAACGATCCGCCGCACCTTCTCGTCCTGTGGGGACAAAGGCCGCTGCAGCGCCCAATGAAACCGGCTGATGAGCAGACGGCACAGCTCCACCGAGTCAACATACGTCCGGTACGTCAAGAAGAAATCCAGCAGCTCGTCATAGTTGAGGTCACTCGTCAGCTGGGCGATCCACCGTTCTATCGTGGCAGCCAAAAGAACCTTTTGCGGTTCCTGCACCGACACCCTCGTAGCCACCGGTTCCGGAACCTTGGCCTTGCTAGCACGCCTCTTGGACATGGAAGAATGCACGGACAAGTCGGTGACGCTCTCAAAAGAAATGGACCCGTCGTCCCCATCCAATTCGACCTGCAACTCGCCCCATATCACGAATCGGGGATCATCCCGTGGAGTGGCACTTTCATCCGCAGACAACGACATCTTGACGGTGGTCTGCTCGGCTTCAAAAGACAGTTTATCCAGCAACGGGAGACCCCGATACGTCTGGAGGACGTCGAACACATCGGTAGAGTAGTGCGAGAAAAGTGCCAGTTCCGGAGAGGGCAACACGACAGGTGACGCTGCCGGTGGCGGCGTGGGTGAAACAGGAGTTCCAGAGTCGGATGTCGACGTCGACAATGAGTGTATCCGAAACGCCGACGGCGGACGATCTATATCAGGGCTGGCCGGAGCAGACTCGAAAATCGTGCAAGGAGACGGCGTCCTTCCATAATGCATAGTAGAAGCAGAATCAACCTGGCGAGCCGTCAGTCCCGATTCAAACGACTGCATCTCGCGTAGATATCGCGGAACAGGCAGACGCAGCATCTCATCGTTCGTCGGTTTGCGAGAGGGTGCGCTGTAGGTGACGCCAGGTCCAAACGGATGGGCAATCCTGGTGTAAGACTGCAGATGATCCAAAGGGTCGTTGGAGGCGTGCCGGGACGAGAGCACGCTTGACGACGCCGAATAGCTTGACGACGATGGCGTGGGAGGGGGCACCAACCACTCCATCACCTCGGAAAAGACATCATACACGGGGAAAGCGGGGAAATCAGAATCAGAACGGACAACGGTGGTGAACGATGCAACGTCAGCACCCGTCACGCTCTTGGAATGCAAGCGACCGACGGAAGGTGCCCCTGCCGTGTTTTGGTGCGACGACCCGGACTCGAGACCGACCATATCCGAGTTTGATCGTGTCTTTCGAAGCTTCCTTGGCGCAGGGACTTGGGAGGGAGCCACAGGGCCTTTCGAGTTGGATGAGACGTTTCCGTTCTTGAACATTGAAGGAAAGGCATGCATGCTCATGCGGGAGCGGCGAGAGCTCCTGGGTGAGATGGAGGTTTCGCTGGGTGACGAGGACTGGGACATGCGGTCTTGCATCTCTGCAGCGTTTGCAGCGGGGGCCGAGAGTTCACGACGGCTGATGAGAGAGGGAGAGTAAGGTGAAGTAAGACGAGAAAACATGTTTTGCCAAGACGTACCCGACACGAAACATTTGTTTGCCATGCTGGTTCACAAACGCGGTGATCGCATACGGTGAACGAACGGACTTTCCCACTCCTATATGCAGATCCCACCGTCTCTTCAATTCACGAGCTGCAGGACCCGAGGACAGTTCAATGAAACTCGCATCGGCTGCAAGGTCTCCTTTGTCAAAAGGATACAAATCAGGGAGAGTGGAATGGACACACGAGCTATAGAAGCTTCCGCAGAGGCTAGGTCGTTGGACAGCGGTTCAGAGCCGTCGTCGATGATATCAGCAAGCGTGAGCGACGCCGCCTGGAATTTCTTTGTTGAGAGGGAAGAGACGAGGGAGAGCAGGCCCCTCGGCTCCAATTCGCTGGCTGATTGAGTCTGTGATCGTGGGTTGTCTTCGGGGAGCTGCAAGGCATTCGCGAGATCTGCGGTGGCGACGGAGACGGTGGTCTTGGGTGGTGATGGTGGTGCCACGGGTGGCAAAAGGTCCTCTACTTGGAGAGTCGGGACCACTGGGGGGATAGTCATGGCTGAGCGTAAAAAAGTGTGGATGTGGTTGAGAAAGCGAAGAGAAGGAGAACGATAACGAGGTCGGGAGATCTAATAGAACATGCCAATCCTGGAAATGATCGGCAAGAGCTTATGAAGGAGGACTCGCAACCAGTGCAGCCGAAGGAAGACGGTGATTATGGCTGAGAGAGAGAGAATTGCGTTGAGAGAAGTTGAGAGGAAACAGGCCTCGTCGTTGTTGTCCACGGCGTTGAAAACCAAATTGGGCCCGAGCACACTGCCAGGGGCTACATCACCGGCCGGGTAAGGTCCGGCCGGTCGAATGTACTTCCGTGCGCCGCTAATACATTTGGAGTGAGGCTTGACAATCTACAAACCACGCGGAAACGACGGGACAAGATCCAGCTCCTTGATATCCACCCCCGCAAAATCTCGACTCTTCACATGCCGACTCTCAAGCTCCCGTTTCGCAAGCCACAAATGCAACAGTTGCATACAATCCTTTGCCTTCCCAAAATCAAAATCATCAACCCATAACAAAAAGCCAAAACGCACCACGATGAACAGCCCAAGTCCCACCGCATTCCTCCACCACACCGGATCCGCCTCCGCCCACGTCCTCGTCCCATTCCACGTCGCCCCAAGCACAAGCCTCATCCCCAACCCCATCTGCCGTGCCAAACCCATCCCCTCCCAGCTCTTCGGATGCGACCATGTTCCCAGTCCAAACAGAGGCGGCAGGAACCATCTCGCCCCCTCCCCCACCGCCACGGGACCACCCCCACCACGAACAGCAAGAAACCGCTTCAACCAATGCGACCGCTTCGAAAGCCGGAGGAGCAACGACCCCATCGAGCTCGATATCGACGGAATCAGCAGCGCCCCGCCAATCCGTCGTCCAAGCGACGACGTGTCCACTTCAATGAGCTGCTCCGCAGCAGCCACTGCAACCTCGTTCGGAGCCTCTTCCGGCTGCTGCTGGGCCGGTCCCTCTCCACGCTGCTGCTGCCCCTGACCCTCCGCACCCACCTCCGCCCTCATCTGCTCCTGACCACCACCGGCCCTTCCTCCCCCTCTCCCCTGCAGCGCACCACCCTGCGGCCCCTCCTCCTCCATCCTAATCCGAATCATAAACGGCTCCCCCAATCTCCACTCCCACCCCGCACCCCCCTCCCTCCCCGCACTCGGCGGCTGCGCACCCAACACCCACGCCTGCACCCGCCCAAAACACCGCTTATACACCGCCCGCACAATCGGAACCACAAACAGCCCAAACACGACCGGGCTCGGCGGCCATCGGTCCAGTACCGTCTTGGTATGCGACGAGATGCTCGTGTCAATATCGGAAGCTGAAAACGAGCCAGGCCAGGACGACGCGAGGTCCCGTAAAATTTCTGGGCGCTGCCAGTGCTCGTCGAGGACACGAGAGCGCGGGCCTACGGGCTTGGCGTGCGGCCAGACAAGGAGGAGGGGGACGAGCATCGGGATGTGGGGTGCGGCGGAGCGGGCTTGGAGACGGGAGAGGATGAGGGACAGCGTGAGGGAGGGCAGGTTGATGTAGGCTGTCCAGGGCCAGTTGGCGGGGTCGTCGGTGAGAAGGACGTCGTACATTCTAGATTGTATGCGTTAGTCTAGAACGGAAAAAGGGAAGAGGGCAACGCACTCTTTACCGATGAACTGGCGTACGGCGTATGCGCCGTACCCCGTCAACACGAGATATATGCCTGCATCGATCATCAGACTTTTTTTACTCTCGAGAAAGAAATCGTCACATACCCGTCCCGAAAATGAACGCACAGCCCAATGCCGTGCCGACCGTGAACACCCTTCCGGCCTTTTGCAGCGCCCTGTTGCCAGCGCTTAACCAGCGGAGGAGCCTTCCTTTTCTGCTGACGATCTCATAGTCGGCACTACATTGGGGGCACTTGAGGGCGTTGGTGGCACGACGCGAGTCGGACTGTGAGGTCTGTATCCATTTGAGGAGGCAGGCTTCGTGCGCTATGAGAGTGCATTTGCATGGGTGGGTCCATGGACGGGGAGGAGATTCTGGTTCTGCTGAGGGTCAAGATGGAGAGTAACTTGAAGGAAGTAGGTGGTGACGAACCTCCATCAAAGTGTTCTTCCTCCCTGCAAATGTAGCAGAGCTTGACCTGAGACGATGGTGAGAAGGACGTTGGTATCGACTAGTTGCGTTCGACTTACACGCAGGTCGTTGACTGTCGGTATCCGATTCCCATTCATTGCTGAGTAGAAGACGAGTGTCTTATGTAATGCGCAAAGAGTCAGTATTGAGTAAAGAGAAACATGGATTTATGGAACGTAAGTACGACTTTAGAAACAAAGAGTCCCTTCAATGGTCGTAGGGAGGGGTCTGAGCCCTGTCGACGGTCTCCTTTTTAGCATCCTCGGGGGGAGGGGTCCTAGCCCTGTCCCTGTCATCTCGCCTCCTGTCTGGAGAAGGGGTCTTCCTCCTTTCGGGGGACCTGCTCCTCCTCCTTCTCTCTCCACGGTCTCTGTCCCTGTCCCTGTCGCCATTGACATCCCTGTCCTTGTCGCGGTGGTTGTCACGGGTGTTGTCGCGGTCGTCCCTGTCGGAGCGGCGGCGGGGGCTGCGAGAACGGTCGCGGTCGCGGTTGCTTGAGCGGTGTGGGGGTGAGACGCGCCTGTCGTAACGCCAAACGGAGGAGGGTGGATTTTTGGCCCACTGAAAACATAAATGAGGGGGGGAGGGAGAAAGAGAAGAGAGAAGCGTACTTGGATGCTCAAGCGAGAACCTTCAAAGTTGCGGCCGTGCCTAGAACAAGGGGGGTGGATATAGAGAGAGCAAGAACGAAAGAAAAAGAGGACCAACATTTCGTAATAAGCGTCCTCTGCGTCACGGGTGCTGCGAAACTCGACAAAGGCATAACTGAGAGGGTGGATCGAGGAATTGTTGAGTGTTGGTGTTTCGTATAAACGATCGACGAAGATGCTCGAGAGCGACGAAAAGAAGCGACTCGCGTTTCGCGGGAGAGGTTCGACGACTCGATTCCACGCAGACTGGGGAAGAGAGGGGGAATTACAGAGAATGGGAGCGGACACTCACGGGTTGGAGCTGGCATGGGGGTTGCGGGGAGCAGGTACGTCACAGCGAACAAGAGGGCCATAGCTGTGGAAGAGTGAGAGGTGGATGAGAAAGAAAGAGACAAGAAGTACCGTTCAAACTCGTACGCGAGGTCGCGTGCACGGGTGGCTGGGTGGAATCCACTGACGAACAGAATGCGAGGCATTGGTTCGGAGACAAGGGCAGCGGGGAAAATAAAAAAACTAGTTTGGTTGTGTTTGTTTTGTGGCGTATGGCGCCGCCAACGAGACGGACTAGTGTCTCCTCCTCAACAGACAGATCTCCAGACATGCCCTCGCCCAGCCACACCTCTCCGCTGCCGTCCACTAGCTCCGCTTATGTGGTGGTCATTGCCTAAATAATAACCCTCGAGTCGCAAGCTTTCCGGTTACTAACTTTAAGAAACATACGGAACAACAAAAATTTCATTTCATAATGACAGAAGCAAACCCACTCAAAGCACACTCTCCATTGGAATCTTCAGCGAATCGGCCGTCGAACCTATATACTTCTCCACAAGCTCCCACTTCAAAAAGGCCATATCCCGTTCCAGAACCGTCGGCCGTTGATCACCAAAGGTTGCAATGACGCGAAGGTATTTGGGAGTCTGTCGCGTTGATTGTGAAGGAAGTTGCTGGCGAGCTCCGGCGTGGCTGCAGAGTTTGCTGTTAAAACCCGAAGCGTCCATGTCCATATCTAATGCTGGCCCTAGGACATCCTCCGAGTCCAAAATCCCGTTGACTCGTGCTGCAAGATCCGGGTAGCGCTTGGGTGCATATGGCATCCGTGTCTCTTTGGACTATAAACATTACAATAAAGACCAAGTGTGACGGGGGTTACAAAGGTTTGATACGTACCATTGTTGTGTAAAAGGGTCGGGGCGTAACAGAATCGATGACACGGACCAAATTGAATTCTAATGTCAATTCTCCTTGCACTGCAAGAAGAATAAGCTCCTTCGTCTCCTCGTCTCGAAAGAATAACACCAAGTCGGGGCCCATATGGGTATCTGGGAAAAGAAAGGCCTTTCCCCCTGGATCGCCCAAGAAAGCGAGAACGTCGTCAAGGGATCTAGCCTTGAAACCTAAGCAATCGGAACTGCCTGATGTCCACGATACCGGAGTGTATTGCATGTTCCCATCAGCCCCGCGCCTCAGCGAGACTAAGGCAACCTTCCTCGACCCCAATGACTCCATACATTGGAAGGCGGTTGCGAGAGGACCGGGCTCCCCACCATAAGCCTCCATGAGCACGCAAAGCACGGCCTCTTCAAAGATGTATCCAGCGGACGGCTTGTTACGAGCATTGCGAAATGATTGGGCCATCCATGCCTGCCTCGTCGTCCAACCCTGCTTTTCGAAAAGCGATCTGAGGGATAGGACTACCAATGGTTCGGAAATGTATACAGGATAGTTCGTATCAGGTTGGAATGGCTGAGTGCTCGCCAGGTTGTCCAAAAAACCTACGCCCGACGCAATTACGTCGTGCATATTGCGTTCGACGGGAATGGGGGTAGTTTCGCTTCCTAAAGTCCACCGCATAAGTGCGTCAATTAGGCATTGTATCAATTCGACTTCTATCAAATATGCGGTCAGCCCATGCATCAGTAAAAGGGATATTAGACTGACTATCAAGGAGGTGGCCCAAGTCACATATTGGTCCATAAATTCCGATCCTCTGGGACAGTTCAGACGAAATGGGGGGTTCAGCATCCTCCAGTTCGATCGCATCAGTGATTTTGAATCCAGTCAATTCTTCAGCGAACGAGGTGAGGATACTGTGGCGTGGAATATTTTCCGAGTGGAGAGTTTCCGAGTAGAGAAGAAGCTCGATAAGGCTAGCTGTCAGGCGGTACCTACAATATCAACGATGAGAAGGAATCTTGTAGCGTCAAACTTGAACGATAGACATACCGGCCAGAAAACCAATACACCATACGCTCCAATAATTGCCGATCTGAGAGGTTGTCCGAGAGAGTGAGGTACCGGCGAATATAGTCCATTTGAGAAGAATCGTCCCTCTTTAAACGCCCAATGTCAGTGAAAACCCGGGGCTTGATACTCTCTTCGTTGGGTTTTGCGGAAATAGCAGACACAGCCTCTTTCACCACCCCCATAGCAAAACCCGTTCCCGAGAGAATGATCTCGTTGAAGATTTCAAGTCCCTGAAAGAACCTATACATTTCGCGAAGAATGGGGCGCAGATTGGTGCCTGAGCTAGAGCGAAAATAGTCCCTCAGGTCGTCGGCAGCCACCTGTGCCTCGTCGATCACGACAAACAGAGGTGTACCCTCAGGAAACAAATCTCGCCTTTCGGTCATAGTCTCATGCAGCGTGGAGAAGATAATGTCGAGCATCATATCAGTGTCAGCCTGCCGAAGGGCCCGAAGCACACGAGTGAAGAGGTCGTCAGAAGGGTTTTTGGGAGAGATGTCCAAATTTAAACGGGGAGGCAAAACTTGAGCAAGAACCCATCGCCGTCGAGCTACCTTGGCATCTGTGTTAACAGGAAGTCGTTGCACAAGTTGCTTCAGGACGAAGACCCGCGCACACAACAACATTGCAAAGACTCGGTCTGCAGCAACGCCGTTCTTCTCGATGTCCGCAGGGTTTGAGCCTTGGTGCCAGTACTCATAGATTGCAATATTGTCGTCGCTGCCTTGAAGTCGTTGGAGCCAGATGCTTTGCCTCGTTTGGACCGGCACGAAATATAAAAGCCCCAATTCTGGCAAAGCCCCTCAAGTGAAAGGCGTGTTTTACCTGAGCCAGAGACGCCAAACAGATGGCTGGAAAGAGTAAGATTAGCATTAGTTATCTCTACAATTGTCCGGACACCACAAACATTGTAGAATTAATGAACAATTCTCCGACTCGATCGGGGTTCCGGCGGGGGCCTGGTATGACTAGATGGATTAGATCAGCACTCGCAACTCCGCGACGACTAAACAAGGCAGGACAAGAGATTACAACCAGCTGAAAGTATTGTATTCAATGATCATCTGCTGATGCTTCATCTAGCACACTGATAGATTGCAACCTAAATACATCAGTATTAGAGTATGTGAAATGCCATTGTAATGCAATATTATAGAAATTCACTCTTCCTGGGCATGAGAAAGGCTTACCACTGAATTGAAAGTGTTGCATTGAGGGATCATCCACTGATGTTTCACCCAGCACCATGACAGAATATGAACTAGATACATCAGCATTAGACTACACAAGATCAAATTGTAATGCAATAGTAAACAAAGTGTTAGAAGTCACATGACTGTGTGAACAAGTGTGGCAGCAACTTGACACAATCAAATGACCTCAGCAATGGAAGAGGGAAAATGTTGACACAAGCTGGAATTGAACCAGCAACACTCAGTTCTCTAG
>Ga0307516_10006911_pt1 | contig 13180 bp, 10 predicted proteins | sample 19_EM_MG_FD_203310 | JGI IMG/M metagenome (GOLD analysis project Ga0307516, IMG submission 203310) | Populus trichocarpa ectomycorrhiza microbial communities from riparian zone in the Pacific Northwest, United States - 19_EM | ecosystem: Host-associated > Plants > Roots > Unclassified | place... | reverse complement strand
TAGGTAGACCAAGAGGCACCCATACCTCCCATTTTTATACCCAACATCTCTACCTCTGCCTTGGATATGTTGCTAGTAGTGTTGGTGTTAAAATTAAGCAATATTGCTTTAGTACTTGTTTCCCCCTCACTGTTCATTGATGTGCTCTTATCTCATATTAGGTGAAAATGATGCAATTAGCTAAAGATGAAGTGGATCCAAGTGAATAAGGATATGATGATTATATACACGATGAACTAGTGAAAAATGAAATGGATTTTGATAAGTGAGACATATGGTGAAATAGTAAGGAATTGAATTGAGCTTTTGTAAATTGATCTAATCATTTCACATCTTGCTATTGCTATTGCTATTGATTGGGTTGATTGATGTTATTTCTTGTTGTCAAAATTAGAGATGGTGTTTTATTATTGGTTGAACAATGGTGGTTGGTTTTGTTGTTATTGGTTGGACAATGATGGTTAGTCAATGATAGAGAAATAAAAAAAAGGGTTTATTTTTTTTTATTTAGGAAATTAATGGACATACTTATTAAATTATGAATCTATATGTAAAGATTTATACGCATCAAATCTCATTTACTGTTAGCCTAAAGGTTATCATGCACCTATGAATTATTTGTTTTGATGATAATAATATGTTAAGTGTATTTAATGTGTATATCAAAGTATTATTGCTGTAGAAATTATTCTACATCAAATTGAAGCTATGGATTCCTTAGATGCAAACTTAATTTGAAGTTTTTCAAGCTTATATTTTTTTATAATCAAGTCTTTATAGGATCTAATTTAGCATCATAAAATGAATTTCACTCAATAAATATTTTATTACTGAATTTCCATCCAAAAATATTTTAAGAGCACAAAATATTACACTGTGAAAAATACCTCATGAAAAATTATTTCATTATATATTTTGGTATTTTAACTTAAATAAAGAGCATGAACTTTATTATATGCTCTTGCACATTAAAGTATTTTTAAATATTCCCTTATAGCTAAAAATCTTATCACATGAGTTTTTACACTTTATTTATTATCAGCTAAGGTGGTAAACTTGTAGTTGTTTTAGGAAAGTGTGCTCAATACTCTAAGTTATTTTGTATCAACTCATTTTTCTCTCAAAATAGGTGTTATAACCGTTTCTCATGAAGAGAAAGAACACCTGGAAAAGCAAAACTTCTTATTCATTTCTTCAAGTGTGCGTAATGATCGCGTTGGCTTAACACAACTCCCAAACAACATAATTTTTGTCAATGAATCTGATCTTTTTTATAAGTAATAAGGCTATGAGTGAGACAATTAAGATTAAGATTTCTTAGAGAATGACTCTGATATCATATAAGAATGGTTTGAATTGTCCTCTCTTGAGGTCTTTTATTATATAGGCAAGACGACTAGTTTGACAAGGAAACTTAAATCTATACATGTTAATTACACAATGATTTTAGAAAGTTATACATGATAAGCTAAATCTCATCTTTTGTTTATGAGAATATATACAACCTAAACTAACAACTATTAACAATGCATAATTTATTACCTTCTATTGACAAAGAAAAGTGAATGGAAGGGTTTTACTCTTGTCTAATTTGAATATAGAACAATCAAAGAGAACATCATGAGAAGAAAATTGATCTTTATTTTCCAAAAAACCAGAATTTAACCAACGAGACAAAACAATAAAACTTTGATGGCCTAAGTGTTTATGACATACTTCATCTTTATTTTGAATAGTGGTACAAGCAAATGATACAAAACGAGGAATTGAAAAATGCAGCAAAAATAATATTTTAACTTTAAGTCCCTTCACGATCATCGTCCCAAACACCTAATCCTACACAAGACAACCATTACGAGTTAAATACACATCACAATTATTCTCCACCAATGACCGACTGAAATAAGACTAGTGAACAACTTTGGTGATATAAACACATTCTTTAAAGTTGGATTAATATCCCCAACCTTAGTAATAGACATATGACTTCCATTACCAATCTAAATTTCTAATCAACTATGATACCTGTACACATTTTTAAGCAAGATGAGTTAGTCATATGATTTAAAGTAGCAAAATCAGCAAGCCAAAATTGACTTGTAGCCTTAAGGCCGAAAAGATTGAAACAATCATTTGTTGCATCATTTCAGAATTAAGAATAACAAATTAAGTTGTCGTTGATGGGTTGCCAAACACCACAGCTTGAAATGAATTGATAGCTTGAAATGAATTGATTTTGTGGTTTTAAGGACAAGTAGGGCACTCCTTGATAATGTCCTTGTTTGCAATAATTATAGAACTTCTTTCTATAATTAGTAGCAATGTGTTCATATTCTTTGCAGCTATAACACTATATATTACTCATATTTCTACCATTTTCTTTTCCTTGAATAGCAAAAGCAGTTGTAACAAAATTTTCTTGCTTGAAAATGCCTTGTGTAAAAAGAAGTTGCTCTTTACAAAGTAATTCCCCAAAACAAACATCTAAAGAGAAAACGATCTTTATTCATTAAGTTTGAGCGAACAATCTCAAATTCATATTGTGATTTCATTAAAAATTGATCACGAACCTATTGAACAAAGAGAGATTTAATAGGCATTTTGGCATAAACAATATCAATATATCCTGCCCATAAATTTTGAAAACCAGAGTAGTAATCTTGGAAAGAGCAGTAATCCTGGATAGAAAGGCTGCCTTGAGAATAATTAGAAATATTATTTTCTAATTGAAAACATTTGGCATTGTTTTCTTGATAGTAAACCTTTTCTAGGTACTTCCATATGGCTTGTGTTGTCTTATATAATCTTAGATTAAGAACAATAAGAGGGTCAACAAACCCTAAAATTCAAGATATTACCCGAGCATCTTTGGCCTTTCATCATCGAAGCAACCTTGTAGAATCATTAGGAGATGGATCACTCTCATTCACATGACCCCACAATTCTTTCCCTGTGACATACTTGAAACTAAAATTCTCAGAATAATTTCTTTCTGGTCGAACACTATGCAACTCATAATTGCTTGTTGTCATCTTCTTGACAAACACAATAAAACCAAAGAAAACCAAGAATCAAAGAAAATCCAAGACCCAAGAACCACAGTTATCTAGGACTAATTAACCAATCAAGAAAACCAAAGAAAAACTTAAATAAGACAATAGAATGGAGATTTAGAAGTGAAACTTTGATACCATATCAAATTGGTTGAATGACGCTTTCCCTTGAGGGTTCCTTTCATTAAATAAAAATAATTTTGATTAACATTCTATAAAATCAGCTACGATTAACTACAATATTGCCCTAATTATAAAAAGCTATTTACACTATAATTACATAAATATTGACATAAATAACTAATATTTATATGAAAACTATTTATGAGATGGTCCACACTATCATGTACTTCTAGCGACTAGAACCCAATTCTATTTGGTAGGAAAATCGCAAATATAACTGCGCCAAAAAAAAAAAAAAGGCACTACCTAATGTTACAGATCCGATAATTATCCAACCCCACAATTTTAGCAAATAAGCATAAAAATAGTAACTAGTTCTTAATCAACAAGATTTTTGCCATATGATACAGCATTTCCAATTCCATGTTGGCCAACGGTATGCATGTATGCATGCTCACAAAAATGCAGGAACGTGCACAAACATAAACATGCATGAGCTATTCCGCTCCATGTGGCGTTGGTTACCTATTTGTCACTTTTTTTTCTTCCCAAACAAACTTGTAAATTTAGCGGTCCCTTTCTCTTCATATTGGTGGTGACTGCCAAATATTTCAATATGTTATCCTTTTTCCCACCAGAAGAAAAGTATAAATTCAAAATTTAAGAGGACATTTCTTTATTCCCCACATGCAATTTTCCATATAACCAGTTCTTTTTTATTTGCAAATTTATAACCAAGTTGGAAAGTGACCCCCTTGGAGGAGGGTTAACTACATGTCTCATTTGAACACTAGACACACGCACATGCATGCACACATACACAGACACGTGTCTATGTATGTATATATTTAGAGATAGTTGGCAGGTCGTACCTTCAGTTCCAGCTAATGCTCTTTCCCTGTCATCTTTTATTATGATAACGAAACCAACTTATTCATCAATGAACAACAGACTACGTTTGCTATCCAATCTTAGCATCTCCATTCACTAAAGTACCTTCGTCTTTGCTGGCAATGCTACTGACAGATGCAACACTGTTCTTTGGCCCCTCTGTGCCAGAACTGGTTATTCCCTTGTAAACTTTCTTTTTTGAAACTGGAGCATCCTTTATTGAATCACTTCTTGGGGAATTTACAGCACTGTCTTTATCCTTGTACTCTTCACCTAAACCATCCTTTGGTGCTTGCACAATCCTTCTGGGACTAGCCTTATCAGTTGCATGATGCTCTGCACTGGACTTCTCTGGAGTGGCTTCAGGAAGCAATGCTTTGCGACTAAGTCGAAGTTGTCCCTTTTCATTTACCTGTATTACATGCATGTACATAGTTACTAGAGAACAATTTCTTTAAGTGTTGTGTCAAGAGCAGCAATTGTTGTGTGCAAATCAATTAATGTGGCAATTGATGGTCCAACACTAAGGATGTTCCAGTTTTGCTCAGGTTTTGTTTCCTCTGCAACTGAAATGAGTAAATACAGCACATTGAAGGAAAATTAAATCCAGATGAACCCATCAAGGAAAAGGTGAAGCCGTACATCTCATTAACTAGAAAGCATTTATAGAGAGACTGAAACCTTCAGCATCATATCATGAACAACTAAGCTAAGGGTATATGTATGGCAAATGACCTGCAAGACTTTTGATGAAGAAATGGAATACTATTAGCTGCTGGGACAGAAAAATAATATTGAAATAACTCCAAATAAGAATTCTCAACTTCCAGGAGATGCTAAACCTATAGAGAAGATTGAGAGGTTCCGGTTGGACATGGTTGCTATTCTTATTTTGAGGTTAAGAAAAAAGCAGTTAAATTATATGGCAACAATTATTTCTGATTATTATTTTTTATTTTTTGCAGTTGCAGGACATCATTGCTCCTAGCGTAATCAAAATTCAAACAACTTAAAGAAATAAAATAAAATAAAATAAAAAACTTCTAGTAAATGAATACCATCAGCCTTCAATCATCTTTCGTGTTTTCATACTCATGAAATGCATTTTTCACATTGATATTATCATAAGACTCTGCTCATATCACTACTTATTTTACTCTTCAACAACTTTCATCTTATTGAAAAAGCATTTTTATTAAAAAGGTATCCTTGGTTTATCATTATAAAATAAGCTCTAATTGCAAAGAAAGAGAAGTCTAGAAGAAGGTTAGTTTGGTCACACCATAATTATATAGGTGGGAATAACAATTGAAGGAGTGGCAATAATGCCACCCTTTATATCTATAACAGATTTGAAGGATTAGCGACATAGATGCTAATATATATGTACAGAAATGAAGATCAATAATAAATATAGTTGGCATCAAAGGTATCATTAATTAATAATTGAGGTTAAAAAACTCTAGAATTTGGCAAAAATAGCCAATACCAAAGTTAGCTAAAAAGAGCTTGTCAGTGAATAAAACTTGAGTGTCTTGGGACTTGGGCACGATGATGGTTTAATGAATAAGAAATTCCTACCTTAATTAGTTTAACATCAACACGGTCTCCAACTTTGAAAACCTGTAACAAAAAAAAATAGAGTAGAAATTTTAGCCTTTTGACATTATAGCAGGAAAAAAAAAATTCTTATGGCTTCTATATAATGTGGAGGGAAAGCAAAAATGGTACTGCTTACGTCTTCAGCCTTTGGCAACCAGTTCGAAGTTAGTTCACTAATATGGCAAAGTCCCTGCCAGAATTCAATAGTTGAGAAATCAACGAGTCTTTTCTTCCTCAAATGAAATAAGACTTCAGATATGCTTGGTTATGTAGGTAACATATTCTTATGTAAATGCCTTCCACGCCTTGTCAATTGAGCTTAGTTTGATTACATGCTGTATTTTAATTTTTACTTTTCCCAAACAAGAAAAGAAAAACCTATCTTTAATGAAAATATGGAAAAATTATTGTGAAGAGAACAATCTTTTGATGAAGTTTGGAATTCTGATGCCCAATGCAACTGCAATTACAACAAATATCAAATTTACAGAAGCCTGTCCAAGCAAAAATTCTGATAGTGTTTTCTTTCCAGCTACTTAGAACTCCAGTGTTAATAATTTTGTTATGCAATACAACAGTCTGGTTATTGGCTTTTATCAAAATTGTGTACTGGAACTACATACCTCACGCCCTGGGGCTATCTCAACAAAAACTCCATAAGGAGCTACGGATTTGATCTCACAGTTCCTGATCAATAAGAGAATAAGTCAAATGTTCTGTCTTCACAATCATCAAGTAACAAATACTTAAACAAGAAATAAATTCCAAAAATTCAAATGGCCAAATAGACAACGACAGATACACTTAATAATCATGAAACTAATCCCAATTATACCCCTTTACTCACATGAGCCTTTGTGAAGCAAATCTTTGATGCATTCTTGAAATATCTTCCATAATAGTAACAATGATAAAAGATAACTATTTCCATTTTTTTATTCAATTGATCTAAATAGAGGGTAAAAAAAAAAGAATAAAAGATAGAAACAAAGAAAAGCAGCTCAAGGAAAGGACATGCCTGTAGATATCACCGACATTTGGAACCATTGTTAGCTGATTGATAATGGATTTGGACTTTTCTATACTTGACAAATCCTTTGCAGTAATTTTTACCTGCAGAAGCCAAAGGTTGTAGAAGTTGCAACTGATTTCAAGTCATAAACCAATGAAAGTTAAACTCTATATCTGATCTTACAATTCCATCTTCTCGTGTGTCAATGGCCTCAACTCCAGTTTCTTCTATTATACTCTTCACCTTCTTCCCACCAGAACCAATGATGATGTTAACTTTCTTTGGATTGACCTATAAAACAATATTATGATTGATAATGTGTGTGTTAAGGCATCATAGATTATAAGTTCTAATTTCAACAGCAAATCACTAAAGGATGCATAGAAAATAAACAAACCTTCATAATGTGAATCAATGGGGCATACTTAGAAAGCCTTTCGGAAGGGAAAGGTGAGCATTTCAACATTTCAGCTGATAAAAAAAATAGAAAACAAAATAGGTGAAATGAGTGCTTCCAAAAAATGTAAACCTGAAGCATATTAGCAGCTCTAGTTAATTAAGAAAATGGTAATATTTATACATTCACGCAAACTGATTTAACAGAACAAGGTATGGTGTAAAGGATACGTGCCTACAGTTCCACATACTTCTGGCAAGATAGCACCAAACTATTGGTCAAACAGATTTAAATGAATTCTAGAAAAAAAAATTGCCTAGGTTCCAGTACCAAGAATATGCTTTCGGCCATCCCTTGCTTGTAGCAATGCCTTTCTCATAACAGGTAAGGTGATTCCTCCAACCTATCATGTCAAAATCAGAATTGATTATGATTTATAGGCCATGGAATTTAACTCGTGAAAATGAACAACCAGAAGAATGCATCGATTGCTATAGGGTTGGCAACAGGATGTTGGATAGAGGAAAAACATTATGTCTAGGCAAAAAACATGAAATCTGTCTGGTACAGAGTAGTTGTAGAGATAATGACCTTTATGTCCATCTGAAATGCAGTTATTCCATCTTCATTTCCAGCAACCTGCAAAGTCCAAACAAGGTGATCTTTTAAAAAGGTTTTAACATGATTGCAGTATACTCTTTCCTCTGAATTTAAATAAGTACTTTCAAATTCAAGCAAGCATCTAATCAATACTCATGAAAAAACAAAGAAGAAATAAAATAGAAGCACAAATCTGGAGATGCCCAGTAACTCTTACCTTGAAATCCATGTCTCCAGAAGCATCTTCTGATCCAGTTATGTCAGACAGAATGAGGGGCGTTCCATCACCCCCAAATTCCTCAGTGTCAAGAACCATACCCATCGCAATCCCAGCAATCATGCATTTTACAGGAACACCAGCATCTTGTAATGCCAAGCAGCCTCCACAAACAGAGGCCATGCTGTTCAATGATAGGTGCTAAATAATAAGACCCAAATCACATAGTATGATAGCAAACACTCAACATGAAATACTTGGACAAAGAGAGGTTTTTAGCACCCAAAAAACTATATCAAAAGTAAGATCTTGTGATTGTATAACTAAAACATTAGCACTTTTTATGGCTTCTGACCTTGAGGAGCCATTGCTTTCTGTGATTGTACTCTCAACCCGTACTGTGTAAGGAAAATCATCATCAGAAGGCAATATAGGTTTGAGAGCTCTCTCCACGAGCATTCCATGGCCGATTTCTCTTCTACTAGGTGCTCCTATCCGGCCCACTTCTCCAACACATGATGGAGGAAACAAGTACTGGAAGATTAGAACAATGTCAGAAAGCATCCAAATGCAAAAGTTTCAACAAGCAGGAATTATAATAGTGTAATCAGTTAAAATGCTATATAGTATTCAATTATGAAACACAGCAGCTAAACGGAGTGCAGAAAATGACTACCTTTTCAGAAGAAATCAAGTAGGAAAATTTTTACAAGCAAAAGGTTTGCTTCATATATAAATACTCTAGATCCTTTAAACTTCATTAAATACCCATGACATAAGAAACCGAATGGTTTGTTTTCAGTAATATAAACAAGATGTTCCCGCTATTTGAAGGACCCATAGAATAGGAACTTATATACAATTAAAAGAAACTAAAAGGGCTCCTGGTTTTAATGTAGCGTTATTATTGTTAACTTCCTTGGATTGGAGTAGTGGATTTTTTTAAAAAAGTTTATTTTGGTCTTTGAAATTTTATTTTGCACAATTATGTTTTTTTATGCCTAAATTAGCATCCAATTGCATGTTTTTTTAATCAGGAATGGTTGAATTGAAGGACTGAGGACTTAAGTGAAAAAAACAGATAAAATAGGTGGCAACTTTGAAATTTATTTGAAAAGTGCATTATAACCTCTCATCTTTTTTAGCTATTAGGTGATCAGTCCCTTTAATTTTAGAAAAATCAATTTTGGTATCAAACTTTATTTTTTTTATTTTTCAGTTCTTTTTGGGTGGGAAGAGAGAGGGGAATCGCCGGATTCCGGTGTAGAGAGAAAAGGTTGTCGTTGACAATGATTCTGACCACTAAAATTATTGATTTTTATACCAAATGGTTTCATATTATGAGAGGAGTTCAAATTAGGTGTTTCCTTGGAAGTATCTATAACAACAGATTGGAGCTTGGGAAAAGTTTTGGTTTTAGGTTGATTTTGGGTTTTGAGGTGGGTTTTTGCGTTTTTGAAAGTCATGGATTGGTTTAACATGGTTCCTATAGTATTTTCTAGATGTTTTGGAAAAAAAAATGGGTTGAAAATGAGTTTTTGAAAGAAAAAAACAGGAACCCTATTTTTCCGGCAACCATAGCGGCCACAATCTAGGGGGTTGACGACGCATCGTCTATTTTTATCAAAATAAATTGGGGCGGGCGACCCATTAACTTAAAAAAAAATAAAGGCCTAGCGCTTGGCCTAACCTCATGCTTCTCTTTTCTTTTTTTCTTTTGATTTTTTTAATTAATAGCTTTTTTTTTGTCTTTTTTAAAATAATTTTTAACTTTATATTTTCATTAATACCCCTTCTTTGTGATTCCTTTTTGTTTATTTAGCTTTTTTTTTAAGTAGATATTATTTTTTAATTATATTGGATGTGTTTAATTTTTTAAAGGACTAGTATGATTCATCTGTAATTTATATATATATTTTATATAGATTAAATTTATTTTTAAAAAATAAAAAATATTTATTTTTTTATAATATTTTTAACATGTGCAGTCTTGCATATAATTTTTTTTCTTTTTATTTTATTCAATAAATGTTATGTATGTGTCGATTTCTTTTACAAATAAATTTTAATAAATAAAATCATTAAACACAATCGGGTAAATGACTCGTGTTGCGATATTAAATATTTTAATCTATATTTGTCTCTTAATTTTTCTAATTTTATTTTTATTTATCGTTAATGATTTTTTTTCATTTATTTACATTGTAGTTCTTGATTTATTTAATTAAATGTATGTATAAGTTTTTCAATTTACATTTATGAAATTTTTTATATAAAAAAACACGTTGAAAAATTTTATATGTTTAATTTTTTTTATCATTTACTAATGTTTTCAATTTGATTCTTATTATTTTGATTTTTGATTTTTTTTCCTTGACCCTTTTATAAAAGTTTATGGTTTTTAATTTCACCCTTCAATCCAAATTTATAGTGTATTTTTTTTTTATTTTGGCCCTCTTTTTTTTTTTTTTCTTTTGTTAATGTTTTTATTCTTTTCAATTTAACTCTCAAATTGAATATTTGTTGTTAATGCTTTCAGTTTGATGACCCGAGTCATGAATTTAAAAAGTTGATATCCTTTTTTTCTCATTTTCTTTTCTTGTCATTCGATATTGTTTTTTTTAAAGAAAAAATGGTTTTATGGTTTTTTTCAATTTCTTTTTCTATCAAATTATTTCAATCTAATGACCTAATAGACATGTAATCTGGACAGATCTCATGTCTAGGTTACGAGTTTCACATGTTAGCCTAGTTTTGCCCAGGGTAATATTTTTTTAATTTATTTGTTATTGTTGTTGCCTCATTTTTTTATCATATTATTAAATTAATCAAAATTTAACTTGATTATCGAATTTCTCTTACTTCTTTAAAAACATAATCGTCTCCTAAATTTTCCTTTTCAGGTTAAAGGCCAGCCACCAATCTAGTTATTCACATATGATATTTGAATATACCTGCAGTACCCTTCTTGCTTTCTTAATTCCATATTCAAAAAAGATAAATAAACAATGTTTATAATGTTTAAATTTTGTTCTTTTGATTTTTTGATGGGACAAAAGGGACTAGCAGTGCGAATATACATAGCTAGATCACCATTTTTTAATCTCCAAAGCCTTTCTAAAGTTATTCATATTCTAAGAGCAAAAGTAAATTTCTAAAGTACTTACTGGTAGAGGGAAAAATATGGAAGATAAAACGTGGCGTGAACCTTGAAACAATTTTATTAGACATGTCTAATTGAACTAAAAGATTGGTCGATTTAATTTCGAACAGCATGGTGAGAAAAGGTTACTATAGAAATGATAAAGCCTAAATGATCTTGTAAATTAAATTCACACTTCACAGCTATAAGCATTAAGAGAAGCAGAAACTCTTGGCTGTTAGATGACTCCAATTTATTAATAAAAAACAATTTCAAAAAGGAGATCATGGTAAACAGACCTGTAGATAGAACCTCTTGAATTCCTCTTCGTCCACAAGGTTGTCTACTCTTTGTGCCATTTGTTTATCACCAAGTGTAACAACTGCTAGTGACTGTAAAAGAAAAACATCCTCAACGATCACCAACAACATTATGTGTGCAAATATAACTACATGGTAGGGGCACTGTTCTCCAAACATTATCAACTAGAAGATGCTAACTTATTGAAAGACAAGAAAAATGCTTAAAATAATGGTTGACAAATGAAAAATTGTCCACCATGATATACAGAACTGATCAAATTTGTTTATTTGGAAGGAGAAGAATTTAAAATCACCAAAAAAGTTGGTTGATGGACAGATAATTGGTGCCTTTACTGGAAGTGGTGAAATCAAAGAAGGTATGCCGGGTGGATCTATAAACAATGGCACTGTTTTAACAAGGATAAGAGATTATTCAGTAGGAAAAGGATTAGAAACAGAAAAGAAATGAGCAGATAACGAGAAAACACAGCTATTAACTAAGTCAACATAAGAGTCACTTCATAAGTTCTCAAGCCATTTTTAGTTGTCACTTGAAGGAGAAACACTTGAAATTAGTCAACAAACGAAAATATGATGGATAAGCTTGTTCAGCAATGAAGGGGGGTAGAATCACATAACATCATAACCCATTCACGTTAATGTTTTTGAGCATTTGCTTGTATAAGCGAGTGAGATAAGATACAAGCATAGAATCAGGTAAACCACTGCATGTTTCCTACAGCAAAAATACATTTAATCAAACCTGTGTTTCCCCACGTGTGAAAAGAGCACTTCCGTGTGCTCTGGGAAGTATTCCACATCTGGAATCAATTGGACGTATCCTGTCTGGAGTTCTCCCGTCGCTTCTTTTTCCTCCCTGTAAAAAAATGCAATGTAAAAAGAAAATTACATGTGAACATGTCAGCATCAATCATAGTCTCATTCATGGAAAAATCACATCCTAACTGACTCCATACTGTTGGCACTTGGAATTTTTCTAACCATGGCAACTTTCCAGTACATTATAATGTGACAGGTAAGAGCAATAGGATTTTTTTATATGGTAAACCATAATTCCAAATGGAGCCAAAGTTTAAGTTACACGCAGTTTTTCTTTTTTTCAAAAGAAAATAGTAAACAATTCAATAATGTTACAAAATGAAAATATTAGGTTACAGCATGGACAGTAGTAATGCCCTTGAAGTGAAAGATACCTTTCTGTTGGGAAAATGTAAAATTCTCGCGTGCCACAAGAAACCAAATATGTGTTTGAATGTCCAAGAAAATTAAAGTCTGAATCTAACATTGCCGGATGCAATTTTCAAAAGAAAAGATAAAAAGAAAGAAAGAAAGAATTGGGCATGTCTGTGTCTGTGTCAACCTTATTGCTGTGGGTAAGTGGGAAGGGAAGTGAATGGGACCATAATTAATGACTCTCCTGAGTCCTCTTAAACGAAGGAATGTAAAGTTATTTTTATTCATCTACTTTTCCAACTTCCACGGACCACAAACCAACATACCTCAACAATACGTTTCCGCAAGAATTTGGATGTAACTTCTTTAAATACCAGCTTCACATCTACCTCAGAAAACAACTAGAAAAGGAAAATCAAAATAAAGTGTCAAAAAGCTTGCAAATCACACATGATAAAAAGACCACGAGCACCAAAATTGAGTTGGAATTACCAAGGGAGAGAATTTGCGTCCAATTGGCTTTATGTGGACATCACCTTCATCCACTTCACCATCTACAACAATTTCCTCATCCTCATCTTCAACCTCTAGCAAGTCTGCAACTGTTTCAGGGGTTCCAAATCTTTCATCCTTGCTTACATATCCCT
>Ga0307516_10006908_pt1 | contig 13196 bp, 19 predicted proteins | sample 19_EM_MG_FD_203310 | JGI IMG/M metagenome (GOLD analysis project Ga0307516, IMG submission 203310) | Populus trichocarpa ectomycorrhiza microbial communities from riparian zone in the Pacific Northwest, United States - 19_EM | ecosystem: Host-associated > Plants > Roots > Unclassified | place... | reverse complement strand
CACACCTAGATGCCACATTGGCGGGACAGAGACAACCACCTCTCCGCATGCTCATTCATGGAGAACCTGGCACCGGGAAATCTAAAGTCATCCAAACGGCAACCGAGTATTTTGTTCACAGAGGTGCAAATTTCATGCTGCAGAAGGCAGCATACACAGGGATAGCCGCATCTTTGATAGACGGCAAAACCACACATACGATTGCAATGCTTTCGCCGCGGAAGGTCCACAGCATCAGTGCCAAAACCAAAGGCAAACTTCAAGCACACTGGAAGTATATTCAATATCTTGTCATAGACGAACTTTCAATGATCAGCAAATCATTTCTTGCCAAGCTGTCATGTAACATAAGCATAGGCAAGATGTCCGAGGGACAAGAACCATCGCCTCATTCCTTCAGAGGGGTTAGTGTGATTCTGTGCGGGGATTTCTTCCAGTTTCCACCAGTGGCCTGTGCACCATCCGAAGCTCTATACTTCCCCACGACAACTGTGGTCCGCAATCAAGAAGATACCCTCGTCATGCCATCCGCCGGATTTGGAATGATACAGCACTGCGTAAACACGGGAAAGAGGCTCTCTGTATGGTATTGGAGTGTCATGCAGAAGACACGATAAAAGGGGAACCATTGATGCTTGGTGAGCGCTATGCAGCCTTGTTGAGGCACCAACGCACGGATTCGAAGCAATGCAGACAGGAACTCCCTGAAGTCGTGCGCCTCGCGTACGGCATGAAAGTCATGGTTACGCAAAACGTAGAGACAGACCTGGATATTATGAATGGGGCTCGAGGAATCATCGTCGATATCTGGCTGCACCCTGAGGAACCACCTTTCAATCAGCAACAACCCATAACAAAGCTCAAATACATGCCGGTGTGCATACTCGTGAAACTAGATCGCACACGTGCCACTCAATTGAACGACCTGGAGGAGTCTGTTATCCCAGTGGAGCCAACATGCAAGCCTTATCGCATCACCTGTCAGACTGCTGAGGGAAAGTATGTCACACGCACTGTGCGACAACGCCAGTTCCCAGTGACGGCTGCATATGCATTTACCGATTACCGATCCCAAGGACAAACAATACCTGCAGTCGTTGTGGATATAGCCACCCCACCCACAGGTGTGTAGATGTTGTTCATGTGATACAACGACTGACGAAGCAACCAGGTGGGTTAAGTCTTTTCAACCTTTACGTTGCTCTCTCTAGAAGTTCTGGCCGATCTACGATCAGACTGCTGCACGACTTCGACGCGAAAGTCTTTTGAGCTGCTCACTGTCCGGAACTACTTGCAGAGAATGACAGGATAGAGATTCTAAACGATGAAACATTGATGAAATGGAAGAAAGCAGGGCGAGACACCCGAAGGAGCTTGCTGTAGATCGCTTATTCCACATTTGTTTTTTTGTTTGTAAAGCGCCTCTGAATGTACATGAGCACTGGACGTCATTCAATATCGGAAGTTGGTTTGCCTTTAGGCGGCAACTGCCGGTAGTATAGGGGGGGACGTTCTCATGATTTTTGGGGGTGCAAAGGACCTTGCCCAAGCAAGGTGATTATGTATAACATATATTTGTAGGACAGCTATGTATGTCATCAGGAAAAAAACACTTGACAATATAGTGCTATGTAGCCTCTATAGCAGTTGAAGCACCATTGACAAGTACCCAATATAAAGGCAGTATAGCAACAGACATGTAATCTATAGTACTCGATAGCAGCCATAGTCTGACATGAAACTATGTATTCAATGTAACAAGGCTGCTATGGAGGCTACCAAGGCTATATATTGTGGTATAGATCCCTCAGCTTCTATCATACCATTGGTATGATTCCATGGTCACTTACTATCACAACAGTATAGTACAATATAGTCTCAATTTCTTAGTCAGGCAGTAGTACTTGACAGAACTAACTACTATGAATCAAACCAAACCATCCTCTGTTGTCACTCCACCAGGTAGCAATGAATGACACCATCTTTGTGGTGGACATGGTAGTGCGTGGCAACCAGCAGAAACAACAATGAATGCCATCATCAATGGTGGTGGGGTATGGCAAACAGGGCGTGCAGTCGTCAACGGTGACATGAGGGGAACTTACCGTGAACATCATCATGTCCTTGTGGTGGTCCTGGTCCTGGTCTTCAGTGGTGACGGTGGCGGTGGAGGGGGGACTTAGCAGGTGGCTGACGGACGTCGCCGTCATGTCCTTGTGGTGGTAGTCATAGTTGTTGGTGGCAAGTCTACAGACGGTCGGTTGGATCGGAGGAGAGGGAGAGGGGACGTGCGACGCTAGGAGAGGCTGGGTGGAGTTGATACTGCTAGAAATTTCAGCTGTGGGTGTTGATATTGACATCAACGTTGATGTGCTCGTGGGCGTTGGTAGAGGCGGTGGTGAAATTCCCCATGCTGGACTCCAGCGCGGCGGTACACGCGATGACTGCGTCCTCTTCCCATTCCCGTTTACGTTCCTGCTCTTTGTCCTGGACGTGCTTCTCCTGATACATGCATGCGCATGTGCGAGCGAGGATACAGTCGTAGGATCAAGCAAGGTGGACATTGGGGGAGGCAGCATTTGATGCATGTCTGCACAAACAAGTGGGGACAATGTGAGAACGAGAGTGGGCATGCATGTACTCATGCAAGCAAATAAATAGGTATTCACCGTCAGCTGTATCCTCACCCTTTGTTTCCGTATCAAACTCAGTCTCGTGCCCACTCATGCCATTACCATCACATGCTATAGTTGTTGGAATCCCGCCCTCTCCAATGCTGGCTGGTGTGGATGCGACCATAGTTTACGCATTCGCGGTGGAAGGATATGCTCCGATCCCGCATTCAGAGAACCGTCAATATGCAATGGGAATAATAATGATCCCACTCACCGTTGCCAACCAGGTCTATGTCCGTCGCACACGCCTTTACTTTCTCTCTCGTTCTCGCCCTCCTCTTCTTCCCATTGCTCTTCCCTCCTCCACCCATATCCACGTGTACATCCCATTCGATATCGACATAAACATCACTACCAGGCCATGCCAAACTCAACGGGACAACTTCAACTCATGGGTTCCCGCTCGCGCGTCCTGAATCCGTGCTGAACACCTATGAGCGGGCCCAGACCGTTCTTCAGGATCGAATTCAAACAGATATTCGTGGTAGACTTGGCCTTGGACCTCGAGCTCGCCGAGCTCGTCCGTCCCCCAGCACCTGTCCCATCTGGATCTATCTCTGACTCTCCCAGTGGTAGTCATAGTCGTCAGTGGTGACGGTGGCGGTGGTGGGGGAAGGACTTACCGGGTGACGGACGAACGTCGTCGTCATAGAAGTGGCAGGGGATGCAATAGCAGTTGTTGTTGTCGGCACCGTTGTCTCTCTGGCTGCACAGGTGGTGGCGGTATTCGTCGTCATCCATTGTCAAAGTACCTGTAATAATTAGTGTGCATGCAGAGGACCTGCAATAATAGATCGCAAACAAAATAAAAGCAAGCGTACTTATGGGGACACGATCGCCGTGTGCAAGTACGTGCAGGTGGTTGCAGTGTGTGCGTACAGAGGACCTGTAAGAACAGATAATGAAAAATAAATAAACATGTTCGCACTGTGCGAGGGTGGTGGCTGTCAGCGCGGGCACCGCTGGACGCTGGAGGTCGAAGTAGGGCGCCATCGCTGTCGCGCCGCTAGTTGCACAATGATGGTGGTTGCTGTCAGTATGGACATCATGGCGCGTTGGTCGTCAGACAGATGATCATCATCAAGTCACTGGCTGCGAGATCGTGGGTAGTGGCGGCCGTCGGCTTGTGTTCGACGTTGAGGTTGGTTGATCGTCGTCACCGGGTTGGTAGTGGTAGTGGTCTCCGTCATCGCATTGTTGTGGTGGGTCGGCAATGAGAGAGCTAGCAAAGGCATTGATAGACGGCGGGAATTACCTTGCAACAATTTGCAGCGATCTGCTTAGCTTGAGTGACAGCTGATACAACCTGAATGCGGAGGTCAGTATGGAAGATGGCCGAGTGCCGTCACACACACCTAGAATCTCATACAGAGGTTGATAAATGCTTCGAAGAATTGGCGTACCTCGGGGGGTTTCGAGGTGAGTGTCTTTGTGATGAGTTTGTCCAGTACTAGCTTTGGGGGTGGCTGAATGTAGTCATTCGACAGTGACAGACTGCCTTGCAATGCAGGGGTGTCAGTGGAGGGTCCTTTGCAGCTAAGATCGAAACTCACCGTTGCAGCAGTGCACATTAGCTACTTTGTCGTTGTCGTTGTCTTTATAATCGCCGTTGAGGTTCGTCGTACCACTCGGTGCTACAGCTAAGGTCCATCAAGCTTGAGGTTGGTAGTATGGCATGGGGCACGAGTGACTAGCGCGAGTCGTCATCTTGATTTGTTGGGCTCCCCAATGAGTTCGTCGAGACAGACAAAGGAAGACTGGAGTTGGGTAACCAAGTGCTTGGTGGTGAGCATTGAAAAAAAAAGTTCTAATACCAAAGGCTCCATACGTAAGTCTCCGTAAATGGATTTCCTCCTGGAGAGTTAGCGCTCTCAGTAATATTTCGAGCGGTGACCCCGCTGCGCTATGTGCCAGACTATTTGGGACCTGACTTGTCGGTTGCCATTTCGGTCAAAGTGCCTCTCTAAAAAAAAAGAAAAAAAAAAAAGGTCAACATGCTGATGTAATCACATATTCCCCAAAAAATTTGCCGAAGTCTCATCGCTCTCATCTCGCATCTTGCCAATCAATCTCCATACGCATCCGCTCGCTCACAATCTTGACCACTTCGGTGTGAAGTCATTCATTTCAATTTCTGACGGGATCCCGACGGCACTCGGTCATCTTCTCTCGTTAACAACCTACCACTAATGTCATCGATGACGACGGCCAATGCGACAACGGAGACCACCACCACCGCCAATGGGGCAACGATGACGAACGACCAACCGACTACCACCAATAACAATAGTTGAACGACATCGACCATCAACGCAATGGCAGTGACCACCGGGCAGGGTATTTGTGGTTTCTAAATACGGGTGACAATGTCAATACACTCAGCGTGAGTGTTTGGATAGCAAAGTAGTGTGGCTGAAGCTCTGGGTATTGATCAGAAAGAGAAGAGAACAGCTTGATGGAAGTCCATGGTCAGACAATGCGGTACAAGACTGAGTTGTGTTGAAATGCGTGCCTTTACCTGTCTTCATGTGCAATGGAACCTCGATCTAAGTGCTGTAGTCGCGAGTCACCGAAGGGGTGAAGTACCAAGCCAAGGCAACTCACCTGCGAAACAACTGGATCCACGGTTCCCACCGTCATCGGATCCACTTCCTTCGCTCTCGGTTCGCTGGATGTTCATTAGACGTGTATATATAATACGATAAATGTGAAATGCCTACCTGATTCTGTTGCCGATGTGTTTGCCTTACTATTTCATAAGAGGCGACGACCAGAGGCTACAATGCAGATAAGTCAAGAGTGGATATCCAACGCACAACTTACTTTCTTATCTCGCGCCGGGCATGCAAGTTCAGGTGACCTTCGTTCTTCTGCTTGCACATTAGGTGATCGTTTGTTTCTCTTAAAAAACCATGAAAACCGGCGCCTTTCCGGCGGTCTAGAGTCCGGATTTTGCAGTGCATGGCTATCTGCTCTCCTCGAACCAGGTGGTGGCAAAGCAAAAAACTAGTGTTTTGATTAATTTGCATGAGAACGATTGCTACAGAATGAAAGAGTTCATACATCTGGCTCCGAGACTCTCCCTCCGTGGATAAGATCGTTCCTGTCTTGTTGCGAATCCGTCAGACGTTCCGTGGCTGGACGCTGGGGATAGCTAGCTGTGAAACTATGAACACGATATTGAAGTCAACTTACGTCCAGAATGGACAACACGCTTCCCGACTTCGAGCGTGAATCAGAGACATGTCCTGGATCTTCCTCCTGCAAATCTGATGGCGAGGTATCTAATTCATCACTTGTGGAACTGAAGGATCTCAGAGTGGGTATACTAGTATAGCTGTCCTCGCCCTCGGCCGCCTCATGGGGACCTTCAGGCTCGGGCTGCTCCATTATCTGCGCTGCAACGTCCTCCTCCTCCTGATGAATGCAGGTGTACTAGAGATGAGTGCGCTAACGGTACCTGGTAGTACACCATTTCTTGGGAAGGGTCATCTTTTTTCACCATGGAGAGGAGTTTGATGACGTTCGAGTTCTGGTGGGAGAGGGTAAATATTGAGAAGAGCACAGTTAAGGTGGCCGCCACTTACGTCTGCACCAAACTGACCGCCTGTACCATCGAGACAGACAACAAGAGTTCGGTGCTTGTGAGTGGGAGGAATCACATCGTCAAGAGGTCCTGACATCTTGAGTGTCGAACTTCCGCCCTTGGGTGAGTGAGAAACATTTGGTATGTCCGGAAAAGTATCAGGAAACGTCTGGGGCGAGCTCGAGTTCTCTGCCATGATAGATAGTGGCTGGCTGGCTGGAAGACCTGCAGTCAAAAGAAACGCCCCCTGGCCAAGAGGTGTGGGATAATCAGACTCGAGACACTAACCAGGCTCCTTCCCATCCACTGCTTCGAGTGTGAGGCAGCATCCTAGTACAGGGGCGGATGGTTCCGGTGGCTGTGCTTGAATTCAAACCCAGCACAACCTTAAACATCCTCACACTCTCTGCAGCGGCTGGTGTAAAACATTTGTAAACATCGTCAGCCACACGTCGGACTATCAAATAAAATGGGTCTGCAGGTCAATAAACAGAACTGCATTAGATAATACACATAATTCGGGATCACCGGACAATGATACATGTGATTTGCTATACATGGTACTACCGACGCCGAGTCCATGCCCTACATTGGCAACGATCCGCCACCAAGCACAGCAAACCTTCGCAGTACGCCCATGTCTCTGGCAGCTTAAAGTAGCACAAGCGCTCTTGAAGGGAGACAAAGATGTCGTCTGTACAGCCGGAACTGGGATGGGGAAGACCCTCTGTTTTTGGCTGCCGTTGCTCTTCCACCCCAATAACCTACAGATAGTGGTTACGCCACTTAACCTGCTTGGCAAGCAAAATGTGGCCTCACTCACCAAGGCCGGAATCTCTGCAATTGCTATCAATTCTGAGACGGCGACCTTAGCCAATTTTGCTGTAAGTGCTATTGAAGGCTCAAAGTGAATCAACCATTCTAACCATTCTAACAGGCAATTGATGCATTCAAATACCAGGCAATTATTGTCAGCCCAGAGCAGCTGATGAAACCGAGTGGGGAATTCGAGAAGTGGTTAAAAAATCGCCTGTTTACTACAAACATCATCAGCATAATTGTGGACGAAGCTCATTGTCTTACCGAGTGGGGAGAATTTCGGCCGGAGTACAAGGAACTCCACCAACTGCGCTACATCCTACCTGATACAATCCCAATCATGATTACCTCGGCAACACTTACACACGATACACTTACCAATGCGCTCAGACTACTTCACATGTGTCCGGACAAAACCATCACCATTCGACGGAGTAGTGACCGCCCGAACATTAAGATTGGAGTCAGGAAAATCAAATATGCTCTAGCAAGTTATGCTGACCTTGCATTTTTGGTTCCTTCGGGATGGAAAGTTGGTGATCCGCTGCTCCTAAAATTTCTAATCTTCTTTGACAACATCCAAGATGCAGTCAATGCCGCTCAATACTTGCAGAATCGCCTTCCTCCTGAAGCAAAGGACTTGATCAAGTGGTTCAATGCAGACATGAGCACGAACTTCAAAGATATGGAGCTCGAGCGGCTCATCATGGGTGAAACTCGGGGCATCGCTACAACGGATTCCTTTGGTATGGTAAGGTATAATCACATTCTAGTCACAACGTTGTGCTCACCTGTGAAAGGGTATGGATGTACCTGATATTCAGTTTGTGGGTCAATGGCGTGCAACCTGCAAGGTAGCTGTGCTATGGCAGCGTTTTGGTCGTGCAGCACGTAATAAAGCACTCACCGGAACAGCGATACTATTCACCGAGAAAGAGTACTTTGACGAGGAGCGAGCTGCAAAGGAAGCAAGGCGAAGACAGCGCGAGGAAACTTGAAAACGTAAAGCCAGCGCAAAAGGTTCCATGCTATCACTGCCGCAAGCCAAACGAATTCGGCAGAGGGAAACTGGTGCTTCATCAAGCAACACTTTGAAGGATTCATCTTCCAGTGATCGCTTAGGCTTACACAAGAGTGAAAATATGGAAGAAGATGGATCAGATGGAGAGGTATCTGAAGACGAGGAGAGCACCTTACCGTCTATTGGACACCATCTCTCCGGCTTGGCCGGTCTGCGAAATGCCATGGCTGAAGCCGTGCATGGAACAAGGGAGTTCAACCGACCACAAAAAAGACGTAAACGTGAACTTGAGCCTGCGATGGACTACCTGATCAACGCTGAGAACCGCGCGGGTATAGAGTGTTGCAGGAAGGTCTTCGATGTTTGCTTCGAGAACCACGCTGCCGGTGAGAAAGTTTTCTTTGAATGCCGGCGTTACATACTCAGCCACTCGCCTAGACTCTGATCACTTACAGTGTAACGAAGAGCAGTCAATGGGCTGCGAACGGTGCCATGTTGGCTCCCCCGCCATCTGTTGTGATATTCACAACCCGTCGGAATTCTCTAGCTTTGCCTCCGTCATTGCAAAACAGCCCCTGATCCCTCCTCGTTCGCACATCACCAAATACGAGAGAACACAAACAGACATCGCCCTACGAGATGCTCTGCAGGAATGGCGAGAGAATACTACTGCCATGGTCTTCGGACGGGCTCACCTCATTGACATGGGTCCCTCGATTCTCATGTGCAAGTCTACTCTCGAGCGCATTGTTGATTGCGCTCACCACCACAAGATCAACTCAGTATCGGACCTCAAACGAGAAACTGGTTGGCCTGATGCCGACCAGTTCGGTAGCGAGATTATTACTCTAATTCACGCGTATTCACCATCTCTGCCATCTCCTTTCGTCTCAACGCCACTCAGACCAACTACGTCCATGGCTGTCAATACCCCTCCTGCGCTACCGGATAGATGTCCTACCCCTTGCCCTTCATCAGCCTCTACTGTCCAAAAACGTAAGAATAAATGCAGCGCATGTGGACAAGAGGGTCATAATGGTATGTTGGCTTGGCTGCTTGTGTTCTTTAGCTAAGAGTTTTATGACAGCTCGAAATCGCACTTGCCCAAGTTATCAGCCTCGTCTTACTTCTGGGAAGGAAAATGTAGGTCACATCTATACACCGCACGCGTGCAAGGACTGATTGTATCGGACTCCAAACAGACAGATCTAAGTGGAACGTCCGTGGCGCAGTAGTAGTCTAGAGCAATTCAACTAGCACATCATCCATACCCATCACCACATTGTCACCATCATCGGTCGTTTGTTCTGCGTCTCCTCCCCCCTCTAACTTGCCTCGTGCAGCCTTTTCCATTAATTTGTGTCCCCCCTCTAACTTGCCTCATGCAGCCTTTTCCATTAATTTGTGTCCCCTTTCCATCAAGTCTGGAATTTCATGTCGGCTTTTCCTACCCTCTCGTATGTCATGGGGCGAGTTTGTTTCAAACCTAGCCATCAATGCCCCAAATGTCTTGGTCATGTTTGGATCAGAGTGTCTTATGCTAAGGTGCGTGTGCAGGAAGCTCTTCTGTACCATCACTTGGGCATTCCGATATGCCTGAACCAACGGCGATTCAAGCAAGATACGGTCAACTGTCCGATTCGGTCCTTTCCCTCCATTCTTCACCTATGTACTCCCTTGTCAGCAAGCAAAGATATGGTATGTGATTCGTCTTACTTGCCTTTGTGAACAAGTTATTCAACTCAACACACCAATCAACAGCTCGCCATTTCATTGGTGTCCCACTCGGATTCACAAGCCAGTGATACCGCACGGTGCGCCTATAGTACATTAGAGTCAGTCTCATCTGACACCATTTTGGGATTTCAACACAGTACCGCAGTTGAGCCGGATAGACAAAGTGAACGTGGATGAGGAAATTCGTCATATGGGTTGCATATTTGTGTTTTCCGACAGCCTTGAGGATCGGGATCCACTGCACGATACATGTTTCGACTCGCCCAATATCGCCTTTGTTCATTGCATGAGACAGCTCCTCATACAGAAGGAAGTATCGTTGCATCAACAATGCATTCTCGTACTGTACGTCTCATTCCTTTTCTGGCTTCCACTTCACGCGATGCAACTGATGCCCAGCAACATATGTTAGGGCGAGGTCGCTTGCCATAGCCTCCACCTCATCCAATGTTGGCGTGGATGCAGCAAAAGCCTTGAGGCTTTCAAACCCCAACTTATTGACATGAACCCTCCAGCAGTCGAGTCGCCGACATATCCCAGCATGTCCTACTAATTGGTGTGTCCGTTGAAACCCAGGTTTTGTACAGAATAACCCAGTCTCTTTAGGGCGTAAAGTTGAGATGTCGTACATGAGACTGGTCTCATCCTCGCGTGCGGCAGGTGGCTGAATGAAACAGCGCCAAAGTGCGTCTGCGCAGGCCATCTTCATGTGAAAGAGGCCAGGTATGAACTGTACATGTCGAAATTGATCCCATGGAGTATTCTCTATCGAGCGCCGTGACTGTACGGCCTGAAGTCGTTCCCCTGTCCCAAGGTCGCCGTGCACGAGGACCACGTATTGCGAGATATCCGGGGCATCAAGACTTTTTATCGCAATTTCTGCAGGGTCATAGATGCCCCCCTGTCGAAGGAGTTCGACCACAGCCTGTATGTTCCCACTCACTGAAGAGTTATTGACATCCATTGCTCGAGCAGTGGTAATTTCTGTCTTGACCAAAGGTATTTCGTCAATGACCTCTGGCTCTGTCAGTTCATTGATGTAGCAGCGGAAATAATCAGGTCCATAACTGCACAGATCTTTCAAGAACACCCAGGAGTTGAATTCACTGCGCCGCGACGAGTTAGAACCTGGCGGTTCGGGATGTATGGTGAGAAGGTTTCGCCAAGTTCTCTTGGACTGTAAGCTTTCATCTGAGCTCGGGTTTAATGGTGATCGCTTCCACAGTTCCTCGGCACATTTCAGATCATCAGGAGTGGTTCCATGCATGAGGGGGAATAAAAGCCCCGAGGTCAAGTGCTTGAGTGAGTCGTTTGTCTTTTCAGCGGTTGGAACATGTGATTTTAGGTCGACGTCGAAATTATCATATGCATAGGCAGTGAGAAGGGATTGCCCAAGTGTGCGTAAGTTATTTGCCGACTCAATAGACAGTGATCTAACTGCAGCATTGATAGATTCGGTCGATATTGAAATCCCAATGCACGCAAGAGTTTCAATGACCTTCTGTGGGGTATGCGCAGATTGGAAGAAGACCCCAAGCATACTCTGCAGCGCATTTGCTTTCCGGTTTCTACTTTGCATGATTATGCTTGTAATAACGGTGCGTTTCTGATTCAAACAAGGTCAGTTCTACTACCAGAATTTTAGAGTGACAGAGGTGCACCAACAATCATTGAAATTGTGATTTGGCGTTGCGCCGATGATTTCCGGCCCCGTTCTGCGGTTAGTCCACTGATAAATCCCTCCAAGTCTATCTCATCAATGGCATCCCAGTAGCTTGTATCCAAGTTGTTATCCCTGCCCACTTCCCCATCATTCTCATCGTTAGAACCAGGCCCATCGCCCAACAACGTGCCAAGCATCTGCCATAGTCCTGGAGCATTGGCCTCCATGTCCCGAGCCATATCTTCAAGTGAGAAGTCCTCAAGCTGCTTTGTGGTCGCACTCCATGCACCAAGATGCCATCCGCTATCTCCAGAGGTGAGTATCTTGAGTTCCTTCCGGTATGTTTCGTGTACTATCTCTCTTGCTTGTCTTGTCAGCGATGATTTGTTGCCTGATGGGTGATTGAATAACAATAGAAGGATATTGGCAGATGATGCGAATAGATCGTGTACAGATGGGTGATCATCATATCGTGTTGTGGAGAGTAATGACTGTAGGAACTGAGATACTGTGAACCCACACTTTTCGAGGGCTTCGATCGCGCTATCCACTGATGATGATTGCATTGTGAATCGCTTGGAATGCTTACAAAGTAAACTACATGGTGCGGCACTTTTTCGGGTAATCACATGTATCATTGTCCGGTGATCCCGAATTATGTGTATTATCTAATGCTGTTCTGTTTATTGACCTGCAGACCCATTTTATTTGATAGTCCGACGTGTGGCTGACGATGTTTACAAATGTTTTACACCAGCCGCTGCAGAGAGTGTGAGGATGTTTAAGGTTGTGCTGGGTTTGAATTCAAGCACAGCCACCGGAACCATCCGCCCCTGTACTAGGATGCTGCCTCACACTCGAAGCAGTGGATGGGAAGGAGCCTGGACACTAACATGCAAATGGGGGGCACCTATTACTCCCAATCACCTTGCTTGGCAAGGTCTCTGTCACCCCCGTAAATCGTGGGAATGCCGCCCCTAACGTTCCGGGCTTTGCCGCCCTCTACTTAGAGTCTGGCCGGGAGGGTTGCTACTAGGCTCTACGTCGCTTACTATTTCGCATAGCTTCGGCTAGAGTTGGGGCAGTGCCAATTAAGTTGAACTTCCGAATCTCTGACCAAACCTCAGGCTGGCTGGCTACGGTGTCTGAATCTGACTGCCATTCTTGCCCCCCATGCTGGTCTTACGGCCAGAGCAGCGACTATGCCTCATCCAGTACATGTCATTACTTCTCAGCATCATCATCTGTGCTACTGCAAGCATCGTCTCCGAATCTGCAGCTCGTCCACCCTGCAGGGACCCAGAACCATACCACACCTCCATCTTGTCTGGTGAAGAATGGGTACTGGAGTTGTTAACTGGCCATCCAGACCGCATCAAAAATGAACTCGGGATGTCCGCTGACCTTTTCAATGAACTTATCACAATTCTCAGAAACCATGATCACGTCAATTCGAGATTTGTTTCCTTAGAAGAGCAACTCGCAATTTTTCTGTATACTTGCGTCACTGGGTTGCCTGTGAGGCATGTAGGAGAGCGTTTTCAACGGTCAAATGACACCATTTCACAGTAAGCGATCATTATTTGGATGATGGAGATGATGGAGACTGACAACATTACCAGCTATTTCCGCAAGATGGTCGAGACGTTGTCCGAGCCACCTATCTACACCATGTTTGTCAAGCCGCCTGGTATT
>Ga0307516_10006907_pt1 | contig 13197 bp, 16 predicted proteins | sample 19_EM_MG_FD_203310 | JGI IMG/M metagenome (GOLD analysis project Ga0307516, IMG submission 203310) | Populus trichocarpa ectomycorrhiza microbial communities from riparian zone in the Pacific Northwest, United States - 19_EM | ecosystem: Host-associated > Plants > Roots > Unclassified | place... | reverse complement strand
TCCGAGGCCATAAGCCCTCGGATCACAAACTCACCCGGCAATCAGCGTGCACACGACCGGCAAGGACGAAAAAAATTGGCAGGCCCGTCTGGAAAGGCCGAATTCTCGTAAACTCGAACTCGGAACCTACATCCGAGTCCTTTCTAGATTACGTCCTACGCATGTTAAAGCAATACAACAAACCATTCCCGTGCACCTTATTTCTTCACATCTCCACTGAGGCTGCTGGCGTTTAAGAGCGCGACCATCAGCTTCTTGTACGATCCACTGGTCTCAGATGCCACACGCGACTCCAGGGTCTTGCCCGTCCGCTGCTTGTAAGCCTGTTTGATCGCGTCCATCCGGCCGGTCTCCCAATGTGCGCGGACGATTCTGGGGGGGAAGCAGTTAAGTTAGGTTACAAAGATAGTTGCAAGGAAAGACGTACCGCCAGACGAGCTCCTTGTCCTTCGTCCCGAACCCTACCATCGCCTTGTCAATCAACTTGGCGTCGCGCCAGATGCCCCTGGTGTCTCGCTTCGGCTTGGCCCCTTCGACAATGTGCAAGAGGCCGCTCCGCATGTGTCCAGAGCTGTGGAGAGGATGGGGGGTTATTCGTCAGGATATCCTTTGGGATAAAGAGGTACGGACAATTCAGATTTGATGACTTTGGTAAGACTCTTGTATTTCTTGCCGTATTTGTCGATCCTGAAGAGCTAAGGTTTCAGGAATGGAGGACAGTTGAGAAGAAGAGGACTGTACACGGCAATGAGGTGGGGGTGCGACCGATTGATCAAAATTTCACAAAATGACACCTATTCAAAAGAAGAAACGATTCACTGTCAGAGTTCGTGATGGCACGCTCGGTTGTTTCGCTCACGTGATCCGTCCCGACCTTTCCTTGTCCGGCTTTATACAGCGCGTCAACATCTCGATCAACAAGGTCATAGTTGACAGGGATTGCGTCGTCGGGTTTGTGGGCGCCGAGGGCCATGACGAACACTATCCATCAAACAGAAGCGTCAGAACTAAAGAATTTGGCAAGACGGAGGGGACGACGGACTCTGCTCGGTTTTGGCGCTGAGATCCCCTTTGACGTCTTGGATGAGATCGCGGTTGCGGTGGAACCTGTAGGCGTTTTTGAGGAGGGTGAGGTCAGCGTTGGACCGCCCGAGGAGGATCTCGGTCAGGGCAGCTTCGTTCGTCCTGTCGTGTATCATGTTTCACATGCAGGTTGGAGAGATAGGGCCGGTACGTACCCGACGCCGGAGAGGGCTTGTTGGATCAGCTCGACGTCCCATATGAGTGGACCGACCGCCAACCCGTGGATTCCCATCCTGGGAAGAAAAGGTCAGGAAGTGAAAGATAGAGATAAGAGAAAAAAAAGAGGGCGAACTTGAAGAAGCTACTCGTCTCGCTGTCCAAGACTTCTACCATCTCTTTCCCATACTTTGACATGAAGAGCTGGGAGGTGGCGGACATGCGCATAGCTGATAGCGGGACGAGGGCGGAGATCACTGGATTCAGAAAGTCAATCAGTTGACGAGTTTGGGAAAGTGTGGTGGGAGGGGCTACTAACACATGGCGTCATTCGTCCCGAAGCCTTTGGTCGCTTTGCGAACCGCCTCCGCATCAGGCGAGGGGTCATATCCGTTCAGCGTCCCCGAAAGGTTACCGTGTGCGAAGGGGTAGGGGATGAGGGTGTTCATGTACCATGTCCCCTCTTGGGCTTGAGTCGGAGGGTATCCGATGGGATATGGCTGTCCAGGAGGAAAAGAGGCTGGGTATGAGTACCCTTGATGCTGGGGCGGAGGGTAGGCAGAGTATGGCTGGGGTGGGGCGGGGAATGGAGGGGCGTCGGTGGCGCCGGGGTATGTGCTCTGAGGGGGGAACTGTGAGTTCGGGCCCTGTGGGAAGGGGGGAGGGTAGGTAGAAGGCTGCTCCTGGCCAAAGGGATATGAAGGTTGATAAGGAGGTTGAGGTTGAGGGGATGGTGGATACGGCGATCTGGGGCGATTGCCGGGGATCGGTGGAGGGGGACCTTGTCCGGGAGGAGGGCCTGCCTGGATGCGGTCAGCCTGGGAGTCAGCTTGACGATCAACATGAACTCACGGGTGGTTGATACGACATAGTTGGGATGTCTCAAGTTGCGCCAACTGATAAGGGGGTCCGGGTGTGGCTATGCTTTGCGGTGGCACCGCCCGACGCCAGCGTCTTGATAAACACGGAACCCGGAGCCCAGATCCGAGTACCCGATAAGGAGTCCTTGTCAGGACTACAAATGAAATATCCCATCGTATAGATACACCATCGCATGGAGCTTAGCATCTACGGACGCGTCAGACGCCACCCATGGACTGTCGACCTCACAGCCTCTTCTCCCAAATCCTCAGGGAACATTGGCTGACGAAGTCGATTATCAGAACGAGGATTGAAAACAATAAAACGTGCACGCACTGCAAACATCCGAGTGCACACTTCTTCACAGACCCAGCCTTTCCCGCGGGCCTTTGTAAAGAACTCCATGTCACGGTATGCAAGGTGTGGTCGATGATGTGTGTAGAACACGAGTACGGATGGCTGTGAGGAACCTTTTCGAGGCAAAAGTGCCAGTTCACACGTCATTAGGAGAGCATCATGCTAGCTCAGAAAGTTAAAAGTTGAAACAGAAAGCTTGAAGAATGAACAAGCGACTCACTTGAGAATGATTGAAGATCAAATCGGAGAGGATAATCAAGTTGAATCCCGGCGTTGAAGATGAGAGCGAGTCAAATAAGGGCTTCACAGGTCGCCCCCAGATGTATCCCTTTGGGACATCAGTCTGAATGATTTACAAGAGGCGGCATAGGACTGAAAACGGACCTGGACAGACACACGAATACGACCGTCCGCAGGAATATTCACCTCAACGTTGTGTGTCATGTTCGCGACAAGGTTCTGATCTGGGTAATCGGTGACTACGACCTAGAAAAAAGTTTCATCCTGGTTTTCTTCATCCTAAAGAACAGTGAACATACCCGCCTCGCACCGTTCTTCGCAGTCACGATACTCGGCAGCGCGCCACCTGCTCCTAGCTCCAAGACGTCCATATCACGGTAGATTTCTTGATTCTCATCCAAGTATGTAGCGATGGCTCGAGCAGCATTCCATCTAGAACAGGCTGTCGAAATCGTCATGGGTCTCTCTGGAACGAACGCAATGGACAGACAGGTGATGACCCCATAGCGGATGCGTCCCAACGAGTCTGACCTCTATTTCCACCCAATCCCTTTGTGACACGTTCCTCTCTCGTGTGTAGATTGCCAACGTGGCATCCGGAGTGGGTGGTCGTGGTGGCTCCTGAAGAAATTCGGAGCGTGTAAGATTAAAATGTTCTTTTTATTCACTTTTGCTGACTTGCCGTGAATATAGAATCCAGCGAAAGTTCGTCGTCTGCCGGAGGGTTGTTGTTCAACATGCCCGTTCAAAAGAGGTGCTCTAACCCTAACCCTACCGGATACCCAATCTTGCTTTCTCCCCTCTCCCTCAAGGCTCAAGGCTCAACCTACATCCTTTCGGCTGTGCAGCACCTGAGGGGATTGTGTGGGGTCGTTGGATTAAAAGATTAGAGACTCTACGCGTTTTCCAGGGGACTTAGGGTTAACTTTCGCCTTACTATCAAAGTCGTGCCGCCTGAAGGCAGGTTCGCTGCCGGATTTGTACCTACCAAACTATTCTCAAGCGGTACAGATTCCATCGTAAATCGATAGAGACATGGGCCGCAACGTGCATGATGATCTATCACCCCTCTCTCTTTCTTTTCAAGGTTTCTACCGATTCTGTCGGTGAGTCATTCATCGGGGCAAGTCGTTGCATCCTTACCCTATCTATAGTCCGGTCTTCAAGACACATGCCTTCATTCATTCGTCAAGTTACTGTACGATAATCCTACAATTACGAGAAAAAAAATCTGTCAAACCCCTCGACCTTGAATCGTCAACGGTAGCAAATCGAGACAATTCTTGATCTGCCGTACAGTTGCACTTTTGTCATAGTTAAGACCGCCACACCATTTATCCCGACACCGCGCCTCCCAGCACGCTTTTGCCTCTGGTCGTTCGGACTTTTCACCAAGGATGGACTCCAGCGTGTCTCCAAGCGGTCGTCTGTTGATTTCGTCAACAAGGACAGCCTTGAGCGCCTGCCAAGGAGAGTTATCCAATTGTGTCTTGCCACAGCTCGGGCAAACGCGCGATTCGCTTGGAGTAGGTACAGAATCAAAAAGGTGATGCTCCACGACAAGGAAAGATTCGGATGCTAACCTGTTCCCGACAGTGAAACGTGCGGAACTGTCGAGGAGCGTTTTAAACAGCTCTCGGCGAGTCCGGTGCAGCTTCAAGAGTGGTAAGAGTTCGTGCGATGGCAATTCAGCAAGAGCTGAATAGTGGTCAGGCTCGCGTAGATCCAGCCGCAGTGTCTGTGTCGCAGCCAGGTTGGCTTCCTCTTTCCAAGCAAAATGTTTCGCGAGGACGTATACACGCAGCGGGTCGGACGCGAGAAATCTACTGCACGCCAGCTCTTCGCGCAGACTTGTTATCGCCCCCTGAGCATCCCACTTTTCTGCTACCATGAGCAGGCGCTCGAGATCATCGTATGTCTTGCATGGGGCAACGGCGACATGGCAGAGAAGCCGGAGGAAAGGGTCTAGAACGACGTCGGGTTCATATACCGGTACCACCTCACTATCGTCGCAACTGGCATGTGTCTTTGCCTGAGGTAGGCTCAAGATGGTCTCGAAGAGTCCGGAGCCGGCCCCAAGAGTGTGCGAGTCCATTTGGTACAACGTCCCTTCCAAGGAGCGTAGAACTACCATAGACGAGGTTTCGGGTTGGATGTTGCGTGTGAGCTCGGCATCTCTGGTAACTGGAAGGCAGAAAACGCGAGGGGGAGGCATAGGCGGATGGTAACTGGGACGGGAGTGGTTGGGGTGAAGGAGCGTAGGTGGGCAATCTTCTTACCTCAATCTAGGCCCCCGTAAATCTTTGCCTTTAAACTCTTCGAGTCGTGTCCCCATACGGTCTGGCTAGAACGTTGTCCGAAGGTTGCCGGGTGAACACGTGGTTGGGGACGCTGAATTTGACGGCAAAGAGCAATAGAACTACGCACTCGCCGCATTGCTCGATAACCGTTTCCCCCGGTACCATAAACAATCGATCAATGAAGCGTTGTAAAGTTCGGGTTCGTCGGCGCATCCCCAAGGTTACCATGAGGTCATTTTCGCACCGTCACAAATTTCTCAGGGGTAACACCTTCAAGTTATCGTTTAAAGTTTAAGCAAAGGACTTGCGTGGGCAGAGCATCGTGTGTGACCCACCAACTACCTCGAGGCGTCTATTCATGCAACCCAAACGAGCTCGTTCGGGCCTGCCTCACGTTGACTAGCAAGAGCAGTCCGCGTGGGTCTTGGAGCACCTGTTCATTTACTCCCTTGCCCCTGAACGGTGGAGAGGAGGGAATGAGATATCATGAAACTGATGGATAATTTAATGAGCAAATCACGTATTGATACGAGGTTCGATTGTTAGTCACGGTGGCAGCCCAATGATAGCTGCTTTAAAGTATATCTGACATACGCCAGGTCGAGACTGCCTCGTGTTTAAATATATACATAGCACGAGCTTCCCGGAGGTCGGCGAACCTGAACACAAATTTGTATTCCTCCTGACGAGCCGGAGTAAAAGGATCGACGTTGTCCTCGATGGAGCTTGGTGCCAGTGCGTCCGTACTAATGCCTAAAAGACTATCCCAATCGAGCTTTTTTCTTTTTTCATCAGAAGAGAAAGAGAAATGTCGGAAACAGCATTGCCAAGCCTTGGCCAAGCCCAGGAAGCATGCTGTTTCCCGAAACTGGAGCAGTTAATGAGGCAAAATCAAAACAAAGTAAGCGATAGTACTGTTGGTGACCACTCCGAACAATCGAGGAGGAGGAGATCGTCGCTGGTCATAGATTAGGCGATATATAGCTTGGCATGACGCGGGTACAGTAAATCATATTTTGAAAGGCACCTGATCATCATGGTTCAAATTCAAACGTTCACTCGCGCCTTGTCGCCGATTTCAGAGGCTGGCGATGGACGGTGCGTACCGGGTGCAGTCCAAATGTGTCTGACGGGCCAGAGTAGATCGACCAAAGGCATAAGTTTGAAGAAACTTCAACCATGCCAGAGTTGCAATTTCTGAGCGGTCCGATGGATGCTTTTAGAACCATGAATATCCATACTTACTCACTATGCGCTTTCACGCTTCCGAACATCCGAGGTTGTGGAATATGAGCATACGACACGCGTTTCCTATATCAGACCCCAATAGAGTTGCTTTCACTAGAAGATGCGTCATTTCGCGGAAAGATCTGAATCTGAAATTGCCCGGAACTATATACAGATACGAATGAACTCACCAATAGAATCTTCGGGAAACACCTGCAAGGAATCCGTACTCCAAGCAGTGCTCAGTACCGGTACCGATGGTATCGGGTGCCACAGGACCCAGGCGTAGTTTTTACGCTAAAGGACTTGATCCACCGTAGAAGAGGTCGTACTTGTACTAGTAGTGTCCAACCAATAGATTGCTATCGTTCTGGCTTGCCGTCTGTTGTAGTAGTCCCCGTGGCGATCACATACCTCTCGTACTACATCACATTCCTCCGACGGGTTCTGGTGCGCAGAATTCTGCCTTGTTTGGATACATATTTATACGGGTGTTTCCAAGAAGCTCCGAGTGCGGATTATTTTGAGGAAGAGGAAAATCGAAATGGAATGGGTGCGAATGAGACGGACTCGGAGGTCAGGCGCTCGAGGAAGGAGATCAAGGAGAGGAGAATTCAAGGACGGTTGAATTCGACTGAAGCGGAAATGGTCAGAATAAGTACTTGATCTGGCGTGCTCTATTGATCGTTGGAGCGGTGGGAAACGGGCAACTGATCGCCACATGTTGGCGTGTCATGTGGTTGAAACTTGAATTGATGGCCAAACAACCGGCTTCATCATAGTAATGAAGTTGACACCAGCCTCAACCAGCGACCAGGAGCGATCAGAAATTAGTCGGACAACCCGAATCAATATCAAGGCAGACAGGCTAACGACAGATCGGTGTCGTTTCTGCCATTTTTATCATCTTTCATCATATGAAAGGCGCTGGCCGGGGTAGGTTGTAGTTGTCAAATGACGCCTTACAGGGTATTTGAATGACGACATTTACAACGATAACGCGATCGTTATAAATTGGTTATAAGCTCTCCCCAGTCGTGATTCTTTGGAATAAAGGCTTAGCACTTAAACTCAGTATTTTGAGATTCATTAAGCCCTGCGCGCTAGTTCTAGTGAATCTACCGTCCCGATGGTCGAATCTTCAAGAATATAGACGCGACTTGTTTTTGCAAGAGGTGCAAAGCGCGCCGGCATTGGAGGATGCACGTGGCTGCACGCATTTCAATTGAGTCACATAAGTGCGTCGTTCCACTTCCACTCTCTGTTCTCGTAGCGATGGACGAACGCAAGTCCCTGCTGAACCGGAAGTATCACCCCGCATTCGATTCACCAGACTCTGATATTGTCCTCCACTCTCCGCAAGGCACATGTTATTGGGTCTTATCTTCCGTGCTGGCCCCCTCCGTGTCTATGTTATAGCGCAACGCTACGGTTGGTATGGAGAGGCAAAATTTGCGTCCATCCACACTTTGTACTTATCTCTTTTCGACGCCAAATACGAGAGCCAGCTGCACAAGCTTTCAGTCAAAGACCTTTTAGCGCTCATCAAACTTCACCGACGTCGGAGGGACGAATACAAACAATACCTGGATGGTATGGCTTTCTCTAGGAGCAACGATATACTCGTGAGCCAATGCCCATCTGGAGAGAAATTGGATTACAGTTCTTGGCGAGAGCTCAAAGTAAGAATTTTCCAGGAAATGGATGAGCGGCCCTCAGGGGAAGCCTTGCAGAGCTTCGAAAGGGAACAGTGGCCAGAAACTGTTGCTATCTGGAATGCTAGGTGCAAAAAATGCGAAAAACCCCAATACCTATTATTAACCACACAGAACATAGTGGATGAGATAAACAAATTACCGTTGTCGGCAAAGTAGAACTCATGAATCAGATAAGTAGACAAAGGTAGACAACGTAGAAGAACCCTCATCACATGACTGGCGCGTCTAAGATGGCACGTGCAGCAAAATTTCTCTGTGTTACCCTCCACGAATGCTGAGGTCCATTGTCTGGTCGAGAGCATGCAGGGCTTGCGCGAGACCTCGATATAATGCGATTCGGTCCTTCGCCTCTTCCCGGAATGTTTTTGCAGAGATTGCTGAGGCCAGAGGTACTCTGATACCGGCAGAAAACATTAGAAACATTGCCATAATAGCCCATGGTATGTTGTCACTTTTCACCCCTCGTGATATACGCTGACTCTGATGGACAGTCGACCATGGTAAAACCACATTGGTAGACCAGCTCCTTCGCCAATCTGGGACCATCAAACCCCTTTCATCTGCTGAGCTGGCCCAGGTCACACCCGCTTCTTCATCTGTGTCCTCTAGCAATAACCCCCACTCAGCACCCGATAGTAGTCTCTCTGTCGACAACGGGTTTGTGACGCGAATTATGGACTCTAATGATCTTGAACGCGAGCGTGGTATCACGATTCTCTCGAAATGCACGAGCGTGGAGTATAACGGCACCCTGATCAACATTGTGGACACTCCTGGGCACGCCGACTTTGGAGGGGAGGTCGAACGTGTGTTGAGCATGGTCGATGGCGTCGCACTCGTCGTGGATGCCACAGAAGGTCCCATGACCCAGACGAAGTTCGTTTTGGCAAAGGCTCTCAGCCGAGGATTGAAGTGAGTTCCTCTTGTGACTCTGTGAGGAAGTCAAACCTCTTAACCAATTCTGGTCTACAGACCACTTGTTGTACTCAACAAATCCGACCGTCCCACTGCTCGGCCAGTTCAAGTCGAAAGCGATCTCTTTGATCTCTTCGCCACACTTGGAGCAACAGACGAACAGATCGAGTATCCCATCCTCTATGCTTCTGCGAAGCAAGGCTGGGCTCAGTCCAACCCACCAGCACGTACACCCCAGCCCTCCGAGGCTTCCTCTGCCCCGGATGCTCCATCACCCCGGATGTTCGGAAGCATGACTCCGCTGTTTGACTTAATCCTCTCTCACACCCCGGCGCCAGTTCATCTCTCCTCCTCCTCCCCGTTCTCCATGCTCACTGTTCAAATAGAAGCAGACCCCTACGTGGGCACGCTCTACCTCGGCCGCATCCACTCCGGGGTCCTCCGTGCTGGTGACTTTGTTTGGGCACTTGACTCTGAAGGCCAAAAAGTCGGAGAAGGCAGGGTGAAGAAGATCTTTGGCAGAAAAGGCTTGGAGCGAGTCGAAAAACCGGCTGCGGGACCTGGAGAGATCATCAGTATCGCAGGTATCAAAAACGGAGGTGTCAACGTTACCCTGGTCCATCCGGAGGGATGGGGAGAAGACGGCCCAAAGCCTATTTCAGTGAGCCCATTATTGTCTCCGCCATTTTTTTTTGACCTTTTCCTTTTCCTCCCCGCAGTCCCCACCTATCGACCCACCTACCATTTCACTCCTCCTGCAGCCCAACGACTCTCCCCTTGCGGGTCGTTCGGGCTCCAAACTAACATCCCAGCTCATACGCGAGCGAATCTTCAAAGAGGCTTCCATCAACCCCGCCCTTCGTGTCCTCTCCGGCCCCACCTCCGACTCGATTGAGATCCGCGGCCGGGGGGTACTCCACCTCGGGGTGCTCCTTGAGACATTGCGGAGGGAAGGGTTTGAACTCGGAGTGGGCCCACCGAAGGCCGTCCTGCGTCCAAACCCAGACTACAGCCCGTCTGCGCCGACCGCGGGGGTGCCAAAGATGCTGGAGCCGATAGAGGAGGTGACGGTTTTGGTGAGGGAGGAGTATGCGGGCAGGGTGGTAGAGAAACTGACGATGCGGAAGGGAGAAATGGTCAGCTATGATACAGACGAGGATGGGGGCAACGGGGAGGGGTGGGTGAGGGTCGTGATGAATGTGCCAGCGAGGGGGCTGATTGGGTATGTGGCAGGAGAGTTCAAGAACGACATTCATGGTGAAGGGTAAACATCAGTTTTTTCTTACTGGGAGGCCATTGGTTGACGTTGCGGCGACAGGACTATTAACCATATATTCAAGGGATACGAACCTTATAGAGGCACGATCGACACGGGAAGGAATGGTGCACTGATTTCGATGGCTGCGGGGGAGACGAGCGGATATGCGATTGCGCCATTGCAAGCCCGAGGCACGATGTTCATCAACCCGAATCAACAAGGTTCGTCTCGTTATGTCTGACTCTGTCCTTTGCTTGACTGGTCCGTCCCCTTCAAATTAGTCTATCCCGGCATGGTGATTGGGGAGTCTTCCAAACCCCATGATCTCTACTTGAACCCTTGCGTCAAAAAACAGTTGACGAACATCCGGGCAGCCGGGGCTGATGAGAAGATCGTGCTGGCGTCGCCGAGGGTAATGAGTCTTGAAGAGTGTTTGAGTTATATGGGCGATGATGAGATGGTGGAGATCACCCCAGACGGCGTACGGCTGAGGAAGAAAGTGCTGGATCCAGGACTAAGGAGGCGGGGGAAAGGCAAGGGTGCTGAGTGATCGAGAAGTACTGAGTATTGCGTATTTAGAGGCGGTTGGTAATCTTGCTATTACACTAATAGTAATACGAAGGAATTAATGGATCTCAGTATTTTTGATCGGCAAGCGAGCAGGGGCGCTGAGGACCTCTGATAGCTGTGGAACCTGGACGGGTTTTTGCAAACGGCGTTTCTGCTTCAAGTGTACTTGAGAAAGTAAAGGTGGGTGAAAAGGCTCTCAGTCCACCCAAGGCTGCGAAGACAACCATCAAGGTACCGAGACAGTTCCAATTTCATCGGTGGCGATGCAAACGCCCACCCTGTCCATCCCGCCCTGAACCAACCTGACCCCGTTAACAACGGTTGTGATGGTACCTGAGAGCTTGCTATAAAACATTTTCACGTTGCCACCCTTATCCTTCACTTATTATTCCCGCCGCGCAACCCGTTCTCCAGACCCCCGAATGAAGGGCTACACCAACGCCCAAGGACTTTTCGATCCTGGACATTTACTGGTTACCTCCTACGCCTTTTCTCCCAAAACACTTGGCGCGATTCGCCTTGTGCTAGCTCTGTATATAACTTTCACGGCCATTTTTACATGGGTGTGGGATGCTGAACGACTTATGGGTCCTACCAATCAACCACAAGCGTGCGTCCCCTTTGTAACTGCTTTCGACCTTCAGGCGAGTCTTTTTACTAACATGGGAGTGGCAGTCATCTTTCCTACTTCACACATCTGTCGTGGATCGGTCTAGCTGCTTATTTCTGGGCCTCGGGACTGCACACATTCGCGTTTTCGAGACACCGCACGCAATCTTCCTATCCCCTGCAGCACCGGTCAAGAGTTGTGCAATATCTACATGTGCTGCTCCGCAGTACCATAGTGACATTCCGTGCGTCTGAGGGTCCGGACTCATGTCGTTTCACCCTCATGGTGAACACCAGCTACCGTTGTAACAATCGTTTTCTGGGCCTTAATCGCGTCTGCCAAGACTTTTGAGACACCTTATTCCAGTACGGTCCGACGCGCCTTCCGCCCGTCTCGCTCTGACCCTCCATTCCTCCGCATAGCCTGGTCTAACATCTCTCAGCACGCCCTAAATACCGTATTTTCGCTTTTTGAGACAGCACTCACAAACGGACCTCCGCCACCCTGGGTACAGCTTCCCGTCACGCTTCTCTTCCTTGGTGGATACCTCGCGATAGCATATATCACCCACGCGACGCAAGGTTTCTATCGTGAGTTAAGCATTTTTCTTTATGTTCTCTCCTTTCCCGGGTGACTTGATCGATGTCGCCCCGCAACATCTCTTTGCCACGAGTCCAATGCCGCTGGTCGACTTCGTGCATGTGTATCTGTTATTTCATTTTCACAAAGCTCTTGGCCAGACTTGCTATATTGACGAACAACACGTCCCTCCCAGCCTACGCATTCCTGGACCCCAAAAGTTCCCCCGGCTGGAAATTGGCAATGTACATCGTCGGAATAACGCTCCTGCAATGTGTCGTTTTCTCGGTCGTGTACGGCCTGACCGCTTTGCGTGAGCGTTTGGTGCCCAAAAACGAGAAGGTTGGAACAGGGAAGATGTTGAAGGATGATGATGGAGTGCAGTATTTCCCCCTGCAACATTCCAACAGGAGCGTTGGCGAGGTATGTTTCATGCGAGAATCATCCTTGGACAAGTTCAGCTGACTTTTGTGAAGTTGAACGTGTAGATTTTTATTTCATGATACCCATGGTGTACACGATGATAACCAATAAAATTGCTGGCACCTGCCTATCGACTCCGCAACGCGTTCTCAGCAGTTCAGGATATCGGACTTTTTGCGCTCCCAGACTCAGACCGGATAACCAAAGCTCATCCCTTTCCCATCACTTGACTATGCTGATGCCACTGAGGATGCGGTTCCTAAGGAGGCTCGAGCGTTTTTGGATTTCGCATACTGGGAAGGATAGAAGAATGAACACCGGTACCCTGCCAATCTCAGCGGGCACACACTCGCACCTCTGTCTTTGATCGACGCTCTCGGCTTCGCCCCGCGCGTTTTCTTCCGCTTGTTTGAGACGAATACCGCTTTGCCTTCGAATCTGGGTTCTTTCCGGGGTTTGACCTGTGTGACCTTGGAATGGTGTCCTTGTAGGTAAGTGGTGGGGTGATGTAGTTCGGGTTCTTGGCATCAGAGTACACCGCTAACACGGGGTCAATGTAGGAAGAATTACATGGGGCATGAAACGGGGGTTCTGATCCCAAAGATTCGCTGGTAACGCTGCTCGTGCCGTTCTCATTAGCCTCCGAGAGATACATGAGATTTGCGGCCAATTCGGAGTAGGAAGAGCGTTGGCTAGTTGAAACCGTTTGGTGGCGAAACTCCTCCGGGATAGGAGTGGGAAGGACCGGGGATCTCGTGGGTGAGCTCTGCTGATCATGACCTATGAAAGGAATGACCAAGTTCCCGAATGTCGGCGGATTGTGGAGAGCGGGCGTGGGAGTGCTGGGGTCATGAAGAGTTCCGAAGTCGGAGGCGACGTCGACACGAAGGGTGGAATATG
>Ga0307516_10006906_pt1 | contig 13204 bp, 12 predicted proteins | sample 19_EM_MG_FD_203310 | JGI IMG/M metagenome (GOLD analysis project Ga0307516, IMG submission 203310) | Populus trichocarpa ectomycorrhiza microbial communities from riparian zone in the Pacific Northwest, United States - 19_EM | ecosystem: Host-associated > Plants > Roots > Unclassified | place... | reverse complement strand
ACCAGTTTCGCGCCGGGAGATCTCGGTGGTTCCTACCGTTTCGGCGCGAGCGTGGGCCACCAGCTGCCGTTCTTCGGCCCGAACGCCGAGATCGACGCGGGCGCCGAGGTATACGCGCAGAACGGTCCGAGCTTTGAATGGGGTCCGCAGATCGTCAACAACGACGATGGCACGCCGCGCAATTTCGGGCCGCGCACGCCGCCTGGAGTGTGGGGAGGCCGCATCCGTGACCAGTACTGGACACTGGTCCCCACCATCTATAGCCGCCTCCAGGTCGGCGACCTCTCGGTGATGTTTCGCACCGAGATGTACAAGCGCGCCACGCCTGTGCAGGGCTTCGACCAGCAGAACACCGACTTCGACGAGCCTCGCAGCTGGGAGCGCGATCGCTGGATCTCCGTCGATGTGCAGTACAAAAAGCGCGTCTCGCAGAAGCTCAGCCTATCGTTTCGTGGCTACGGCGACGCCTACGACTACTACCAGCAGACGTACAACACCGATTCGAGCGTCTGCGCCGTTGCGACCACGGGGCCATGTCTCTTCACCGGCAAAGGACACTCGCGCTGGCTGGGCTCCGAGATTCAGGCCTCCTTCGACTGGACCGGAGAAGATCGCTACAGCACGCTCGTCGGCTTGAACGGGACCGTCCGCAATGTGGGCGGAGAGACTGACTCGGTCGAGGCCAACACGGGTGAGGTCTTGGACGCGACGGGAAAAAAGAGCGTCGTCGAGGTGGTGAAAGCGGCTTACTTGCAGCAGCGGCTTTCGCCCACCAAGTTCCTGCACTTCAACTTGGGCGCGCGCTACGATGCGGATCCGCGAGGCGGCGCTCGACTGTCGCCGCGCGCGGCCGTCGCTTTCGACCTTTGGGACGGCGCCGTGGTCAAGCTGATCTACGCCGAAGCCTTTCGGCCGCCGACCTTCTTCGAGGCACTGTACTCTTCGCCCGATCAGATCCCAAATCCGTCGATTAAGTCCGAGTACGTGCGCGGCGGGGAGGCAACGTTCGAGCAACGCTTCGGACGAAACAAGCTGCTCTTCGGCGTCTTTCGCACTCAGTGGAGCGACATGCTGGCGATCGAGACCCTGCCAAGCGGGGTCTCGCAGTACCAAAACGTCTCCAAAATCGAGAACTACGGCTACAACGCCCGCTTCGAAGGCGGCGTTGGAGGCCTTCGGTACGGCGCATCGATCGTCGGTGCCCATACGCGCCGCGCGACGCCCGACGAGCAGCCGCTGCCGGTCGCGCCGCAGATCTTCGGCAATGCGCGCATCGCTTATGCGCTGCCCGGGTCGTTTCCGGTCGTCGCGCTGGCCACCACCTTCGTTGGCGAACGACCCGCCGACCGCGTGCTCGACGGAAACTTCTCGCCGCCCCCGCACGCGCCGGCAAGTGCCGAATTTCGACTCACGCTGTCTCAGCAGCTGCGCATGGTCCCCGGACTCTCGTACCGAGTCGGTACTTCGTACACCACCGGCAACGTCGTGCCGTACGTCGCTGGGCCCATTCAAGCCTACGATCCAGCAGCGACCGATCGTGGTCCCGCAGAGCTCACGCCCGTCGTGAAACTCTTGGCGTTCGCAACCCTCCGCTACGATCTAGACCTATGAGCGCCCGCGACCTGCACCCGTCGAAGATCGCTCCACCGAGCAAGCTCGGACGGTCGCGTGTCTCGCGTGCGGCGGCCTTGGTCAGCCTGCTGCTCGTCATCCTCGCTTGCCGCAATTTGTACGCGGAATCCGGGGCGCCGCTCACTCTGCAGGCGCTCCTGCTAGCGCGCGTCTGTAACTACGACCGGAACTTCAAGGCGCGGGCGGGTTCCGTGGCAAAAGTTCTCGTCATGCATCGCAGGGGCGACCCGGACTCCACCTTCGAGGGCACCGGACTGGCCAAAGCCATCGCTGACCTTCATGACATCGGGGGCCTGCCTTTCAACGTCGAAGAAGCTGGCTTTGGCGATGCGGAATCACTCGCCAAGCGCTGCCGAGCGGACAAGATCGCCATTCTGTACCTCACGGTCGGGCTCGAGGCCGACACCGCGCGCATTGCTACCGCCTTGGCGAACGTGGGGGTTCTGACCGTCGGCAGCTCGGCTCGACACGCCGAGAACGGTGCTGTGATAGGTTTCGGAGTGGAAGAAGCCCGACCAAAGTTGGTGATCAACCTCAAGCAAGCTGCCGCGCAGAACGTCAAATTCAAGGCCGAGGTTTTGGCCTTGGCGCGCCTGATCCAGTGAACCGATGTCCGCCGTCATGCAGACCATCATCGTGATCGAAGACTCGCAGGCAGCGCGAGAACAACTGAGCGAGGTGCTATCGGCCGCTGGCTTTCTGCTAATCATGGCCGTCGACGGTAGGGAAGGCCTGGAAACGGTTCGCGCCCACCCTGAGGCAGTGCTGGCCATCTGTGATCTCCATATGCCGGGTCTGAGCGGTCTCGAAGTGCTCGAGCATTTGCAGAAAGAGGGCACCTCTACGGTGCCGATCTTGATGTTGACCACTGAAGCCCGCAGGGATCTCTTGGACAAAGCGCGAGCCCTCGGCGCCAAGGGCTGGATGGTCAAGCCGTTCAAGCCCCCCATGCTGCTCGCAGCAGTCCGCAAGCTAGCGCGCGGCGCCGCCCGCTGATCAGCCGCAGCGGTTTTTGGCGGTCCCACTCATTCGAGCCGACTTGCGCGGCGTGCTGCACAATCTGCGGCAGCCGGTGCGCCAAGCAGGGCGCCCGCTCGGCTAGGTCTGGCCCCCGGGTGACTCGTCGTCGGGCCGGTCCAGCGGCACAGCCTTTGTTATCGTCGCGGCTAGGAGGTCGAGCTTGAGCGGCTTGACGAGCCAGGCTTTGGCTCCAAGCTCCTTCGCGCGTCGAATCACCTCTGGCTCTGCCTCGGCAGTGAGCACGATGACCGGAATGGTCGCACCGCGCGCGCGTAGCCGCTCCAGAAATTCTATGCCGTTCATGTTCGGCATGTGAATATCGAGCATGATGAGCTTGACCGTGGGGGTAGCGTCGAGCTTCTCGAGCGCATCCACGCCGTCGAAGGCTTCGAGCACCGCGTAGCCCAGCTTTTGGAGCGCACCGGCAACCTGCCTTCGCACCATCAACGCGTCATCAACGACAAGTATACAGGTCATGACGTGGTTTCTTGAGATTGGGGAGCGAGCGAGGTGAGGGCCGACGAGCTCACGCTGCCGGGGCCACCTCCAAAAAGAAGCGAGGTCCGAGCAACTTAGCCAACTTGACGGCGCTGGTGGTCGTCAAGCGTGAACCCGCGGGGACGAGCAGGATCCCGCCTTCGTTCCGCACGTCGTGCGCGAGGATCATGCCCTCGGCGAGCTGCGACGCGGCCACGCGTTGATTGGTTCGCTGGCGAATCTCGCCGACGATCGCCACGCAGCAATCGCTGCCATCCAGTGTCAACGCCCAGCAGGAATGCTGCTCGAATGGGGGGGCCGAATTGTCGGTGCGCGGTATGCCGGTGGTCAGAGCTACGTTCTCGGCGAGGGCGGCGCGTTTCAGGGCGCCGCCTGCCGTGTTGGCGAGCTCGCGCAGGGCGTCGTCCGCCGCCTCCGCACTCGCGTTGGGGTCACCGAGCAGCGCCTCTTTCACCCATCTCAGCGTGATCGTATCGACCACGATCGAAATCCGGACCTCCAGCTGATCACCGGCAAGCGACATCGGGATCGTCGCGCTACGCAGGGCATGGACGAAGCGCTTGGGCCAAGCCTTGCTGACAACGAAGGGTTGACCCGCCATTTCGGATAGGTCCCCCGCGACCAGCGTGCCAAGACTGCTCCACGCTTGCAAGCGCCCTACGTCCACGGGAGTGGCCAGGTCGAACGTGGCAGACGTGGCCAAGGACCTGACCCAGTTGACGACGCGACACGGCGCCTTGAGGCGCTCGATCAGCTCGACATCGACGACCGGCCGGCGCAAGAAATCGTTCGCGCCCGCTTCGACCACGTTGGCAAGCTCCTTGGCCGAGGGAGCGCTGTCGAAGAGGGCGAGCAGGTACGCTTGCCCGGAAGCGTCTGCGCCCTTGAGCCGTCTTACCAGGTCGGCCCCGCCTTTGGCCGGCACAGAGAACACGACGATTTTTGGCGCGTCCCGCGCAATGGCCGAGAGCGCGGCCTGCTCGTCGCCAGTAGCTTCGGCCTGATAGCTCGCAGACGAAAGCGCGCGCATCATCGCGTCGCGTTCGATCTTTTTCTCGTTGAAGAGCACGATTCTCATGCTGATTCCCCGCGCGGCACCTAGGTCGTGAGCGGCGCCCATTTCTTGGCAGTTGCCGCCAGGAACTCGGGCTTGAAGGGCTTGATGAGCCAGCCTTTGGCGCCAAGCGATTTGGCTCGCTGGATGATCTCGGGCTCACCTTCGGTAGTGAGCATGACGACAGGAACGACGGAGCCGTAGGCGCTGAGCCGCTCCAGAAACTCGATCCCGTTCATGCGCGGCATGTTCACGTCGCACACGATCAGCTGCACCGCTGGCGTAGCTTCCAGCTTTTCCAGCGCGTCCATGCCGTCGACACCTTCGACCACGGTGTAGCCCAAAGCCTTCAGCGCGTTGCCGACCTGCCGGCGCACCATCAATGAATCGTCAATCACCAATACGGTTTTCGTCATAGTCGGCCTCCGCCGTCACGAGCTAGAATTCGATGTAGTCCCCGGCTTGGGCGGGTTGCGACACCCTCCGGGACAAGTTCGGTTCGAAGCTTCGGTCGAACTTCGCGTCGAGTCGCACGTTGAAGTGCCAGCCCGGTCCGTCGAAGGAGGACCAGGCGCATTGGCCCGGTGGGTTGGACAGGCGAAGGCCGGTGCCCGTCGCGGTGGTGGGCGTCGTGGCGAAGATCGCAATCCCTTCGCGCAGGATCCGGGCCTTCAGTCGGCCGAGCAGCATGTTCGAGAATTCACCGAGCGTGTCTGCGACGTCACCGTCAGACAGGCCCGCTGCCGTCATCCAGGCGCAGACAGTCGCCTCCGTCGCGATCAGGATCAGCGCGCCACGCACGCCTTTTCCGGCATAGCCGATCACGGCCATGCCTTGCGATTCTCCCTCGCTCGAGGATTCGACGGTGTGAGACACGTCGACCGCTGCGCCGTAGGCTTCGAAAAGCTCACGTACGGCGCCTGTCAGGTGATTGGCCATCGTCTCGAATGCGGGATGTTCCGGCGGGTGGGTATTCATGGCAGCTCTCGCTAACGGGCAACGGCGACGGGAAAAGTGGAGGGGCCTGGGGCGCGCCCGGCCGCGCCCGGGAACGTAAAGCGTAGGGTCGTGCCCTCTCGAAGCTTGCTCTGGATCCTGAGCTCTCCGCCCAAGGCCTGGGTGGCCTGCAGCAAAGCGCCCATGCCCACGCCTCGACCCGAGACGTCAGTGACGCTCGCGGCAGTCGTGATGCCGTCGACGAACAAGGCGCGCTCGAGATCCAAGGCCGTCTCGTTTCGCAAGCCGGCTGCCGCGGCGCGCTCGGCGACCCGCGCCCAGTCGATACCTCCACCGTTGTCGGCGATTTCAACGACCAGCTGGTCTTTGTCTTGGTAGGTGCGAAGGGCGATAGCGGCTTGAGCGGTCTTGCCGGCGTTGAGCCGTGCCTCGGGGGTCTCGACGCCGTGGTCGACGGCATTGCGCACGGCGTGCACGAAGGTCCCCCAGAAGCCGGCCCAGCGCGAATGGTCGACGCGTACGCCGTGGTCCTCGATGTCGACCCGAATGTCACCCTTGTCGAGCCGCTCGGCGATGCGTTTGGCCTGCTCTTGGAAATGCTGCAGGCGCTTCGCCGTGGCTTCGAGCTTCAGCCCTCGAACTCGCCGCAATAGCGCGGGGCCCGACTCACCCGTGCGCGCCGCTGCCTCGAGTGCGGCATACTGTTCGTCGTCAATCTCCAGCGTGCGCGAGCGCTTGCCGAGCAGTGTCGCCATATCGGTCGCGAGCCTGGCCCACCTGGCTTTGAGGTCGGCGTACATGGTCGCCGGCGGGAGGGCTCCCTCGCTGGCGATGAAGTCCTCGAGCTCGTGGCACTGCCTGGCGACGCTATTCAGACCGTACAAGCCCGCGTTGCCCTTGAGCGTGTGGATCAGGCGTTTTACAGTGGTCGGATCGGTCGAACGCTGATTGGCTACCACATCGACGATGTTGCTTGCTTCTTCGAAGAAATCCTCGAAACCCGTGCGATCGGCCAGCACGCGCTCGAACAGCGCCATGCCCTCGCTACGCTCCAGCTCGGCATGCTCGCGCGCCACGTCCGTCGTCACGTTGGTGACGATGACCAGGTACTGCTCGTGCGGCTCTACGCTGCCGATCGGGCGATACTCGACGCGGTAGTGCGCAGCATTCAACGCCAGGCGATCTGGCATTTGGCCGAGCGTGACCTCGAGCGGCATCATACCCTCGACGACTTCCGCCCAGGCCGCGCGCGTGCGTTGGGCGAACGCGGGAGCGACGCTCGCGAGGTAGTCGAACCAGGTCGCGGTCGCGTCTGGGACGCCGAACCAACCGTCGACGGCGGCGGAGCGCTCTTGCGCCAATCCCCCTTGGCAGTCGATCGTCAGGAAGCCTTGTTGGACGTTGTCGAGCAGTAGGCGCATCTCCCGATTCTTCGAGTCAAGCGCCGCCGTTCGAGCCCGAACGATTTTCTCGAGGCCTATCACGTTGTCGAAGAAGCCGCGCGAGATGAAACACGCGGCGACCGATTCCAGCACGACGAACGCCGCGTGGACGCCAACGACCCACCACTGCGCTTCATAGTTGAAAACACTCCGCGGCAAGACGAGCCACAGAATCAGATGGTGCAGCGCTACGGTCGTGGCGGCGGCTACAATTACCAGCGGATTTCCGAACACCGCGCACATGGCGACTAGTGCAAAGAAGTAGAAGTGCATCTCGATCTGCACGGGCCCTTGCCCGAAATGCACCAGCAGGCCACCCATGAACATGGCTGTCATGCCGTAAACGACGGACACGATTCGTGGGCTCTTGACGGCGTATTGAGCCAGCGCCGGACCGCTCAATACCGTGAGCGTGAGCAGAGCGGCCAAGCCGGGCCCGGTCCCGTTGAGCCAGGCAATCAACGTGAACGCTGGCACGTGCATGGCGAAGAAGACGAGCGCGATGCGATTGACCCGCGTCAGGTAGTCGCGTTCGAAATCGCTGACCTCCTTCGGCAGAACCAGGAAATTTAGAATTGTGCCCATGGTTCTTTGTTTCTCAAGGTGCCGGAAGCACGCCCAGCGCCCGCTTGAGCCGGTCACTCACGGCGCAGCCAAATACCGGGAGACTGGCGAGCGAGCTCGTGCGCTGCGCCTCCGCGAGAATCCTGAGATCGTCGATTACCGGACCCTGTTTGCGCTCGGTGTAGCCACCGGCGTAACGCACGTGATTGCTGGGGTCGAGCACCACCAAGAGCGGAGTGGCCTCCACACCGAAGCTAGCGAGCTCAGTGCTGGTGACGCGCTTGACGCGGTAGGCGCGCTCGAGCAGAGGGTCAGGCGCAGCCTTGCCAACCCAAAGCACCACTTCTTGCCAACCTGAGGGTCGCGCCGTCGACAGCAGGTGCGCCACGATGCGTTGTGAGCAGCGGCACTCGGCGTACAGAACGTGAACAGCCAGCCATTGATTCGCGGTCGTGGACGAGCGAAACGCGCTCAGTGAGCTCGAAAGCCTGGCGTTGCTCGCCGGAGCGGGCAGCGCGATGACGTGCTTGGCCAATAGTCCCGCGCCGAGCAGCAACATGGCTCCTAGCCACGTGCCTAGACCAAGGCGCGTTACCACGCCGCCAATCTGCAGGCGTCCCATGCGAGCAATGAACGGCCGCAGTGGAGCGATCTTTAGTGTGCTAGCCAGCCGCAGCGTCGTAGAGCGCGCGCCACTGCTCGCGCACCTCGCGCGTTGGCGAGAAGAGCTGAAGCTCGACGCGGTAGCGCGAGCCTTTAGGCACACACAACACGACGGTGAGCCACGGCTCGAAGCTGGCCTGCCCATCGCCGAGCAAGAGGCGCACGATGACGCATTCTTGGTAGCGTCGCGAGCTTTCGATCTCGATGCCGGCGGGCGAGAGCGCCATGCAGGTCAGGCTCGTGAGCCCTTTCGCTCCGCGATCGACGACCGCGAGGGCCTGGCTGCGCAGCTCGCCGACGAGCGCGTGCTCCGGCTTTGCCAAGACCGGGCTCGGCGGCTCGGGGCGCTTGGGCGGTGCCGAGCTCGGCGATGAGAAAGCCTGGAGCGCGGCGGGCAGAGCCGCGATTAGCTCCTCCAGGCTGCGGGCCTCCATCGGAGTAGGCGCCTCGGGCGAGCCCCCAGCTTCTAACTCACCTGCCATGGCGTCGGCGTCGAGCACGAGATCGCCCAGTGTCGAGGCGCCGCGCTGCTTGCTGTCGATGGCATCGGCGATGGTCGGCGGCAGTTGCCAGCTCTGCGCGACTGCGCGCGCCAGTGCCGCGCGGTGCTGCTCCGCGATACTCAGCCACGCTTCGACCGACAGCGGCTCGGGAGCTTGAGACGTGTTGAGTAGTTTTTCGATCGACGCCACCGCGATCGAGCGGCCGAAGCCATGCAAGAGTCCAGCGAGAAAAGCGTCATCTGGCATCAGCCCGCGCCCACCAGCGAGCTTCTGGCAGACGAGCGCGCAGGTCATGGTGCGCCGCCAAGCGCGGAACTTGACGTCTAGCAGCGAGCCTCTCGCCGTCGCAACCGAGCTGACGCCGGTGGCGATCGCTATCGACCCGACTGTCCGCGCCCCAAGGCGATTGACCGCGCGACTCAGGCTCGTCACGGGACCGCCGGCTCCGAGCAGCCCCGAATTGGCGGCGGCCAAAACCGTAGCGGCCAGGGCCGCGTCGGTAGCGATCACCTCCGCAACCTCACTCGCGCGGTAGCCGTCGCGCGCCAACAGCCGCTGCAGACGCACCGCCACAGCCGGGTAGGGCGGGACGGTGAAGTCCCCGCGTGACACGACGTCTTGAAGATCCCTTAGCATCGCCTCAGCGCTGCTCATCGAGGCCCTAGGACGGCCAGTGCTAGGATTGTATAAGGGTTCGGGCAAGCGTCTCTCCGGCGCTCAGAAGAGCGCTATTGTTCTCCGCTCCGTGCGGAAGCGATTGCGATGTTGGTCGTGGCAATGCTTGCACTCCGTCTTCGCGGTCGACAGATCGCCACTGCGGGCAGCGTTGGCTGCAGTCAGTGCGGTTTCACGCCAGCCAGCGTAGCCGGGCGGGGCCTTCTCAGCGAGTTGTTCGAGGGACCCCGCGAGCCGGACTGTGTCTTGGGCGTTCAAGTACGGGCGCAGTGTTGCCTTCATCCAATTCTGCAGTGGGCAATCTGGAAGATCCTTGTCACCGCAGATGCCGGCGCCAGATCCCATTGCCCCGCTGGCGCTGTTTCCCGCCGCCTTCGATTCGGAGCAAGCGCTCCCTCCGATCAACAGCGCTAGCGACGTGACGACGACGCCGAGCGGAACGAGCGCGCGGTGTTTACTCTCAGCACCCAGCGTGCGCCACGAGGTCATGTGGGTCCTTTACTGGGCATTCCGCTGCCTGGTAGCGCTGGCTCCGCGATGTACGCCTTCGGCAGCTCGCCCGTCAGCGAGCCAAGCCAGGCGACGATCGAGGTCACTTCGTTGTCGGAGAGCTCGAGACCGAGTTGGTGCTTGCCCATCTTGCGCACGGCCTGGTCGAGCGTCTTGGCGGAACCGTCGTGAAAGTATGGCGCGGTCTTGGCGATGTTTCGCAAGGTCGGGACCTTGAACATCATGCGGTCGGCCGCACTTTTGGTCACGCTCGCGCGACCGGGATCGTCCTGATTGGGCCACGGCTCGACCGCGCCGACTCGCTGATACGAGGTGCCACCCAGGAACTCGCCCGTGTGGCAGACCATACAGCCGACGTTGGTGAATACCTTCAAGCCTTCGAGCTCGTCGTCGTGCAGCGCGGTCTTGTCGCCGCGCAGGTAGTTGTCCCAGCGCGAGGGCGTCACCAGCTTCCGCTCGAACGCCCCGATGGCTTCTCCGACGGCGTCGTACGTGATCGGGTCTGCGGCGCCGGGGAAGGCTTTGCTGAACGCTTCGCGGTAGCCCGGGATGCCCTTGAGACGAGCGACGACGGCCTCGGGGCTTGGCATGGCCATCTCGATCGGGTTGAGGATGGGGCCCTTGGCCTGCTGTTCGACGTCCGCGGCGCGCCCATCCCAGAACTGCGCGAAGTAGCCCGCAGCGTTGTAAACGGTGGGCGAGTTGCGCCCTCCGCGCTGTCCCGTGTCGCCCAGCGAAGTCGCCTGTCCGTCGACCCCGTAGGCGTCTAGTCGGTGGCAGCTGTTGCACGATAAGTCTCGGTTCTTCGAAAGACGCTTGTCGAAGTAGAGCATTCGCCCGAGCGCAATCTTGTCGTCGGTGAGCGGGTGCTCCGGGGATTCAATGCTGGCGCGAAGTGGCGAAAAGCGTCGGAGCAGCCTCGGGTTGAATGCCTTGCCGGCCTCTGCTGGCGCTGGTGCCGCTGCGCTCTGGGCAGCGACGGCGACTGTGGCTTCGGGTCGTTCGTGGCCTGTCTCTTGCCCGCGGCAAGCCGGTACGAGTGGCAAGATCGCCGCCAGGATGCGTGAGATGGTGCGGCGGGCGATGGGCATTCGGGATTCCTTGCGTGCTGTTCTGGTTGTAGGGGCGCTCAGCTCGCGCGCTCGAGATCTGCGGGAGTAGGTGGGCGGCTGGGCGTCACGGGCCGAGCCACCGAAGCGGAGAGCGACTTGGCCGGCCACAGGAAACGAATCGTGGTGCCCTTGCCCTCTTCCGACTCGATTTCGACCCTTCCGCCTAGCTCTTGGCATGCGCGACGAGCGGCGCCGAGACCGATGCCTCGGCCAGATACCTCGGTCACGACGTCGCGAGTCGACAGACCGTCCTCGAATAGCGCCTGAACCAGCTCGGCGGGCGTTCGAGTCGGCAGGCCAGAAGCGGCCGCCTTGTGCTTTACGGCGTCCCACGCGATGCCGCGGCCGTTGTCGCTGAACTCGATGCTGAACGTGTCGCCCTGTAGGCGTGTGCGGAAAATGAGGCGCCCGCCCGCCGCCTTGCTCGGGCCGCGCTGCTCGGGACCTTCGAGCCCATGGTCGACCGCGTTCCTGACGACGTGAACGGCGGCTGCCCAGAACGAGCTCCAGCGCTCGGGCGCGAGACGAAGGTCGTTGGATTCGATGTCGATTGCGATCGGGCCTTTGCCGAGTCGGGTCGCCAACGCCTCCGCCTGTGCGGCGATCCGCTGCAGTCGTAGCCGCGTCGGCTCCAGGCGCCAAGCCAAGAGCATTTCGCGCAGGCGTGCGCGCGACGTGCCGCGCTCGACCGCAGCAAGAATGTCGCGGTAATCGCAGTCCTCGATTTCGAGCTTTGTGCGCTCCTCGCCGACCAGCGCGCCGACCTTCGCGGAAACTTGGCCCCAGCGAGCGAGCAGCGGCGCCAGGTCCGCGTCGGTTAGGCGACCCTTGTCCGCCAAGCGGTCCTCGAGCTCGTGGCACAACTCCGCGACGCTCTCGATGCCGTAAAGCGCCGCATTCCCTTTCAGCGTATGCAGCGAACGACTGAGCCCCGATGTTGAAGCAAGCAGCCCGGTTCGAATGCTCTCGACGAGCGAGCGCGCCTCGCTAAGAAACTCCAAAAATCCCGGACGATCGGCGATCAGTCGGCCAAAAAGACGGGTCGTCTCTCGCTCGTCAATCTCAGCCCGAGCGCAGTCCAGGGCCGTCGTGACGTCAGAGATCACGACCACCACGCGGTCGAGCTCACCTCCCTCGGTCAGCACCGGCCGGTAGTCGAGCTCGAAGTGCCGCCCCGAGCGGCTCAAGCGCTTCGGCAATTGTCCGACCGTCACTTCAAGTGGCAGCATGCCGTCGAGCACGCTCTCCCAGCCGACCGCAAACCAAGTGGCAGTCGCGGGGTCGAGCGTCTCGAGGTAGTCGACGAATGCTTCGGAGGCCGGCACGGGACCGAACCACGTCTCGAGGATGGCTGAGCGCTCGCGTGAGATTCGCCCGTCCCGGTCGAGCGTGAGAAAACCCTGCCCGACGTTGTTCAGCAGTCGGCGCATATCAGCATTACGCCCGGCCAGCTCGGCGGTTCGAGCCTCCACCAGCGTCTCGAGGCGCTCTTGCTCTTGCCGTGCGCTTTCGCGAATCTGCGCGATGAGGCCTTGCAGTTGTCGCAGCATCGCGTTGAAGGCCACTGCCAGGACACCGATCTCGTCGCTTGCCTGGTCTTCCTTGACCGGATTCTGCGCGAGGTCCCCGGCCGCGACCGCGTCTGCCGCAGTGGCGATCGCACGGAGTCGCCGCGCCAGAGTCCGCGCAATCAAGAACGCGCCGATCGCGGCTGCCAGCGCCGCCAGCAAGCCCGCCAGCATGGCGTGCTTCAGCACTTGCGCCCGGCTTTCGGAGAGCCGCCGCGTCGACAGCTCGAGCACCAGGGTGCCGCGCGGTCCCTCCAGCGCAACGACAGGTACGGCGACGCCGATCCTGTCAGCGAGAGCGAACGGCGTTGCGCTGGTGGCGTGCTTGAGCTCGACCGGAAGCGTGCTGCTCAACGCACCGCGCGCGTGCAAGATCGCGCCCTTCGACGTGAACAGCGTGAGGCTCTCGATGTCTTGGTCCTCGGCGACCGAGTCGAACACCTCGCGTGCCGTCTCTCGATCACCAAACGCGATCGCCGACTCTACTTGTCTGGCGGTCAACCGGCCGTAGGTCGAGGCCTTTGTCTCCAAATCTGCTCGCATCTCCGCGACTTGGCGAGAGATTAGGTGGCTGGCAAGCAGCGCCGCCACGCCGAGGACGAGTGATACGATTAGAATCAGGAGCTTAAGGAAGATCGAAAGTCCGCGTCGACGTCGCGCGACGCTGCGTTCCTGCTCTTTTTCAAAAGCTCGCATGGATCCCGAGCAAGAGAACGGCGATGGGGAGCTCCGGCTTAAGTTGGTGGACGCAAATGTCGATGCCCCTGCTGCTTGCGAGGCTGGGGATGTGGGCGGAATTGCCACCTGCTGCGCAAGCACCAGTCATGAATCCGAGCCTTTCTGGGCGCCCATTTCCCGAGAGTGACGGACGAGGCGATGCATCGGAGCAAACGCCTCGCCAAGGTTGAATGATGTCCAAGTACCGGGTCCCTGGTTGAGACGGGCGGTGGAAGTCGATGAGCGGCCGTAAACGGGCCATCGAGATTCTTCTGGTCGAAGACAACGC
>Ga0307516_10006905_pt1 | contig 13209 bp, 7 predicted proteins | sample 19_EM_MG_FD_203310 | JGI IMG/M metagenome (GOLD analysis project Ga0307516, IMG submission 203310) | Populus trichocarpa ectomycorrhiza microbial communities from riparian zone in the Pacific Northwest, United States - 19_EM | ecosystem: Host-associated > Plants > Roots > Unclassified | place... | reverse complement strand
GAGATGCAATTTGCTTCAGAATTACTCCATTAAAAACTAATTTCATTAGCACTCTTTTCTCTTCAACGTATACTTGAAATATTTTTTTTAAGATAATAACAAATTAATTAATTCCATAAACAATATGTTTTCATCACTTCAAGTTACCTCAAGTGAAATGAATTTCATAATTTTAAATCGTGTTCCAAGCAAATCAAATGAATTCCATCTACTTAAACAGCTGAAAACAATATTTGGATCCGATCAGGTGCATGTAAATCTCTTAGATTTGTGTTTTAACACCAAAAAGAGAGGTGATCAATGGTAGGTAGATCTTTTGGCAACTTTCCTTAAAAGGGTATCACTTGTTTCTCAGATCTGACTGAATTCTTCTATGCATTTTGTGCTAAATTTCTTTCTTTTCTTTCCATTTTTTGGTAAGCTATATCTTTCACTCAAGAACTGATCCACGAAAAAAAAGGGTTTCGTTTGTTTTTGTTTTTTCTTCTTCTGGACATTAGAAACTGACAGAAGAGAGTGAGCACACAGAGGCATATTTGTATAAATCTATACCATTGCTTTTGCGTGCTCACTTCTCATTCTGTCAGCTTCCAGAGCCGGAATTCGGCCTGTTTTTTGCTCCAGAAATTCCTTTCTTTCTCATCTTTTACGTCTCTTTACAAACCCAAACAAAAAAGGCTCCTGGAAGATGAAGATGGTGGTGTATAGTAGGCAAAAAATGGAGAAGCAGCAGCAAGGTATCTAATTTGTGTTTCGTTTTTTTTTTTGCGTTTGAATCTTGATTAGTTTCTGATGTATTAAATTATAGTTTAGTTTAATAGCGTGTCTTTTGATGGAGTTTAAGCCAGATTACTGTGCAATTTATAGCGGCAAAACACTGTGTAGGGTAGTGTATATATAGCATGGGACCATTTCATTCACGTTTTCTCTTGCTAATATTTTCGAGTATCTCTTTGCAAAGCCAAACACCCTCCTTTTCTTTTTCTTTTGCTCTTTCTCTTGCGCATGCGATTATGTTATTATCTACTCGAGATTTGAATCTGATTTGACCTTGTCTTCACCTGAATCTTTTCTTATACTGTTTGTGAAAATGAGTTTTCCTTCAAAACCCTAGTCTAGCTACAAATAGGGCTGCTTCTTGTATTAATGGAGAAGGGATTTGTGGTGAGTCGTCTTTTGCTTGCTCTTAGTAAAAACTGATCTGATCATTTTCCATTGGCTCTTGGAAATGGGTTTTGTTTTATATTTTTCTTCTTTTGATTTGAAGTGCATGTGATGTTCTAAGAACAAAATAAGAGACATGAAATCTTTAAATTATCGCATGTAGTGATATCTTTCCAGAAATATGAAATTTCTGCAGCCATAGTTGCTCCTTGCTGTGCTCTTTTTTTTTTTTAGCTTTTTGCAGATAGGCATGGGATGGTCAACTCATTTATCACGAAGAAGACAAAATCTAGTCAAAAACAGGTTTTTGGAAGTACTTCAGGTAGCAAGCTTTCAGCATTTATAGCACTGACTTCTATTTATTTTATGCAGTTTTTGGCTTGTAATGGATGTCTTTAATGTGTTATGCTTAGAGTATTTCAATGGTTGCTTAAGGACTATAATTTAAACTTCTAAATGGTTTTATCTGTCATATATTCATCTTGTTTTGTGATTCTTGCAGTGCAAATTCGAGCAAAAATCTCTCACATGGTCTGTGTGGTTCCTGGCTTTCAAGTTTTTAAATCATCAACTTGTTTCTTCTATTCTTGATTCACATCAAGATATGTCCCAAGATTCTTGCTGGGAGTATAGATCGGAAATGAAGGTGTACTATAAAGCCAAAGAAGTTTCTATATCTTGTGTTCAACTTTATTTTACTCAGTCTTGATAAAATTTAAATCATGATAATATTTTTCAGATCTTGCATCTTGGTATTCTTTTTGTCTCTTGTTTTCTTCATCCATTCCCGGTTTTATAAACAATCATATAACCTTGATTCATCTCTTCTCTATGCTCATGAAAGAGTGCTTAATTAATCCCTAATTTTGTGTTATAATTACAATATACAGCATTTTGCTTCTTGTATAATGGCAGGGTCATCACCAAGAGTATGAGAAATGTGATAGTTCTGTGCGTTGACTCGTGGGCCGGCCTTCAATTGCTTTAGAGATCTAACGGTAAGGATCCATGGAGTGTCTAATATAATTATAGCTCATTGTTTGACTAGGTACCCATTTTTTAATTATTCAATTCCCTTGAACACTTACATTTTGTTCGTTCTTTGATTTTAAAGTTGATACTGTTCTAGTTGTTCAGTTCATGAAATAATTCGTGTGAAAGCTCTTGTCACCTCTTTCCAACATTTTGATTTGTTCCCAGCATAGACTTCTACCACTTTAAGAATTACATGTGCGTGCATAATCACCTCTTGGACCAGATGCATGATCATCATCGCTTGTTGGGAGAATTTTAGGAATAATCTGGGGTTTAATTACTCTACCAATATGTCTTAGTTGGAAAGCTTGGGGATTTCCTGGAAAGTAAAATGAATTACTCGTTTATGTTGTTGAGGTAGCTGGTGCATAAATTAGGCATTTCAGCCCTTCTCAAGATTATATGAATGTGGACATTGTGTTGACACAGATTTCTTTGTCTTCTCTTCTCTTTGTTGTCTTGTTTTTCCTGATACAATGTATGATGAATTTACTTTTAAAAAAATGTAAGGTCCTTGTCTTTCTGAGTTGCTAGACACAAAAATAGCTGAATACATTGTTTGTCTGTGGATGCACTTAAACATGAAGTATGCTGATGTTTTGGAGAATTCAAGTGTAAAAATTTGAATTCAACCATCATATAATACATTAAGTGATAAAGGAAATGAAGACAAGACTAACCTTTTCTTGTGATGTGGATGGCGTGCGAACCGGTGCTTATAAAATTTATATTTCGTGACACTAGAAAGGTTTTCGTAAAGGATAAGGAAAGTGTTTGAAGCAGCAGGAATTTAAAAAGACGTTTAATAATTTTGATATTGTGGCTATCATTAAATTAAAAAAGATAAAGAAAATTGCACTCTAGCAATCGTCTTTTTTCTATACCATATTGAAAGAGGTGTGTTGCGATCTCATTTTTTTTCTCGACCTTTCGAAAACAGGTAGCTCGCGAGGATTTGTATGAATTAACTAGATCATCAGATGGGGAATTGACCAGCCTATCATGGAGGAAATCCAAAAAAAAGAAGAAGGGGGGTGGGGGGGTATGGATTTAGCTAGGAAGGATAAAAGATTAGCTCTGCTGATGATCACTTTCAACTTTAGGATTGGTACAAGTAGCCTGAACAGATGACCCTCGTAGCTTTTGTTAATCTTAATTCGAGTAATTAGTGATTTAGACATTGCGTTGCTTCTTATAGTAGCTTGAAGTCAATGAGTGATTTCAAGTCCTCGTTACAGAGAAAAGGCAGAAAAATTATATTTTGCTTTAAGTTTCATAACTTCTACTTACATTTTGTAATTTTAAATTTGAAAATTTGTAACATTCATCTACAAATTTTATATTTTTCTCGGCCTCTACGTTTTTTTTTATTTTTATAAAAGAATGCGACAACAGATGTATGATTTTTTATAATATTTCGAGTGGTCAAGGTTAAAATAAAGTTATAGGCAATGGTTATACATGCATGAATAGGATGCATGTCCTAAGGTCTAACTCGGCTTATGGCATCGATCCTAGTGAGACACCTCAAGACAAGGGAGATTGCTTAAGGTTAGTGATCACACACTTGGACAAGTGAAAATATTTACTTGATAGCTAATCTTGGATTATACATTAGCTTTGCACCTCTTTTATAGGTGATAGGATGTCGTGAAATCTTCACGCACACTTGCAGATACATCGGTGTTGGATGCATGCATAAATCTTAGGACCTTCTGTTTACATGCATGGCACTATTCATGCATGTGTAACACTTAGCCAGAAGCCTTATCTGATCTTAATTACAACATGGCACAAACATAACAGTGACACGTACATGCATGTGATCTTGTATTCCCTTTTTTAGTTGAATTTTACTAAAGTCATTTGATATAATTCTTTAACTTTTCAATCATTGCACTACAAATTTTCTCTGATTATACCTATAAATTCATACATAATAATATAGATAAAATTATAAAAAAAAGGGTCCCGATTTGATTTGAAGAAGAGCATGACTTAGAAGTCATCATAGATTGTATGAAGGCACCTTCTTCAGGAAATTTCTGTTGATTCTAGCATTTATATGAGCCATGAGTTTATGCACCATGAAATTCTTAAATTTATGATCTCTATACATCTCAATCACTGTTGAATTTTCAAACAAGCTTCTTCTCCACAAAATTCAACTCCGTCAAAGGTTACATGCTCTCTATAGTCCTTACCTGTAGTTCATTGCCGTATTCGTCGTCATATTTTCCCATGTTTTCTGCCTATTTATAAAATTCTAAAATTCGGCCTTCACTTGTATGTAGAATCAACAGAGAGCCGGGGAACCTATGACTTTGTGCCAACTGAATTTGGCATGTTCATTCGGTATCCGAAGGAATTTTAAGGTTAGATTCTCTTTGAGGTATGCTTTCAACATGTTTCATTGATTTCGATTTACTAATTAATATGAAAAGCTCACAAGGATATAGGGACATGGGTCTCAACAACATTTCAACATATTTTCCTATGTTTGCTGCCTATTAATGCATGTTTTCTAGTGGATTGTAGCAAAATGTATAATACATAAGCATGATATTCTGCTCGAAATGAACATAAGCTGTTATATTCGGTGGATAATTTTGCAATTTCTTGCTGATTTTACACTGCTGCAATGTATTTTGATCATGTACTGTAGTTGTGTGCATGGTTCTTAGTGAAACCATAATAGTATTGTTCTGCCCGAGTACTATTTTGCGATTCGAACCTTCTACATTTATGCTAACTAAGCTTAAAATAAGGTAAAAGGTGATGGCATTTATGTGATGATTGCATTCATTCTTATCATCTTAAGTTTTCTTTGGCTTTCATTCGAGTACGAATATCGGCTGATTTGTCCCTATCATCATCTTAGCAGGCCAACACCATGCTGAAAACGTGGAAAGTTAGGAATTGGTAAATACAAGAGAACCTCTTTGAACTTTCTTTTGGAAAGTTCAAAAACTCTCCTCCGAGTCACTAAGTCCTTTCGTCTCTTTGATTTTCCTTAACCCTATAAAGTGCCTGTGTTAACAAATGGTGAGAGTGACATAAAAAAAAAGGAATTAGCATAATGGAGCCCCATGGCCCATTGGTGATAGGGGTGCCTGTTTCATGATTGAAAAACTTCCCTTGCATCTGGAGGTACTGTGGAGATGATGCTAAAGGTAATATAACCTAGAAATGTACCTGGAAGCTGGAGTCTCTAATTAATTTTCATTAATAACATTTGATTCTCTTCTCTGGTTTACCTAAGAAAACTAAATGTCGAACAGCTTGTAAGCTAAAAGCATGATCATAGATGGATTTGGTTTGCTTCTAATTACCATAAAGCATGCCAGGCAACACTGTAACATGTAACTAGTTGATGGATTTTTTTTTGTTTGTTCTATAGTTTGTGGGTGGGGGATTGTAATCAGCCACTAAACTCCTAAGGCTTCAACCTTAAGCTCTTTCTCTCAAATCTTCATCTATCTCATTCTTACCTGCATTTTCGAGGTCTTAATCTCTAGAGCGATTTTTGTTCTCGCAGATATCAACAACCAATTTATGAAAATTCAAAAATTGAAGACAATCAATGGAATGCTATTACATAAATGGCAATGGCTGTTCATGATGTCTAGTCAATTCTGATTGTATCAAATACTAGCAGTCCCGATTAAGCTATAACCAGGCGTACGAGGTAGTGATTGTTGGAGTCAAAGGTTTCCTTGTTTGCAATGTGTTCGTAATCTATGGAATTCAAATTCTATGTTTTGATTAGTCCTAAATTGAATGATTGCGGGATTGTGATGCCCCAGATCAGCATATAATTTGCAGGAGATTTTAATTCTTAGTTGCTGGCAATTTGACTTGAAATATCAAGGTCTGCTGTTGGTTTTTTCATTTTGAACATTTTTCTCTGGGGGGTTGTCAAAAATCTGATGGCTGAAATGAAAGCTCTCTCTCGAAGGCATTTGTTAAGAAAAATAAACACTGTCTCCATCCCTGCTTATATCGAAAAGATTATCTTATGCCTATTTTCTGGTCAAGTTTTCCTGTGAATTACAGAGAAATTTGTCTAGGGTTTCACAACCTCTACCAACAAGATAACCACAGACCAAAAATAACAGGTAGGTGTAAACACTGAAATCATATTGAAATAATAGAAAGCAGCAGTAGCAGACATTTTCTCCCATCAACGAATTTCAAGTACATGTTTATTGTTGTACTACGAAAGAGATGGCAAGCAGATATTGATTGCTTACATGAAACTTGCGCAGATACAAGAACTCAAGGTGTCACCAGTGCCCCGGCAAGCATCGGCTTCAAAAGCCTTCAAAGGTCTTGCATGGAACGGAAGGGGAGATGCATGCAAAAATTACACGCCATTTTTACTAGATCTTGGAGAAAAAAATAACCAGAAATGTGACATACCTTATGTTTTGTAGTGCCTGAGTTTGTTTTGGTGCATAAACTTGTATGGCGATACGTGGAGAAAAGGTCCTATGGCGGGAAAATACAGGGATGATTCCCAAATCCAAACTGTTTTCTTCTTCCAGGAGGTTGTACCGTTATCTGTACTGTTTGCGGGAAGTACTGTTTTATTGAGAACAGAGCATTACGGTGCTCATGATTTCAAATTTTTTTTTTTTAAGGGTTTCAACGGACGCATAAATTAGGCTATAAGATATTGTGGGGTCATCATCGGAATAGATAAAATAGATAATTATCATCTCGGGTCGAAAAATAAGGACGACATAAAATGTACGCAACCTCCAAGGATTTTATCAAGTCGTTTTGGTGCATTTTATGAGATTATGACTTTATTGATTGTGATGATTAAAAAGAAAAGCTTGATCACATGGATTAGGGCGTACTTGTTGATCCTGTCGAATTCGTTGGCTTTAACTTTTATGATTTGGAATCTCCATATTTTATAGTTTACTCAAGCTATGGATAGACAAATTTAGAAATATATGACGTGACAAGTTGCTACACAGACCAGGCCAGACACGTAGAAAACAAGTTAAGAGCGTGACAGGGCACATAAAGCAAGGAGACTGCTTGGAAAAAATTGGAAAGTGGATGTCGATGAACAGCCTTGCAAATTGCTAAATATACTATGCGCCAAGCTAAAAGAAAAGGAAAAAATTGAGTGTCATAACTCACCAAGATTGTACAGCAATTTTGATTTTATTACAAGTTAAATGTCAAGTGATGATGGCCTTGCAGAGGGAAACTCGCACCACTTCCAGTTGGTCAATTCCTAGTCAGTCACATCAAGCTTTAATAGTGGTCACTGACTTCTAGAGAGGGCTCCAGCAGCGAAAAGGAGATTCCTACGCGAAAACTGTTCCGAGAATATGGTACAAAGGTTATGTACTGAAAGACCAATATCAAAAGGCACAAATAAGGAAGAAAATCAAGTCGAAGAATTTGAGCATTTGGACTAGTTACCCTCAAAGTGCTAACAGGAGTAGACTTCGTTGGCAAAGTTTTTAAAAATCTCAATCTGTGTGTATTTCCACTTTTGCTGATTACAAGAAACACATACTGTAAACGTCAAGAGAAGAGAAACATGTTATGAGCTACTTCCACAGGAAACCTTACCTTTCTTCTGTCTTTGCCGGCTTTGTACTTGTAGTTACATCCCATAATTTTACAGTACAATCAGCCGAACCAGAAGCAAGAAGGGAACTTTCACAACTGACACAAGAGAATAGCAGATTGTGTCAGTAATCTAGCAATCAATAAATAGAACTTTATCAAGTCTAAGAAATGCTTTGGAAATCTCGTGAAGTGTCTAGGATTTGCACCTGAAGGCAAGTGACCATACACATGAATGGTGTCCCATCATAGGCGATATGCAGCGGCCACTTGAGAGGTCCCACATCATGATAGAGCCATCTTCATCACCAGATGCCATGTATCGACCATCAGGTGACATGGCCAATGACAAAATCATACTCCTATGACCAATAAAAATGCGGACACACTCCCCACTCTGTACATCCCACAGTCGAACTGTTTTGTCACTGGAGCCAGTGGCAATGTAATTGCAGTTGGCATGCCATTGCACGCACTGAAATATATGCAATCCAATCAAATATAATTGACATTGCAAAATTAGAAAACAAAAGGAGTAATGCACTTAACTAAATTTGCTGACTTAATATTATACATAAAGCAAGCTCAACATGATAGCTTTGTCCTTGGAGGAAACACCAATTTGTGGAGGGAGGTTAACTTGAAGAAAGAATTTCACCCATTTCTTCCATTTTAATAACAAGAACCATTTTGTTTTATCCAGATTCCAGACAACCAGACAAATAAATAGAATGCAAAAGCTGCTTACATCAACATCAGACAAGTGACCTGCCATTATCCTCAAAGGCTGTATCCTATCCATAGACCAAATCCTTGCTGTGCGATCATGCGAAGCACTGGCAAAATAATGTCCCACGGGACTGAACTGCACCCCAATAGATTAGTAAGAATGTATGAGAAGCATGACCATGAAGTATTATGGAAATCTCCGCAATACTCTTCCTCAATTTCATCATGGTCATTAAAAGACAAGGGAAAGCGTAAAACAACAGAATCAAATCAAGATGATGTGCAGAAGGTCCAGTTTATACCTGGACATCCCAGACAGGGTAATTATGGCCTTTGTAGCAAACAAGATTTGCATTGAGTTCTGTGCTCCATAATCGAACTGTAGTAGAGCAGTGTAGTATCATTCCGAAAAGAAAATATACAGTAAAAAAACCATTAACAAAAGAGCATTTATGCATGCAGAAGAAGATAAAAATGAAATGATAATCCAGGAGAATATACCTGTTGTATCTGCTGAAGAAGACAAAATAAAATCCCCAAGGGGGCTAAAAGTGGCTGAATGAACCGGGCCCGAATGACCCTGAAACAAAGTATAAGATCTTTTGCCACTGTTTGGCCCCAATACATGTTCACTCGGAGCAGCATCATTTTCACCCTGCAAAATAGCTGGCAGAAGAAACGTTTATTGTCATAGGTCCTCTTTGCCCAGAATGTCTTGACATGAAAACTAGCATCTACAATGTACAACCATGTCAGAAGGATAAAGAATCCAGGACTATGACTGGATAACATCTACACTGTTTTCTCATCAAATGTCTCTGTACTTGTTATTTGGGTTGATTACAATTGAAAACTTTTCTGAACACATAATCAGTGTACAAAAAATGAACAGAATACTTCATCAAATTGTGACGCAGGAACTAATATTTTAGTATTCTATCATTTCAGTGTTTATTTTAATAATTATTAGACATGTTCCTATATATGTATAGCTACAATTATAAGTTTTCTTTATAAGTTCAATCTAGAGCTGGGATTAAAGCTTTTATTGTAACCCTACTATAAATAAGCTGTAAAAAAGTATTAATTCAACTAGAGTTTTACCTAAACCCTACATTTTATATAGAGTTCCAATTTCTATCCTACTTGCTTTTATCCTTAGTTCTGCAGATTTACTGCTGTTTTCTTCCTAAACTACACCAAAATGTCAGCATTTTATTCTGTCAAGAACACAGTTTAAATTAGTAGTGTCCTGAAAGATGATTTGCATTGTACCCAAAAACAGCTGGTGGAATTGGAAAAATAAGAAATTATCACAGAAACTAATCCCTATTTGGAGAGACTTACAATTGCCAGCTTGCTGTCCAAGCTTTGCCATGTCCCAAACCTGTAAAGGCACAAATCAGAATTAGCAACAGTAGTGGCATCATGGTGGGTGCGGTGCTAAGTATGAGAGAAGAACCTTCAGTGAGGAGTCTGAGAATCCACCAGCAACCAAGGATCCATCATGGGATATTGAAGAACAGTTTAAACTGAGAGAGATCCCAAATAAAATAATGAGCAATTGATCATGTAAGAAAATGGAGAAGCTTAATACAAATATATAAGTAATGAAATTACCCATTATGTGTGTTGATAAAGGTATAAAAGCTAACAGATGGCAGTGTCGTACTACTCAACTGTACACGGTTTCTCAAGTCCTCAAGAATAGACTGTTCCACTTCAGCTGGCCTGAAGGAATCGTTAATTTATTAATTATTAGAAATTTAGAATGCAGCACTAACTTATGCTAGCAGGAGAATCAATTGCTTATTCCAGCAGGACCTAAGTCATGCAAGAACCTTATGGAAGAAACATGGCATAAAATATCATGTACGCAAAGATGCATTCACAGGTACAGGTTATGTACAGTGTGAACCCAGTTTGGATAGAAAGGTCAATGATAAAGCATGATAATATAATAGAGCAATCAAAAGAGGAAGAAGACAAAATAAATGAAAAAAGACCTTGAACAGTCAACAAGTATTAATCTTAGTTAATACAGATGATCGGTAAAGTTATTTTGAATCAATGGACCAATCCCCATAGAACCTAGCTTCTGATCATAGTCACAGCCACAATGAGGACATGTGAAGTAACAACTTAAAGTAGTTAGGTGTTAATAAACATTTGTGCAGCAACCCATGATTTAACGCCTAACTAAAGTGAGTTTTTTACCTTGCATGTCCTCATAACATGTGTAAAGGACACATTCACTTTATTCTAACACACCTGAAGACACATGTGATATGTCATGGCAGTTGTAACATATAGATGTAAAATATCATCTGTGTTCAAGTGTATTGAACATGCTTTGATGAATAAGCATTCCTATGTGTATAACATGCAAGGATTCCCATAGGCTATATAAGGTAGCCATAAGGTTGTGCCAGAATCAAGCTTCCTATGTTCATCTACATTATCTATGCTTTAGCCTTAGCCTTTTATGCAACACCCTCCTCTTTGTTAGCCTTCACATATTACCACATTCTGACTCAACCTGAGGGTCGACCTGGCCCAAGACCCCAGGGTCACGGGTTGGGCGGGTAGGTCAACCCAAGCTACATTTTTTTTTTAAAAAAAAAAAACAACTGAAAATGACATTGCTTTGATTAAAAAAAAAATAAAAAGACTAGCACGAAGTAAAATCCGCCCTAGACTAGCCTCTAGGTCGGTGGGTCACCAGGTTGAACCGCCAGGCCATGTTTTATAACTATGGTTCCATATCCCATTTAGATAATATGTGTATATATATATACACACACACACACACACGTGTGTGTATATATATCACAAAAAGGTCATTGATGTAATGAATAAAATGACATAAGATTCTAGAAAATACATTACTGGCAAAGGAAGCTCGGGTTTGACTCGTGGTGCTGCAGGTACTGTATTTGCTTCAAGACGAACAGCTTTAGCTGTTGCACTAGCTGCCTTATCCTTTTTTGACTTTTTTATTGAAGCACCTTGCTTTCCACCATCCATTGATCTTTTCTGAACAGGACATGGATGACATCAATGTAAAGAAACAACTCAGTCTTTGATAGAAAAGAAAAACCTATATGACAATGAAATGTAGAAACAGCATATATTACAAAATTAAATTAAAAATAAGCATGAATTATTAACATATGTATATGAAATCCACATAAAGCAAGTATGGAGGAGAAGCGGGCTTTTGATGAGCATTCTACCTTGTTCTCATCCATGTCCCCCTCTTTGGTTTCTCCTTCTGTCTTTTCAGAATCTGAGAGAAAACCCCCCGTCTTCTCCAAGCGTTCTTCTAAAGAATCTTCAAGCAACTATAGAAAATACTAAAAAGTTCAACATTAACACCTAAAAACACAAATGCAATAAAAATAACCGACAACCTCCTCATTCACAACCAAGATGCAGAACACACTTACCCCCCAATGTATTTCTTTTTTATTTATCTGATTAGCTGCATCCTGGCTGCTTCCAATTAATGTAACAGCATCAGGATCATCAGAAATTGAGATGGGCTGTCCAGGAGAAACTGCCAGCAGCAGAAGAGAACATGTCTTATCTACCAATTTCTTCATGAATTAAACATGGATATGCAACTATTTTCAGAGAAAAATGATATACCTTGGAAGTTAATATGCTCATTGACAATCCCAAGTATTATAGTGGATTTTGACTTCCGAAGATACTGCATCATGAGCTCATCGGAGTACTGATAATAGGTTTAAAACCAGCTTTTCAGAAATTTGCACAAATTGATGAATAGTGTTCTTATGTGTTACAAATTAACAGGAGAACCTTTAAACCACCTGACATATCTTAATGTTGACTTTGCTCTGCCTAAGAGTATGAGCAAATTCCATCTCCTGGCAAAAATTACAATCATTAGATCTTCTACAGAAGCAATTTAACCACATTGAGGATGGAAAAAGTAACACAAAATCTTAGAATGGCATCAACCTCCAGATGAGAGGGAGAAAGAACTCCTTCCAACTTTTGAAGGTCTCGTGAGTGCATCATTTCATGATCTTCACGGAAGCTATTGAAAAAATTTCTTGCTGGGAACAAAATATGATAATAGAAAAAATAGAAAAAAAAAAAAAAAAAAAACAAGACGATTGTCACGCTGACAAGCCACTTTGAAATTTTCAAGTTTAGGATAAGGATAAAATAAGAGCCAGAAATTTCAATATTTACCATCTTGGATATGCCCTTTAGCAACAATATCCATATAACAATGGACAAACACTGGATAAAGCACTCGAAGCAACTCATGCTGCAGAATTCAAAGGAATCCACATTATCAAAGTAAAAATCATATGCCAAAACAAATACGCAAATATCGAACCATGCATCAAAGAAGAAATCATTGACTAGTTTACCTTGTACAAATCAAGCGAACTATAAGCCCAAGTTCTTAGTTTACTATATTCCTCTTGGTAACGTGCTGGACTATCCTCTGGTCTGAATAACAACAATAAAGTTAATTTTCAAATCAATAATGAATAAATAACCAAACTATTAAAAAACTAGAAAAAAAGAAAAGCACATCCCTCATTCCTTCATCCTTCAAATTTAGCATTTCTAATGTTTTCAGGTCCCATTTTTGTTTCCACATTCTTATTCAAAATCTTCACTTTCAACCAATCAATTTTAGGA
>Ga0307516_10006904_pt1 | contig 13211 bp, 10 predicted proteins | sample 19_EM_MG_FD_203310 | JGI IMG/M metagenome (GOLD analysis project Ga0307516, IMG submission 203310) | Populus trichocarpa ectomycorrhiza microbial communities from riparian zone in the Pacific Northwest, United States - 19_EM | ecosystem: Host-associated > Plants > Roots > Unclassified | place... | reverse complement strand
CGCTGCTGCATCAACGCTTCTTCTGAGCTCTCCGCCGACATGGGCTTTTCTGTTCGCTTCTGCGCTGCCTTCCACGCAGCGCCGCCCGGCGTTTACCGCGAGACTCCGGCCTCGTCTAGCCGACGGCCTTTGTCCGCACAGAACCCGCCTCCGGCGTCGCCGATTTTTTCGCGGAAGATCGGCTCGCTTGCACGCACTAGCGCGACGCTCGGGCCCGCGGAGACCTCGCTCTTCGCGGCCGCAGGCTCATGGCGTCGGTAGTTCCGTCTTCGACTGCAACGGTGCCGACGAAACCTTGGGGGCTCCGCCGGCACCGACCTAGTAATCTCGGTGTTTTCTCAGTCCAGGCTGTTAGCCGTGACTGCCAGCACCGCCGGCGCCGCCGCCGCCCGCGCCACCGGGGCTGCCGCCTTCGCCGCCAGCACCACCGATGCCGCCACCTTCGCCACCAGCGCCGCCGCCGCCGACGGCCGGGATGCCGCCGCTTCCGCCTTTACCAGCGGTTCCGGCCGTACCTGCGGTGCTGCCGCCGGTACCTGCGGTCGTGCCGCCGGTGCCGCCGGTGCCCGCCGTCGTGCCGCCGGTGCCAGTGCCGGCCGTAGTGCCCGCAGTGCCGCCGCCAGCTTTGCCAGCAGTGCTGCCGCCAGTGCCGGTGCCGCTCGTGCCGCCAGTGCCGGTGCCGCTCGTGCCGCCAGTGTCGGTGCCGCCCGTGCCTGCGCCGGCTTTTCCGCCGGTGCCTGCGGTCGTACCCGTCGAATCGTCGTCATCGCCGCAGCCGCTGGTCGTGAGGACCACAGCGAGCAACGCAACGCCGCCACCACTTAGAAAAACCCTTCCCAACTTCATCTTTCGATCTCCCTAACTTGATTTGCTTCGCCAGTTGCGAGAACCAGGGCCGAGCAGGCTCCGGGACCAAACCCGTTGCCCACGACCTAAACACGAACCCGCCGACGAACACCGCGCCCTTCGCGGGGGCCACCGCATCTGACTAACCCGTCCTAGTTCATCAGTAGTTTCCGCAGTTAGCTAGATACATTTCCGGGAGTTCGGCTTGAGCGAGAAAAATAGCCCGCCAGGCTGCCGGCCCTGGCGCGGCTCGTGGCGCTCGCCGCAGATTTGGCCATTTCTGGCCGATTGTCAGGGCGGAGGAACCGGCCGGAAACGTGGCATGCCGCCCCGCTCAGAAGCCAACTTCGGCGCCCAACGTGGGCACGACTGGACTGGCCCGGCCGATCACCTCGTGGCTCTCACCTCGAACGACGTCGTAGTGCGTCTTGGTGAAGGGCAAGCTCACTTGAGCCACGAGCGCCACCACCGGCCGGCGTCCCCACAGCGCCGCCACCCCGGCGCCGAGCCCGGGTCGCGCCTCGGTGGCGGCCTTGCCGGCGGCATAATCCGAGCTCAACGCGCGCACGGGAGCGTAGCGCACGAGGTCGAGCGAAGGTCCCGTGAACCACTGCAGGTCGATGCCGGCACCGAGCGCGTGACGAAAGCTCGCAGCCAGCACGAAGGCGACGCCGTAAAAGCGCAGCTCTAGCGGCTCGAGCTCGCGCTGTCCCGGTAGCGCACCCTGGACCGCCGCGCGCAGCCCGAGCTTGCGCCAGAGCGCGACGTCGAACACGGCGGAGGGACCATGCCAGGTACCTTCGTCGGCGCGGTAGCTCAGCGCGTAGCCTAAGCGGGCTCCCCAGCGGCGCGGCGGCGCGCTGCGCGCGGCGGCGTCCCGCGGCGACCTGGGCGGAAGGCTCGGTTTGGCCGCGGGCACGCTCACGGCGGCCTGAGCCGCGTGGGGCTGGCCAGCGGTTTCGGCCTTCAGCATTTCTTCCAGCACTTCGCGAGCGCTCTGGGCTTCTCGTTCCAAGAACGCCTGCGTCGACAGGTTGAGCACCTCGGCCACGTGCTCGGCGCCGATCTCGTCCATGCCATGTTCGAGTCGTAGCTCGCGCAAGAAGTAGCTGCTGCCGGAGGCGCTGCCGCCTGCGCTCGCGAAATACAGGCGCGCCGTCTCGCCGCTGAGCGTGACCCAAACGTGCACGGCAGCGTCGCTGCTCGGCGACAGCACCTGCTTGGGTTCGAGAAAGCGCGCCCGGCGCACGCTGACGTGAAAGCGGTCGGGAGCGAACCAGCTGGTGACGCGCGACGCGAACACCGGATCGTCGCCGAGCACTCCTACCAGCACGACCTCGACTTCGCGCGGCGGCTCGGGCTGGGCGAGGCCGTCACGCTGCCGAAAGAGCACGACGAAAAATAGCAGCAGCCGAACGCCAAACTGCGACGCCCGCCGCCCGCCCCGCCTCATGGCCCGGATTTCGTAGCCTCGAGCTTGGCGCGGGCCGCGGACGCGTAGGTCGAATCCGGGTAGCGCTCGAGCAGGTTTCCGAAGCTGCGCCGAGCCTCGCTCTGCCTGCCGAGGCTCGAAAGCGCCTGCCCCTGGCCCCACAGCGCCTCGGGCGCCAGCTCTGCGCGCGGATTGTGCGCGAGGTACCGCGAGAAATGTTCGAGCGCCGAACGCGCGCTGCCGTGCGAGAGTCGCAGCATGCCCAGCGCGATGTCGGCCGCATTGGCCTCGGGCGACGACGGAAACCGACTTTGCAAGGCGTCGTACAGCACGATGGCTTCTTGCGGCTTGCCACGGCGACGCGCGCCGGCCGCGCTGGCAAACAGCTCGCTCGGGCTGCCGGCGTCGACCGCAGCCGGGGCCCTCACGCTCGATTGAGCGGCAGGGCGAGCGCTCGCGGTGGCGCTCGCAACAGGCTCGGCAACTTGCACCACGGGCGACGGCAACGGCGACGGCGGCAAAGTCGCGACGACGTGTCCCGAAACCTGATGAGCTGGCGCGGGCGGCACCGGCGCAGACAAGCCGAACAGGACGCGCAGCGGACGCAGCTCGGTGACGGCACCCGCCCCGGCGGCGACGGCCAAGCACGCCGCCGCTGCGGCGACACCCCATGACACGAGCCGGCGCCGCCGCGGCGCCGCGGCAGGCAGCACTCGCGAAAGCACGCGTCGCTTCACCCGCTCCGCCAGCGCATCGTCGCCGGGCAGCATGGAACCGGCCAAATCGAGGTCCAGCCCCGCGCGGTGCAGCAACCGCGCCTCGGAAGAGCTTTGCAAAGCCAGCTCTAGCCGGCGCTGCTGTGAGGTGTCGAGCTCGCCGCGCCGCGCCAGCGCGCTGAGATCTTCGACGCTGTCTTTCATGCTTCGACCTCCGCGCTGGCATCGACGGCTTCGCGAAGCTTGGGGTTGTTCAGCACGCGCTTGCGCAACGCTTGCTTGGCCAGCCGCAGGCGGCTGCGCACGGTCTCGAGCGGGAGCCGCGAGGCTTGCGCAATCTCGGCGACCGTGTAGCCGAGCACGACGTGGAGCGCGAGCGCCTCGGCCAGCGTGCCGGGCAACGTAGCCAAGAGCTCGCGCACGATCGGCGCGAGCGACGACGCTTGGGCGCGCTCTTCGGGATTCGGGGCGTCGAGCGCGACGTCGTCGAGCTCTGTCGGAACACGCACCAGCGCGCGCTTTTGCGCGGCGTCACGGCGCCGCACGTTCATGGCCGACAGCACCGTTACCCGGCAGGCAAAGTGCAGCACCGTGCCTTCGCCGCGAAAGGTCGGCAGCCCGTCGACGACCGCGTAGGCGGCTTCGTAGGCTACGTCCTCGAGATCGGGGTGCTCGGGGCCGAGCACGCTGCGCACGACGCGCAGCAATTGCGGTACGATGGCCGACAGGAACGTGCGCAGCGCGTCGGCGTCGCCCCGGCCAATCGCGCCCACTAGCCCCGCCAGCTCGTCACGCCGCCCGCCGCCCGGGGGAGCCGGCTCGGAAGCTTTGGAGCCTGGAATGACGCGGTACTGAGGCAACGAATAGCCAGTGTAAAAATGGCACGAAACGGGTCACCCCAAGGCTACACGCCAGCCCGGCGAGGGGAAAGTGTCGAAAAAAAACCCGCCTCTTCCGCTACTTGAGTCAAAGCTACAATCGACCCCGCGCATGCTGGCCGTCGTCGCTCACCGCAAAAACGTAGCCAAACGGGCCGCGCCCGCTTGGCTGTTCGCACTGGCGGCGGCGGTTACGGCCTGCGTCGACAACGGCAACGACGTCGGCTACCAGCGCCTCGCCAGCAGCGGCGGCAGCAGCGGCGGCGGCGTCAGTGGCAACACCGGCGCCAGCGGCTCTCCAGCTGCGACGACGCTGCCTCCCCTGCCCCGACTCACCGGCGTTCAAGCCAGCGTGAGCGGCGACAGCGTGAGCATCACGTTCGAGCCGCTGGCAGAGGCGGTCGACTACCGGGTCTACGCTCTGCCGCAAAATCAGGACATCTCTGTCGCTGCGAACGGCGAAGTCACGATCCGAAACGCCGTCTATCGCTGTGCTGGCAACCGCGAAGTGCCGCCGGTCGCGCTCGACGGCTCGCCGACCATCCCCGGCGGCTACATCAAAACGCTGGTCGACGGCCAGGACGTGAACGGCTACACGCGCTCGCTCGACGAAGCGACGCTGGGCCACGTTTACCTCGAGTCCGGCAAAGATCGCGTGCCGGTTTACGCGCTCGGCGACTCGGATCCGACCGCCGAAAACGAATTTTACTTCATGCGCTGGACCGCCTCGCGCGTGAAGCAATATGTAACTTCTGAGACCGAGCGCGCCGCGCTCTTGGCGCGCGGATTTCGCGACGACGGCGTCGCGTTCTACGTACCGGCGGAGCCGAGCGCGCAAACGCGCTGGATCAATACGAGCACCGACGCGAAAGCTCGCTACTACTTTCCCGACGGGCCAGAAGCTAGCGCACGCCAGGGACTCAGCCCAGCGTTCCCGGTGCTCAGCAATCCAGAGCCCGGCACCGCGCCGCTGATGCGCGTGTTCTATTTGAACCTGAGCAACACGTCGCACGACGAGCTCGTGGCGGGCATGCCGCGCTTCGAGCGCGTGCGCCGCCAGGGCGACGGCTTGCCTCGCTTCGAGCTGCATTGGTCGGGCCTGACTGAAAAGACTACGCTGGTGGTCGAGGCGCTGAGCCCTGGGTGCCCGAGCTTGCCCGGCCTTTTGTCGCCGATTTCGCTGCCAGCGAACGCCACGCATCCAGCCTGGCTCAGCATGGACGAGGCGCGCGCCGCTTCGCCCGAAGGCGCGCTGTACGTCAACGGACAATTCGCGCAAGACAGCCGCCCGCGCGCCATAGCGCGCGCATTCGTCGACGTCTCACCCGAGCCTATGCCCGATCTCGATTGGTCTTGGGGTTTCCGGGCCGACGACGCGCTCGGCGACTTCACGAGCCAGCCGTGCGGAGACCCCTCGGGCAACTGCTTCCAAAATTTTCGGAAACGCTCGGCTCAATTCGACACGTCGTTCTACTACGTCGAGACCGACCGGCAGGTGCTTTTGCCGATGCTCGGCGAGCTGTGGGTCATGTACGCCGACCTGGCTTCGGGCGTGAACGGCAAATTTCGCATCACGCCCCTCGAGAAGGCGCAAATCAGCGCGGACGCGTTCTTGCACGTGACCATGGAGGTAAACGCCTTTACGACCCTGCTCCGTTACCCGCAAATCGTGATTTCAGATCAGGACCCGCCCGTGCAACACACGCTGGTCAACGGCAACGCGCTGGTGATTCAAACCTGGAGTGACTGGCCCAACCTGTTCGAGCTGCAGGTTTGTGACCATCGCCTCTGGGAGGTGAACATCCAGTGCCCGGTCGTCGACCTTCATCACTACTTCGATCCCAACGACGCGACCAAAGAGCTCAGCTTGGCTCCCCACGCGGAGGTCGGTGAGCGCTTGGGTGTCGACCGCGCGACGCGTTTCGAGGCGTACATTTCGACGAGCCGCGCCTATTTGCTCCTGGATGGGGAGCCGTACGGCTGCGTCGATCTGCCGGCCATGGGCGTGCCGGTTGGAGCGGTTACCGTGACGTTCGGCGACGTGCTGTACCACTCGGACAACGACCAGCTGCAATTTTACCCCTTCGTGCACGAGCACCTGCAGCACGACACCCAGCGGCACTTCGACAACCTGGGCTTCAAGAGCGGCGTGCCGGCACCAGCGTGGGACCTTGCCCGCTTGCCCTGCACCAGCAAGCTCACGCCGACGAACCGCTAGGACGTGTCCCTAAGCTCGGAGCGCCAGCGTGCCCGTAAACGTGCCCGTGCCCTGCCCGACGGTCCTTGAGGAATCGTCCGGCCCGTTTGTTTGGTAGGCCGAGGTTGGTGGCGCGGGCAGCGCCCGCGCGCCGCGGGCAGCTGCCCGCGCAGGCAAGGCCTATCCACACGCAAAGCAGCCAGCGGCTTTTTCGGGCACGGGGACGGGCACGGGCACGTTTACGGGGGATCGAGAATTCAGCTACGCGCCCTAGCTCCTTTTTTGGCCCTCGCGTGACCCACTTGGCCAAAAAAGGTTACTGGAGCCGTGTGGAGCACCGTTTGAACCGGGCGGCGATTTTTCTGGCTGTCGGAGCGGCGGCGTGCGGGGGAGGGCCGGCGAATTCCCAGGCGGCGGCGAGCGCGGGCGGCGCGGGCGGCAGCACGACCCTCGGGCAAACGGCGGGCGCAGGGGGCGTAAACGCGACCGCCGGGCAAGCTGCTGGTGGCGGCGCCAGTCCGATGCAGCTCATCAGCCGAGACGTGCCGGCCTTTGCCTCGACCGGCCCTGCCAACGATGCGAACGACGCGCGGCCGGACAGCGCTTGGTCGTCGCAGGCGTTGCCGGCCTGGTTGGCGTACGACGTGTCGGAAGTGCCGGCTGCACAGCGGAAGCAGGTGCTACTGGCGTGGTATTGCTTCTGGGCCGACTACCTGGTGACGCAGCCGACGCCCGAGCAAATGCTGCCGCTCGACTACGTGGTCGAGACGAACAGCGCCGCCGGCGGTGGCGCGCCGCCGACTGACGGTTGGGTCGAGACCGCCCAAGTTACGGCGAACGCCAAGAGCGCGCGCCAGCACCTGTTCGATTTGCAAGGCGCCAACTGGGTGCGCATGAGCGTGACCAAGAGCAGCGACTCCGCCAAAGTGATGCTCGACATGGATCTGTACAGCGCGCCGAGCGGCGACAGCGACGGCTGGCTGTTCCTGGGCGACTCCATCACGTACATGACGACACAGCGCGCCTTCAGCGACTTGCCTGCGCTGGTCGAAAAGGACCAACGCGGCCGCGTGCCGCTAGTGATCGACGGCGCGCTCGGCGGCACCAACACCACCACGGCCCAAGACATCATGGGTACGTCGCTCGCCGAGTTCGACGGGCACTACGTGGTGCTGGCCTACGGCACCAACGACCACGCCGCCGAATTCAAGATGGAGAGCTTGGTGCAAAAAGTCATCGCAGCTGGCAGGGTGCCGGTGGTGCCGCACGTGCCCTGGTCGGACCAGAAGCTCGACGAGGGCCCGCTCCTCAACCAGAACATCGACGCGCTCTACCTCAAATATCCAGAGATCTTGCCGGGTCCAGATCTGTGGGGCGCCTTCGAAAATCGCCTCGACCTCATCCCGCACGGCGACGTTCATCCCAATACTGCGGGCCAAGAATTTCTGCGCGAGCAATGGGCGAAAACCCTCAACGGAGTCATGCCATGAAGCGAATTCGAACCGGCTGTGCGGGCGTGGTCGTAGCGGTGTTGTCCTGGGGTTGCTCGAGCTCGAACGACGCGGGCCAAGCTCCGAAGACGGGCAACGCAGCGGGCGCTCCGACCTCAGGCGGCGGGTCCGAAGCGGGCAGCGCAGGCACGGCCGCCAATCCAGCGGGCGGCAACGCGACGGCTGGCAGTAGCGCAGCGAGCGGCGGCGCGACGGGCGGCAGTGCGACAGGTGGCGGCGCGACGGGCGGCACGAGTAGCTCGGGCGCAGCAGCTGGCGGTAGCGCAGGCGGCAGCATCGAGCCCGTTTCGCCGACGCCGCAGGCCAAGTGGGAAAACGTGACCAGCAACCTCGCCGGCATGGCGTCGGAGTGCGGCAATTTGGGCCGCGTTTCGTCGCACCCCAAGGCGGACATGCTGCTAGTCGGCGTAGCCAAAAAAGGCTTGTTCTCGAGCACGGACGGCGGCGCCACCTGGAACCCGCTCGGCACGACCGGCGCCACCATCACCAATCGCATCTCGTACGTCGCCTACGATCCGGCGGCACCGATGACGTTCTGGGAGTCGGGCATCTACAACGGCGGCGGCGTGTACAAAACGACGGACAACGGCGCGTCGTTCACGGCGGCCGGCACGGTCACACATTGTGACTCGGTCAGCGTCAACTTCAGCGACCCAGCGCGCATGTCGCTGTTGGCCGGCAGTCACGAGCAATCGCAAAAACTGTTTCGCTCGATCGACGGCGGCGCGAATTGGACCGACATCGGCAAGGCCCTACCGACCGGTAGCGGCTTCTGTACGACGTCGCTGATCTTCGACACGAAGACTTTCGTGGTCGGCTGCGGCGGTTGGTACGGCGGCACACCGGGCATCATGCGCACGATCGACGGCGGCGACTCATTCCAGCAGGTCAGCGACAAGGGCGTCGCCGGACAACCGCTGCTCGCCTCCGACGGCAGCATCTACTGGGCGGGGCACCAGGCCGGCGGCTTGTACAAGAGCACCGATCAGGGCAAAACCTTCGCCCAAGTCGCCGATCCGACTCAGGCCAAATCGGTCGAACCGATCGAGCTTCCCGACGGCCGCATCGTGACGATCGGCGCGACAGCGCTGATGGCCTCGGCCGATCATGGCACGAGCTGGCAGCCGCTAGCCGACGCTTTGCCGTTCGCACCCAACGGCGTCGCCTACTCCCCCTTCCGCAACGCCTTCTACGTCTGGCAATGGGACTGCAAGGACGTCGTGCTCCCCAACGCGATCATGCGCTTCGGTTACGACTACCGGAAATAACGGCGCCGCAAGTCCCCAGATTTTTTCACAGGAAGATCGGAAGATCGGAAGTGCAGAAATGGCGCCGCAGCGTTCCCGTTGCTGCGTTGCAACGTTCGTCGATTGAACACCATATGCGGATCGACGCTGGCGTCGCGCCATCTCGGCGCCCAAGAAAATCTTTGCTCGCCCTTCTGAGCTTCTGACCTTCCTGTGAAAAAAATCTCGAGCCGCGCGTTGTGTTTATGGCACGGGCGGAGCGTTTTGGATTTGTTTGTCGGCGTTCTTTAGCAGAAACGCCTCGATGAATGGATCGAGGTCGCCGTCGAGGACGTCGCTGGTGGCGGCGGTTTCGTACTCGGTGCGCAGGTCTTTGACGAGCTGGTAGGGCTGCAGCACGTAGCTGCGGATTTGGCTACCGAAGGCGATTTGGTTTTTGCCGGCTTCGTAGGTTTGCTGCGCTTGCTCGCGCTTTTGCTGTTCGAGCTCGTAGAGCTTGGCCTTCAGCATCTTCATGGCCATGGCGCGGTTTTGGTGCTGGCTGCGCTCGGCGCGGCACACGATGTTGAGCCCGCTCGGAAAATGCTTGAGGCGCACCGCGGTCTCGACCTTGTTCACGTTTTGGCCGCCCTTACCGCCGGCGCGCATGGTCGTAAGCTCGATGTCTTTGTCCTCGATGACGATGTCGATTTCGTCTTCGATGTCGGGCGTGACCTCGATCGCGGCGAAGCTGGTTTGGCGGCGCGCGTTGGCGTCGAACGGGCTGATGCGCACCAGGCGATGCACGCCGACTTCGGCGCGCAAGTAACCGTAGGCGTTGGGGCCGGCGACCGTGAACGAAGCGCCGGTGATGCCGGCCTCTTCGGCGGGCTCGTAGTCGATGATCTCGGTTTTGAAGCCTTTGCGCTCGCACCAACGCAGGTACATGCGCAGCAGCATGTCGGCCCAGTCTTTGGCCTCGACCCCGCCGGCGCCGGGGCTCACGCTGACGATGGCGTTGGCGTGGTCGACCGGACCGCTCAGCATGCGCCGCAGCTCGGCCGCGCGCACTTTCGCGTCGATGGGGTGCAGGCTGGCTTCGACCTCGTCGATCAGCTTCTCGTCGTTTTCGCCGGCGGCTAGCTCGAGCAGCTCACCGGCGTCGGTCAATTCTTTGAGCAGCGCTTGCGACTGCTCGAGCTTTTCGGCCGCCGAGGCGCGTTTGCGCATCAGCGCCTGCGCCTTTTCTTGGTGGTTCCAAAAATCTGGCGCGCTCGCTAGCTCGTCGAGCTCGTCGATTTCTCGCTTTAATGCCGGGACGTCAAAGAGACCCCCTTAGCGCATCGACGCGCCTTTGGAGGTCGGCCAAGAGATTACGAGCATCAGCGAGCATGACGGGGCGTATTTACTCCGAGTCCTCGAGGCTCGCCACCGCCTTTGTCGGCGGGCTCGGCGCGGGCGGCTCGGGCGGCGTGCACACGCCCAAGACGGCTTCGGGAAAGCCCCAAACCGCGCGGCCCAGGCTCGGCGCAGCCTCCGAAAACCAGCCGGCTGTCAGGCTGTCGAGCTCAGCGAACAGCTCGAGCGACTTCAGCACGTGCTCGAGCTGGGCCGGATCGTTCGGGTCGGTAGCGCAGGCCTGTTCGCGCGCGCGAAACAGCCCGAGCAGCGCCGCTTGCACGCGCGCTTCGAGCTTGAGCCGCACGGCGCCTGCACGGAGACGCAGCCGCTCGACCAGTAGCTCTTCATGCGCGAACAGCAGCCGGTCGAGGCGGAAGGTGGCGCTCGCTTCCAGGATCATGCCGGCCCCGTCGGCTTGCGTGACGCGATACGGGTCGTCTGTCGTCGGCACCCAGCGCAGTGCTTGGTCGGTGTTGCGCACCGCGCGCAAGCGCAATTCGGGCAGCAGCGCCGACGAGCGCGCCCGCGACGACAGCGAATCGAGCCGGCGTCGATCGCCGGCCGCACCGGCAACCGACAGCGCCACGACCGTGGCACGACGTGAGAAGTCGGCGAGTGCGCGCAGCTGTTCGAAGCTGACTCGTGGTGTGGCCGACGGCTCCGGCTCCGCTGGCGGCGGCGAGGGCGGAGCTTTGGGCGACGGCGCTGCTGGCTGCGCGGGTGTTGGCGCGGCGGCTGGTTGCTGCGCGACGCGCGGCAGCGCAAGCTTGTCGAGCGGCAACGTCACGGTGAGCCACGCTGCCTGCTCGGCGCGCGCGCTGGCCCGCATGCTGCGCCCGTGCAGGGCGATCTCGAAGTGTCCGTCGCTCGCCGACGGGAGCACGATCGGCTGGGACTGCGCGTAGCTAGCGGTCGTAACGATGCAACTGGCGCCGAGCGTTACCGCGAAAATCCCCCAAACCCTGACCATGCAGGCCCTATCGGCCAAGCGCGGCACCAGTTTCGCAACTTGTGAATTTGGCGACGCGGTAAGCTCGGGGCATGCCCGTCTCAGCTCAGCGCCTGCCCGGGTTGGTCGTTTTCGGGGCTTGGGTTCTGGGCGGCTGCGGCTCGCACCAAACCAGCAGCCCGGCGACGACCGGCGGCACACCAGCAGCCGGCGTGGGCGGCTCGGAAACGACACCGGCCAGCGCCGGTCAGACGCCGGGTGGAAACGCAAGTAGCGGCGGCGCCAACGGCGGCGGCGCCAACGGCGGCGAAGCCGGTGCTGCCGCCGTCCCTGCAGTCAACGACGACGCGCCGACCCACACCATCAGCTTTGCGCCCAGCGACGGCATCATCCTCAATCCCGAGCGCGGCTTCTACGCCACGACGAATCTGGTCGACGTTCAAGATCTGTCGGGCTTGCGCGGCTCGGGCGTGACGCTCGTGCACAGCTACGTGCGGCTCGACGACTACCGGACAGCGGACATTCCCAGCTCACTCCTGACGCAGGCGACAGCCGGCTTCGCGCAAGCCCGCCACGCCGGAGTGAAGGTAATCCTGCGTTTTGCCTACAATTTCGGCCCCTACCCTGACTCCGAACCGGACGCGCCCAAGGCGTGGGTCATCAAGCACATTGGCGAGCTCCAGCCGCTCATCGCCGCCAACGCGGACGTGATCGCGGTCGTGCAAGCGGGCTTCATCGGCGCTTGGGGCGAATGGCACACGTCGACCAACGACCTGACGGCGCCCGACACGCGCCAAGAGATTCTGGAAACGCTGCTCGATGCAGTGCCAGCGTCGCGCAGCGTGCAGCTACGTTACCCAGCCTACAAGCGCGCCATCTACGGCGAGCCGCTCACGGCCGCGACGGCGTTCGACGGTTCGCGCGCCGCGCGCGTTGGCCATCACAACGACTGCTTCGTCAGCAGTGACACTGGCGTCGGCACCTATCCCGACGACCAGATCGATTTTTATCGCGACTACCTGGCGACCGACACGGCGTTCGTGCCGATGGGCGGAGAAACCTGTGCGGTCGACGCGCCCCGCTCGGAGTGCCAGAGCACGCTGGCCGAGATGACGAAGCTCCACTTCAGCTACATCAATCGCGAGTTTCAGGCAGACGTGGTTGCGAGCTGGCAGCCGTGCATGGACCAGCTCCAGAAGCGGCTCGGCTATCGACTGCTGCTCAAGACGGCCGAGTTGCCCGAGCGCGCCAGGCCGGGAGGGAGCTTCACTTTCGCGGCGCAGCTAGAAAACCAGGGGTTTGCTGCGCCGTTCAACGCGCGCCCGGTATATCTGGTGCTGCGCGGCGGCAGCGTGAGCCAGCATGTGCTGCTCACCGGGGCAGATCCGCGCCGCTGGCTTCGGGACGGTACGCTTCAAGCGCGGGTACGTTTGCCGTCGTCTCTGTCGCCCGGAACCTACACGCTCGGGCTGTGGCTGCCCGACGCGGCCGAGTCGTTGCAAGGCCGCGCTGAGTACGCGCTCCAGCTCGCAAACACCGGCGTGTGGAGCGACACGTCGGGCGAAAACGCGCTGGGCAGCATCGAGGTAAGCGAAGACGCACCAGGGAGCGCGGTCGCCGACGCAGCTGGCTTGGCACTCTTGGCCGAGTAGTGGGCTTACAGACCTGCCGCGCTACGTGCGGCCGCTTCGAGCTCAGCGTTCGCCGCGATGCCCGGCGCATCGAACGCCGGCGCGTCGCCACTGTCTGCTCCGCTCGCCAGCACGCGAGCCACCAGTAGCGGGCAAAAGCCGTCGCGCGACACTTCGCCGACCGCAGCGCGCACCTCACTGCCCGGGGTGAAACGCGATAGCCAGAAGCCGCCAACGGGGCGCGACAGCGCGTGATCCTCCTCGGCCAGGGCGGTGCCCTTGCTCGACGGCGAGACGGTCACGCTGCGTAAGCGGAGCGAATCGGAGAGAGCCGGCAGCTGCCAGTAGACGAAGGCGCGATCGGAGGTTTGGAGAATGAGGAGAGCGGGGGCGGGAACGGGAACGGGTTCGGGTTCGGGCGAGG
>Ga0307516_10006902_pt1 | contig 13215 bp, 13 predicted proteins | sample 19_EM_MG_FD_203310 | JGI IMG/M metagenome (GOLD analysis project Ga0307516, IMG submission 203310) | Populus trichocarpa ectomycorrhiza microbial communities from riparian zone in the Pacific Northwest, United States - 19_EM | ecosystem: Host-associated > Plants > Roots > Unclassified | place... | reverse complement strand
GCACCGGCGGCACGGCTTGGCCGACGTTCACGCCGCCGCCGTGCACCACCACCACCAGCACTTCCTCGGAACCGTGTCCGACCATCTGCGCCGACTACATCAATGAGTGCGGCGCCATGTACGGCGGCTGCTTCCCCGACCCCAAGTGCACCGGCGGCACGGCTTGGCCGACGTTCACGCCGCCGCCGTGCACCAACACTACCACCACCACCACCCGCAGTGGCACATCTACAAAGCCGTGCCGCACCATCTGCGCCGACTACGTCAACCCGTGCGGCTACCGATACGGCGGCTGCTACGCGGACCCGCGCTGCAACGGCGGCGTCTCGCCCACGTTCAGCACCCCGCCGTGCACACCCACGCCCACCGCCACGACAACGAGCAGTTGTCCGACCGTCTGCACGGGCTACCCCAACACCTGCGGCGGCACCTACAAATACTGCATGAGCGAGCCCAAGTGCACCGGCGGCACCGAGACCGAGTGGCCCACGTTCTCGCCGCCGGCCTGCAACGGAACCGCGTCGACGGCGCCTGTCGTCACGAAGCTGGCGGTAAGGACCGTCCGGAAGAGGGCTTGGATGGCGTAGGTGGAAGAGGAGGGAGCTTGCTTGCGATCACAATTTAGTCATTGTCTGTCTGTCTGTCTATCTGTTCGTTTGTCTTTTGAAATGTCGGGGGATAGCCATCGATCGTACTGTACTTTACTACAACTTAACTCGGCTCGACGTGAGGAATCGAACGACATGCGGTGGATCGCACTGTTCTCTACTCTTCTCCCTACATTGACTCGCTCAGATGTGAGGGGTCGAACGACATGCGGGAACACAACGATGTGTATGTGTGGTCACGCGGAAGATCGCACCGCAAATGGGTAAAGCGAAAGTATGAAACGTACTTCGATCCCTACGCGGGAGGTTTTTTTTCCCTTTCCCCCGAGAATTGCAGGGGAAACCCGTTGGATGGCCGCGAGTACGTATAGAACCAGCCGGTACCGGGGTGGAGATCCAACTCCGTCACTTTGTCAATTGAAACAATGACTTTAATTTAATAACCCCCTCATGGGAGAGAGGGAAACGATTTTTTTTTGTTCGCACGTGCTCTAATCATTTTTCTCCCGGGGGTTCATCACATGCATCCTGTCGCGATCGTCCACTGACAGATCGGTGGAACACACCCTGGCTGCTCTATCGCCAACAGCAGCGGTTGCACTGGTTGGTTGGCTGGCTTGTGCGAGCGGCACCCAGTGCTGGGTCGACGAAAAACGAAAAGCCCTTCGCCACGCCTGGTTGGCTGTTCGGTCTTCAGGGTGGGAGCTTGCTCGTGCGGGGGCTGGCCCAGGCCCAGATCTGCTGCCTAGACAAGCAACAGTGTCGCTCATTTGGTGACATCCTGAGCGGGCATGGGCCTGGTCTATTCGGCTTCGGTGTTACTCCCCAAGATGGCCGCACCCAATCTCACCCAAGCATGGTATACAGTCAACCATCAAGCCGTTAAAAATCGAGCCGCAATAAAGTACGTCAAACCCCCAACGCCACATGGAAACTCCAAAGACAGAAACGCCAGACGTGAAACACGGCCGATCACTACCACCGCTTCTTGGGCCTCGCATTGCTCGCTGTCGGCGTGGGCACTCTGTTCTCGACGACTCCGAAATCGCTCGTGACCGTGATCACGATCCTGTCCCTTCTCCCCGCGCCGGCGGTGGTGGATATCAGATCCTCTTGGCTGCTGCCCGTGGGCGCAGTGCCCGGCAGCAGGTGGTGCGGACAGTGTTGCGCCGTCTCCGAGCGGCGGGGGCTGTGTTCCGCCGAGGTCGAGGCGTTGATGTCGTTCGGTCCGACGTCGTCCGGTCGCAGCCGCTGCGTCTCGCGATTCGGCGTCGACAGCGAGCTGAGGACGTTGGAACCCGGCTCCAATTTCGCCCTTTCGCTGGAGGAGGCGAACCATTTGAAGTGGCGGCGGAAGAACGGTTTCAGGCACGCAGCACACGAGCACACGCAGCCGCTGCCGATCTCGGCGATCGACCAACAGACGGTGGCGACGAGCAAGCGCGTGTCGTCGCCATTGTGCTCATGGCCGGAGATGGCTACGAGACGGATGATGCTGAAGACGCACGCTCTGCAAGGGATGTCAGTTGGCCGACGGGATAGGTTGCGTGGGTGTGTGTGTGTGCACTCACAGTCCGCCCTGTTTTTCCGGTTAGTCGGACATTCGGCGACGGTGGGGAGGGGAGACACTAACAACAGTCAATATCCCAATCACGGCAATCTTCTGGCGCGCGGGCAGCTTCACTCCTATGAACAGCAGCAGTGGCGATACAAGCACGAGGATATCCGTGGCCACATTGATGCCAGCGACGGCAGTGTAGATGCTATGTTGGTCAGCGCAATGGGCTTCAGCCATCAATGCTATGTCCCAAAGCGCCGCGACGGGATCACAGCTGAAAAGGATCCCGAAGATACCTGCCAGCAGTCAGCCTCTGCGAAGAGACCAAAGGTAGTTACTAATATCTGTTCTTACAAGCAATATTGTAGAGAACGGATAATGCCAACAGGCTCCACAGGTAACAGCGGGTAAAAGCGGAGCGCCGCGCTGAGACCCGTATCAGGAAGTAGAGGATTGAGCATTTGATGAACATGTTGGCCAGTGAATACAGAACCAATGCCACTGCGTTGAGCTGCCGTTCACGTCAGTGTGGATCCGGCTTGTGCGCGCCCCGAAAGAGGCGTGGTTACCTTGAGAAAGTGGGGGCTGTACTGCGAGAGCTCGACGTCCCACATATGCGAGCCCAGCCCATACTGCGTTGCCGTTATACAGGTCGTGATACCCAAGGCGAGAGACAGAAGCTTCACCGCGAGTCAGCACACACAATCTCGCCACCCGAGCGTCCCATCACGCACCCATGCGAGTAAAATAAACACTGATCCGACTCCGCTATCAGTACATAATTCCCGCCGAAGAAAGGAAGAGAGGGGAAGAAAACGCACCGTCATCCCATCCTGGCTGGCGCACAAGACACGTCCTCGTGTAGAGTCTCAGCCCCAGGAAAATGGCCGAAGCGGTCAGCGCCACGATATTTGCTTCGACAATATTCCCGCCGGTCCAGTCGGGGCTGTCGAAATCGGACTGGACGCCGGCGGGTGGCGCCGCCGCGGCCACTCGTCCGTTATCGTCGGGCGCCGGTGCTGACGCTCTATTGATTCCCATCGGGTCGTCGTAGTTATGGCACGGGCGTATGCTGTGTTCTTCCCCTTATCCAGTGAAACAGTCAAGGCGATGAGGGCATCGAACCTGCCAATCGGTTCTTCCAAAGCAGGATGCGAGGGAGACACTGCGATATAACTCTGCTAACCCTTATGGCACGGCCCAGCGACCCATGGGATCGAAGAGGAGAGAGAGAGTGTGTGTGTGTGTGAGGGATAGAGAGAGAATGTGTGTGTGAGTGCACGAGGGAGAGAGAGAGAGGGGGGGGGGAGAGAAAGAGAAAGAGAAAGAGAGAGAGGGGGAAGATGGGGGGAAGCTACCTGTACCTTTCCCATCTCCGCGTTGCCCTCCTGATCCACCGTGGCTTTTGCTAGCGGCGGCAGGGAGAAAAGTGAAGGCGAGCATTTTCGAATTTTCGATCTCATAATTGCACGTAGATCTGCAATCATTGGACGGGGGAGACGCCGGCGTGGGGCTGGGACAAAAGCCCCCCAAGCGCAGTGTTCCCGCTAAAGTGATCGTCAGGACAACACCCTGCGGCTCGGATCCATCAAATCATATGTTTAGATATACCTACATACATACACGGCCCGACTCCTACAGACAAGAACTCCGTCGCCAGCAGGGAGGTTCTGCAGGTTCCGTGCACCACAACTACAACCATCCAGGGTTATCAGGTGGGTTGAGCTTGTTCGCGAGGGCCGAGAGGTTCTGCGAGCCAAGCCGCAAACTAGAACTCTGGGTGTAGGCGCGGCGTGTACAAGTCAGCTAACAGGGGGCGATATAACTTGGAATGAACGTCACAGAAGACGGGTGTCTTGTGCGGTGCCGCAAGAGACAACTCGATTTGATTCCGGCGCGAGTGAATCGTAGGTATATATTCCAGACACCAGTTGTCGTCATGGTCGTTACCACGGTCCGTGGAGAAGGGATGCAATTCGTTGTACTCTTTGGTGTTGGTGGAACAATATCACTGAAGCGGTGTGTCGAGGACTTCGGCGATTACAGATAGATAGCAGTCAAGAGGACGCCTATGCTGGACGCTGCCATCCAATCAGCGTCTTTGTTACATAGATAGTTTACGCTAATCAGTAGTTGACAGGAGCGGCCAGGGCCCTGGTCTACACGGCAGCCTGTTGGCTTCCCGTCTGTTGCTGTGGTGACAGTTGTAGTTGTAGTTCACAGTGCGGCAGAGCCTCCCAGCAACCTCGTATGATGCATGGAGATGGAGATGGTGACAACGCGAGTGCCTGCCTCTTGGGAACCAGCACACTCGTGCCGTCATCATCGCCATCGCCCATCTCCGGACGTGCGTTGATCCCTTGTCGACGAGCTGCTCCCACAGATATATCTATAAATGTATGTGGGGATATAACCAACTGCCCAAGTGTTCCGTGGCGTGGGGGGTTGCATGGCTGGGATGTTCGGCCCGGACAGGGCTTTCACAACCGAAGGGCTGACCGGGAAGGTTCCCTCGCCAGCGACCAATAGGATCCATTTCATTCAGCCTTCTTATCGGGAGCATGGAACCCCCGTCCGGGCTATTTCCGATCCGTCAATCTGGATCGGCGCTGTCGAGCCTGCCTCCGACAGCCACAATCGCGGTTTGGAGTCAGGTGGAGTCCTTGCAGCCAACTATAACTATACCTCGGGTGGTCTGTAATCATTACACCTCGCCGCCTTTTCCAGAGTCACTTCCTTCCGCCTAACATGCACGTCTCACGCCGGCCGATGTTGAGGTATAGAGATAGGGATTTGGAGGAAGGCAGCAATGGAAGAGACGAAAACTAGGGGGAATTCAGTTCATTGGCAATCCTCTAGGGACACCATAAAACGCTATTTTTTTCGCTCAATACCCGCTCAATACTATCGAGATACGGTATTTGCAAGGCCGTCGAACTGATACGATGTTGTCCCGGCGGTGGTGGCAATGGCGAACCATGAGTCCGTCCGCACTGCGCGCAGTCAAATACCTCCAGCGCGCGTCGCACCGCCTTTGCAGCAGATCCAAAAATCTACAACACGCAAGAAACGCCCGGGCAATTGAAGTTTCCACTGTGCGTGTGGCAGACAGGCGCGAGGAATCTATATCTCGTGAATTGAGAGCTGTGTCTCCTAGGGTATTTCGGTCAGGCTGCATAGATCACGGTAGTGCACTCCTCTTGCCCATCCTGCCGGGAACGCAAATACTGCGCTTCAACAGGCGCGGCCGAGTGAGGACACATGATTTTCCGCACTCACCAGCTCAAGACAAAGCAGCGGAAACAAAAAACCTCATCCCCTCGCGCGGCGGCCAGGTAGATGATGTTTTTTGTTCTATTTCCGAAGACTTAAAAAAAAAAACTCCATCGACTGATGTGCATTCTGTCTGTCTGCTCTGCTCTTGCCACGCTGTTATGCTTGCTCTTGCCACGCTATTGTGCTCGCTCTTGCCACGCTGTTGTGCTTGCTCTTGGCTCTTGAAGGGAAAGAAAATGGGAAGGAGAGGGGGGGAGAGGCGGGCATTTATAGGTAGTTCAAGCCTAGAATCCGTGTTAGCAGATCAAATTCGGCGGGTCGAAGGTTGCTTGTGCGGTTTAGCCCTTCTGCCTCACTGTATGCTAGTTAAGTACTCAGTTCTAGGGCACAGCCCCTGGATGATGCAGAGCCTCTAGTTAACCCCAAAACACTTATAAAGGAGCCTTCCCATCTCTTTTCTCTCTTCTTCCTTTCTCTCTTCAAGTGTCAAGAGCAAGCATAACAGCGTGGCAAGAGCGAGCACAACAGCGTGGCAAGAGCAAGCATAACAGCGTGGCAAGAGCAGAGCAGACAGACAGAATGCACGACATAGTCGATGGGGTTTTTTAAGTCTTCGGGCTTTTTCCTCTAGAAAAAAAACATCATCTTCCTGGCCGCCGCGCGAGGGGATGAGGTTTTTTGTTTCCGCTGCTTTTGTCTTGAGCTGGTGAGTGCGGAAAATCATGTGTCCTCACTCGGCCGCGCCCGTTGAAGCGCAGTATTTGCGTTCTCGGCAGGATGGGCAAGAGGAGCGCACTACCGTGATCCACACAGCCCGGCAGAAATACCCTAGGAGGCACAGCTCTCAAGTCGCGAGGTGTAGATTCCTCGCGCCTGTCGGCCGCACGCACAGTGGAAACTTCAATTTCCCAGGCGTTTTTTTGCGTTTTGTAGATTTTTGGATCTGCTGCAAAGGCGGCGCGACGCGCGCTGGAGGTGTTTGACTGCGCGCAGTGTGGACGGACTCATGGTTCACCACTGCTGCCACCGCTAGGAGAGCACCGTATCAATTGGTCCGCCTTGCAGATATCTCGATGGTATTGAGTGGGTATTGAGCGAAAAAAAAATAGCATTTTACGATTGTAGAGGGTTGCCAAGCTGCGGCCGAATTCGGGGGAGACTACAGCTTCAAAATTCAAGGCCTTGCGGCGAGATGCAAAGTGGTCGGCGGGGCCCGCTGGATTAGAAAGGCATAACTGGCGTGTTTGGTGTGCTGTGGTTTTGTGTGTTTATTGGTTGCCGGTGTTGTCTTCATGAAATCCGTCATTGAACGGTAATCAGGTTATATAACCACCTTGGGTGGTGATTCCGCTATCTAGTACTCCGGTAGACAAGGGGATAATCAGATACGAGCGCTTCTGCATGTCAACGATCCGAGACTTGTGGGGATGAGGGAATGGGCTGGAGAACTATGCGTCAGGGCCTGGCGATATGGGCTTTTGGGCGTCGTCACCTCGACCAGCTGATCTTCGGCGCTACAACGTCTATACATCAGCCTCATCAGCCGGCAGTGTTCGACGTTGGGCTTGGCCACGATCCACCCCCCACTCGTTCACCGCTGGTCGGGCGTGCACTATTGCCCACCCACGCGGACACCACCAGCAGACTCATGCGAAGGAAGTCAGCGGGCGCACCTCACTTTACGGGAGCCAACAAAAAACTTCATCCCCTCGCACGGCGGCCAGGAAGATGATGTTTTTTGTTCTAGAGGAAAAAGTCCGAAGACTTAAAAACCCCATCGACCGATGTCGTGCATTCTGTCTGTCTGCTCTGCTCTTGCCACGCTGTTGTGCTTGCTCTTGACTCTTGGAGGATATGTAAAGGGGGGGGGGTGGCGAAGGGGGGAGGGGAGGGGAAGTAAGTGGTTGAAGGGAAAGAAAAGGGGAAGGAAAGGGAGGGAAAGGTGGGCATTTTATAGGTAGTGCGGGCTTGGAATCCGTATCAGCACATCAAAATTCTGCGGGTAGAAAGTTGCTTGTGCGGTTTAGCCCTTCTGCCTCACTGTATGCTAGATAAGTACTTAGTTCGAGGGCACGAACCCTGGATGATGCAGAGCCTCTAGTTAACCCCAAAACACTTATAAAGGAGCCTTCCCACCTCTTTTCTCTCTTCTTCCTTTCTCTCTTCAAGGGTTAAGAGCAAGCATAACAGCGTGGCAAGAGCGAGCACATCAGCGTGGCAAGAGCAAGCACAACAGCGTGGCAAGAGCAGAGCAGACAGACAGAATGCACGACATCGGTCGATGGGGTTTTTTAAGTCTTCGGATTTTTCCTCTAGAACAAAAACATCATCTTCCTGGCCGCCGTGCGAGGGGATGAAGTTTTTTGTTGGCTCCCGTGAATAGGGTCTCAACAGTCCGGCCGGCGGGCCGAGTAAACGAGGGATATCTTCTGATCCACTAGAGTTTTGGATTACAGCTCGGCCATTACTGCGAGCTTTCGGCCGCCACCATAACAACGGCCAGGGGGCTGTGCGCACACGGGAGGGCATTGGCAAGAGAAGGGGAAGACGATTATCCAAAATTCTTTTGATTGGTATAGAGATGATGGAGCTGTAGGAGAAATCTGGTGGGCATTTCCCCGGTTGTGAGTGGGTTCAGGGTTGTGGGTAAGTGGAGGTGAGCCGTCAAATCCCCAAACGGGGGTTCCATCGCCGGTGTAATATCAGTCAGTGGCTGCTTTCACCGAAAAAATTCTCCTCTAGCTCGGGGAAGGGAGGCAGCTTTTGGAAGGCAGAATCATCTGGGAAAGCGTAATGTAGTCAGGGAGCTCGGGTGGTGCGTAGAGATCTTAGCTGGTATCACTGTCTGGCGTCGTGGATACGTAGTTGTCTGCTTGTGGATGGCAAGCCTACCGGTTGGCTACTGTGTGGGCGGTTGACTTACAGTTCTCGAAAGAGTCCATGGTTGGTTGGCTGTGCGGGCAGTTGACTTGCAATTCTCGGGGGGTTGCGGTCGACTGAATTGCGGTTCGCTGGATGAAATTTTGTTCACACTAGTACTCGCGCTGGTCCGCGGACGCCTGCTGACCGGCCTGGGTCAACGCAGTCCGGCCAGTGGGCCCGCCCGGCCGGATTGGGTCATCAGAAAGCCCGGCCCAGACTGGACCGTCTCAAAAGCCCGCGGGCCGGTCGGGCTATTGAGGCCCCTGCCCGTGAATAGTGAAGGATGTCGACGGGCGCACCTCGCACGAGGCTGCTGGTGGGACCCCGTAGGTCGACGACACCGAACGCCCGACTGGCGATGGATGAGTAGCGGGGTGGATCGCGGCCCAGCCCAACGTCGAGCACTGTCGGCTGACGTGGCTAGAGGAGTAGACGTTATAGCGCCGAAGGTCAACTGGGTGAAGTGACGATGCCCAAAAGCCCATATCGCCAGGCCCCGGCGTGCAGTTCCCGTGCCCATCCCCTCATCCCCACCGGTCTCGGATCTCTGACATGCAGAAGCGCTCGATCTATTATCTCCTTGTCTACCAGAGTACCAGTACTAGCAGAACCACCACCCTAGCTATATAACCTAGGCACCGCTCAGTAATAGATCTCACGAAGACAGCACCAGCAATCGATGAACACACAAAACCACAGCACACCAAACACACGCCAGTTATGCCTCTCTAATCCAGCGGGCCCGCCGACCACTTTGCATCTTTCTGTGGGGCCTTGAAGCTGTAGTCTCCCCCGAACTCGACCGCAGCGCCTTCAAAGGTCGTATCTTCGACCAATTCCCACGCCAAACTCCAGTCCCGCCGGAAAGCCCTGACCCTGACACATCCCTCAAAGGTCTCATACGCAAAGGTATTACGATGGCCATCCGAGAGCGGACAGCACAAACCCACCCACCCCTCGTGATCCGGTGGCGAAGAAACCTCGACTAGAAGCTTCTTGGATAGCGTCGCCATCTCGAATCTCGCGGTACCCCTCTTCGAATCGATCGTCTCACCTGCGAACGGGGTTACAAAGCAGAACGGCATCAGAGTGAATGGCGGACGGAAGCTCCACTGGATCTTCTCGGATCTGTAGCCGAGAAGGTACGCCTTCTGTCCCATGATCTTGCCACCGGCGAGGCAAAACGTGCGCAGTCCTCGTGTCCGGTGTGGCTTCGAGAAGCTCTGAATCCAGGTCCAGCCGGCGGGGAAGGAGACCCCCCAATTCTTCTCTTGATGCGCGATTCCTGTGCCTTCCTCTATGGTGACACCGTCGCGGCTGATAGAGTACTCGGTCGAAGACGCGGTCGAGAAGACATTCCAATGCAGCGGAAGGAAAGTAAGTGTCGAAAAGACGCCTTCCGGAGTCGATAATTTGTCGCTTCCAATCCACGGCGTGCGCTTCGTGATATCAACAGCCACCTGGATCTTCCCCTCCGCGGTATCCAGCTCGAGCCTGTACCGCTGCTCGTCGCGGCATACTTTGTATGTGCCTTCGGTTCCGTCGCCTTTCGCGACCAGGCCGAATTCGTGCGTACCATCATCGGGGTGCTTTGGCCCGGCTGTGCCAAAGATGCGAGGGAATTTATCCACTACGATACGGTTATTGGCATCGCGAGGGAGAAGCGAGAAGTGCACAAGGTGGGGGCAGTCGGCGGCAGAGAAGACGGATGAAAATATTAGGAGAATCGTAGATCCCGACGCGGTCACGATTCGCGTATAGTATCCCTCGAAAGGAGCTCCGGGATGCGGTGCGAAGTCATCTTGCCGAGGAAGGAAACGAGCAAGAGGTGTGAGGTTGAGAATGAGCCTCAATGGCTCTACGAGCACCGATTTTAATATGGAGAGAAGCATTGTTGTCGACTGCCACTGTGGTGGTTGTGGGGGGTTCAGACAGTTAAGGAACCTAACTCTCGAGAACGCGTGGACGTTGTGTGATGACGTCATCCGAGGCTGATGCCAACTCCGCGTCACCGTCCACCACATCTGGTCACTCGAAAGCCCATTGGCTAGAGTTCATGCACGAGTGACAGAAAATGCACGAGTTTACTTGGGGTACATTGCGAGGATGAAGCGAGATCGCACTTTATTCGTACCTAATTGAACAAGAAAGTAGAAATCTGTCAGTCAAATCCGATCCAACCGCGAGAAGGCCTCAGAGAAGGAACCATCGGCGTGTGTCGTTGCGGCGAAGGCTCTTTCTCCACTGGCTAGTATCACGAGGTGCCGAAGGTGTCAAAACCAATGGGCTCTCAGGTCACAAAGACATAACGGCTAAAAATTGAGAAGCTTTTCACTATTCAGGGATGCGAGGGAAAGGACATCAAGTTGCGAATAGGAAGTTCCTGCGAGACGCAGCTCATCAGTGGCACTGAGCGGTAACCAGGCCTTTGGTAGTGATTCCGCTAGTACTCCGGTAGACAAGGTGATAGCTAGATCGGGCGCTTCTGCATGTCAACGGTCCGAGACCGGTGGGGATGAGGGAATGGGCTGGAGAACTGTGCGTCGGGACCTGGCGATATGGGCTTTTGAGCATCGTCACCTCGATCAGCTGGGCTTTGGCGCTACAGCGTCTACTCCACCAGCCACTTCAGTCGGCAGTGCTCGATGTTGCGCTGGGCCACGGTTCGCCGTCCACTCGCCCACAGCTGGTCGGGCGTGCAGTTTCGTCGACCCACGCGGACACCACCAGCAGACTCGCCCCACCACTCCATTCATGGCAGCGGCAGGCGAGGAGTAGGGGACGGATCGCACGTGCCTTTTGTTCTCTCCTCTGTCAATTTCTTTGGGCGCGTCTACTTTCTCTGGGGACAGGCCGGGCGGAGGGCAAAGGGGAGCTTGCAACGAGCCGCCACCGCGCGGACTGCGGACAGGAAAACCGGACAAAATGTACGCCGCCATGATCTACATAGGTCGAACGCGAGTATGATTAAACAAAAAAAAAACCAGCAGACTCGTGCGAAAGATGTCGGTGGGCGCGCCTCGCTTTACAGGGGCCGGCGGGGGGCCTCATCCCCTCGCACAGAAGCCAGGAAGATGATGTTTTTTGTTCTAGAGGAAAAAGTCCGAAGACTTGAAAAACCCCATCGACCGATGTCGTGCATTCTGTCTGTCTGCTCTGCTCTTGCCACGCTGTTATGCTTGCTCTTAACCCCTGGAGAGAAAGGAAAAAGAGAGAAAAGAGGTGGGAAGGCTCCTTTATAAGTGTTTTGGGGTTAACTAGAAGCTCTGCATCATCCAGGGTTTGTGCCCTAGAACTGAGTACTTAACTAGCATACAGTGAGGCAGAAGGGCTAAACCACACAAGAAACCTCCGACCCGCCGAATTTGATTTGCTAATACGGATCCTAAGCTTGAACTACCTATAAATGCCCGCCTCTCCCCCCTCTCCTTCCCATTTTCTTTCCCTTCAACCACTTACTTCCCCTCCCCTCCCCCCTCCCCTCCTCCCTTATATATCCTTCAAGAGTCAAGAGCAAGCATAACAGCGTGGCAAGAGCAGAGCAGACAGACAGAATGCACGACATAGTCGATGGGGGGTTTTTTTAAGTCTTCGGACTTTTTCCCCTAAAAAAAAAAACATCATCTACCTGGCCGCCGCGCGAGGGGATGAGGTTTTTTGTTTCCGCCGCTTTTGTCTTGAGCTGGTGAGTGCGGGAAAATCATGTGTCCTCACTCGGCCGCGCCCGTTGAAGCGCAGTATTTGCGTTCCCGGCAGGATGGGCAAAATGAGCGCACTACCGTGATCTATGCAGCCTGACAGAAATACCCTAGAAGATACAGCGAGGTATAGATTCCTCGCGCCTGTCTGCTGTGCCCACAGTGGAAACTTCAATTGCCCGGGCGTTTTCTGCATGTTGTAGATTTTTGGATCTGCTGCAAAAACGATACGACACGCACTGGAGGTATTTGACTGCGCACAGCGCGGATGGGCTCATGTTTCATCACTGCAGCCTCCGCCAGGAGGACACCGTATCAGTTCGATGGCCTTGCAGATACCGTATCTCGATGGTGTTTAGTGGGTATTGAGCGAAGAATGGCGATTTGCGGTGTGCCTAGAGGGTTGTTAAGCTGCGGTCGAGTTCGGGGGAGACTACAGCTTCAATGCCCTGCAGCAAGATGCAAAGTAATTGGCAGGCCCGCTGTATTAGAAAGGCATAGCTGGCGTGTTTGATGTGTTGTGGTTTTGTGCGTTTATTGATTGCTGGTGTTGTCTTCATGAAATCCGTCATTGAACGGTAACCGTGTTATATAAACACCTTGGGTGGTGATTCCGCTACCTAGTACTCCGGTAGACAAGGGGATAGTTAGATACGAGCGCTTCTGCATGTCAACGATCCGAGACTGGTGGGATGAGGGAATGGGCTGGAGAACTGTGCGCCGGGGCCGGAGATGTGGGCTTGTGGGCATCTTCACCTAGACCAGCTGATCTTCGGCGCTACAACGTCTATCCACTAGCCACATCAGCCGGCAGTGCTCGGCGTTGCGCTGGGCCACGGTTCACCCTCCACTCGCCCACCGCTGGTCGGGCATGCAGTATCGCCGACCCACCCGGACACCAGCAGACTCGTGCGAAGGAAGTCAGCGGGCGCACCCCACTTTACGAGAGCCCACAAAAAACTTCATCTCCTCGCACGGCGGCCAGGAAGATGATGTTTTTTGTTCTAGAGGAAAAAGTCCGAAGACTTAAAAAACCCCATCGACCGATGTCGTGCATTCTGTCTGTCTGCTCTGCTCTTGCCACGCTGTTGTGCACGCTCTTGCCACGCTGTTGTGCTTGCTCTTGACTCTTGAAGGATACATATATAAGGGG
>Ga0307516_10006901_pt1 | contig 13217 bp, 5 predicted proteins | sample 19_EM_MG_FD_203310 | JGI IMG/M metagenome (GOLD analysis project Ga0307516, IMG submission 203310) | Populus trichocarpa ectomycorrhiza microbial communities from riparian zone in the Pacific Northwest, United States - 19_EM | ecosystem: Host-associated > Plants > Roots > Unclassified | place... | reverse complement strand
ACCCGAAAGGCCAGATCGCGGTCAATTTCGCGGCGCTGACGCGGCGCTTCCCGGAAATCCCGCTGACGCGGATGGGCCTTCGCGTCGAGCGCGCCAGAATTCCGGCGCTGATCGCAGCGTTGCAGGAGAAGTTCGGGCTCGATGATCGCAGCGTCGCCGATCAGGCGACGATGAAGGCGGAATCCAGACGCATCTTCAACCGGACGTTCTCGGTCACATCCGCGCTCAACGCCTTCACGCTCGGCGTCGCCGGCGTGGCGCTGTTGACCAGCCTGTTGACGCTGAGCAATTCGCGGCTGCCGCAACTGGCGCCGCTATGGGCGATCGGCATCACGCGGCGGCGGTTGGCGGCGATCGAATTGTTGAAGACGATGTCGGTCGCATTGGTCACGGCGCTGTTCGCACTGCCGCTGGGGCTATTGGTGGCATGGTGCCTGCTTGCGATCGTCAACGTCAAGGCGTTCGGCTGGCGGTTGCCGTTTCATGTCTTTCCGTCGCAATTGCTGTGGCTGCTCGCGGTCGCGATGGCCGCGGCGCTCTGTGCGGCGGCGCTTCCGGTGGTCCGACTGGCACGCATGCAGCCGGCCAGCCTGATCAGGATTTTCGCCAATGAGCGCTAGCGGCCTGATGTCCCGCCGCGGTTTTACGAGCGGCTTGTTCCTCGCCTCGCTCGGCGGCAGGGCATTCGCGCAGGGCTTTGCCGGACTAGGAGAGACCGCCGACGGATTTGCGGCGGTTACTCCCGGCCGGACCTTTTCATTTCCTGGAGATCACGGCCCGCATCCGGAATTCCGGATCGAGTGGTGGTACGTGACGGCCAATCTCACGGATGCCAGCGGCACCGCCTACGGCGCGCAGTGGACGCTATTCCGGCAAGCAACAAAGCCGGGCCCGCAACAGGAAGGCTGGGCCAACCAGCAAGTCTGGATGGGCCATGCCGCCGTGACCCGCGCCGACACCCATCGCACCAGCGAGACCTTTGCGCGCGGCGGCGTCGGCCAGGCTGGCGCGGACGCAAATCCGTTTCTCGCCTGGATCGACGCCTGGGAAATGCGCGGCCTTGGCTCGATGAATGCCGCCAACATGGCGCCACTCGAACTGAAGGCATCAGCCGCCGATTTCAGCTATGCGCTGCGCCTCGATGCCGACCGGCCGCTGTTGCTCCAGGGTGATGGCGGCTATAGCCGCAAATCGCTGCGCGAACAGGCCTCGTATTATTACAGCCAGCCGAATTTTTCGGCGACGGGCAGCATCACCATCGACGACAAGCCCGTCGATGTCACCGGCCAAGCCTGGCTCGACCGCGAATGGAGCAGCCAGCCGCTGGCTTCCGACCAGAGCGGCTGGGACTGGCTGTCGCTGCATTTCAAGGGCGGCGAAAAGCTGATGCTGTACCGGATGCGGCAGACCGACGGCCAGCATTACGGCTCCGGCAAGTGGCTGGCGCCCGACGGCACGACGGAAACGCTCGCCTCATCCGACATCGCCATGACGCCGCGGGCCACCACCGAGATCGAAGGCCGCAAGATCCCGACCGCATGGCGAATTTCTGTTTCGAAGCTAGCGCTGGCGATCGACTGCACGCCGCTGAATGCACGAAGCTGGATGGGGACGAATTTTCCGTACTGGGAGGGGCCGATCAGCTTTGCCGGCAGCCACGCGGGATTAGGTTATCTGGAAATGACGGGATACTAGGCCAACGCGAAAAAATGGGGAATCTTGCGATGTATAACTTCACCGCTCTCGTCACTTGCCTTGCTCTTCTGTTTTACTTCTTCGCCTCGATCCAGGTCTCGCGGGCGCGCGTCAAGTTTGGCGTCAAGGTTCCTGCAACCACGGGCAATCCGGATTTCGAGCGCGTCTTCCGCGTCCAGATGAATACGCTGGAATGGATGCCGTTCTTCCTGCCGTCGCTGTGGCTGTTCGCGATCTATATCAGCGACCCCGGCGCAGCGGTGCTCGGACTGGTGTGGATCGCCGGCCGCATCCTCTATTTGATCGGCTATTCAGAGGCCGCTGCCAAGCGCGGCCGCGGATTTACAATCCAGGCGGGAGCGGCGATCATCCTCTGGGTCGGCTCGCTCGGTGCGATCGTGTGGCGGCTGGTGCATGGGTGAGGGGCAAGCTCAGGTGCCACCTTCCCCGGATGCTGCGCAGCGCCCTCGGGATCGCGCTTTGCGCGACTCCGGCGGTGTGCTGCTGATCCGGGGCCCATGCTGACACTGTGTGGGTCCCGGCTCTGCGGTGCACCGTCAAGTGACGCTGCACCGCGTCCGGGACACAACAATCACTTCACCAGCGGGCAGCCACTATCCTTCGCGGCCGGGAAAGCCTTGTCGCCGGGCACCACGGCGAGTTGCTTGTAGTAATCCCACGGCTTCTTCGACTCCGACGGCTTCTTGACCTCGAACAGATAGAGGTCGTGCACCATGCGGCCGTTTTCCAGCACCTTGCCGCCTTGCGCGAAGAGATCGTCGACCGGAAGTTCCTTCAGCTTCCTGGCGACGGCCTCGGTGTCCTTGGTGCCGGCGGCCTTGACCGCCTTCAGATATTGCAGCGTCGCCGAATAAGTGCCGGCCTGGATCATGTTCGGCATCCGCCCCGTGCGCTTGAAGAAGCGGTTGGCAAGGTCGCGGCTCTTGTCGTCGCGATCCCAATAATAGCCTTCGGTCAGCACCAGGCCCTGCGAGGCTTCAAGCCCGAGGCCGTGCACTTCGGCCAGCGTCAGCAACAGGCCGGCCAGTTTCTGGCCGCTCTTGACGATGCCGAATTCGGCCGCCTGCTTGATCGAGTTGGTGGTATCGAGACCGGCATTGGCAAGCCCGATGATTTTCGCCTTCGAGCTTTGTGCCTGCAGCAGGAACGACGAAAAATCCGACGAGTTGAGGGGAATGCGGACCGAGCCCAGCACCTTGCCGCCCTTGGCCTTGACGTAGTCGCCGGTGTCTTTCTCCAGCGCGTAGCCGAAGGCGTAGTCCGCGGTCATGAAGAACCAGGTATCGCCGCCGTTTTCCACCAGCGCGCCGCCGGTACCGACCGCGAGCGCATGGGTGTCATAGGCCCAGTGGAAACCGTAGGGCTGGCAGGCGTCGCCGGTCAGGCGCGAAGTCGCCGCACCGACGACGATGTCGATCTTCTTCATCTGCTTCGATAGATCGTGAACCGCGAGTGCGACCGAGGAGGTCGTCAGCTCCGTGATCATGTCGACGCCCTCGACCTCATACCAGCGCCGCGCGATCGCGGTGGCCAGATCCGGCTTGTTCTGATGGTCGGCGGAAATGATCTCGATCTTGTGGCCGAGCACTTCGCCGCCGAAATCCTCGACCGCCATCTTGGCGGCCTCGAACGACCATTTCCCGCCGTAGTCGGCGTAGACCCCGGACTGATCGTTGAGAATGCCGATCTTGACGCCCTGCGCCGCAACAGGCGCCGCCATCAAGAGACCACCCAATGCGACAGCTGCCAACAAACCCGATTTCATGCGCTCGCTCTCCAGCAGTTTTTGTTCGGAAAATTCCGCCCAATAATATTTTAGAACCCTGCGACTGCCCATCTATTTCAGATTAGCCAATAGTACTACCGCCGTCATTCCGGGGCGCGCGTAGCGCGAGCCCGGAATCCATACTCACGATCGTGGTTATGGATTCCGGGCTCATCGCTTCGCGATGCCCCGGAATGACGGCTGTGGTTAAGGAACTAACACCATCAGGGCGCGACCGACGCTTTCGGCTTCTTCGGATCCGCCAACCCGCGGACCACCATGTAGAAGATCGGCGTGAAGATCAGGCCGAACAGGGTGACGCCGAGCATGCCGAAGAACACGGCGACGCCGACCGCCTGGCGCATTTCCGATCCCGAGCCTGATGAGACCACCAGTGGCAGCACGCCGAGAATGAAGGCGAACGACGTCATCAGGATCGGCCGCAGCCTTAAGCGACAAGCCTCGATCACGGCCTCGAGCCGGTCGCGGCCCTCGTTCTCGATATCGCGCGCGAACTCGACGATCAGAATCGCGTTCTTGGCCGCAAGCCCCACCAGCACCACGAAGCCGATCTGGGTCAGGATGTTGACGTCCTGTCCCATGATGCGCACCCCGATGGTGGCCGCCAACAGGCACATCGGCACGATCAGGATGACGGCGAACGGCAGGCTCCAGCTGCCATATTGCGCCGCCAGCACCAGGAACACGAACAGTACGCAGATCGGGAACACATAAAGGCCGGCATTGCCGCCGGTGACCTGCTGATACGAAAGGTCGGTCCATTCGAAGGCGAACCCGCTCGGCAGCGTCTCTTCGGCGAGCTTCTTCATGGTGTTGATCGCGGTAGCCGAACTCGTGCCCGGCTGGGCTTCGCCCTGCAACTCCGCCGCCGGATAGAGATTGTAGCGCGCGACGCGGTCGGGGCCGGAAACGTTACGGAAATCCACCACGCTGCCGAGCATCACCATGTCGCCAGCGGCGTTGCGGGTGCGCAGCCGCGCCAGATCGGTGGCTTCTTTCCGGAACGGCAGGTCAGCCTGCGCAGTGACGTGATAGGTGCGGCCGAACAAATTGAAGTCGTTGACGTAAGTCGAGCCGAAATAGGTCTGGATGGTTTCGTTGACGTTCCCAATCGGTACGCCGAGCTTCTGCGCCTTGATCCGATCGATATCGACGAAAAGCTGCGGCGTGTTTGCGGTGAAGGGCGAGAACACTTGCGTCAGCCCGGGCGCTTTGCGCGCAGCCGCAATAAGTTCGTCATTGGCAGCCGCCAGCATTTCGGGGCCGCGGCCCTGGCGATCCTGGATGCGCATCGTGAAACCCCCACCGGTACCGATACCCGGTACCGGTGGGGGCGGAATGACGATGATGAACGCCCCCTCAATCGCGGACAGGCGCTTGCGCAAATCGGCCGTGATCACCGCCGCAGACAGGCCCTTTTTCAGGCGCACTTCCGGCTCTTCGAACACCGGGAACAGGGCCGCGGCATTGCCCGCCTGGGTTCGGGTCGCACCTGAGAAGCCGGCGAACGCCGCGACGCGAATGATGCCCGGGGTATCCAGCGCCGTCTTCTCGATTTGTCGGACGATATCGGTGGTGCGCGCCAGCGACGCCGCACCGGGCAACTGCGCCGATATGATGACGTAGCCGCGGTCCTGCGCCGGAATGAAGCCTTGCGGCGTTATGGCGATCAACCACCCGGCGCTGCCGATCAACGCCACATACAACAGCAGCATCATGACCGAATGCCGGATTACGAAATTGGCCACGTCGGCATAGCCGTGCGACAGCCGGTCGAAGGTGCGATTGAACAGGCCGGTGAATTTGTTCCAACCGCGGCCGATGAAATTCCAGCTCGCCGCAGGCCGCTTGTCCTCATGCGGCACCAGGACCAGGGAAGCCAGCGCTGGCGACAGCGTCAGCGAGCAGAAACAGGAGATCGCGGTGGCGACCGCGATGGTAACGGCGAATTGCTGGAAGAATTGCCCGGAAATGCCACCGAGGAACGCGGTCGGCACGAACACCGCGCACAGCACCAGCGCAATCGAGACCAGCGCGCCGCCGACTTCCTCCATGGTCTTGAGCGCGGCATCGCGCCGGCTCATGCCCTGCTCGAGGTGCCGCTCGACATTTTCCACCACCACGATGGCGTCGTCGACCACGATGCCGACCGCCAGCACGAGGCCAAACAGAGTCAGATTGTTGATCGAGAAGCCGAGCGCCGCCATCACGGCAAAGGTGCCGACCAGCGATACCGGGATCGCGATGATCGGAATGATCGCAGGCCGCCAGCCCTGCAGGAACACCAGCACGACGATGACGACGAGCAGCATCGCCTCATAAATCGTCTTGATCAGCTCATGGACGGATTGCGCGATGAATTCGGTGGGGTTGTAGCCAATGTTGTAATCGAGGCCCTTGGGAAAGCCGGCCTTCAGCTTCACCATCGTGTCGGAAATGTTCTTCGCGGTCGCCAGCGCGTTCGAGCCGGGCCGCTGGGTTACCAGCAACGCGACCGCTGATTTCCGGAGCAGAAAGCTGTTGGTCGCATAGGACAAGGCACCCAATTCGACTCTCGCCACATCGCGCAGCCGCACCGTGCGGCCGTCGGCGCCGGCCCTGACGACGATGTCTTCGAATTGCTTCTGGTCCTTCAGACGCCCGGTGAAGGTGAGATTGGGCTGGAACGCACGATCGGCGATCGGCGGCTCCCCGATCTGCCCGCCGGTGATCTGCAGGTTTTGCGCGCGGATCGCCGCCACCACCTCTGCGGAGGTCAGGCCAAGCGTTGCGATCCGGTCCGGATCGAGCCACAGCCGCATCGAATAATCGCGGGCGCCGAACATCTGGATGTCGCCGATCCCATCGAGGCGAAGCAGATCGTCGCGCACCTGCAAGAGCGCATAGTTGCTGATATAGAGCTGGTCGAAACTGTCATCCGGCGACAGCATGAACACGACCATCAGGATGTCGGGGCTGTTCTTGCGGGTGACGACGCCGTTGCGCTGCACCTCTTCCGGCAATCGCGGCTGCGCGATCGCGACGCGGTTCTGCACCAGCACCTGGGCCTTGTCGAGATCGGTGCCGAGCTTGAAGGTGACCGTGATGGTGAGATTGCCGTTCGAGGTGGCCTGGCTGTAGAGATACAGCATGTCCTCGACGCCGTTGATTTCCTGCTCGATCGGTGCGGCGACCGTATCGGAGACGGTCTGCGCGGTGGCGCCGGGATATTGCGTGGTGACCACCACCGTCGGCGGGACCACTTGCGGATATTCCGAGACCGGCAGCGTGGTGTAGGCGAGCGCGCCGACAATCAGCAGCACGATCGACAGCACCATCGCCAGGATCGGCTGATTGATGGAAAGCCGGCCGAGATTCATGTCTTGCCACCAGTCGGCGCAGGATGCGGACTGACCTTGGCGCCGACGCGGGCGCGCTGCAGGCCATCGACGATCACGCGGTCCTCCGCCTTCAACCCCTCGCGGATCACGCGCAGGCCCTCGTCGAGCGGGCCGAGCGTCACCGGCTTGGCCTCCACAGTGTTGTCGTCCTTGACCACGAACACGATCTTGCGTGACTGGTCGGTGGCGATTGCCGTATCCGGCAATAGCAACGCTTCATAGGGCGAACTGCCGATCAGCCGGACGCGGCCGAACTGCCCGGGCAGGATCGACAAATCCTTGTTCGGGATGACGGCGCGGCTTCGCAGCGTGCCGGTCGAATTGTCGAGCCGGTTATCGATGAAATCCATCTTGCCGTCGTGCGAGGGTTTGGTCTCGCCGGTCAGCGTCACCTGCACCGGATTTGGCGTATCGCGCGAACTCGGCCGCCGGCCCTCGAACCAGAGCCGGTTGTTCTTGAGGTACGTCGCCTCGTCGACATCGAAATAAATATAAATCGGATCGAGCGAGACGATCGAGGTGAGCAGCGTGGAAGCGCCGTCGCTGCCTTGCACGAGATTGCCGGGCGTGACGAGGTGGCGGCTGACGCGACCGGTGAGCGGCGCCATCACATGGGTGAATTCGATGTTGAGCTGCGCTGCCTTCAGCGCGCCTTCGGCCTGCATTTCCGCGGCATGCGCCGCTTGCAGCGTCTGGCGGCGCTGGTCGACGATGGATTCGGAGACGGCACTGGTCTGGACCAACGTCAGCGCGCGGTCGAGTTCGCGTTTCGCCAGTTCGGCCTTTGCGCGCGCATCGGAGAGCTGACCGTCGGCCTGCTCGGCCACCGCCTCGAACGGCCTGGCGTCGATTACATAAAGCAGGTCGCCGGCCGTGACGAAGGCGCCGTCGCGGAACTCGACGGATGTGACGAAGCCGCCGACACGGGCCCGGACTTGCACTTCCTCGACTGCCTCGAAGCGGCCGGTGAATTCATCCCAATCGGTGACGGTTCGCTTCGCCGGCTGTGCGACCGTGACCGGGGGTGCTGCGGGCGCGGCCTGTTGCGGCGGCTTGTCGCCACAGCCGGACAATGCCAATGCCGCACCCAAGACCAGCGGCGCGAGACTGCGAAGCGCGTGGCCTTCCGCCCGAGCCGGAGGCTCCCGTTGCGCGGTCACGCTCAATGCCATCTGCTCCATCTCCCCCGCATTTCCAGACATCATGATCGATGGAGGCGCTGCCGTGAAACCCGGCAGCGGAGGCCACAGATGTGACCGGCCCTTAGTCTGTTCAAGAAGGTGGCGGCATCAAGCACAATAGTTATGCAGTTCGGGGACCTGCGTCTTGTGCAGACGTGACCGGCACGGCGACGTCCTGCATGTCACGAAAGCGTGACATCACACAACGCCTGCATCCCTGCGACTTCGACGCGCCGCTGTCACAAAAGTTCCATGCCGGAATCCGGGCCGGGAAAGCTTGGAAAGAAGAAATTCCCGCGACACGCGTCCCAAGCGTCAAACTACCGGAAGCGCAAAAATAGTTAACAACCGAGGATGTTGACTCCTGGTTGTGTCGCCAATACGGTCATGGTTGCCAATCCTTTAATTTGTTTTGGCGTGCCGCATTTATTGAACATTGATTTCCTGAAGTGGCGGCGTGTGTGAGGCGTTTTGGGCATGACGGGCGAGACTGGCGTCGCTGGTGATTTGCCTCGCACGATTTCTTTCGCAGTTGTCCGTTCCGGACATCCGCTGCGTCTGCGCCGCGCGTACCCTTCATCAGAATATCTGACGCGTTCGCCGCTCGCGCCGACGGCGCGATCGCTTTCGTCCTCGCTGTCGAACCAGACGTGACGCGACCAAGAAACTTGCGCTGGGAGTAAAATAAATGGCGTCCGATCTACCCCCTGGTTACCCCTATTTACCGCAACTCTATTTGCCGCCATCGGCCACGACCGACCAGAACGGCGCGGCCAACAGCGTCGTCGAAGGCGCGGCGGTAAATACCCAGGTTGGCATCACGGCGGTCGCGACCAGTTTTCTCGGCCTGCCCGTCACCTACGCATTGGCCGCCGACAGTTCGGGCGGCGGCTTCAAGATCGACGCCGCCACCGGCGTGGTGACGGTCGCCGATCCCAGCAGAATCGATTTCGAGAGCGCGCCGGGCCACGCCTACACCATCACCGTCAGTTCGAGCGACTTGCTCGGAGCCAGTCCGCAAAACTTCACCATCAACGTCGCAGATGCTGCTCCCACGACGCCGGTGGACGCCAACGGCGCCGCCAACAGCGTCGCGGAAGGTGCTGCCGCCAACACGCTGGTCGGCATCACGGCGGCGTCGAGCGACGTCAACGGCCCGGGCGTCACCTGGAGCCTGAGCAACAGCGCCAACGGCGCGTTCAAGATCGATGCCGTGACCGGCGTGGTGTCGGTTGCCGATCCCACGAAGATCGATTTCGAAAGCACCGCGCCCGGGCACACGCTCGGCATCACCGCAGTGGCGAGCGACGGCACGCTGTCGAGCGCGCAGAATTTTACCATCAGCGTAACCGACGTGCCGCTCGCGGCGCCGGTCGACAAGGATGCGACCGCCAACAGCGTCCCGGAAGGCGCCGGCAACGGCTCCACCGTCGGCGTCACCGCATCCGCCGTCGATCCGAACGGCCCGACGACGAGCTATCTGCTGACCGGAGACACCTCCGGCGGCGGCTTCGCGGTTAATGCCTCGACCGGCGTCGTCACCATCGCCGATGCCACCAAGATCAACTTCGAGACCTCGGGCGGCAGCTACAGCGTCACCGTGCAGGCCACCAGCGGTGCGCAGGTCACGTCGCAAGCCTTCACCATCAACGTAACCGACGTTGCGCCCGCGACCCCGACAGACACCAACCTCGCCGCCAATACCGTGTTCGAAGGCGCCGCCAACGGCACCGTCGTCGGCATCACGGCTGCCTCGACCGATCCCAACGGACCGCCGGTAACATTTTCGCTGACCGACAGCGCTGGCGGCCGGTTTGCCATCGACCCCAACAGCGGCATCGTCACCGTTGCCAATGGTGCCGCGATCGATTTCGAGACCGCGGCCGGCCATGCCTATGGCATCACGGTGCAGGCGCATGCCGGCGCGCTGAACACCACCGCCAGCTTCTCGATTGGCGTCAGCAACGTCAACGAGGCACCGCAGGGTGCCAACAAGACCGTCACCGCCAACGAGGACACGGCTTACACCTTCACCGCTGCCGATTTCGGTTTCACCGACACCAGCGACAATCCCGCCAACGCGCTCCAGGCCGTCAAGATCACGACCCTGCCGGGCGGCGGAACGCTAACCGACAATGGTGTGCCGGTAGTTGCGGGCAATTTCATTCCCGCCGCTGACATCAACGCGGGTCTCCTGAAGTTCACGCCCACGGCCAACGCCAATGGCTCGCCTGAAGCCTCTTTCACTTTCCAGGTGCAGGATGACGGCGGCACCGCCAATGGCGGCGTCAACCTCGACCAGTCGCCGAACACCATCGCCATCAACGTCACGGCGGTCAACGACGTCCCGAGTTTCACCGTCGGTGCAACCCAGAACGTGCTGGAGGATTCCGGCGCGCACACGGTGAACGGCTTTGCGACCGGCGTTTCCGCAGGCCCTGCCAACGAGGTCGGCCAGACCGTCAACTTCATCACCTCTAACGACAACAACGCATTGTTCTCGGTGCAGCCGACCCTCGATGCCAGCGGCAATCTGACCTATACGTCGGCGGCCAATGCCAACGGCATTGCGACCGTGACGGTGCAGATCCACGACAATGGCGGCGCCTCCAATGGCGGGGTCGACACCTCAGCGGCGCAGACTTTCACCATCAATGTCGGCGCGGTCAACGACGCCCCGTCGGGAACTAACAATACGTTGACGACCCTGGAAGACACTTCGCATGTCTTTGCCGCATCCGAGTTTGGCTTCTCCGATCCCGTCGAAGGCAACGCCTTTCTGGCCGTGAAGATCGCGACCGTGCCGGGCGCCGCCGGCGCACTGACCAACAACGGCAATCCGGTGGCTGCAGGCGATACCGTTCTGGTGTCCGACATCAACCTTGGCCATCTCGTGTTCACGCCCGCGGCCAATGCCAACGCCGCGTCGGAAGCCTCCTTCACCTTCCAGGTGCAGGACAATGGCGGCACCGCCAATGGCGGCGTTGACACCGATCAGTCTCCCAACACCATCACCTTCAACGTCACGGCGGTCAACGACGCACCCGTCAACTCGGTTCCCGGCGCGCAGACCTTGAACGAGGACGCCACCCTGACGTTCAGTTCTGGCGCCGGCAATGCGATTTCTGTCAGCGATGTCGACGAGACAGTGGGAAATCCCGAGTCAGTAACGCTACTGGTTCAGCATGGAACGCTGACGCTTGGTTCGACCGCCGGCCTTCAGTCCTTCATCAACAATAATTCAGTGGTCGTGTTGTCCGGCTCGCTGTCCAGTCTCAACAACGCGCTGCAGGGCCTAACCTATAAGCCGGCGGCGGACTACAACGGGTCCGACTCGCTGTCGGTCACGATCGACGACAACGGCAATACCGGCTCTCCGTTCACCCCACTATCCGATCACGACACAATTGCGATCAACGTCAACCCGGTGAACGACGCACCGTCGGGCGCCAATAATTCCTTCACGGTCCTGGAAGACTCTTCGCACACCTTCACGGCGTCGGACTTCGGATTCTCCGATACGGCCGACAATAACCTGTTCCAGGCCGTGAAGATCACGACCGTGCCGGGCGCAACCGGTGCCCTGACCGACAACGGCATCCAGCTGAATCCCGGCGATACCGTTTCGATAGCCGACATCAATGCAGGCCTTCTGAAGTTCGCGCCCACGGCGAACGCCAACGGTTCGCCGGAAGCCTCCTTCACCTTCCAGGTGCAGGACAATGGCGGCACCGCCAATGGCGGTGTCGATACTGATCAGTCACCCAACACCCTCACCTTCAACGTCACCTCGGTGAACGACGTTCCGGCCGGCACCGACAATACTATCAACTCTCAAGGCGCGCATACCTTCGTCGCGGCCGATTTCGGCTTCACCGACCCGAACGACACGCCGGCCAATGCCTTTCAGACCGTCGAGATTACAACGATACCGGCCTCGGGCTCGCTGACCCTCAACAATGTCGCCGTGACTGCCGGACAGTTCGTCAGCATCGGCGATATCAACGCGGGGCTTCTGCTGTTCACCCCGACCGGCAACGCCACTGCGAACTTCACCTTCCAGGTCCAGGACAATGGCGGTACCGCCAATGGCGGCGTCGATCTCGACCAGTCGCCGAACTCGCTGACGGTGACACAGAACTCCCCGCCGGTGGCAAACGACGATTCCGTCTCCGCCACCGAAAAGGGCGGCCTCAACAATGCCGTTGCCGGCGTCGATCCCGCGGGCAACGTCGTTCTCGGTACCGGGGCGGCCGGTAACGTGCTGGATACCGACGCCGAGGATCCGAGCAACGCGCTGACGGTGGTTGCGGTCCATACCGGCCCCGAGGGCGGTTCGATTCTCACCGGAACGGTTGGCTCGCCGCTCACGGGCGCCCATGGCACGCTGACGCTGGGCAGCAACGGCGCCTACACCTATCAGGTGAACCAGACCGACAGCGTCGTGCAGGCGCTGCACACGTCAGCTGAAACGACCACCGACGTCTTCAACTATACGATCCAGGATACCGGCGGCCTGAATGACACCGCGACGCTGACGATCACAATCCACGGCGCCGACGACCTGCCGCAGGCGGTCGCCGACACCGGCACCATGACCGAGGACGACGCGCCGGCGTCGTTCAACGCCATCGCCAACGACACCCAGGATCCCGACCATACTGCGACCAATGCGATCACCGTCGGCCCCGGCAGCATCACCGTCACCGGTCCGGCCGGCGAGACCTTCGTCAATAGCGACGCCACCGCGTCGATCGTCGCCAACCAGATCCAGGTCTCGCTGGTCAATTCGCATTTCCAGCAGCTCGCGCTTGGCGAGCATGCGACCGTTACCGTGCCCTACACGCTGACCGGCGACGCCGGCGAAACCTCGAGCGCAAACCTCGTCGTCACCGTCAACGGCGTCAACGACGCACCCGTCGCGGTGGGCGATTCCGGCTCGATGACCGAGGACCAGGTCGGTACTTTCACGGTACTTACCAACGACACGCTCGACGCCGATCATGGCGCACCGAACAACGTCACCACCACGAACACGATCACGAACCTGGTCGCACCGTCAGGTGAAAGCATCGACACCTCCGACATCACCGTCAGCGTCAACGGTTCGAACCAGCTCGTGGTCAACCTTGGCTCCGACTTCCAGCATATGAA
>Ga0307516_10006900_pt1 | contig 13217 bp, 17 predicted proteins | sample 19_EM_MG_FD_203310 | JGI IMG/M metagenome (GOLD analysis project Ga0307516, IMG submission 203310) | Populus trichocarpa ectomycorrhiza microbial communities from riparian zone in the Pacific Northwest, United States - 19_EM | ecosystem: Host-associated > Plants > Roots > Unclassified | place... | reverse complement strand
TGTATCAAGCCCCACGCCCGTTTAACTCATCCGGATTGTTCATAGGCCCTAACTATCTCGGAAATCGCTTCATGTGACTGGCCGGACCAATACCCCGACTTGCTGTCCTCCATCTTAGGACTATTATCCTCCGGATCTCCGGACATGGTTCATGGAGCAATGCGCCTGTTTACCGAGTTCGTACGCAATGACTTATCGGAAGATCAGCTGCTGCCTGTGATGAGGGAGCTCGTCCCTGTGCTTTTAACCATATTGGGTGACTCCAAGGTCCGCTCATTTCCTTCACCACCCATCCACCTGCTCATGCCTTTCGGTAGCATTCAACATACACCCGCGCCGGCTCGATCGCTGTCTTCCGTCAATGCCTCATATCCCTGTATATGGTCAAAGACCAACACCCAGCCGCTGTACAGGAAGCGACTGCGTCAATTATCCCCGTCTGGTTGGAAGCTTTCAAGGTGTTGGTGGATTTGGATATATCACAAGACGTGAATGAGCGGAGTTGGGACGGGTTGGCCATTCGCAAAGAGCTATTCAAGGTGAATACCCCACGTGCATATATCCCACATCGGACGCTCATCCCCCATAGACCCTCGATATTTTGAATACGTCGTTCCCGAAGTCACTGAAGCCCGACGCCCCAAGCTTCCTGTCCTCCGGAGTTTCTCACCTCCAATCCCTCGCTCCCCTTTTCTCCAAATTTTATATCTCTGAGGATACGCCATCGGTCCCTGCTTCTTCCGACGACGACAGCCAATTGGACCTGATGCAACTTGTCTGCCCTATTTTCGACTTCATAACTAGCACTATTCGATCCGGTAACGGCAAACTGTGGACTACGACTGAAAATATGGGCGGTTTGGTTGGAGCGGTGACCTGGTGGGTGCAGATAACCAGAGAAGACGTAAGTTATTCTTGTGGGCAAGACCCATTCGAAACATCGTTACTGATTGCCCTTAGGAGGACTCTTGGATCAGCAATGCCAATGCATTTGTCGCGCAAGAATATGATGACTCCCAGCAATACAGTGTCCGTATCGCCGGGTTCGATCTTCTCTCAGTAAGTATGGATCGTGTGGATCCCGGGTTGTCTCGCTGACGCCCCGGTCACTCTAAAGGTCGTCATTGATCGTTTACCAGTTCAAGTCGTTGGAACTTTCCACACGACGGTGAATAAAGCGGTTACCGAGGCACGAACAAAACGAGAAGGAGGAGACCCCGATTGGTGGCGACCCCTTGAGGCTTCTTTGGCGGTCATCGGCTCACAATCTGAGGATGTTCTTACATGCGTTGAGGACGAGTTGGATTCAGGGCGTGAGAAGCCGATTAACATCGATTACCTGTTGGTGGAGGTTATCCCCTCATTCCTCAGCCTTGACGGTAAGCCAGACCCAACAGAGTTGGTTCTCAGTCCCTTACCCGCCTACCCTCAGAATGCCCATTCCTGCAAGGACGAGGATTTGTCTTCGCAAGCCAGTTTTCCCGCCTGTTGCCTCAAGAGATTGCAGGAAGTTACTTGGATGCCGCGATCCGGGTCATCGAGAACGACGATGCTCAGATCCCGATTAAAGTGTCAGCCGTGAAGGCGATCCAGGGGTCTGTACCTCCTGTCGTTTCGGGTTACCACGACTGAGTCCACCCACCCTAGTTTCTGCCAAAATATCGCCCATTCATCTCTGGGACCGCTCGCACCTCGCATCGCGAAGGATCTCGGACCGTTCTTACTTGTCACCTCTGAAGATACCCTTACTTTGGTTCTCGAAGCTTTATCGGTTGTTGTTGAGATAGATGGGGATTGGATGACTACTCAGCTGGCTGGGGATCTTGTAACTGCAGTGCTGGACGTTTGGACGAAGAATGTGAAAGGTATTAGGCCCGAGTTCCGCCGTTTCTGGCGTTACCGCTCACCTACGCTGGCCCTTAGATCCTATCTTTATATCTCTAATCAGCGGAATCCTCGAAACGATCGCCCACTTCCCATCTCCCGGCGTATACGAAGCCTTGATTAAGGCCGCGCTTCCTGCTTTGTGCCAGGCGCTCGGATCTTCCGGGCCCGACGCTTCATGGATCACTAGTTCTGCGCTTGATTTGCTGGCTGGGATGATCCGAGGTGTGGATAACGAGAAGGGCTTGGGTGAAGGATTCTTCGCCGCCGTTGCCTCCCCACTGTTTAAGTGCCTCAGGGAGGCGGAGGATAGAGACGTTCTCCAGGTGAGGGGTGATAATTCTGGCATTGTCTTGTGAATCTTACATTTTCCGATAGAACGGGGTCTCTTGCTTGACGGTCATCATTCGGAAGGATGCCAAACAGGTCCTAGCTTGGACTGACCCGAACACGAACCAATCTGGGTTGGCCAGCATCCTCAGCTTCGTTGCTAGGCTCTTGCAAAGTCAAGAAGAGTCCGGGGGGTTGTTTATTGGGGATCTTATCATTCACCTCATGCGCAAGGCGGGGGAGGCAGTCCTGCCAGTCCTTCCAGAGCTTTTACAAGCGATGTTGTTGCGCATGAAGACCGCGAAGACCGCCACGTTCATCCAGGTACTTCACACTGATTTGTGGTTATTTGATCGTTTGACTCACCCCTCGTTTTCATAGAGTCTGATCGTCCCATTCAACTTCTTAATTCAGAATCAGCGGGACACAATCCTGGGGCTTCTCGAATCCTCCAACGTCGAGGGTGATTCTGGTCTGAATGTGTTCATCCAGACTCTCTGTGAAAATGTGGAAACGTTCCAAGGGTTCTGGCCATCCCGGGTCTCAACCTTGGCTCTGATTTCCCTGTTTGCGTCCGAGCGTCCCAGTTTGCAGGGTCTGGTTGTCAAGGGTGACATCGTTGTCAAGTCTGACGGCAAGAATGGTGCGCGCGTCCATACATTTCTACTCAGGTGAAACTCTGACGCGCTCCAGTCATCATGACAAGGTCTAGGACAAAGAAAAGTACGAAACCAGAGCGCGGTACAGCTCTTCAACTCTGTATGTTACCCTGAGTGTGCTGACGTACCGCCCACTCTTGCCGGTTCGGATCTTCCCAGCTCCCCACGAGTTTACCCGGATCCCCTTCCCTGTCAAAGCGATGAAGATTCTCGTCCACGAGCTCCAGAGTGGAGGGGAGGCCGCTTCGATGTCTGCGTTCGCAGGAACGGGCAGTGTGCCAGAGCTTGAATCAGATGACGGGGTACGGGTCCCGAGAATAACACCACACCCTCGTGCTCACCGTTACGATCCACCTTAGGAGGATGACTGGGCCGAAGAGGAGAGACAGAACCAAGGTTTCAGCCACGAGGAGTTCCAGATGCTCTCGGAGATGCTTGGGCCAAAAGGGATGGCTTTCGATAATGATGAAGTTCTCGACGATAACGACGATGAGGATCTCAAGAACGACCCCATTTCTCAGATGGATATGACGGTTCGTCCAGCGCACAGTGCCATGGTCATAGACATTAACCTCTCTTGCGCTCCAGGCCCATCTCATCGCGTTCTTCAAGGAGTGTGCTTCCCGAAACACCAACAACTTCCCGGGCGTTTTCGACCAACTCACCCTCGAAGAGAGCCTGGTCCTGAAACAGGCGGTTGAGACTTGATAACTGCATTCTACGGGGGAAGTGAGATCCAGATTAGTATATAATTTGCCCTACGATGTTCGCGTGTGTTGGAATAAACGATAATTACAGCTCGGCTCCTGGCCACCTCAAAACCCTTCCTTACCCATATCCCACTCTCTCACCGTGCCCTTCTTCGAATACTCTATGTTCATGATGCTTGATCCCGTGTCAACATCCGGACGGTCTGCAGCAATCGCTCCGGACTTGGTCCGTTTCGCTGGTATGCCTGCCCGTTCTAACACCCTCTTGTCCTCCTTGTCTTGTCTTCTGAGCTTAATCAACTCAAGCATGGCATCCCACCCCTCGAATTCGGCATCACTGATGAGACCGGTGGCGGGTATTGTAGGGAGGGGAAGTGGCTCGACGTCTAGGTGAGGATCGTACGACTCCTCGAAATACTTGTCCATCTTAGATGGGAGAGTGGCGGGTGGGGGGTTTAAGGGTCGAGGGGAATGTGAGCGGCGGCGTGGTGAGCGGGATCGGTGAGAGGGTTTAGAGCGTCGAGAGGGACGGTGTGATCTGTCCTCCTCCTCGTCGGAATGGGGGCGGCGTCGAGAAGAGCGGTGGGATTTATCCTCCTCATCAGATCGGCGTCGGGAAGAGCGACTGGGACGGTCCCCTTCGTCAGATTGAGAGCGACGTCGGCGACGTCTCTTCTCACTGCTTCTCGGCGAGCCTTCCTCCCCGTCATCCTCCCTGTGCCTCTTGCGACGATGCCTATCCCTCCCATGGTCCCAGCCCCGGTCCCACCCACGAGAAGACTCACCCCTCGATCGCCTCTCCTTCTCCGCCTTTACAGCTTCCTCAGCCCTCCGCTTCCGTTCCAACCTTTCGGCCTCCTCTCTCTCCTCTCGAGCTTCATTGGCCGCTTGGGCTTTAGCTTTAAGGATCGTCTTGTTGTGGTCGTCCGTCCTACGAATGATCTGGGACAGGAATCGTTTGTCGGTTTTGGCAGCGTTTCCGTTAGACCTGTGTGATTGTCATTTGAGTTGATTTTCGGGTCCGAATGCTTAGGGAAGAGGTGTAGGTGCGTCACTTACGGTGGAAGATACGCTTGTATGCCGAGGCTCCCATACCGTTCTGCCTTCTGTTTTGCCTCTTTGAGGATGAGTTCTTGGACGTAGCGGTCAACCTCGTCCTCTTGCACGTTGTTGGGGACCGACGAGCCCATTTGGGCGCGTACGAGACCAGATACGACAGAAGATAAGCTGGAGGCTCCAGACATGCTCGTCCAGGTGGCTTCAAGTGGCGGTCGGGGGATGAGTTGAGGTTTCCCACGGTCGAGAAAGCAATCATATCAACGAGTCGCCCGTGGTCACCCTACTACTAAACACTTTACTAACGCTTTACTAGGATAGGGCGATTGCCATATCCCAAAATCCTTTTTCCAACATAACGCACTTCTTCCAAATCTCAACCCACTCCTCGAATCTCTCTTTTGTAATAGGGGCCATCGACCCAATACCTTCGATCGTCGCTACCATATCACCCACGTTCAGCAAAAAAAACTCGACGAGCACATTCACAGCGCACCTAATCCTGTCTCGACCGCCTTTTGGTACATCTCCCCAGAGTATTCCTTGATCCACGGCACATAAGGGTTCGACGACTCATTCATAATTACCCATCCACCGGGACGTTTCGATTCATCGATCAACCACAGCCCTACCTCGCCGTACCCAAGGAGGCACGCGGCCAGAGCCATGTTCAGCTTGACGCTATCCCCTTGAAACCCGATATCCATTATGTAGGCCCCGTATGCAGTTGTGGCCGTGGACTCTGGAGTCCCTTCGAGCTCCGTGTCAGAAATCCCCCACTTGGCGCAGAACTCCTTGTGGTTCGTTGAAACTTCGTGTAAGATCTCTTGAATCGATTGCACCGCCGCGGCCATGGCGGTGAAGTTGGTTGACTTTGCGGCCAGTAACCTGTGGGATCCGTTGAGTATATTTTTCACGCTGATGGATTCCGTGGGACATACGCGAAGGCCCTTGCATAGTATCTGAGGTAGTGGTAGTCTTGTCTATCAAAAAAATGAGACCGTGTAGTAGATCGATACACTCAACGTACTTTATGAAGTGAACGAAGCACCTTTTGTCTAACGACCCCTTCCCTAGTTCCTTCACAAACTCGTGCTCGACAAACTCTTTCCAGACGGCGGCAGTTGATGAAATGAGTGAGCGCGTCAAAGGATGCCTGTCACCCGGGCAAGGTCTAGCACAGAAGGGTTTGAACACGTTCGGGATCCAAAAGAAGTTCAAACCCACCGAGGCACAGACCTCGAAACCACCGAGTGGACGTGGTTTAATGGGCCGCGACCAGCCCCAACAGGGAAAGCGTGCAGAATTCCCAAGTGTGTGTGAATCGTCCCGTTGAGAACAGCCTGCGGGACTGAACCGACCGCGATTAGTCTCCAGAGGGGTACAAAAAAAGGAGGGGGATAATTACCCGTCAGCCCATTTGCGAGCCCACACACAATCGCAGCGCTTAGCGTACAGCCCGCACCACGAGTGCTCAAAGATTCGATCCTTGGCCGGACGAATATCCAGGTCTCCACCTCTCCTCCGGCCCCAACCGAGCACTGCAAAACGTCGACGACGAGGTGAGAAGTCCGGTCGCTCTCGCCAAGTCCAACCTGGAGAACATTCATATTCTCGTCCAGGAGTCCATACTTGCTCACGATGATCCCGGGGTTCGTTCCCACCAGCTCACGGACCTCCGCCATCGTCGTCACAGATCCACCTTTCAGCAAGACCGCTTTTGGTCCGAGCGTGAGGAGCTCCTTCGACGCAGAGATCATGTCCGCCAAACTCGATATCGTGGCCTTCAACTTCCGTCGATGTAACAGAATGAGTTCGGCCTCGGATTTGTTGGGTGTAATCAGGGTAGCCAAAGGCAGGATCTCATCGATCAAAGGCCCTACCGCGCTATCCAAAAGCAACGCGTCCCCAAGGGCAGACACGCGCACGGGATCGCACACGAGTCGAAGCGGTGTCTCCCTGTGATACTTCTTCAAGGTGGAAGCGACGACCTGGATGGTGGCTTCGTCGCGTAACATCCCCGTCTTGATCGCGAGAACATCGATATCGTCAAGCACGGACTCGAGCTAACGAAAACCCCCATCAATCGTGACCAGATGTGTCGTATAGAACCGAGAGCTCACCTGGTCCTTGACAAATTCCGGGGGACACGGATGGATCCCGCGCGTACCAGTGGTGTTCTGCGCGGCGAGTGTTGTGATGACGCTGGTCCCGTAGCAGTTCAACACAGCGAACGTTTTCAAGTCCGCCTGTAGTAGGGGTAGGGATCGCCAAACTCCCCGAAAACACTCGGCGAATGCCGTGCTTACCTGGATTCCAGCACCTCCCGAAGGATAACTCCCTCCGATAGTCAACACGGCGGGTAAGGTCATGTCGCTGGTCCAAGGCGCCGACGAGCGCGCCCATTTATATCCCTTCGGTCCCCCGACGGAGAAACACAATGATAACGATAGAATTGGGTGGTTCCCGGACTTGCCGAGAAAAGTTCTCACGACTGCTCATCCTACGTCCCCCCCTGACAGAAAGGTGCACTAACAACGTGACGTTGGACAGGTGGTGGACAGACACTACCTGGCCGGGGATTAATGTGCAACCTGATGGGATTGAGGGCGGACATCTACGGATCCGGATAAAAGTACATTTTGGTTCGACTACAAAACCTTCACCTTCGGCCACTTGTACTGCGGTCCCACCTGCGTAACACACATGGTGCCCAAAGTGTGACCAACTTCAATAGCGTCGTCCAACGACTTCCCAGCCGCCAAGGCACCGAGGAATCCACCCGCAAAGGCATCTCCGGCACCGTTCGTATCGACGATCTCTTCGTCCTTGAGAGCGTTGACGGCAAACGTCTTGACGTTTTCAAGACTGCTGGAGGAGACGGCGATGGTCGGTTGAGCACCGTGGGTGAAGACGACAACGCGATCGCGGGAGGGGTTGGATTTTGGTTGTTGGGCGAGAGACTTCGCGATGGCGGGGATATCCTTGGGGTCAGGAAGACCGTTCGCGCTAGCCCAAGCCTCAGCTTCTGCCTCGTTACCGATAATATAGTCGATATAAGGCAGTATTTTCTGGAGCTGAGCGCCGAAAAATTGAGCGATGAAGGGAGCAGAGAGGTTGAGGATGAAGATCTAGGTAAATCGCCCATGTCAGCTCACATCCAGAGGACGCGTACAAATACGGTCCTACCTTTCCCTTCTCCGAAGCCTTCTTACTCAGTTCCAGGACGGAATCAGTACCGTGGGTCAAGAAGTAACCCTCGACGTAAAAGATCTTGGCGGCATTGATGAGGGGAGCGACGGCAGGTGATGAGAGATGGGATTGTTCAAATTTCTCGGCCGCACGCAAGGTGGTAACCAATGACCTTCAACGTATGGTTAATCCATCGTGAGCGCTAGACCACTCGAGCAAAATGACGTACCGGTGGTGCCCCGTAATCACAACAGCGCAGGCGCCGGTCTTTTCCCCCTCTTTGACATAGTAAACCTCATCGAGGCCCTCCCTAGTGTTAGCAGCCTTGAGCTGCTCAGCCAAATCGTCGTTACCGACGCATCCGGTGTACACCACGGATTTTGGGGGGAGGATGTACTGAATTTACCCGTGATCAGAATGCATGCGGGGCCGGATTCGGGGGGGGGGGGCACGTACCGCAGCACCACGAGCAGCGTTTTGAGCAGCTCCACCAGCGACGTAGGTGACCTTGTAATCCTTCACGACTTCATCGTAGCTGCAGTCCAATCAGGACACGGGAAGAGATTGTCAAGTGCACATGGTACGAACATCCCAGCGTGTTTCTCCTCGGCCAAGATGGCATCGTTGGCCCCGAGACCGTATTTTTCCAAGAGGTTCTCTCCACCAGTGACCTGGAGGTCGAGAAGAGGGTTTCCCATACAAAAGACGCTGTAGGTCATCGTGGATGTGAGGTGGGGAGAATTGGTGGGATGACCGATCGATCACGACCTAGGATTTATACTAGCTCCTCTCCTGACCCAGGTCTTACTCGGTGTCACCTGTAAAACTCGCGTAACATATCCACAACAGCAACAAAATTACATCGTAAGATAGAGATATCGATATCGCATAATTCATGACGGCGGCGGAGATGCGAGCGATTCCTGGGAACGGTCAGAACGAGGCGGGAGCCAATGAGACGAGTGATGGGGTCACCTGTGTTAGTAGTTCCGAGAGCCCCATTTCCTGTCCTTCTTCCAGGTCATCTTGTCTACCGGGGTCAATCCTTCCAACCCCCGGTTCGTCACCCACAGGTCCTTGGGGCCCGTTCTGTCCAACCTGCTCCTCTTTCTCCTTCCGTAACTCTTGCACCCGCTTGGAAGAGTCAATCACGGCCAACAGAGCATCCCTTGCCATTTCCATTGACACCGCGGCAGCGGCGTCATCCTCCAGCGGCTTTGCGGGTTCTGCCCTGACGTGGGACGAGTTTTGCAGTGATGGGTCGATAACAGGTGCAGCTGAGCGAGGGGACGGGGATCGCACTTTCTTTGCGGGCCGTTCGTCGCCACTGTCCTCTTCCGACCCACGAGAGCTAACGCTCCGTTGACGACTCCGGCTCGCGCTGACTTGGTGTTCGTTGCCATGCCGTGACGAAGGGCCATACCCTTGGGGTGGGAGCGAGCCTAATTGAGGGCGATAATATGGGGAGGAGTGGTAATAGCCGGGCATGTACACCGGGCCGTCGGTCCATTGTGGCGGGGCGGCGGGGTGCCAACTTCCTCTTGTTGCAGACGTGGGCAAGCCAATTGGCTGGTAATGTGGGTCCATTATAACACCAGGTGGGGGGTATCCTAGCCGCCAAGTTGTGAGTGGAAGAATACGCGGTGAAAAAGGCAGTGGTGTGCATTACCGGTAGGCATTGTGTGTTGACGATAGTAGTGGGAGTTTGGTGGAAACGGTAACGTATGGGGTATACCCTGAGGATGAGAAGGCACCGATGGGGTGTCTGGCGTAGTACCATTTCGTGATTGTGGCTTCTGTTTGGGGGATGCGCCTTCTTCGTCGGAACCTGCCTCTGATTTCGCCCCGTCCTGATCAACAGGCTCAATCACGACACCGTTATGCCTTGGAAGATTCAGCACGATGGAGAGGTGGTACGGATTCGGTGCTGACCTGGACTTTTGGTGTCGCCTGAGGGCATCGGTCTGAGGGGGGGGGGGGGGCGTCAGCGGATTCAAGGACAACCCGGGTTCTGAGCCGAAACGTACCCTCGTGAACGTGGCTTCGCATTGGGGACAAGCACTGGAAAGAGCGTCAGTTCACGCCACGCGTCTGCAAGGGACAGGATCGCTCACAATCCGGGCATGGAATGGAGTTTAGTAGTTCTCTGATGTCTCTTAAGATCGGCTTCCCTTGCGAATACTTTACTACACCCGCTGATCTTGCAAGGCCATGATCCAGTTTCCGCTTTCTTCTTCACCGTCGCCTTCTTCTTGTCTTCGGGCTGAAGGAAAGCGAAGGAGGGGGGGTTGGCCCAGCCACAACGGTCCGGTGATTGTCAGGGTGTGGCTGAAGCATTTTACAAAACAAATTTGGGGATTGCGGAAACTCACGGTCTGTTTTAAATGGGCGCGAACCATGTCGTGGACTGGCAAATCCCGGGGGTCGAGGTTTAAAAACTCGAATTTTTGCTGGTCAAAACTTGTGGTAGGTGAAGACTGGCCTGTCCGAATCTGTGCTGTGGCTGAAGGGATCGGCTGAACGGGGAGATGGATAACGTAACGTCACACATGCGTTACTTGCCGTCACTCCCACGGACTGATCAATTACGGTACAACGGTTTACTACATTTTGTTCCCTCAGCAAGCAGCAATGGCCTCGATCTCGATATCGACGTCGGCGGGCAGCTTAGCGGCCTGGATGCAGGTTCTCGCTGGCTTGGGCGAAGGCAAGAGCTGTATACGGAAATTAAATAAAGAGCGGATCGTTGTCAGATCTATTTTGGATTTACCTTTTCATAGACCTCGTTCATGAGGGCAAAGTTGTCCATGTCTTTGAGGTATACGTTAACCTTGACGACGTTTTCCCAGGACGATCCAGCTGCCTCCAAGACCTCGGCGAGGTTGGAGATGCATTGCGCCTACGCGCAGGTTACCAACCCGTGTGGGTAAACAGATATCAAAGACGCACGGTATGTTCTTGGATCCCGCCATCGACGATCTTCCCATTTTTGTCGACTGGGACTTGGCCGCTCAGGAAGATGAGACCTGGAACTTTGGTGGCGTGGGCTGATCCATTTCCGATCAATACAAGAGGCGGACGGATGGCGGGTACCCACAGAGAATGTTTGGATAGTTTGGGCGACTATCCGCATTGATGTGCTGAACGGTGGACATGGTTGAAGGATTGATGACGGTTGCGGGACAACTTGATGCCTGATCCGGGCCGCCCGTAGTTCGGTGGTCAAACCGTGCACACCCGAATACCCAGCAACTTTCAAGGGAACCCGACGGGCCCCGGTGGTGGAGAACCCGCGTGTCCAGAATCGCGATACCGCAACCATTTGGCTCAGCCTGTAACCCGGGCGTCAGGGAAATGCCGAGTCGTTTCCGGGATGAACCTCACCTTCTCGTGTGGTGGCTCTGACGCAGCCACGCGTGCAGAGCCTCGACACATTAGGGGGCAACGAAACCGGGTTGATGCGTCGCAATCTGAACCCCAACGCGTGGCGGACGTATGCGCTCGAAGTTCTTGAATGGAAGGACGATCCGGTTGTACGAGAACCAGACTCCGGCCATTGCTACCGGAGGTTTCCGGCATTCTGCTCCGTTGCTTCGCAATGCCAAGGGGAATCCACATACCAGGGACGGAACCGTCAAGAAACTATGATGGCGAGGTCAGACATCAGGCGGCTGCACAGAGATGAAAAGCAGGGAACGTCCGTCAAAGATGTTTCGAAGCCCTGCGCCGAAAAATACCAACCCCGATGACCGGACCGGTGCTTGGAGAGGCAACGCTGGTCCCAGCTTGGGTGCCACAAGATCCCGGAGGCGCCGAGGTATCCGCACCCGACGAACAGGTGAGCCTCGTGCTCCCCGAATCGGGTTCTGTCGCTGAAATCCACGACCCTTGCTTCTCAGTAGATTTGGAAACTAATTTACCCGATGCGATGGAGCAATCGTGGGAATCTCCCTTTCTGGTCACTCGAACCTCCCTCCTTCGCAAGTCGGTCCGCCGAGTCTGGGGTTAATGGCGATTTCTGCTCTCGACTTCTCGTCTTCGCTGCCACCGTCGTGCTGGTTCTGGCCCCACGTTCGTGCGCAGTGTCGCGGTCTCGAATCGTATAAATACCAGTGGACGTCTGCTGCTCTCTCTCTCTCTCCAGCTTCAGCTCCCCCGACCACAAGCCTCTTCACCTCCTCACTCGCAATGTTGCCTCTCTCTGCTCTCGCGGTCCTTGCGATCGTCACTCAGACCCTCTTTGCTGGCGTCGGCGCTGCTGTTCTCCGTTAGTCCTCCACTCTCTCAAGCTCCCATTCCTCGGCCACTAACTCGCAGTCTGCAGCCAAGAGGCAACTCTCCCCCACCCTTGATGAGATCATGGACCTCACTGGCGACGTCCTCGATGACCCCATCCTTGGTGGTCTCGGTGGCCTCACTGACCTGGGCAAGAACCTGGCTGATGATCCCACCGAACCTCTCCCGACGGATGATCCCACCGAACCCCTCCCGATCGACGTTCCCACCGAACCCTTCCCAACTGATGACCCCACTGAACCTTTCCCGACCGACATGCCCACCGAACCTTTCCCAACCGATGTTTCCGCCGAACCATTCCCGACCGATCTCCCTACTGAAACTCTCCAAATCGTCGATTAGATCTCCGTCCCCGCCGAACTTCCAAGTTCCTCACGTAGATCACCGCTTGATCGTTCCTTTTCGACCCTCGCTCCATAACGTCTTCCTTTTCTTTCGATCGTCGATCGTTTCTTCGCTCCTCGCACCTTTGCCCTCGCTTATTTTGTCGCTTTTGCCGCATGCCCCTCTGCGTTGAACTCTGAGCTTTGGTAGATGACTCGTCAGCAACCCCATGTACGCAAGGTTAGATGAGTATCTACCGATGTTTAATACACACCGGGTATCTGGGGACCCCCTCGAAGGTTTGTTGATCATCTGTCGTCAGAAATCGGAAGACCCCCCTGCCCCGCTTACGACTGACTTGCCCTCGCTCAGAACTACGGCTTGGCTGTGGCCTGGAACCAACCGCGTGGAGGAACTGCTCTGAGCAGCTCATCCCCCATACCAGGAGGCGGCGCCCCGAGTAGCTCCGCCCCCCATTCTTCCACATCAACGGGAAATATTTCTCGATCTGATCCTCGAACCCATGAGGTCACCTCACTGGGAGATGAAATATAGTGTCCGGCTGAGGAACGGTTCTGATCGAGAACAGGGTTTTCCTTCTTGCCCTTTTCGGGGGTGGGGGTTATGTTTCTCCTTCGTACCGTGATACCCAAATGAAGGCTTATATCCCCAAGTGGCGGACCCCGCCGTACGTTCCCTCACACCCTCCCGTTGTCCGGTGTAGCCACAGGGATGGCAAAGCCTTGGGATCGCTGGTGGTTGACGG
>Ga0307516_10006899_pt1 | contig 13218 bp, 17 predicted proteins | sample 19_EM_MG_FD_203310 | JGI IMG/M metagenome (GOLD analysis project Ga0307516, IMG submission 203310) | Populus trichocarpa ectomycorrhiza microbial communities from riparian zone in the Pacific Northwest, United States - 19_EM | ecosystem: Host-associated > Plants > Roots > Unclassified | place... | reverse complement strand
ATGCACAATCAAGCCTTCATTAGTGTTACCATCAAAGACCATTGTATAGTCTTTGGTACCTGCCAAATAACGGCATATGTACTTAGCCCATTTATAGTGTTCTTTACTAGAGTTAGCACTAAATTGTGATAGCTTGATCACAGCAAAAGTGATGTCAGGATGAGTGCCTAACATCAGGTACAGCAGTGAGCTGATGATAGCTTGGTACTGTGTCCGAAGTGTGGGGTCAGGGTTGCCGGTGTGTGCAACAGGTGTATACCCATGTGGCAGAGGCGTGTTCGCTATTATGGCATTTGTCATACCAAATTGATCGAGGCCCTTGGTCAGGTATGCTTTCTGATCTAGTATGATTTTGCGACCAGAGTGTCTGATGGTGATTCCAAGGAACTCTTTGAGTTTGCCTAGATCATGGCATTCCCATATGCCCATGAATGCTTTTTTCTTTTCTTTCACAAGGGTTGCATTATTACCCATAAAGCCGGAGTCATCGACGTATATTATAGTGACAACAATATCTCCATTTTTGGCTTTGTGAATGAAGATCCCAGCATTGGATTGAGAGCGCTCAAAGCCTATTTTACGCATTGAGGCAAGCAGCTCTTTCCACCAAGCTAGGGCTGCCTGTTTGAGACCATAGATGGCTCAGCATAAACGGAGGACTTTCTGTTCCTGGCCATGGATCTTAAACCCTTCGGGTTGTTCCATATATATCTCTTCATCAAGTTGCCCATAAAGGAAGGCAGACTTGACATTGAGTCCCTCGATGTGCCACCTTTCCAGGGCAGCAGCTGCTAGTAATAAGCATATGGACTCGTACTGGACTACCGGTGAAAATATCTGATTGAAGTCAATGCCTTCAATCTGAGAGAAGCCTTTGGCTACAAGCCTGGCTTTCTTATGACCATCGCTTTTGGTCGTGAATACCCAGCAATTCTTTATGGCCTTATGGCCTTTTGGTAAATTGGCTAGTTCAAAGACTTTGCACTTATGGAGGGCCTCTAACTCCTCTTGGCATGCCTTTTTCCACTGTTCCTGTAGCTGAGATGGTAATCTAGCTATGTCTTTGTAAAAGACCAGTTGTGTTACAACTTTTCTTATTCCAAACTATTACTATTTCATATTGACTCATCACTCCGATCCAATCGCCTTCGACTCATTCTATATGACATACTTACTCCAAGCTCAGTCAGCTTTACTGCGCTTTACTGCGGAGCTCAGTCAGCTTGTTCTCCTTTTAGATTATTCTTCTCACAATTACTCAGCTTTACTGATCGTGACACATTATGCTTGACTCATAACCCTTAGACGATTTACTATATAAACCCTAGGATAAACACTGTACTCTTTAGCTTTGACCTAGGCAATCCACCTTCCTCTTTGCTCACTGAACGATCTCAAACCAAGTGTCTTGAATAAGACTTGGCTCATCAGAATGCTTGATCGACCTTGAAGAGGGACAAGCACTGATATCGTATACCGACCTTACAGAGGGGGTACGACAGAACAGAACAGATAGATAGAGTAAGACTTGCCATTGTGACATAGGATTAAACCTTTGTCATAACACTAATGAGCTTAAACCCTTGTTGATATGGATTGGATTATAAGATGGATATGTACAAAGAACCGAGATACTTAACAATCATATTGTCTTTGACCCTGGTCTAAAATCGTTATGCGGTATGTATTTAATTGCATGTTCATCTCAGATAACATGTTAATTCAACCCAGTGTAAGTATTAATGGCTTCTTAACAAATGTGATACCATTACATTGACATGGTGAACACTGGACAGTAGATCTACTTAATAGTTGTGTGACTTGTGTGGCCTTTGACATCGGTCCAAAATTATTATATAGTTAATTGGATGGTCATCTCAGATACAAGTAGAACTAACTAGGTGTAAATTTCAATCACATCTTAACAAATGTAGTGCCATTGATATGGCCCACCATTGAAGGTGACTGGTCTAGATCTGTGTTGCATCGCGTCCAAGATTGCGTCCATGTCATGTGTTGACTTAGTCATGGAAATCAACAACCCGCACACACACAGCACTCACAATGGTTCTCAATTAAGGGCCAAAATGGTCCCAGAGGTTACTCACTATTTCATCCACCAAGACCTTGACTGGTCGATCTCGAATCAACAAAAAACTCAATGGCAAAGGTGTGGGCAACCAAACTGCATCATACAATGCCGGTGCTTGAAGAGATTTGGAAGGTAAGCCTTGTGAGCTGTCAGAGTTCTGTATCAAACGGTATCTACTTCAGCAAGTGGGAGTGGTTCAACATCTGTCTTCGAAGAGGAGGCACCAGATCATAGGTTACCTTTTGATGGGATGGAGATTGACAACATTATTGATGGGCTTCAGACATTCAACATCAGTCATGCCGGTGGGGAATTTCAAGAAGTCCTGGATGCAGGCGTCAGTTCTGAGAACTGGTAAACAACTTTTTCTATCTTTGTTGCTTTGGGCTCAAAGTCTGTTGAGGCAACAACAAGACTCACGCACATGAAAGGACTGCACTCACTACCGCAATATGGGTTTTGAAAACCAGATGACTGCAATAGTTAAGTCTTATATGTTAAGGCAAGCTGAGCGAGTCTCTTCTGTCGATCAATCAATCAGTATCTCCACGCGTCGATATGAACCACAACTGGAGTCTGTATACCACATGCCAATATGGACCACAACTGGTATTCGTTGTGTCCTCGATATGAGTGATCACAAGGGTTTCGGTGAAGCTGAGCCTTGGTCTCAAGACGGAGACTTGAGGTTAGAGAGCGAAGTCAGAGAGGAAACTAGGTGTATAAGCCTAGGTCAAGCTTAAAGAATACAGCTGTGTAACTACGGTTTGTATAGGTATCAATGAGTCATAAGTAGTGAGTAAGCAGGAGTTGTATAGTCCAATAGGAAGAGGCATAGGTCAGGTGGTACAAGTGGATGAGTAAGAATAAGGTTTGGCTGACTGAGTATCCACTGTGGAAGGCTGCGCATGACTGTGGAAGGCTGCGCATGACTGTGGAATGCTGCACATGACTGTGGAAGACTGCGCATGACTGTGGAAGGCTGCACATGACTGTGGAAGGCTGCGCATGACTGTATAGATATGAGTCAAGAGGAAAATCATAACATTATATGCTCTGGAATGAGAGATTGGGTGAAACGGGTTTAGAGGCAGCAGTTCCACCCCTTGCAAGCAAATCAGCTCAAGGCTTTTACAACATCCAGGTTGTGGATGTGTTTCGTATGTTTTTTTAATTGATAATACCTGACTTTTGACGAATCACCAACAGGCTCTTATCTCTTTCAGGCTGGGCTATTGAAGGATGATGATGGAGTGGCAGCAGCTCTCATTTGTCAAGGGCTGATTCCTAGTGTGCCATTCACCCCAAGCATGGCTATTGTCAGGGGCAAGACAGGGATAACCGCGAGGCCCGAGGGACTAGTCTCGATAGGCATGCGACAGGCTGTTCACCAGCAGAAGAAAGTATATTAGATGTGTAACAGGTAGGGTACAATGAGGACACCCACCTGTTCACCAGCAGAAGAAAATATTGAAGCTGGGAAACAGAGGGTATCGTCGCTAGACTATATAACGACGGAATGCTAAACAGGACCAAACGGGAATATGAAATAGAGGGGATCCGCGGATTGCATATGTAAGCGGCGGTTGATATGTGGTACGCCGGATATGGATGAAGAGAGGAAAGAAATGTAGCGGAGGAGAACATATGTCCTATGACATCACCCCCTCCTTTAGGGTCAATGTCCTCATTGACCAACTCCCCTCCCAGGATGGAATGCCTTCGGATGGGATGCATGGAATGCCGCTATGAGGTCCTGGACATGTGCGTTGTCGAGGTTCAAACCAGGCTCCCAAGTGTTCTCTTCTTCGCCGTAATCCAACCACTTCACTAGGTACTCGACTCCGCTCTTGGACTTGTTCGCTTTCCTGGAGTTCGCAATGGTTTTGATGTCGTATACCTTGTCACTGGAGTCATCAAGTGAAGGGGTGGGTTATGAGGTGTGGCGAGTTGCTGTGGTGAATGGCCTGGACGGTGAAGGGACAGGAGATTTCGGTGAAATACGGGATGTTTGAGGCGCCAGGAGTTTGGCAACTTCAACTCGTAGGATGTCTTATTGACCTGTCATAAGACTTCAAAAGGCCCGTAGCGCTGTTGAGCCAACTTGTTCGAGGGTCGTGTCATTTTAATATTTGTCCCTTCGATATACACAAGATCATTCGGTTTGAAACAAATCGTGGGACGCACATGTCTATTGAAGGACTCTCCTGAGACATGGAGTGCTCGCTTCATCGCCTCCTCAGCTTCTTGCATAGTCTTCCTCAACCTCTCCCCGAACTGGGTGGCCCCCTCCTTCTTCACCTTGAAGTTGTGGACGTGCGGCATGTGTGGGTGTCTCCCATGATTGAGGTAGAATAGTGACTCGCCTGTTGTACTGCTCACTCTGTTGTTCAGCGCAAACTGGGCCAGGGGGAGCCAGTTGACCCAGTCATCCTGATGGTAGTTCACGTACATCCTCAAGTATTGGGCTACTTTGTGGTTCATACGTTCGACCTGGGCGTTTGTCTCAGGGTGATAGGCTGTGGATAAGTTTTGTTTGATGCCAAGTAGATGACAGATATCCCGCATGAATTTGCTCGCAAACTGGGGTCCATGGTCGGAGACAATCTTTGGGATGCCGAAGAAGGGGAATACTTTCTTCTTGTACAAGTCTGCAACTTGGGGGGATGTAAGGGCTACGGAAGTGGGGATCGCAATGACCATCTTTGAGAAGTGGTCTACAATATTCAGAATCGCATCGTGACCTTTTGAGGCAGGTAAGGGGCCAACAAGATCAACTGAGATTACCTCCCAGGGCTGACTGGGAGGAGAATGTGAGTGTAGGGCTGTGGAAGCAGGGAGATGCGAGGTCTTGTTCTCTTGGCATGCAGAGCAACTGTTGACATACTTGTGTATATCGCGGGATAGGCCTGGCCAAAAGAAGGTACGCTCGATGAGGTTTTGAGTCCCATGGCGTCCTGGGTGTCCAGCTAGAGGGGAGTCATGGTGAGCTTGTAGGACTTCGCCTCGGAGTGTAGCGTCCTTTGGTACATAGAGTCGTCCTCTTACCCAGACTGTCCCTTCATCGTCCAACCGCCACTGTTCTGGCGAGCTTGCTAAGGCCTTCACAACCAATAGGTCGAGTTTGTCCTGGGCTGCTCATACATGTGCTTCCAGGGGGGCCACGTCTCCTGTTGCCCTCATCTTGAAGTAAGCACCCTTGAGCACCACAACTTCTGCATTGTCCTCAGAGCCGTTGTTGTGGTTTGGTAGGCGGGATAGGGCGTCTGCAGCCAAGTTCTGGGAGCCAGGGAGGTGATGGAGGGAAAAGTCGTAGTCCACGAGCATGGAGACCCAGCATGCTTGTCTGCGATTGATCTTCTGGGGCTGTCTGAAATACTTGAGGTTTTTGTGATCACTCCAAACCTCGAACCTATCTGGAGCGCTGAGGACATAATATCTCTATTCCTCCAAGCAGGTCATGATTGCTAGTAGCTCTTTGTCATAGATTTTGTAGTTGCGTTTGGCAGATGAGAGCGACTTCGATAGGAATGCAATTGGTCGCCAAAGGCCCTCTTGGTGTTGGGATAGGGTACCGCCAATAGCAAAGCCTGAGCTGTCGGCTTCGATTTTGAACATCCCAGTGTCGCATCGGAGATAGCACCCTTCAGCATGTCGAAAGCCAACTGGTGATGTGTTAACCATTCCCAGGGCATGTTACCTGTGAGCTCGTGTAGAAGGCGTGTGATCTTCGAGAAATCTTTGACGAATTTGCAGTAGAAGTTGACGAAGCCCAAGAAGCATTGTAGGTCCTTCTTCCATGAAGGGGTTGCCCAATTCCTGACAGCCTCTACCTTCTTCTCTTCCATCCTCACCTCTCCTCCACTGACCACCATTCCCAGGTAACCCACCGTCTCTTTCTCGAACTCGCACTTCTCCAGCTTCAGGTATAGTTTGTGTTGGCATAATTTGGATAGGACGCACGCTACTAGGGCGCGATGGTCATCTATGTTATTAGAAAAGATTAGTATATCGTCCAGGTAAACGACAACATGTCCTTCTCTGATTTCCTTAGCGAAGATTTTGTTCATCATCGCCTGGAACGTGGCTGGTGAGTTGGTGAGGCCGAAGAACATCACCCGTGGTTTGAAGAGACCACGATTCGTCTTGAAGGCAGCCTTCCACTCATCCCCGGGGCGAATGCAGACATTGTTGTAGCCCCACCGAACGTCGAACTTTGTAAAGATGGTCGCATTCTTTAGCTTGTCGATGAGGTCGGAAATGAGGGGTAGTGGGTACTTATTCTTAATTGTTATTGAGTTCAGGTATCGGTAATCTTGTACCAGGCAGAGCGAACTGTCCTTCTTTTGAATGAAAAAGAACGGTGAGGCCAGGGGAGACTTAGATGGTCGGATTCTGTGGGATGCCAAGTTCTCCTCGATAAAAGTGTTGAGTTCGCATTGTTGGCCGGGTGATAGGGGGTAGACTTTGCAGTCTCGGAGTTTGGCACCTGGTATAAGCTCAATTGCGTGGTCCCATTCGCGATGAGGTGGCAGCTCATCAAAGCCCTCTTTGAGGAAGACGTCTGAGAATTCATGGAGGTGTTGAGGAACTAGGCTTAACAGTGAAGTTTGTGGTTCGACGGTAGTCCGGGCCATCGACCAGGCAGCACGAGCTTCGAGATCTATCCAAAGCACCCTATCTCCATCTTCCAATGGTTCGTCGCAAGGTGGAGGTTCAGTAGGAAAAGTTGCTCGCCATTTCCTCCAGTCTATGATCGGGTTAAGGCGTTCTAGCCAATTGAAACCTAGAAAAGCCCCCGACTTTCCAAGATTAGCAATAGCGAAGCATACCGAATCTCTCACTGGTCCAATACAGATGTCGAGCTGCACGATGTGAGTGATTCATTCATTCAAGGAGTGATTGGTGTTGATGAGGAGTTTGGGGTGTGGAAGCTTGATTTTGGGTATACCTAGTTTGTTCACTAGGTGCTTGTTGATAAGAGAACCAGAGGAGCCGCTGTCGACTAGCATCTTCAAGGGAAAGGAGTTGTTACGGGGTATAAAGATGGTAGTATGTAGATCCAGTTGTTTCTCACCGGTCCCAAGGATCCAAGGCATGGGACTGAGGCGCTCCGTTGTCATCTCACGTGTAGCAGAAGGGTATGAAATTTCCGACTTCGTACAGTTGGACATTGCACATAGACAAATGTGGCACGGTGGGGGCCCTGTCATGCCTACAGACCCCCGTGGAGAAAATCCGAGTCCTCCCCCTCTTTCACCTCCTCAATTGTGGATGATGGTGGCGACATCATGTCAGTTGCCCATGCGTGTTCCGTCTCTCGTGGGCATCCCGTGGCATGGCCCTTATACCATCGGCAGAGTAGACAGATCTTGTGAGCTAGCATCTTGGAATGTAAGGCATCATTTTCCTTAGTTGACGTAAAGGGTTTGGTCATGGCTGCAATGAGCTCCGGATCTGTTACCTCCTTGGAGAGCTTCGGCGGTGTCAGAGTTACGAACCGTGGTGACGTGTTCGCCATAAAGGTGGTCATGGAGAGGGAGGGGGTTGTCGAGGATGGGGGATTGCTTTGTTGGCTCGGTAGAGTCCCCTGGAAACTGCTCATGACCGGAATGAGTCCTGCCTTCTGGATGAGATGGGCCTCGCGGTCGAGAGCTGCCAACATTGTTGCCTCCAGCCCCACTGACATCGCGTCCAAGGCCAGGATTGCCTCCTGGACTGTCTTGTTGACATGTCCAAGGTAATGACTCACCAACGGCAGGGTGTCCGTATATCCCGCTTCCTCCACCTTCACCAACCAGTCGTTGTTAAACTGTGTGATGGATCGTTGGCCTTGGAAGGTGGTGTTGATCCAATGTTGGGCACTGATTGCTGTGTTTCTGTCCTCAAACTCCCGGACGAAGTTGTCCAGTAACGTGGCAATGGATTGAGGAAGGTGGGCTGGGGTGTTCGCAAGCCAGTCCTGGCAGGTGTTGGTCCACGATTGAAATTTGGCATGCGTGGTGAGGCTGAGGACAAAGACTACCTGTTTGGAGAATGCCGCGCCTGCGAACAAACCCAGGTAATTGAGAACCCAGTTCCGGAAAGGCTTGGCATCACGTTCAGTGCTGTCCCAGGCCTCAGGTTTGGCAGGTTTGAGATTGGGTTCAGTGGATGTCGCTGTAGCCTGAGGTGTGGGTGTGGAATAATGGGCTTCTGGGGATCGGCTCTCAGGGTTCAGGGTTGTGGCAAGAGATGGGATGGGGGATAACCGAATTGGGGCTTGTTCGTGGAGGGAGTCAAGTTGGGAGTGTAAGGCATTAAATCCTTCGTCTATCTCCTGGGTGTCTCGCCGAACTGTGTCCTGGAGGTTTTGATGGCTGCTTTGTAAGTCCGCAAGCACTTGCAACACTCCATTCAATTGGATGCTCAAGTTATGGATTTGGCAGTCTCGGTCCTCTATGGCCTGTTGAGCGTGTTCCGTCTGCATCCACAGGGCATGGATATTGTCGGGGATTGTGAGGTGATTACTGCCAATGGGGTTGACAGGTTCATGGGACAGGACAAAATGGAAGTCTTCTACAAACTCGTGGGCTGACGTATTTGATGGGGGGCGTAATGGAGGGTATAGGACAGGTGAGAGCCATGGGGGTGTGGGGAGAGGACGATTCCCCGGATTGGGCGGAGAGTGGGGAGAAATAACAGGGGTTCGGGGGGTGGGGGTGAGATCCGACTCAACAGTGTGAGATGTCGACGGTCCCGCAGGATCAACCGGCAATTCGACCATCATGGGGTTGCGCTCGTAAACGAGATAGGCAGTGGTTCTAGCTTCAATATTATATCAGGGGCGAGACAGGGATAACCACGAGGCCCGATGGACTAGTCTCGATAGGCACGCGACAGGCTGTTCACCAGCAGAAGAAAGTATATTAGATGTGTAACAGGTAGGGTACAATGAGGACACCCACCTGTTCACCAGCAGAAGAAAATATTGAAGCTGGGGAACAGGGGGTGTCGTCGCTAGACTATATAACGACGGAATGCTAAACAGGACCAAATGGGAATATGAAATAGAGGGGATCCGCGGATTGCATATGTAAGCAGTGGTTGATGTGTGGTACACTGGGTATGGATGAAGAGAGGAAAGAAATGTAGCGGAGGAGAACGTACGTCCCATGACAGCTATATCAACACAAGTCCTAGAGTTGTATCGGAATACCCACCTCCGCTGCCTACATCTTTCAATATGCTCATATGTCAAAATTCTCTGTGACCTTCATGGAATTCCCTTTCACCCCAATCTAGCCCAACAATTCAGTATCGCATATGACGTGTACCTCAGAATCTATAAAAAAATGTCACAGCTTGTTCATGCAGCCCTTGAACATAATGCACCATGATGGCACCTTGAAAATGCATGCTCAGCATGCACATACACACTCAAGGATGAGCAGAAACTTCGTTTCAAGATGCTTGTTACCATGGATGGGAACGACTCACTGAAATGCATCCGGCAGTGCATAACTGATTCACATGAGGACGGCGAGACATGCCAACCCAGTGAATCAAAAGAAGTACAAGATCATCAAGATGTACAAGGGGATTACTACCTGCCACGTGAAGATGTTAATCAATGGGAAAGGGCCGCCTCCGTCGAGCTTCTCAAAGACAATGAAGATGATAACCCATGCGCCAGCCATTGGACAAACATGGTTAACGAGGTCACTGCCCATATGTGGGGTATTTTTGATGAAACAGGGATATTTTTATCCCTCTGCCGTCATGGTTTTGTGCTCAATGTTGCAGACATGGTTCGGAGTGGAGAATTGTGAGATTGATTTATGCCAGTATGGTGAACAGACTATTAACTTTACTACAGGGCCAAGTACCCTCTGGTGATTGTCGAAAGCTTGCTCAATGCCTTCGGTCCTCGAATTGGTGGTGGTTATGACATTTCATGTAAATTTGAGATGATATTGGATCAGAGTGAATTGGGATCACAAGCATGTGAACTGGACTACCATGCACTCATTGGCTCTTTCCATGGACACACACACAATTGCCTCTGTCAAACTAATTTCCTTGCAACATATGTCGAAGAGATGGGGCTCGAGGATTTGGAAGGCTGTGAGCATTTCTTTTTGAAGTCGAATGCACTTGTATTGTCCCTCTGTTATGCTAGTGTGTTTTATCGCAAGCAGAAAATCGTGGAGTTCATGAAACACATGGATCAGTTTGAGATGGCTCAAAATATCAGTACATTCTTCACATGTTCATTACAAGGTTCTCACTCTCTGTCGTCGCTCTCACAGATGAATTTCTGGTCAACAACTATAAGCAAGCTTTGAGCATCTTGCGAGGCAAGGCCACCCTGTGGAAGATGATGGAGGATCAGGGCATCGAGGGCCACCAGATTTTCAATCAATGGCTACATGATGAGCAGGCCTACCTTCGTACTTTGGCAAGAGAACCGATGGAGGAGACATTGGAAATGGACTACTATGAGAGTTTGACAATCTTGAGGGAAAATAAGTATGTTACCTTCTTCTTTTATTCGCCGACATTCAACTAAGGAGATGGCAGAGTAAAATATGCTGCTATCCAAAACACCTGGTCCCTCTACACCCCTAATGCCCCACCTCCAAATGTGCCAGCATCAGACCCACTTCCGAACCAGCCTCCTAGCACATCATCAGCATCGAAAACCATGTCAAACCCCAAGAAGAAGCAGCGCACTACATCTGCTGAGACCAAGCTCAAGCATGCCACAGAGAACGTCAGAAAAGCGATGGCTGCTGTCCAGGACCTTGAACTGAAACTCGAGGTCATGCTATGATGGACTCAAGGAATGGTGGAGTGGGACCGCACTGAAAAGTTGGTATGGTGTCGGCATTATCAACATGCTCTTGACAACCTTGAACGGCTTGTAGTTTCTCACATGTTCGAGTTAACAAAAATGAACATGAGCCAAACAGGTAAGTTCCTCAGAAATTGGAGGCTTCACTTGTTCTCAATGAGGTGCAGGTTACAAACTTCATAAACACATTGCCAAGGCACTCAAAGCTCACTCTCAAGCAATCCATCATGTGCTAGAGCGGTACAATGCGGCCGCATCTACCCTCTCACCCTCTTGGCCTTCCTTGTCCTGGGACGATGTTGTACAGTATGCTTTTCTTGCTGATTTCGACTTACTATGTGACACACATGAAGATGTCTGCAAATGACCTTGGGCAAGACCTGCAGCTCGCGTTGCGATGGACGAACACTTCCGTATTTTGCATGCTGAGGAGGAAATCACCTGCCTCAACATTGAGATTCGCTGAGTAATCACGCACCTTGGAGATGAGGCAAGATATCTACAAACCTGGGAAAATGAACTTCGGCCATTGAACCCTACACTTGCCTACCATATGGAGAAATACCACCTACAACATGGACATTTCGACGCCCTCCACATGCAACATTTCCGAAAGCTTGCACAAATCCAGGGCTTTACTGGCACACTTGTTCCTGGTGATGCTGTTGATACATCCCTGTTGAGCGGTGTCGGACTCAACATCGGTATGGGTCCTGCAGGGATGATGGATGTCAATAGTGATCCTCAGGCTAGTGGAGCCCTGGGGATATTCACTGAAGGACAGGGGGACAACGAGGATGATGGGGACAACGAGGATGATGGAGACAATGAGGACAATGGGGACAACAAGGATGATGGGGACGATGGGGACGATGAGGATAACAGGGACGATGGGGACGACAACAAGAATGACATCATGATGGAGGTGGAAATGATTGTGGCACTTGTACAAGAGGAATAGTTGACTTCGTGTACTTGCCTGCCCATTGTTTTTTGGTTCCTAATTCATCTGCCGGCGAAGTAATATCAGTGGAGTGAGGATTGGCTTTGATGTTCATGACATGGAATAGTGGTGTGAAATGATTCCTATTGGACATATGATGGGAATGTTTTACTCATTGTTAGGATCCCTGAAGTGACAAAATATATAGCATACTTGTTATTGCTGTTGCAGAATCTACATTACAACAAGGTGTGAAGCAGGAGATACATGTGCTATAGAGGTGGGAGGGATGCTAGGTGTGTGGAGGAGAGAACCGATGAGATGCATGGGGGTTAAGGACGGGCTAGGAATGCTGCTGGAAGTCAGTGACAGGAAATGTGGGAGAATGCACAAACACACCGTCTCTCAGGGTCTTGTTGTCTAGAGATTCCAAGGCCTTGCCCGCAAGCACCCTGCTGCTTGACACTGCCATCCTGTCCCAGTTGCTTGCCTATGCTGGTGAATAGAGAGAGGGCAACAATGCCTCCCAATAGATGGGCTTCAGAGGCGGTGGGAGGAATGGAAGATGGGGCCAGAAATGAGGCTAAATGTCAGCATGTCAGTGGTGAGTCAGTGAAAGAGTCCATGAGAGAATGAAAGAACGCACTTCATGGTCTCTTGGGGTTTGTTCACAAGGATCCTGTTGTTTGACTGTCCCTGTTACTCAATAGACAGCCTGCCGGAGACCCAGCCACTCACTCATGCCAGTGATAAGAGAGGGCAACAATGCCTCCCAATAGATGGGCTTCAGAGGTGGTAGGGTGATAGAAGATGGGGCCAGGAACGAAGCCAGTGATACGACCACTACACAGCTAGGCATGATTTTGCATGATTCAGTAGAATCTAGTGTCGTACACTCTCTAATACTAAAACCCTTTGAAATCTTTTACTATAATTCGATGTGACCTAAGGACTATACAAGAGTTGTGGAGGAGCCCCGATCTGACAACTATGCTAGCAAAGATGTGATGCGCAACATCAGATCCTGGATACAGAATGGTACCACTTGGGCTTGACTGTATACTTGATCTATTATACCCTACAATGCTCACGGAGTTAGGAAATACCAAGGGGACTTTAAACCTTTCTATTCAAACACTTTTATATTCTTTATTTCCTAATGCGCACTGCGCAATTGTTTAAAAGACCATTGGCACGGTCTAGCGATCTTGAAACCTGATATCATGCCATTGAACGGCCCAAAGAACGGTTTAGCAATAGACCAGCTTACTGGCTAGGACACCGGAATCGTGATTGGGCACAATACTCGAGACGGACCGCATCCGACTGATGCAATATGAAATGATC
>Ga0307516_10006898_pt1 | contig 13220 bp, 5 predicted proteins | sample 19_EM_MG_FD_203310 | JGI IMG/M metagenome (GOLD analysis project Ga0307516, IMG submission 203310) | Populus trichocarpa ectomycorrhiza microbial communities from riparian zone in the Pacific Northwest, United States - 19_EM | ecosystem: Host-associated > Plants > Roots > Unclassified | place... | reverse complement strand
TGATACAAAAAAAAAGGTCACTGGGATTCCTTGCATGCATCCTATATATATTCTCTCACACGTTTTCAACTGAAAAGCAGTAGTACGAGAGGGAGTCTGTGTGTGGGGCGGATCATTTCATTCAATTTTTGAAAGACAACAAATATCCTGAATCAATACAGAATCAGAATATCAGTCTCAATCACAATTTAAAGAGAATTTCTTTTCTTCCTTTTCTGCATCTATCTTTAAACAAGTTCTGAAACCTTTGTTGCAAGCTAGCAGATGCTACTTTCCAAGTCCCCAAAGGGCAGGAGTGCAGCCAGAAAGCTGTTTGAAAAGTATACAGACCCAACTCCTTCTTGTAGCCCAGCTCATAAGATATCAGTTGACAATAAAGAGGAAAGATTTTGAGGTGGGCTACGGAAATCATAAACTCGATCGGATGTCTATGGTTTGATCATAATTAGCAAACTAATCCATGCAGCGATTATATAGGGTTAATGATTTTGTCCTTGTATATCTCTCCGATTTATCTTTGTATTTTTTAATTGAATTAATTAATTTTATATTTGAATACATATTAAGCTTCTAATCTACCGTTCTGGAGAGATTTCCATGCTAGGCCACCAAAATCAATCATGTAATTTGCAAGAAAAGCACGTGACGTGGAAACTTAACAACATATGTTTAAAATATAAACTTAATTATTACCATTATGTGCAAATGAAGTAACTGGTTTGGATGGGATGACCTAAAAATCTAACCTGAAAGATAGCTTGTAAACTTAATGTATATTCAAGGATAAATTTAGCTCAATTAAGGATATAATTAAAAATATAAAGACAGATGAAAAAAAAAAAAAAACCCAATTCTACGAAGACAAATTGAGCTATTAACTAAAGGTGATCATTTTCGGTTCGGTTCGGTTTTTACCAAAAAAATTAACCAAACTGATTTTAAAAAAAAAAACCAAAACCGAACCAAAACCAGTTCAAACCGACTGGTTTCGGTTCGGTTTTTTAGGAAAAAAACCGGTTCAAACTGGTTTGGCTCGGTTTTTCAGGTTTTGGTTCGGTTTTTTCGGTTTGACTCGGTTTTTTCCCAGTTTTTTTCGGTTTGAGTTCGGTTCGGTTTTTTCGGTTTTAGGCTTATGAAACCGAACCGAACCGGTTGGTTTTTTCAAAATTTTAATCGGTTTAATCGATTTTTTTTCACGATTCGGTTTTTTCAGTTATTTTTTTCCGGTTTTCTCGGTTTAATCGGTTTTTCAGTTTTTTTCTCACCCTTACTATTAACCCATTATTTTAACCTTTTAAAAGCAAGAGAGAAGATGCTTAATTTCTTGCATGTTATTAATTGAGCTATAATTGTAATTGTCGTATTCGAAGTTTAGGCAATCACAAATTAGATGACTCATAAAAATAGAGTCATCACTCATTTTTTTTTAAAGTAAAAATTAAAAAAAAATCTAATGTTAATCCTAGAGTTTTGATTAAAAAGATTAATTAAAAAAATACCACAACCACCCTAGGGTACCCTCATAATGAGTTTACCACTTATCTCTAATCTCTAATCTATGAGAATTTATTATACAAGTTTACATTAATGTTCACTTTTTTATCCTAAGTTGTGGGTTGATTATTAGGCTTTTATTATTATTATTATTATTATTATTATTATTATTATTATTTTGCATCTTAAATGAGATAATTTTGGAGATTAAAAGGAAAACACAACCTCTCACCTATATTGGCATTGGGCTATTAGAGCCCAATTAGAGAGGACATAAATATCAGGGCTTAGCTCACTTACCAATTAAAAATGCATGTCCAAAAATAAATTGGAATTTGACCTTATCTCTAAGTTGAAATAATTTGCTAAATCACACAAATAAAATAATTGGTTCACCTCCACGAAGTCATTGACCTTTTATTTGCTATTTAATTTTATTTTATACACATTTAAAAAACTTGTTAGTCAAAGCTAGCTTCATCATTGACCAAAAAGTTTCTTAAGAGTTTCCTACTTGAAAATAAAAATTATATTAATAGTAGTAGCATTAATAATATAAATTCCCGCGCAAACATGGGACTAAAGATAATAAAACCTTGATGAGTAATGAAAATTTGGAATGAAAAGAAATAGATAAACGAGGAGAATAATAATAAATGTGATATGTAATGGAGGGGATGATCTCCACAAACAAATCTAAGGGTATTGTCGAAGTTAATATTAAGAATTATTAAGTTTAGTTTAAAATTCATAAAGTTGATAAAACCAGTAAGAATAAAAAAAATGGTAATGTTACCATGAGATGATAATAAATACATAAATGAAATAAATGATAAAAGATGAAATAAATATATTTTTTAATAAGAAAATGGTTCCAAGAATTTAGAAAAATGATTGATATGATTCATGGAAGGATTGAGTAATAAAATTTGGATTTTTGTGTATAATTACCTACCAACTAGTTTTACAGTATCAGACATAACTTTCAATCTGGCCATTGGATCAAGCTGGAATTTCACTTGTAGTCTCCTAACATATATTTTTACACTGGGTTAAAATTTCAAGGTCATCAGAGTTCAAAAAGGTATTAAAAAGATACCAACAAACCCAAATTTAATAGAAAGGTATATATAGATATTTATGAGGGGTAAATTGGTCAATAAGGAAAAAAAATTCTTTCCTTCAAAGGCTATTATAGCTGAAAAAGGCAAAAATGCTATTACAAACCCAAAAGCTATGAAAATAGCTTGTAAAGCCCTCATCTTCTCCTAAACGTTTGAGGGTGTTAACCATGATTGAGAGCTTTAGGTGAGATTGAGTTGGTATTTGAGAGAAAAAACATGATGAAACCCAATGAAAGTGAGTTTGGAGGGTGAAATTAAGAGTTAAGGGTGGAAGTCCATGAAGGAAAATATGATATGTAGAAAGAGAAAGGAAGTTTTGGAAGAAGATGGCCATGGAAACATGTTCAAATCCATCTTGAACTCTTGAGAAGTGTTATTTCTTCTTATTATTTTGCTTATGATGGGTAATTTGAAGAATTGAAAATCTTAGAATATTGAAATGTGTGAGTTAGGGTTTTGAAAGTTTGGGAAAAAGGAATTAATGGTTGAAAACATGTTATACGGATTTTAAGATGTGGATTATGCATGAAATTGAATTGGAAAATGAAGAAAAATCAAAAGGGGAGGAATTCCTTGATGTGTTGGCTTGATTTTGTGATAACATAATGTAAGGATATTGTGAAATATAAGTAAGTATAATTTAACACAAAATTATGAGGAAATAATCCATGGGGTAGGAACCTATTTGGCTGAAACTTAGGTGTAGAAAAGGGAAGGAATTGGCTTGAAAACTTATATTTAAATGATGTTGAAATTAATGTATGAAAGTTGAAAACACGTTAAATGAATATAGCTTAGAAAATTTTGAAGAAATTACAAAAGAAAATCCATGGAAATGATAATTCCATATTCGACTAAGAAGACTTTAGGAATGGGTTGATACCAATGTATTTCTTATGAATTGTTGAAAACATAATGTTTAGAAGTGGAATTAGCAAAAAAAAAAAAAAAAAGTGTAGAAAATTCCAAGAGGAGGTTTCAACATAAAAAGGGTAAATAGTAAGAGTTTTAATAAACTTGTTTTTTGTTTTTAAAAGATTGTTTAGTTATGCTAAAGAATCATATATTGAACTTCAATTAATGATGATGGAATATGGATTTTGTGTACTTGGCTCAAAAGTATGTTTGGACCATGTTCAATAGTAAGAGATTCAAATATAACGAGAAAATTGTTATGTTTTGAAATGTGCTATAAGCTTAAACTTTGAATTTGGTAAATTAATGAACAATTGAAAGAAGAACATTTTTGTCATATGATGATATAACATGTGGATTAAGGGTTGACTCAAAGGGTTATGAATATATGTGTTAACTAGGATATGGTTCCTAGCAAGGTTGTTAAAAACACATTTTTGACACGGCATGAAAAATACAAAATAAACTCGGATCGTAAAAACATATCGTAAAATCGTAAGGAAATTTTTTCCATACATAGTTCAAGTACCTTAAAATACATGGTTCAAATAAAAATTCATACATAATTTAAGTAATTTTTCATTAACTAACAAGTAACAAACTTAAAACAAACTATCTACTGGTGTGGAAGCAATTCAAAAACCAACTCAAATCAGCTCCGTAATCAATCCAATCATTGGGTTATGCAAACATGTATAAAGAACTCACAAAACTAAAGCAACAAGGCTTAAATTAGTTCATCATGTTTGATATCGAATATGCATGTTGAATGCTCTTTGCATCATTTATGCGATCTTGATATTATTAGGTTATTCACGAGTAATCAAAACATGATACATGTAAGCAACATAGACAAATGAACATACTCTTTATCTACTATTAGTCAACATGCTTGGAACTTGTTCATGCAGCTACTAAAACCATCTTTTTTCTTTTTTGAGCTTGTAATTTTACCCAATTAAATCAAAAATGAATTCTTCATGTTGAAAGACCCTTATTGGGAAAAAACTTTTGTGGTTTATGGCGACAATAACTCCTACAAGGGCTGCCCTCTACTCGAAAGACAATCCTTTGCATGTGAATAGCCTATCCCAAAAACAAATTCAACTAGTGAAGTAGAGAACTCATCCATTCAAGAGTGTGCCATAGCCATATTTCTACAGTAGGGCTTTTTAAGGGATTCAGTGGCATTTTCAGCTGACCAAGTAGCCATATTTTCTTTGTTTTGCTTTAGAGTGTGCCATTAATTATTTGCATGCAAGCAACTAAAAGAGGTGTTTATTGAAGAATTATAAATTTTATTATGCCAAATGGCAATGTTGAAAAATGACATTAAAAAAACTATTGACAAAAACACATGTTAACTTTCTCTAGTATTCTGTTTCTGTTGGTCTAGCAGAGATGACGAGAGTAAAGGTCACCAGTTTGTTTTCAAATAAAGAAAGATAAACTTGATTATGCTAAACCATCCATTCCCCTGCACCAGCCCTCGAGAAACAAGAGATAGAAGCAAAACAAATTCTTGTAATTTGACCTTAAAATGACATTCATATATATAGTTTATGTATTAAGATATCAGTCTTCTTTTTAGCACATGTAATCCAGAAGAAAGAAAGTAAAACATGCACACATACTGAAACTTATATTCTTAAATTGGTGGTTTGGCTTCACCATCTTATCAACCACGTAAGAGCTGTAAATGGTCCCCAAATAAGAAAACAATTCAGTTATCTACACAAAAACCAAGCTCCTCATCCTTCACATTGACAATTGTTTTAATTCGCCAAAACAATTAAATCTGTCAGAATACATTTCTCTTTATCTCTATAACATATTAATAACACACTCTCTATGTTAGTATAGTGTATTTAAGTTCTAGTCTTGATATTTAAATCTAGAAAATTAAAGAAAGAAAACTAACCTCCTTAATATAGAAATAATACGATCACCACAATAATAAACAAGCAAAGTTCACTATCTGCTGCTTGCTGAAAATGAGCTCATATTTTCTTCCCACATCTTAACTATTGGAAATCATCTGGAATAGACAAGGAGTGAAAATGACAGTAAGGGGGTTTAAGATCAATATTCTCATACCAAAATTAATTAGTTTCCTAGCAGTGATTAACTAAGAAAACTAATTCAGAAGCCCCATAAACAAATAAACTTCAAGGTTACAGATCACTCATCAAATTAATTGATTTGCTTCCCAGAAGTACAAGTCAATGAAGATTTGAAGAATGAAGATGATGTCATTGCCCGTTGGTGAGTGAAGAAAAAAGAGAGAGGGCTGAAGGTTAAAGAGAGGCAGATTGCAATGATGAATTAATTGTTTGTTTTGGAACACTCAACAGTCAACACTAAAGGAATTTGAGGAGAGAGGCTTGGTCGCTGCCCGCTAGGGTTATTGTGGAATTGTGGATGGCTAAGTTTTTTGACTTTTTGGTGCACTTACTGTAACTGTATTGCAGTATATATATATTCCTTATAAACTTGTGAAATCGAGTTCAGAATCGTGATTTTACACAATTTCAACTGATTTAATATGATTTTACTATGATTTTATCACTTTTCGAGTTTTTAAGTCGATTTAACACGATAAGCATGTATTGACTCGTAAAATCATATGATTTTAGGATTCAACTCATGATTTTAACAACATTGATTCCTAGGTTAAAATGATATGATGATAATGATTGTAAATACTATTATGATAGGGGAGACTCTAGGAACTAAACCCCAAACAATAGGAGTAGGATCATAATGAGCTGCAGGTAGGTGCTTGACACCCTTTTCTTCTTCTTTTTTAAAAGATTTTACATTTTTTTTATTGAATTGTTGCTTACTTATTGTCATATCGTTATGAAATCGATATATGATGTGAATAGAAGAATGAAATAAAAAATTAAAGTGCAATGTTGTATTTGGTAGTAAAAAAAGATATTTGAAATTTAAAGGTTTGTTTCAAAATGGATGGTTAGGAAGGCAATGGTTTGTTTTCATTGGAAAACCTGAAAAAAAGTAAGAAAGAAAAAAGAAAAAAAATAGAAAAAATAAAAAAAGAAAAGTAATGTTGGGGATGGATTGACAAAAATTAATTAGTTTATCACAAGGTAGGGACTAATAGTATCAATGATTACTGATGATCAGTACAATTTATTAGTCTGCCACGAGGTGGGGGCTAATAACATCAATGGTTACTGATGAATATCATAACCGATTATTCTGCCACGACTAATAGTATCAGTGTTACTGATGACTAGGATCAAATTGATTAGTCGTCCACATGCGCGAGACTAATAATATCAGTATAATTGATATTGATATTAAATTGATTAATTTTTGCTAATGGTATCCAAGTATCTGATATTAGCAGGGAATTGATTAGTCATGAGACTAATGATGTTTGGTTGATGTTGGCATTGTTTTTATGTCCAAGTATTTTGAGGGTTAAGAGTTTGTATACAAAGTATAGAATTTTGAGAGAATCTTGAGAAAGCAAGAGAGAAATTTCACTTCTTATGATAAATTATTAAAATGAGAAAATGATATATGCTGACTATATGTGGTGATGAATTTATTACTGATCTTTGAGTCACATATTAATATTTTATGTATTTCGATGATAAAAATTAAATGAAATTGAACTAATAATATACTTGGTTGAGAATAAGTTTAAACATGTATATGAAGATCATCAATAAATATGAAGAATTAAATGAAGAAATGAATCAATAAGTTCAAGATGCAAAGTAAGTGAAGACTTAGTTCTTAAGGATTCATTTTAGTGCAAATTATGTAAATCTTTATATCTAATTTGATTGCACAAATTAAAATGAATTCACACACTTTACATTGCATGCATTATAGGATTGATATGCATTTAGTCGGTTTAAGATTCACTAGGCTTAAAACTGCTAAAACTGGATTTTAAGTTGAACTGGTTGACCGCTTGTTCATCTGGAATGAACACCTGCTAATCTACAGGAACTGGTTGATCAATTGGCTTGACCAATCTGAACTGGTTGATCATTTCATCTATCAGAGGAACAATAACGGCTATAAAACAACTAGTTTTTGCTAGAAACATATTTATTGCTTGTCTAATTGCGTAATTAAACACAAACATTTAATATATATAGACACACACATAAAAAAAAAAAAGGAAGCTATTTTAAGAGCAAAAACAAGTTCAAATCATTAATCCTAAATGATACTTATATATGTGCATTAAAACCTTTATATTCTTGCATAAGAGTATAAATTCTCACACTCACTACAATTAAATACCTTCATATATTCTAAGTACTATTGAGTGAGCTACAGAGATATAAGCTTCAATTATATTGTCTACTCTTTGAGAAAGTGTTGTTATAATTCAAACAAATTATAATCCTTCAAGAGTTTAAGTGAAAAACTCTTGGTTATTGGTGAGGTACATCATTAAGGTGAAAAATCTTGAAGAGGGTATTTCTTTAAGTGGTGAAAAAAAAGCTTGGGGAGGATTCATCAAGGACATTGTAATCTTTGACTTGGATTAGTAAATAATACAATACTCAAAACCGGTTTGGTGCTTGAGGTGTGAATATAGAATTGTCGAACCACATTAAAAACCAAGTTTGCAATTTTTATCTCTATACTCTTTACTTTAAGCACTTTAAATATATTGTTAGTTAATTGTGTTTAATTGAATTAATTACAATATTTATTATTATTAATGAAACACCTTATTTACCCATTTCAAGTGTTATTGTTGCCTTAATCCTAGAACAACATATACATTATATAAATAATCATTTGACATGAATATGTAAAGATGTATGATTTTGATATGGTGAAAAGTAAATAAAGATTATGAATTTGAGGTTGTTACACATGATGTTCGTCAAGGGTATAAGGCCAATAGATCGATATGGTATGATAGTTAAGAGTTAAAAGTACCATGGATGCTTAACTAGTAATATATAGTCCTTGGTAAGGACAAACTAAGAGATGAATGTGAATATATTAAATTGGTAATAATTGAAATTATAATGAAATTTAAATTGGAAAGTCGTAATGCAATTGCATATGTAAAAGATTTATTAAACATGCCTAATTAATGATTGTATTAGAATTGTGAAGTTGATCAACCTATTATTTTATTGTTATATGTGTTGTAAGTCCATTGCATACAACTAAATAGACCTAGTAACTGATTTTATTGTTGCCTGAGTATATCTTTTATAATATTATATGTATAATATAAAAGATAATTGAAGATTTATATGTTATTATGAAGATAATGATATTATGATGAAATAATTAATTGTAGAACAAAGAGTTAATGAACTGGGGTATGCCCGAGGCTACCATGTGACGTGATGAATGAAATGATTTGGTATTATACATGAAAAATAAAAAATGAAGATATTGAAATGATAGACAATTAAAAGGAAATTATGCCAAAATTGTATTGAAATATGAATTCAATGAAGTAATGAAATAAATTGTGGTACAAATAAATGTGTTACAAAATGAAATAATGGAATGAATTTAATATGCTGGTAAGATAAAAAGATGAAATTTAGAAAGAATACAATGAAAAGGAAAATAAGGTATAAATTTTTTTTATAATAGATGGAAGACTATAAATAATCTTAGAGGATGACAGAAGAAACAAATGAAATTGGTGGGTTTGAAATTGTGGAAACAATATTTACAATGAATGGTTATATAAGTCAATATAATTGTATATTATGGGTAATACAATAATAAAGATATAATATTTCAAGTATCAATTGAAAGAAATTGTAAGCTATTATAGATGTAATATATTGTAAAGGAATCACAATTAAGTGATTATTTCTAAGGTTGATTAAGGTTTTATAGTTATGGTTATGGACAAGTATGTACAGTTACTTGGTGTTAATCTTTTTAAGGGTAATAAAGTGTCTTTAGAGAATAGACTTATGTGAAAATAAATGACTTATAATCTAATTTAATTATATGTTATAGACATATATGTAAAGAGTTTCAATTTGATGATCACTTCATGGATCATTCCACGAAATTAGTATGGAGAAAGGAAATGAGTTAAATAGGTCGTGTGTTATATTTTAATTGATTATGTATTTTTTAAAGTAATACAATAAGATAACTTATGAGAAGTGTGAAGTTAAAATTTAAACAAGTAAGAAAATAGATTGTAAGTTAAGGAATTGTTAGAAGTGAGATGATGATGATTTAAAATAATTATTAATAAAGGAAGATATTTCATCAATGGTGGATGGAAAAGTATTATGTTGAAAACTGTCATGGATTTTGTACATGCAAGTGAATAATGTTGGTTTGCTAATATAGATTAATAAGTACTAGTCATTATAATTACTTGAATTCTGATTAAATTCAATAACGTTGCATGTGTTATAGGGAATTATCTTGTAAGATATCAACGCTTCTTAAAGGGTAACAAGTTATTTAGTTTCTTTTACAGATAAGTCATTGTAATGGATAAGAAGAAATTTGTAATCAAGATATCCACATATGATATTGAAAGTGTTGGAAATCTTATTAATGTGTAAATATAAATTGTATATTCTTGTACATGATATTTTTTTAAAAAATTACTTGAAAAATCTTTACGTGCAAGATTGTTAGGAAAGATGATAAAGTATTTGAAAGTCCAGGTCATTACAAATAAATACTGTTAGAACTCAATTTAGACCTTCCATTAAAAACATAAAAATAAAAAACATGTTATTTTAGTAAATTTAGTCAATTTTAACCATTTTTATTATTTTGGTAATTTTCATTAATTTTGTGTTTGATTAGAAATAATCATAAAAAAACATAAAAAAGCAGAAAAATTAAAAATAAAACACAATTTTGAAGACATAATGATGATGATGATGATGATGATGATGATGTGGATGAAATCAGACCGATAGTGATGAATAGATAGGGCTGAAATCGGACCAATAGTCGAGCATCCCAGGTAAAAATTAAGTTTTGAATTTTTTGGAGCCATAATTGAGGGTTGAATTGAAGATGAAATTGGTAAAAGAGCTTAGTTTGATTTAATTTAGCTAGGATTGGAAGAAATTGAAAGTACAAGGATGAGGTTGAATTAAATAGTCAAGTTAGAAATCAATTGAGGGCTTAATTGAAGAGAAAAATTAAAATTAGGAGTCAATTTGGCTTAAAATATAAAGAATTGAAGAACCAAGGACTGAAATGAAAGAAATGGAGAAATCAAAGGACATCATAGGCAAAATTGAAATAAATTAAGAGAAAAAAAGCTAAAATTGACCAAAATAAGAGAATTGAAAGTTCAGGGACTGAAAAGCAAAAGGCACTAAAATATAAAGTTTGGTATGAAAAAAAGCGTGATCAATTAAAAGACTTAATTCGGATTGAGAAAAAAAAAAACAACAACACCGTTTCACACTTAAGTGTGTTTTGTTTAAATTGAGGAAGAACATGTTTTAAATCTTTAAACAAAATGACGCCATTTTGTTCGTAAATATGCATTAGTTCTGGGTTTTGAAATCACCCATATAGAAGCTAATCTTTTGCCATTTTTACGATCCAATCCTAGCTACCAATTGATCCTCCCAGCAAACAAAAACACATACCCATAATCTTAAGCGTATTGTCCACGATCTTGAAGTAAAAAAACCATATTTTCTGCCTTGATCCTCTCCATATAGATCAAGCAAAAGAGGGCTGGTGGCCAACATGTAAGCTAGTTTCCATTCCAGATTAAAAAGGGAAGTCTTCAAGGATTCAATTTCCATAAAGTCAGTGATTGTATTCTTTTATAAAATGATTGACATCCTCTTATAAAAAGGGACCCTCAAAAACACAAAAAGCAAAAAAAAAAAGAGAGAGAGGGAGAAAGGGTAAGGAAATAAAAAAAAAAAAAAAGTTGGAGAAAGGTAGTGTCTTCACCTTTCCAAGAAGAAGAAGAGGCAACATCGTTAACAAAAGAAAACAAAGAAGGGGTATGATACTTTACTTAGGAAGATAAAGTCTTCACATCACTTTCGTGGATCCTGTTCTTACAAGTTCTAGCATATTCAACACCAAACCAGAGTTGATTGCAAAACTAGGTAAATTTTTCTTACTTTCGAGCCTTGTCTGTCATACATCATGCTATGAAACTCATTGAATTCTCAATGGTTGTAAACTTATTCTTCTCACGAGTGTATCAGAAATTTTGAACATGAGTTAATTGTTTTTTCTCGTCTGAATATTGGTAGTAATAATAATGGGTGAGTACTTTCTGTGTTGTTACCGAGGAGGATTTCTTAAACTAGTTTGCATGCTGAGAAAATTATTTAGCTAGTCATGTAGCCGACCATGCCATGGAAGAGTACTCCGTTTATGTTTAGTTTTTGTGAACATAAACGTCCCATTCTACAAATCTAGATAATTTGAATAACTTCATAAGATGATAATATAGGGAGTCTTATAGGTTTACATGCCTCTCAAGTAAAATAGCATGCATCATGTTCTTTGTTCTTGTGAGGAATAGCTTTTAGAAGACTGTATGTGCATTCTTTTTATAAATAGGAGCAAGGCTCTATGAACAATAAGGATACACTGGTAAGTTAGGTTTTGGTTTTTAGATTGGAAGGAACAAACCTCAAGTTCTTTTCCTTCGTACTACTTCAGTTGCTTTTAATACTTACCATGATGTTCAATGTCAAAAAACTAATTCAATTCAATAACTTAAACTGTCTGGTGAGGCTACCAAAAATAATTTATATTATTCTTTAACATATTCTCTTAAGTGAAACTCTTTGATTTTGAAACTTACACATGTTCATACTACATTATGCTTAATTTTTATTAATTAAAATGAGGGTAATGAAATTTGAACTTGTAACCACTTGATCAACAAAATTCTGATCATAATTATCAAACCCGACTTGGAGATTGACCCGGCCAAGGGGCCGAGTCCCGGGTCACACGGTCAACCTGAAAAAATTAAAAAAAAATATTCGAGATTTTAATATTTTATATGAAAAAATTAAAAAAACTATCTATGTGGATTATGTTAAAAGATTATTTTAAAAGGTTTTTTTTTATCTCATATTGAAAAGATACTATCTTATTCTTATCCTTTTAAGCAGTATTTAAACAAAAAAGTTTTTTATCCCACATTAAAAAAACACAACTTTTTTCTTGTGAACATAGAGTATATATATTAATGAACTTCAAATTCCACATTGAAAAAATAAAATATTTTTCTAGTATTTATATTGTGAACTTTGATATGAGTTAGTAATCAACTGAAAAAGATAAAAAAAAAAAAGAGATCTCTGACTACGAGGAAAAACACATTTAAAAAAAATGATCTCTATCCGGTTCTGCCGGGTCACCCGAGTTCCGGGTTGACCCGACAAGTCAAACGGTTTTCTCCAAGCCAATTGCTGGTCCAAGTTTTGAATGAAATAGACCCGGTCAAGACCCCGAGTTCCAGGTAGACCCGTCAGGCCGGGTCTAATAACTATAGTTCTGATATCATGTTAAAAAACTAATTCAATTCAATAACTTAAATTATTATATGAACCTCAAAATATAATTTATATTAATCTCTAAAATTTCATAATGTAAAATCTGCATCTTTGTCTCTCTTTTTTTCGATGTTCCATTCCACTCCTCATCTCCGGTTTTGTTACAATGGGAACATTGTAAGAA
>Ga0307516_10006897_pt1 | contig 13222 bp, 15 predicted proteins | sample 19_EM_MG_FD_203310 | JGI IMG/M metagenome (GOLD analysis project Ga0307516, IMG submission 203310) | Populus trichocarpa ectomycorrhiza microbial communities from riparian zone in the Pacific Northwest, United States - 19_EM | ecosystem: Host-associated > Plants > Roots > Unclassified | place... | reverse complement strand
TGTTTCTGAGGATCGTAGGGGTAGAGGCGCGCACTGAGGGTCGACTCCTCACGGCACCTCGATCAGTTCGGTGACCTCACTCTTGGCGAATCAGACGATGAGGACACCAAAGATGTCCCTCAACAGTCGCCTGCCGCCGTTGGCCTTTATGCTCCTCTGCTCGGACAGCAGAACGTGCAGCCGATGTCGATGGACGATCAGACCGTGGATGCGGACGTGATTTCCAAGTCCACGAAAGACGGTACGAAGAAGCACAGGAAGAAACGAAAGAACAAGAACAAGCCAAACAAGTGGGCAGACAAGTGTATGTATGCCGAGCTCTTGGAGATGGCCGCGGATGCTCCCTGGTCCGAGTCTCCTGGTGATGCCGAAGTGAACGATGGCTTGCCGAATGATCTAGAGAGCAAATGGGTGGCGGTCGGACCTGTCCCAGTGGGCAAGCGCTGTCTCGCCGTCACACACCAGTCTGCAGGAATATCTGGTGTGGGTACGTTTCTCATGCTATCTGATCGTTCGGCCCTTATTCTAACATCGTGTTCCAACGTACAAAAAGTTCCGAATACAACGCTACGATCACGACTCTTGGGCAAAGTTTTAATACAGCGCTTTCCGTCTCCGTTACCTCCGCTCACGATCCTCGACTGCATTTTGGACGCGAATTGGCGCGACAATGGGATACTTCACGTGCTAGATGTCATCAAATGGAAGGGACAAGATATCAGTGACTGCGAGGCATCGTTCAGGCAGGTCTTAACTCCTTCCGAATGCTCCATTCGACTCAAGGCTGATTCAGTCGTCTACCCATTATAGATTTTGGTGGAGAGATACACGCCTAGTGGAGCTTATCCAGTCTACCCCTCCCACCGTTCCTGTCTCGCAAACAAGTAGCCAGGCTTATCACTTCCCATACCCAGTCACCCTCCTTCCTGTCCCCTATCACACAGACACGACGTTTACTACCCTTCAGACACACGTTATCCCTGTTGTGAGATCGGTGCGGTCTGTCCCTGTCATCGTTCCCGCTTCTCTGCCATCCGCTGCTCCCGCGGACTCTGATGCCGCAGCAGGAGGCATGGAGGTTGATACCTCCGCTAGTTCTAAGGAACGGCCTGCCTTGATATCCGTCTTTGCGAACGTCGCGCCCGACGGACTGCTGTTGTACATCGCGGAGGCAAGTTATGAAGCGGGGGCCAGCCCGTTGAGTAGTTGGATCCCGATAAATGCTGAAGCTGAGGAGTCCTTCCCACCTATGGCAAGACTACTGGATGTTTTCGAAAGGTACTTTTACTCTACTCTGCGCGCTACGGTCCTCTCATAACTGATTACCTTCGTCTTTTAGACTTGTACATCAGCGATTGTTGCGCCGAGGCTCCTATGTAGCTCACACTGATGTGCTTATCGACGACGACGTCAACATGTAAATGCAACGCATGAATGTCATAGCATTGTAATGATTATGATTATTAAAAGCGTTGCGAGAGCCAGTTCCAGAGATGATGTGTTGCGGATGATTGTAATACCATTCTTCTAGTTTATCGAGTATTTCTCCTGATAGAGGGCGTGTCATTGACGCCAGACCCTAAAGAATCGACAACGTACCCGAAGGTTCCGTCCGTTCACCTGCAGGTAAGGAACAACAAGTAGGAAAATTCCGGTGACAATGCTAATGCAAAAAGCTCATGAGATATAACGGGCAGCATGGTTCCAAAAACATACGCAGCCTCGACTCCCATAGTCTGTAAGGCGCCGTGCTTCGCAGCCCAGGGTACTTGGAAATAAGCAACGCTGAAACCTAAATTGGCAAAACAAACAATGTGAATTTCATCCCATGTTGTCATAGAACGAGTGTACCTCCAAGTGTTCGAGCCAAGTTGATAAGCGCACTGACTTCTCCCTGTGCATAAAGGTAGGCCACTTTTAAGAAGACAGACGACTAGAGAAGGAACATGACCATTAAACCTGATGTTTCGGGAAGCAGTCGTTAAGATAAACGTAAACTGCGATCGTGTTGACCATGATTGCCACGAGGGAGATGCCCCAACCTAAGACGAGAGGGCCAACACTCAAGTGATTCTGGAGACTCGCGCCGAGCAAGAGGAACCCGCATATGTAGAGAGGAATGGCGATGTAGCAGGCCCTGTTGGCATATATATCTAAGGCCACAAACTACAACAACTCCGAGGGGAGAGATCACATACCATAGGCGACTCTCAGCTTCGAATACGCCGTGGTTTCTTCGAATGCTCATGTCCTGAATCCACGCGTTGGTAAAGCGCCCCACCAGCTCGCCGATAATGATTGCGACCTGGAGAACAGTCATGTTTTAGATGCAACTGAACCACCTTGCAATGCCAGCCCGCGAACTTACGATCGGCGTAGCATAGAGCCCGGCTACTACTGTTTCACTGAATCCATACCCGAAGGGAGCAGCCTCGCCCAAGAAGACAGCATTCGTGACCTATTTTCTCGTCCGTGTATCCGACCAGAAGAAGAGATGTTACGCACATTAATCCCAATACCGAAGCCGAACAGAAGGCCCTGATACTCTCGCATCAGCGAATGACGTCGAGTAGTCAATCTTCATAAAGATACTTACCTCAAATATCAATACAGGCAGGACATGCGGCCTCCATACAACACGGAACTGTGACATGATAGCGTTGGTCCAAGAAATTCTGTGTTTCGCCAACTTGAACCCTGTGATGCCGAGTAAAGTTTCAACTCGATAACGTAGTCCCGTTGTCGGACGTTCTGGGATGGGCTTGAGAGTCCGGTCGTACATGCTTCAAAGCCGTTCGTCAATCTTGCGATTCAGGAGCACCAGGGTATAGGCGCGGCATACGTTTCTTCCATAAAGAACATGATGATGAGGACAACCACGAGTCCGTAAAGGGACCCAATTCCGTAAGCCCATCTCCAATTCTGGCGCGCGACGAGGAATCCGAAAGCGAACGGCGATATGAACGGTGACACAAGGAAACCCATTGTCCATAATCCGAGCTGTCGAAGGTGGTTAATCTGCACAGGATGTTCGAAAATGCGGAGCATAAGCCTCACCTTGCGAGCTTGAAGGTGGAATGGATAGAGATCAGTTACCACGTAGAGACCCTGGGGGAAGTGCGAGTGAGGCTGGAAAGCACGAAGTTAACTCGACACGAACTGTCACTTGCGGAGCGGTCCTGTGGAAGAGTGATATTGAATGACGTCTTCGCAAAGAGAATGAACGAAGCTACCCGAAGAACGCTGTCAAGCAGCGGAAGGCTTCAAGTTATGAGTAAAAATCGCTTTAGGGTCATGGTGGAAAGCATACCCGTGAATGTTTGAAGATTTGGCGCAAAGGTTGCTCCTACTAGAAACCCCAAGGCCAGAACCTGTGGTATCATGTATTAAAGATGAGCGAGATGAAGCAACCACAAATACAACCTGCGACCAAAAGAGAACGGGGAGGCGACCAAACCTGTTTACAAAGATGATAGCTACACATCCGCCCCATCCTAAAAACAGTCGAGATGTAAGAGATCTTCAAAGATGAGATAAGGAGGTCCGCACCCAATAAGAAGATACTCCAACTAAGAAATGATCGTAGCATATAGTTGAAGGAAACGCGCATATAGGACGTTACATCACTCACTTGGATGTCAAATTATTGATGACTCCGGTTGTAGTGTTGTACTCCTTAGCCAGCGCAAAGATTGCGGCGATGCCTTTAAAACCATTTTTAGTGAGGAGAATGCCGTAACAGCGCGTTCAGCTACTCACCTATACCAGAGTCGAAATCTGGGACGATGGCGGCCAGTATGATGATGAACAGCAGGAGGTCCTTCCGACCATCACTCCAATTTTGAGGGTCCAGCGGAGAGTCCGTGGGCTGTGGCCAGAGTACTTTGGTCCTATCGCACGAGAGTTTAAGCTTGGATGCCACGGCATGGCCAAACTCAATAATTGCTTCTCTGAGGTAGACATGTAAAAATTGAAAGACAAGCAGAAGGCGCCAGGCCACGAACTCGGGATCTATGACCAGCCTGCCGGCACGTTTCTCGTGGAAGGAGGTGAGATCGATCCCCAGCTCTTCAACTTTCTCGAGGTCCAGCGAATCGTTTTTCTCCATGAGGGTCGATGGGGAAGAGACAAGAGAGAGGTGAAGTGGGCAGTAGTCATTCCAATCGTCGTCCGTATATATAGATTAAAGCCCCGTGGCTCAATTCTGCGACCGCGGAGTTTCATCTCAAGCCGACGCGGTCACTCATAGTTTCATTCCCATCCAGTGTCTCACGGTTTCCTTCCCAATTTCCCGCTGAGAGTCTGAGAAACTTCCAGAATTTTGGACGGGGCTTGGCAGACCGAGTTTTCGCCGTGCTTTTACGTCAGACCGCCCAGGCATGGATGAGGTGAAAATAAATGTACTGGGAGGACTAGTCAATGGTGACTGGGTGCGACCAGTGCGCGACACAGTACAGTGGTGAGCGATGGATGATCTGATGTAAGCACGGCGAAACATCGGTCTACCAAGGCTCCCTAAGTTCTGGAAGTTTCCCAGACTCTCAGCGGGAAATTTCGAAGGGAACCGTGAGAGGATGGGAATGAGATTGGGTCACCAATGAGGTTATCCAAAAGCTCCCGTGGAATTTTAACCCACACTATGATGGTTTGAATGAGACCAGCATGAGCTCTGAACGGAATTCGCTGTCCACGCTTCGCTTTTACGTGATACTCCCACTGATGCATGACGTTTGTCATTTCGTGAATTACGCTGGCGGATGTGCCGGCAAAATTCTCCTTCGAGGTGTAGGAGTGAGGTGCCATTGATATTGCTCCAGTTAGTCCACAGGGAACATTATTTTATACACTAACGCGGTCCCAGACGCGAGGACTCGGAGTATCTTCAAACGATTAACGTTCTGATGGGAGCTCTGCCTCTTCCAAGCCTGCGAACAGATAGTTCAAAACGACCGAAAGCCTGATCCCAGCCTGAACCAATAGCTTTTCAACAACCATCCTATCTTTGACAACTCCAGCATACTCTGGAGTGTCCAGCTCCAAGTACACCGGCTCTGAATCTTCTTCAGCCGACATCAATTCAGCGCGAGGGTGGGCTGCTCGCTTGTACGGGGGCTCGTCTATTTCTTTGGGCCAGGCAAAGTCGCAGGCGAGGTCGTGTATGGGCTTCGCCCAATGGAAAGGACACAGTAGATCATCGTCCGTCGCCGCTCCCGGGGCAGCGAGGCCAGTCAGGTGACCAAGAGAGGTTAACACTTCTTGCCAGACCGTGTCGGGCTTGACAGACGCTGATGGGCAAGATGCCCAACCAGGAATATCGTCGACCCACCTGTCAAGAATACCTTCCACCACGATACGGCGGACGTACGAGTCGTAGACGCTTCCGCGCAATGCGGACTCCATTCGACGCGAGGGAAGAGGCTGAGAGTACTTGCTAGGAGTTTCACGGATGGCTTTGGCGATGAACAGATTATCCCAAACGAAGTGTAGGTCTGTAGGTAACCATGAATGGATTCAGTCAGTGCAAAAAGAGATAGAGAAGAAGGTGACCTACTAGTGAGCTCTCCACCCCATCGGACCTTGATGGCATTGCCACCACGATCCCGACCGGTGAGATGCAAGGGCATATGCATATCTCCCAAAAAGTGGATCAAAAACTTCAATGCCTCATTCGCCGCGTCGTCGTTCGCGAAAGTGTTCATCCTCGTACCACTGTGCGATGTTCCCGTCCAGTTTTCTAAGATACCAGTAGTGTTGCGTATAGCCGCAAGGACGTTGACGCCCGTCTTCCCATCCCACCCATGCTCGCCTGGAAAGGCGCACACCTCGGACGGGTAGTCGTCGATGGCACCAACGTAATGAAGAGGCGCAGACCAAGGCATGTCACGACGGACGCCGTCGGCCCAGGCGGCGATGGAGGCGAGGTGGCATGGCGCATGTTTATCGTTTGATTCCGTGAGGTTGAGAATAGAGCATATGGTAGGGTAGACAGACGGCCGAAGGTGCATCTGGGCTATGGTGGCGACTATTTCGTGGCCTGGGATGACGAGTTGATGAGCAAAGGTGCGACTATCGTCGGGAAATCTTACCGCTTGGATCCCAGGCAAGGGCCTGAGGGAGCAAGACGCAAGCGGTGACCACAACTGCAGAACGCATGGGTGAATAAGGGCAGACAAGGAAAGACCGTGACGACAATTGCAAGACTGGATATATATACACAGGTTGGGTGACATCGAGAATGGTCCCTGTGCCTTTAACTTTATAAGTCTTCTGCCATTGACTCCAGTCAGGGGAGCGAGGGGGTGGAGCATGATCGTAGATGTTGGGCATCGATGAGGAAAGTCAACACCTAGCACGCAACTCCGCGGATGGCTGGAGTTGCTACCACCAGGCAAAGATGGGAATTCATCTGGCACCGCACAGATCGTATGTAGTGCGTACGTCGTGGTATAGGGGACTTGGGCTTGAACGTAACATTTGAACCTGAACTGGAACATGGTAACTTTTAGATGCCGGGCTCACATAGCCGGACGATGCTGACGTAATCTGGGAACAATCTCCCAACACCACCACCCATAGCAGCGAACGGTTTAGCCATGTCATTGTTTACGAAGGGCCTTTCGCCAGCGATACAGGAAATAAGAGTACTTTGCTCACAGACAGGCGCAGCTTCTGCGGGTACTCGGTGAGAATCTATCTTGGACGAGGTCAGCTGGTCTTGTTGATAGGAATTCAGGGAATTTATTCTTTCTCGATACCCCGCTATCAAGCAACACAACTCCGACCTACCCGTTCTGATTCGGGAAGCATCTGGCACACCCGCACGCGTCTTTGCTCGATTTGGTATGTTACAATGTATCACCTCATACGTACTGACCGACCTTGACGGACGAAAGAACATGGACTAAAGAAGAACGTTGAACTTGATTATCTATCCGCCAACGAAGTGGAAACAAAAGTTGTTCAATTACTAAGCTCATATCACACTTAGAACCAGAACCATACTAATGGAACATTCCCCCTGGCGTGGCCCCGAGTTCGGATTGGGACTCGCGTTCAACTTTCGCAAGTGCAGCGGTACAGCCATATATCAGTCAACCGACATAAGCCGCGGAAAATGAATACGCTTTGCGTATTTAGCAGCTTGAAAACGCACCGACTAATCAGGATACGCGAAGGCTTTCCAAATGCTCACTGCTGCCCGCACAATCGACATCGACCCAAGAAGCGACGTGAACTGCTAGGCGAGGCCAAAGGTGGGACCGAGTGTTCAACTTTCCGAGGAGACTTTTACGCCCCTGGAAGGCTAAGTTTGGGATGTAGAACGGCGAGATGGGGGGTGAAAGATCATCGATCATCGTCAGTGATGCTCATGAATGAGGTCTTGTCGCCAAGATGATCAGGTTGAGCTCGGGTCAGGCTCCTTCCCATCCAGTACGAGCGCGTGGTGTCTTGGTATGAGACTAGGTTGACCATGACTCGTTGCAACACGTTTATAATTTTTGCTCGCCGGCCTTCGCAGTTTTGAACATGTCCCCACCGCAGGGTGGTAAGAGTAACGGCAAACGCTTTGAAATTTCGAAGGAGGTTCTATCCACCTCTCTGCGGCACTCATCGAAACTTCACTGCAGGAAGCAGCTGCATCTGTGGTGTGGAGAACGACAGGTGCAAAGTCATAAGATACAATGATCAAGAAGACGGGGATGAAATGCCATCGCAATGGGCTCCTCGGGGCTCGAGTACAAGAGCGGTCGTGCAGCAATTTGATTGGACACATAACAGAAGGGAAGACTCTAATAAGTATGATTTTATTATATCTAGACCCTTCTCGTTAGGGATCTTCTTTTTGCGCGAATTTCAAGTGGTTCGGGAGACTTATAATCACCGGTACATATCGTGCACCAACTTGTGCTAATCCAATGGCAAAGTTATGTCGGAACTCAAAAGAAAAGAGTCTCTCCTATATCGCACACCCTGAAAGCACCATCCTCGATACCTGCTTTCGCACATTCTTCGGACAACTTCTTCGGAGGTTCCAAGATTTCTTCTGAAGTCAAAACCCAGGTGCTACATAATAGGAAATCAGGAAAGGAAACAACAGGTCGGACGACATGAAATTACCCCCAATGCATTCCCAAAGCTTTCTTGGCTCGGATATCTTTGAACAAGCGCACACTATCCTGTGGTGCGCAGTGAATTGGGGACATAAACTGACGAGGCATGTACGCTCTGTGAATGAAAATAAACTGAATGCAACACAATGACTATAATTATTACCGACCCGATGGGAATCATGGCTAGATCAAACCCGCCAAAATGGTCGCCGATATCCTTGAAAGCAGGGCAAACGGGCACCTTGTCTTCGTCTTCGTCATCCTTGACTGCACGATAATCAGTATCACCCCCAAAGAAGACTTTCACACCTTGCGTAGGGCTCGAAGGTTTCTGGACCTCTTCCACGACCCAGCTGGCCCAGAGTGTCTTGAATCTATCAAACACGCCCCTGCCGGTGAAGTGCTGAGCAGGAGTGCATGTGATGTCAACGGCGACGTCTGGGGCCGCCTTGTCGTTTTCGGACGAGCTAGAGACTTCGAGACGTGTGGAGTCCCACCAGTCCATGAGGTGAACGTGGGTGTCCGGGATACCGAGTGACTTGAAGTAGGGACCATTTCCAAGGGGAGCAAAGAAATGGGGGATTCGGGGGCGTCGTGAAAGGTGTTCAACCGTTGCTGTATCCAGACTATTGAAGGGTTAGTGAATCTTGCAAGGATGGAGATTATATGCGTAACTGATCATAATGGTTATGCTAAGGATAACGTCAAAACCCCTATTTGGGATCGAAGATTGAAGTTACACACCGAAATCACGATTGCGTCCACTTCCGGGAGGTCTTCGAGTTTGCACGGTGGGGCTGTAATCCCTTCAGTACTTGGTTACGGCCGAGAGAAAGTATTGACCGGTGAATCTCTTTGGGCCGACCCACCGACTCGGAGAACATCTGTCGCTGAAAACAGGATCAAAGAGAATTCTCGCCCCACGAGCGGCAATTTCAGAACGCGTTGGGAGTTCCACAAGGAAACAAGCATGGCCGAGCCAAGTCGCCGTAATTTTGTCCTTGCCGTTTTGTTCAGGAAGACCCCATGTGGGCTTACGAATTGGAATGAGACCGCTGGTGTGAATCCCACCAGAGGGGAAGCTTTGAGATGCCAAAACCAACTATGGAGAGAAACGGTATCAGCTCGTCAGGCAGAAGAGAGATGGAAATCGATACGGACGGAGACAGTATCCTTCAGACTACTCGACCTCCAGCTCGGCCAAGGATTCTGAAATGCTGATCCCTTCGAGTCTACCCAATGGCTTGGTTTATCGCTCTCGCGCAAGCGGGGAGTATCAGAAACGCGCATTGCACTTTGTTACCCTGGGTCCTGACCGTCCTCGTACTTATGGCCGTCGCGTGCGTCATCGTCAATGAACTCGGAGGCTGGGTACGCGTCACTTGCTGCCGTTGTGTCGGCAGGATCTGCCAGTTTCTCGGACAAAAACCTACCTCCTATCTTCCATACTCCCCTAATTCCTTTCGGGCCTTTTGCATTCAATGAATATACAAAGTATGCATTACTGCTACCCTGCGCGCCATTTTTAATCAATGAGATACAGATGCTAAGTGCAAAGTATGCATTTTTGATATGTCCCTTATAGCTCCTCCATTGCTACATGATATACCCACCCCAGAGCCCGATCTGTAGATGCTTGGAAGACCTCATAACTTGGGGGAATAGATGCCCTGAAGGTCCGAGGTGGCTGAGATGGTGCCAGAGCACTCAAGGCCGGTATGCACACATTTGCTTTTTTTGCTATATCTACTCCCCACATTCTAGACACATCCTAATGTCTTCCCATACAATACATATATACAACCAACAGGCAACGCGACACGTTCAGGACACCAAGATGGGATAGAGAGGCATGTACCCCTCCTCCCCCTCCCTCTTTCGGCGCCCTACCGACCTTATTTACCTTCTGGACTGGCCTTAAGCACCACCACCCCCACTACTCAATGTCAAATATAAACTGGTACGCTTTCAGAAATTTCGAAGGAGGCTCTGTCAACCTCTCCGCTGCACTCGTCAAAACCTTACTGGAGGAGCAGCTGGACCCGTGGTTCGGAGAAAGACGAGCGCAAGACAGGCAGAATCAAGAAAAAATATGAATAATGGGGACAGGGAAGAATGCCATCGTAATGGATTCGAGCATCCAAACCCACAAGGGCGGTCGCGCAGCAACTTTATTTACTATAACACGAGAGGACCGCGACATATCACAGAAGGTAAGATCCTCGGGGCGGGCTCCAATAACTATGATTTTTTATCTGGACCCTTTTCGTTAGAAATCTTCTTTTTGCGCAAATTTAAAGTGGTTCGGGAGACTTACCTGTATCGTGCATCAAGTGTGTTCATCCAATTACAATTTACAATACAAAGTCATGGCGAACTCAAAAGAGAAGAGTCTCTCCGATGTCGCACACCCTGAAAGCACCGTCCTCGATACCTGCTTTTGCACACTCTTCAGACAACCTCTTCGGAGGTTCCAAGATATCTTCCACAGTCAAAACCCAGGTGCTGTGTAATAAGAAATCAGGAGCAAGGAACAGGTCGGACGACATGAAATTACCCCCAATGCATTCCCAAAGCTTTCTTGGCTCGGATATCTTTGAACAAGCACACACTATCCTGTGGCGCGCAGTGAATTGGGGACGTAAACTGACGAGGCGTGTACGCTCTGTATATCAAAATAAAAAGAATGTGACGCGATGACCACAATTACTACCGACCCGATGGGAATCATGGCTAGATCAAACCCGCCAAAATGGTCGCCGATCTCCTTGAAAGCAGGGCAAACGGGCACCTTGTCTTCGTCTTCGCCGTACTGGACTGCACGATAACCGGTATCGCCCCCAAAGAAGACTTTCACGCCTTGCGTAGGGCCCGAAGGTTGCCGGACCTCTTCCACGACCCAGCTGGCCCAGAGTGTCTTGAATCTATCAAACACGCCCCTTGATGTGTAGTGTTGAGCAGGAGTGCATGTGATGTCAACGGTGACGTCTGGGGCCACCTTGTCGTTTTCGGACGAGCTAGAGACTTCGAGACGTGTGGAGTCCCACCAGTCCATTATGTGAATGTGGGTGTCCGGGATACCAAGTGACTTGAAGTAAGGGCCGTTTCCAAGGGGAGCGAAGAAATGGGGGATTCGTGTGCGTTGTGAGAGGTTTTCAATTGTTGTTGTATCGAGACTATTGAAGGGTTAGTGAATCTTGTCAGAATACAGCTGATCTGCGTAACTGATCGTAATGGTTATGCTAAGGACAATGTCAAAACCCCAGTTTGAGATCGAAGATCAAAGTTGCAACACACCGAGATCACGATTGCGTCCACTTCTGGGAGGTCTTCGAGTTTGCAAGGTGGGGCTGTAATCCCTTCAGTACTTAGGTATGTTCGGGAGAAACTACTGACCGGTATACCGCTTTGGGCCGATCCACTGACTCGGGGAACATCTGTCGCTGAAAACAGGATCGAAAAGAATTCTCGCCCCACGAGCCGCATCTTCAGAACGCGATGGGAGTTCGAGGAGAAAACAAGCATGGCCGAGCCAAGTCGCCGTAATCCTGTCTTTGCCGTTTCCATTCTGGTGTTCTGGAAGACCCCATGTGGGCACGCGAATTGGAACGGGGCTGGTCCCAACAGAAGGCAAGTTTCGATATGACAAGGCCAACTACATGTGGTATCAGCTGGTCAACCAGAAGAAGAGAGATACTAGGGGTTGATGCTAACGGAGACAAAATCCATCAGACCACTCGACCTCCAGCTCGGCCAAGGATTTTGAAATGCTGATCCCTTCGAGTCTACCCAATGGCTTGGTTTATCGCTCTCGCGCATGGGGGAGGTATAGGAGACGCGCATCGTGCTTTGTTACCCTGAGTCCTCACCATTCTCGTACTTAACTGAATTCGTGGTCGCCGCTTGCTTCTTCATCAATGGACTCGGAGGTTTTGGAAGTTGGGAGTTGGAGCGCCTCGGCCACTGCCGGCAGAACTCATCCCAAAAGGTGCGAGTCGGTGAACGACTCAAGTAAACACGAATAAACACAAAACATGCCCCTCCCTCACGACCTCTGCGCCCGGCTCCAAAACGCCTTCCGCGCGCGTCACCAAAAAATAGCCGTCGACCACAACACCCAAAACCTCGGCATCCTCTCCATCCTCCTCCGCGCCGGTTTCATCTCCAACATCACGCGCGGCACCCTCACCGCGCCTTCCCCCGCCGAATTCAACACCGCCGGCGAGTCCCAGCGCAGGATATGGGCCGACCTCAAGTTTCGCGACGACCAGCCTGTGCTGCGCAACATGGAGCTCGTCAGCAAGCCTAGCAAGAGAGTACACATGGATCTTTCCGAGATACGCCTCATCTGTTCTGGGCGCAGGGCGCAGCAGGTGAAGCCGCTGGGGATGGGTGAGATTGCGGTGGTGCGGACGAAGGATAAGGAGCATGAGTGGTTGGAGGCGAGGGAGGCGCTGCAGTTGAAGTTGGCGGGTGAAGTCGTGTGCCGTGCGAGGTAGCTGGGACTCATGAGGTTGTTGGAGTAGGCTCAATTTTATGAGACGATGCCACAGACTGACCTCTATCGCAGTTTTAGATGCTTAATTTTTGCATAATCCCGCTGCAGGGGAAAATAATATTGCTCAACATATCCCCCTCGTCTTCATCGAAATGCATGTTCTCGGTCCCTACACAAAATCCGGGGAACTGATCCTAGGTACATATTCCATGTTCCATAATGCATGTCCTCCAACCCTTGGGAATAAAGGTGGAATACATACACGAGTCAAACACGCCCATCCCCATGATCCCCATTTGTCTGCCCATGACCTTTATCCCGCTCTTCCAGTCGCTGCATCACCTTCCACACCTCCCAATCCCAGTCCGCACGCACGCAGAGCAGGGTTCCGAAAAAGGCGCAGTACACCAGGGAGACTGTCAGCCCGATCCAGAGTCCTGAAATTCCCATATTCCAGCTGAAGGCGAGCCAAATGCCAAGGGGAACACCTGGGGGAGGATTAGAAAAGGGCTTGTTTCGTTCTCAGAAAAGGGAGATTATCGTGGCGTCTCACCGATAATGTAGTATGCGCTGGACGACGGCACGGTGTGTTAGCAATCTTTCTGTAGCCGAA
>Ga0307516_10006896_pt1 | contig 13224 bp, 21 predicted proteins | sample 19_EM_MG_FD_203310 | JGI IMG/M metagenome (GOLD analysis project Ga0307516, IMG submission 203310) | Populus trichocarpa ectomycorrhiza microbial communities from riparian zone in the Pacific Northwest, United States - 19_EM | ecosystem: Host-associated > Plants > Roots > Unclassified | place... | reverse complement strand
TGTCGATCCCTAGGCGCACTTAATCAAACACTCCAGCCGGCTGGCTAACACTTACCCGTTCTCGTCTTTCTCACCCGCCGATGACAGATCCATCGCTTCAACGTATTTGTCCATCGCATCTTGTTGCGTTTGCGTGGGTAGGTAGGGGTGTTCAATCACCTCCTCCCCCACTTTGTTGTATAGCGTCTCCAGGGACGTGAACGTGTACTTGCGCACATCGTCCGCGAAAGGCATCTACCGATTCGATCAATACCTACCTTTCTCCGATCTGATTGTCACACACCTGGACCCAGAGTAGACAGTCCACCTTTTCGAAGACGCATGGCGCGAGGACGCCCATTTTGGGGTCCATGCCGTCCTTTGACACCATCCGGCCAATTGCCATCACCTTGGCTCGTGTCATCCCTTGCACGATAGAGGACAATGCGACGTGTTGTCGTGGGCTGCCTGGATCTGCCCAAATGTATTGGACTTCTCCCATAGCCCATTCTCGACGAAACTACGAGGATCTGGGGTTGTTACCGGCAATTCAGGGGGAAACACGAGGAGCACGCACGTTTTTTGACTTAAAGAAGCCGCAGATATCTATCCCTTTCTTGGTCTTGAGCCGATCAAATTGGCCATCCGGACAGGGTGTGTAGGTCGAGCCGTACTTGAAACCCTTGATCAGTTCTTCCCTCTCCACTCTACGATCGTCCTCGAGTTTGAGTTGCCCATCCCGCTCGACCTGGCCATCGTCATAGCCCGACTTCTCTTCTTTAACTCGGACTTCACCCTCCCCATCGTCATCGTCATCGTCGCCAGATTTGTCCGAATCCCGATAATACTCGGAACGTCTCTTGAGTTCGACGTAGGTTTCCCCTTCGTCCACATCCATCGGTACTTCGGAATCGTCCTCGATCTCGTCTGAACCCTCTTCCCCGTCTTTATCTTTATCCTTGTCTTTATCCTTCTTCCGAAGCATGACTCGCTTCCAGTTCTTGGGTCTCGTGATCGCCGTGCATTTGCTGAGTTTGACTTGGATCTCCATAGACTCTGTCGGCTTATTCTGAACGTCACCAACGCGCAGGGTCGTGCCCATTAGGGCGGATTTTGTCGTCTTGATGTCGGGTCTGGAGATGTCCTGGAGGGCGAACTCACAAGTCCCGACGATCCCGTTGGCTAATTTTGAGGCGAACATGTTGTAAAACCTTTCATTTTCCCTCTATATTTCTGGTTAGGGAGGGTGGCGAAGGTCGTAACGAAATAGATACCTTGATATTGGATTTGTCCTGCTGCACATATTGAAATTGGTCTGAATCTTCGTCGAAGTCAACCCCGCTGGGGTATGATCAGCGCCTGGGCTGGGATGCGGAGATACAGTCGGAGCATACATGATAGTGAGGATTATGTTGCGATCGTTGACGGCTTGTGCAGTATTTTCCCACTCGTCTAACTCAATCGGGTTTTCACCGTCGGTGAGGATGACAATCTTCCGCGTCCAGGTTTTTTTGGAGTAAAGATAGATGTGCTGGGTTTCGATTGCAACAATCAGCGCATCGATTGCTGTGACAGAAGGGATGCGAAGATGAGAGATGACGAATTGGACGGGAATTAAAAAGAGACTCGTTGGGACGTACGATCACCACACACGTCTGTTGCACGAAGTGCGTTGAGTCTGGCTATCGTGTTCGAGTTAGGTTGGGCGATGGGGATAAAATCGTAAACATGTTCATATCCGTCGCCACGCTCATTGAGAATGTTCTGGGTCTCTAGGTCAAGAGGTCAGATGGCCCGGAGCAACATAAGCGGCAATAGGGCACGCCTGGCGTTCCGAATACGACCACGCCGCACTGGTCTGTTTTCCTGCCGTTGTATATCTGCGGGGAAATGGAATCGGTGGATAGTCGGCTTAACGAGTCTGGGCCGGTACGGCGTACCATTTCCTGGATCTTGAGCTTGACATATTGCAAGCCCCACTCGAGGTTCGTCATCTCGAGGGTCACGATGCCGTCGTCAGAGGGGACCTCGACCGTCCTGGTCTTGGCCATCGACGGAGAGAGGTCGACGACGAACACAGTGGCTGTGTACTGAAAATGAATCAGTGACGAGAACGGGGATTTTGTGGGGTGGGATGATTACCCCAGCTCGTTCCGCTGGCATGTCGGAGGGTGTGGCTGCAGAGAACGCTGGGCTCGCTGCAAGTGGTCGCGACTCGACATTATTTGATCACGTGCCACCTTTGGTGGTTACCTAATCTTTCCCGAAAAGGGGATGCTGTGCTTCTTGCGAGCCCATACGTTTTTCGTGGCCAACTCCCCAGGTGTTGACCGAAGTGCGGACGCGGAAAGGCCAACAGCGGATTCCGGATAAACTCCCCGCCTCCGTCCCCACCATGCAGGCTTCCCAACATTCAGTCCCCCAGAATATGCAGCAGAATATGCAGAATGCTGCCCTCATCCAGAAGAACAAGACAAATGCGCAGCTGCAAGCAATGGTTCAGGTTCGTGGCCTCACTCCAATCAATCCCTATGGTTTGTGCTCACCCCGCATCAGCGCGCCAGCCAGCTCAGAGCCATGGGCCACACACCTCAGACGAGCCACGAACTCGAGAAAATCCTCAAGGTCCTCGCCCAATTCCAGGCAAATTTGGGGGCAAATCCCCCCGATCCTCAACAGCCGCGTTCAGGTACGTGACGCGAATTTTCCAACCGCGTACCGTCCCCACATTTCTCACCCCCGACATTTTCCCCTCAGGCGACTCAGGCGGTCAGCTGACCAACGGCTACACCTCCACCGTCAACGGTGCCCCTCCCAATGTTCCACAGATTGCCATCCCTCTCACCACCGCTCCCGTCCCCCCACGTAACCACCCAACTCACCCGCCCCCACAGTCCCCACACACTCCTGTCTCCTTTACCCCCGACCAGATCAACCATCTTCGTACCCAGATACACGCGTTCAAGCTCCTATCACGCGGTGTCCCCATCCCAGAATCCATCCAGAATGTCATTAGGAATCCTCACCACGCCACCCCTGAACTAGAAAGACTACTCTCTTCCTCAGACCCAACTGCAAGAATCGTGGATAGTGTTATCAAGGTCCAGAAGTCCACAGAGTCTGCTGGCGTCGATCCTTCCCCCAGCGCAGGTTCCGCTGAATCTGCCTCCGCTGCCGGAGGAGCAGGGCCCATCAAGACCGCTTTGAAGGTTGAAGACAGCGACACGGACGCTTCTCAATTACCAAAGGGCCCCTTCCTAGAAGATCAGACCGACTCTGGTATATACCCATATAACGCTTACGTCCACCCTTTCTCCCACTTCAAGTCCCTCAAAGACCCCAAGCTGCTTCACACACGACTTCAACGACTCATTGTACCGTCAGTCATGCCCGGAGGACTGGATCCCCACCAGATCATCGCCGAAAGGAACCGTTACGTCGATGCAAGAATTCAGCAGAGGATAGCAGAGCTCGAGGCGGTTCCAGCTACCATGGGAGATGGAGGGTTTGAGAACACACCCGATATCGCTGAGGGCTTTGAGTTGCACCTCGTCAAGGCTGAGCCTCAGGGGAAGCTCAAGGCCATGATCGAGTTGAGATCTCTCAGGGTATTGGAGAAGCAACGCGCGTTAAGAGCCGCCGTCGCGGAGAGATTGACTCATGGAACAAACCTTCCCTTGAACCGCGTCGAATTTAGGAGGGTCAGGAAGCCAACGGTTAGGGACGCCCGCCAGACAGAAACACTGGAGAGAAAGCAGAGGGCCGATAGAGAGAGACAGGCCAAACAGAGGCACGTTGCCCAGCTCAATGTCATCTGCGCCCACGGAAGGGACATCCTCCAGGTCAACCGCAATGCTCAAGACAGGATTACCCGTCTCGGTAAATCCATCTTGACGTTCCATACACAGGCCGAGAAGGAGGAGCAGAAGAGGATCGAGAGGATTACAAAGGAGCGTTTAAAGGCCCTCAAGGCTGACGATGAAGAGACGTACATGAAGTTGATCGACACGACCAAGGACACCCGTATCACCCAGCTACTGCGACAGACCGACAACTACCTCGGCTCGCTCGCCCAAGCCGTCCGAGCTCAGCAAAACGACGGGCGGGAAAACTACGACTTCGATCAAGAGGAAGGTCCGGCCAGCGAAGCCACCTTTGGCGCGTCGACCTTGCTTGATGATGGGGAGAAGGACAAGGTCGATTACTATGCCGTTGCTCACAGAATTCGGGAGAAGGTCACCAAGCAGCCTGCAATCCTTGTCGGTGGTACTCTGAAGGAGTACCAAGTTAAGGGTCTACAGTGGATGGTGAGCTTGTACAACAACAAGCTTAACGGTATCCTCGCGGACGAGATGGTATTTACGCTCTGAAGGCGTCACTGTTTGTCACTAATTTTCTACCCCTAGGGTCTGGGCAAGACCATCCAAACCATATCCCTCATCGCCTTCCTCATCGAATCCAAGCGCCAGCGCGGCCCTTACCTCGTCATCGTCCCTTTGACTACCATGACCAACTGGCAGGCCGAGTTTGCCAAGTGGGCCCCGTCTATTAAGATGATTCCGTACAAGGGCAACCCAACACAACGGCGGGCCCTCCAAGGAGAATTACGCATGGGCCACTTCCAAGTGTTATTGACAACTTACGAATTCATCATCCGTGACCGGCCACACCTTGGTAAGATAAAGTGGGTCCACATGATCATCGGTTGGTCATTCCCTTGACCACACCGACCTTTGCTGATCGGCGTTCGTCAGATGAGGGTCATCGCATGAAGAACACCCAGAGCAAACTGTCTCAAACCTTAACACAATTCTACCACACTCGGCATCGCCTCATCCTGACCGGAACCCCCTTGCAGAACAACCTTCCTGAACTGTGGGCGTTGCTTAACTTCGCCTTGCCCAAGATCTTCAACTCGGTGAAGTCGTTTGAAGAGTGGTTCAATACACCGTTCGCAAACTCCGGAACGGGAGACAAGATGGAATTGAACGAGGAAGAGGCTCTGCTTATCATCCGACGTCTGCACAAGGTCTTGCGTCCGTTCCTGTTAAGGCGATTGAAGAAAGACGTCGAGTCGGAATTACCGGACAAAGTGGAGAAAGTGATCAAGGTTAAGATGAGCGCGCTGCAGACACAGCTGTATAAACAGATGAAGAAGTACAAGATGATCGCGGATGGGAGGGAAAAGGGAGGGTATGTGGGAGGAATTCTTCTCCCTGTGTTTTTCGCTGGCTGATCGCGGTATCAGAAAACCAGGTGGCATCAAAGGGCTGAGCAACGAGTTGATGCAGTTGCGCAAGATCTGTCAGCACCCATTCTTGTTCGACAGTGTTGAGGACAAGATGAACCCCACTGGCCACATCAACGACAGCCTCGTTCGTACGTCCGGAAAGGTGGAACTCTTGTCGCGCATCCTCCCAAAATTCTTCGCAACCGGACACAGGGTTTTGATCTTCTTCCAGATGACCAAGGTCATGGACATCATGGAAGATTTCTTAAAAATGATGGGTTGGAAGTATCTGCGGTTGGATGGTGGTACGAAGACGGAGGAACGTGCCGGTCACGTCCAGATGTTCAACGCCCCAAACTCGGAGTACACGGTCTTCATCTTGTCCACCAGGGCTGGCGGCCTTGGTCTCAATCTGCAAACTGCCGACACTGTCATTATGTGCGGCTCCCTGATAATTCCTCAACCGCACACCAGCTAAACATCACATTTAATAGCTTCGACTCCGATTGGAATCCTCACGCTGATCTTCAGGCTCAAGATCGTGCGCATCGTATCGGACAGACCAAAGCAGTCCGCATCCTTCGGTTTATCACCGATAAGAGTGTCGAGGAGGCAATGTACTCGCGCGCGCGATTTAAGCTCGACATCGATGACAAGGTCATTCAAGCCGGTCGCTTCGATAACAAATCCACGCAGGAGGAGCAGGAGGAGTTTTTGGTGGGTATTCCTCCCCCCCCCCCTTGATATTCCACCCTAACGCTAGTCGCAGCGGTCCATTTTGGAAGCAGACCAAGATGACGACAACGAAGAGGCAGGGGATATGAACGACGACGAGATCAACGAAATTCTTGCCAGGTCGGAAGAGGAGGCAGTAATCTTCCGTGATATGGATATCAAACGGGAACGCGAAGCTCAGGAGTCATGGAAGGCCGCCGGAAACCGTGGGAAGCCACCCATGCCATTGGTCCAACTCGAGGAGCTCCCCGATTGTTACAAGACCGATGAACCGTTCGAAGTTGTTGACGCGGTTGACGAGGTAGAGGGTCGCGGTCAGCGTCGCAGGACTGTCGTCAATTACAATGACGGTCTGGACGATGACCAGTGGGCTATGGCGCTTGAAGAGGGTGAGGATATCAATGAGGTTGCAGACCGGAATCGCAGGTTGGAGTCCGTTGTGGGGACACCAATCCCAGAAACGTCCGAGTCTAAGCGTGGGCGTGGTCGTGGAAGGAGAGGAAGGCCAAGACTTAACGACGACGACAGTGCCCCAGGTGGCAAGCGCAAGCGCGCGAAGGCCGCATCTGTGACTCCGTCCATCAACGACGACGACGAGGAACGTGATCTAGTAAGCCTACCTCGGAATTCCATTACCCCCAACGCTGAATGACATCTTAGAAACGCCGCAAGACAAAGATGAAAGACGTTCCAGGATCGTTCAAGGAGAGGATGAAGAAAGCCTTTAATGAGTGCTTCAAGGCCGTTGTCAACTGCGAAGAAGATGGTACCGGCAGAAAACGTTGCGAGCTTTTCCGCGAAATTCCCGACCGCAGGGTATGTATTCCTTTCCACGTCCGAAATATCACTACTTTCTTACTACGACCCGGTGTAGGAGTACCCTGACTACTACCAGCTAATCGGAAAACCCATCGCCTTGTCCACGTTGCGGAAACGCATCAACTCAGGGGCTTATAAGACTGTCACCGAGTTCCAGGACGACTTCAGGCTCATGTTCAACAACGCCCGGCAATACAATCAGGAGGGTTCGTGGGTGTTCAACGACGCGGAAGAGATGGAGAGGGTCTTCGATGCCACCTACAATCGTTTGATGACTGGTTCGGGGCTTCCTGATGCCCCCGGTGGCTTACCAGGAATGTCGGACTCGGCTCTGACGCCTATGGAGGAGGATATCCCGCCCCCGCCTTCAACCTCGAAACAGAAGGTGAGGAAACAGATCATCAGCGATGATGAGTACTTGACTCAGAGCGAGAACGACGATTGATGGGGGGGTCTTGGGATTTCCACATCTCTCCTACTTATTACTTTAGTTGTAGTTCGTTCCTACCTGTAATATCACCTGTGGCCCCGTTGGCCATTTCCTTCACCTACCCCGGCGCAACTGGAGGGCAAGACTGACCGATAGGCTGATCGGCGCACCGCGGCGGTTGAACGTGAGGCTTTGAGGACGTGGACTCGACCCCGATCTCAAGATTAGCACCACGCTCGGAAAATAGCCTGCAGACTTTGTTTTCGCGGTCACAACAATCTGATGCCAACCTCCGTTTCCGACGGTGCTTCGAGCTCCACCTCCACCCTCGAAGAGGCCGGATCTCTCTCCACGATGTTGAATCGGTCCCATCTGGTGACGGTATATGGAGGCCTACACCAATGGGTGCAGGTGGGCCTGTGTTACCAACGGCCTCACCAAAGGGCAGTTATGTGGAAATCCTCATATAATCAAGTTGACGCCTCCTACGCTCTATCCGTCTGTGGGAATCTTAGTTATTCCACCAAACAGACGTCGTTGTTTTCTGAAGGCGAGAGTTCGACAGATGCCCCCAGGAGTGTCAATTCCTCGAGCCAACAGCCGTTAACAAGTAGCGAACGATGAGGATCCAGCTCATTCCACCTAGTAACGGTTCCACTTGAACAGGGACACGGACGGCCCGGCGACACTTGTCTGTGATTAAAGTACCCAAACCGTAGGCAGCAGTGTCATTTACTTGAGGACCGTGGACCACAGGTTAGGCAAAAGGGCCTCTCATGATGCCCATCGCCAGGAGTTTGGGTGGACAATTCCCGGGGACGATTGTCTTTGGCGTATGGGAGTCAGTTTGCCGGCGCTCGTAGACTGGGGGCGGAAGCATACGAGGGCTGAGGCCTTGAGGTACGGGTAATCCTGTTGCCAGTTCCCGGACCTGATGCCCCTGTGATCGAGGTTCAATTCATTGGTAACGACACTCGGTCAGCAGGAGGGTGCCCATAACCAAACAGGTCACTGCTGGAGAGAAATGTGATGATATGTACATGCGGGTGCGGAAGTCGATTATCAAGTATCCTGAACGTAGTTACCTACGGGAGGGGACTCAGTCAGGCACCTAGACTCTGGAAGGAGCAAGCACCCACCCGGGAATACACCTTGGGCGCCGTTCAGCTTTCCGGTCCACCAATCCTCAGCACTAGCGGTCTTTTCCACAACTTCAATACGGTCCCCGGCCCTGAACGATAGATCTCCGTCCGCTTGTGCCTCGAAATCGTAAAGAGCAACAACGTATTGCTTTGGCGGTTGAGCCTTGGGTTTTGGCTTTAGCGGCGGAGGTGGCGGCGGCTTCTTCCCGACCACACTAACGACACCGACACCGTTACCAACAGAGTATGGTGGGGGAGGCGCAGCGTTATCCTTGTTGAAAGAACCCGGAGGGGGAGGTGGCGGTTTCTTGAAGGCCGACGCGTTAGAAGGCGACCTCGACGGCGGAGGCATCGCTCGTGATGTTAGAGAACTGGCCGTGGACACTGTCGTATTGGACCTTCCGAGCCCTCCGCCACCAGCCAGCGCCCTGTTGGACTGCACCAAGCGCGCTGGGGAATGGAGAAAGGTCAAACTGGTTTGGCCATGGAGTGGCGAGGGGAGTCCCTACAAGTGCTGATAATTCGCTTGGTAATGGCCATATCCTCGATCTGTTGCGCTGCATCTGGCCTTTTGGCTTCGTAATCGGCAGCGATGTCATGAAAAGGTAGGGAGACGTCATATTTGCCTTCGGCAAAGCTGGAGAGCTTCTCCAAAACCATATAGTAAATGCCCAATCTGTCATCGGGTGAGGGTAGTGGCTACGCCAGACTAAGATAGACCCACTGCATGTAGAAGAAGCTGTGGTAGAGTGGTTCGATGAACCTAGAGGCGAGGAGTAAGAATCGAGGCAAGTCTTGTTTCATCGCAGAGTTGATATAGTCGAATTCGTTTGTAGCGATCTCGAAATCTTGTTCGAGCTACAAAGGGGATGAGCAAAGCTACAGCCTCCAGAGGGTTTTGGGGACCTTGAACAAGTTCTTTTCATCGCTCAAACTCTTGTCTTTCTTCTCCCTGAGCTTGGTTAGCGAGTTGTTGAATCTGTCATAATCGACCAGCTGATAAAAATCGTTAGGATTATTCGGCAAACCGTCGACAAGCGGTGGCCCACCTTATGCTCGCGTTTTGTGATGCTTTTACGGACCGCTTTGACGACCTCCTTGAACTCTTTCAGGGGACCGACAATCCTGCTTTGGATTAACTCCAGTTCTGGTTGTACTGCGAGGTCGAGTTCGGCCATAAGTTCTTGGTATGAAACCACGTTCTCAAATGTCGTGGCGCAACCCGGATGCTGCCTGGTCAGGTCGAATTCACCTGTGACTGGGGAGAATATAGCATTGAAATGATCGACAAATCTTGCGCCAGCACTGAACATGGCTGGGGGCGGGAAATGAGTGGTCAGGTCGGATATTAAACCATTGGATGTTCATAACACGCACCCTTTACGTGTTCGCAGAATTGAGCCGCATCTTTGAGGATTTTATCGGTGGATCCTTCGATTGCGGTGAAGTTGCGATTGAGTTCATCAAAGTCCTTATCCGCGGAACCTGGGATTACAAAACGGTTTGAACGTGGGCGAAAACGAGAGGAAGATATGGTGGGAACTGTACGCTTCGACATGCCCACTTTTGAAGTGACCAAGTGCGGAGTCCTTGGGCAAATGTCAATACATTAAGCAGAAATTGGGAGGAGGAACCCACCGCATAACAGCCTTCGTTAGCCCTTTCATGGCTGGAAAACACCTGTATATAGAACCTGAGGGTCAAGGGAGTGATAGTGATTGGGAAGAGAGTTCGGTTGCTGCGTTAAGTTGACCGGCGCTTGTTCTGCTGCTGTCTCATGTCCGGATTTCCGACTCTCACTGGCTACTACAGGTTCCTCTTCCTCTACCTCGAACCCTGTGAGCAAACGTGCGGTGGAAGTTGTATCGTACTTACAGAATTACAGGCTCCACGGTATACCCCGCGTTTCACGTCTTTGTCTATCCGGGCGCGCAAGCATTCTACGATGATTTGATACCGGGAAGTGCTCCTTCGCCGGTTCTCGAACTTCGCACAAGGATGGCTATCTGGCAGCTGGCTAACTGTACGTATAATATAGGTTCCTGTTATCCTGCCGCCTCTCACGTAACCTTGGGGGGGGGGGGGTTCAGGCTATTTCCTGCTGTCGCTCATGTCTTCGTTCGTATTCAGGGCGGTAAGGGATTCGGTGCCCAACCCTGTCTCACAAGAGAGACTGGTTGGTGCTGTACTCATGGTGTTGGCGATTGCAGATGTGAGTTCAATCGCTAACCTGTGGTGACGATGTGCTCATGAGCTGCCGCTTGGGTAGGCTACCCAGTATGCCCCCTGCCTATCGCACGCGTGAAGTGCTCATTCATTTTCGTGCGGTACCAGCGTCGCCATCTCATACATCGGACTGCCCGATGAGGCTCGGTGGGACATTGGTTCTTGGAATGTGATGACCCACGGTAATGTTACCGTGAGTAGGGGCCACCCCTGGAGATTGGCGCGCCGTCACTGATGGATGGCTGTTGCTCAGTTTGTCGTCCTTCTCCTTGTCTCTCGGTAAGGATAGGCTCATTTCGGGCATGTCGGGTTTCATCGTCCGGTCGCTGATCGTTGTGTTCTCATTACCGCCTTGGTGTCTGCGCCCACGCAGATTGAGCTGGTTCTGGGGGGTAGGTCGGGAGAGATTTTACTACGGACGTGGGATTCGAGGGACTGGTGGGCGGTACCTATCGTAACGTTTGTTAGCGAGGGTGATTGATGGTTGTCGGCAATTAGACATTCTTTCTACGCACGCGAGCCACGCTTGCCCTCTTAGTTATCCGCGACAGGTGGCAAGCTAGGCTCACCCACTCTTTTTCTCCCCCTCTCTTTTCTCCCACATTCCGCAGGCGGTTCTCCACTCGTTTTGGTCCTGATCTCTGCCTCCTGTCCGCCGCCAAGCCCTCCGGGTGCCGCCTTGATCAAAACCAGTAATTACACTGACAGAGCGAACTTTGGTCTCTTTCCTCTTCTCCCCCAGTATGTTGTTGCCCTGCATACTGGCCATTTTCCTCTCCTTCTCCAATGTTTTCGGTTCGTCCCCCTCCCCTGAACTTTCCCCCTAATCCCCTGACCTGTTGTTTAAGCTTCCAGCACCAGCCCGCGGCCACTCAAGCGGATCGCACACCCAGAAACTTTGGCCATAGAAATCATCCCTCGTTCTCCTACCGACGAATACGACGTCTTCAATCGCCGTTCTCCTTCCCCGGGTTCTTCCACCCTCCTCCATTCAGACTCGTTCCGCCTCATCTTGTCTGCGTTTGGAGAAACATTCTACCTCCATCTACGACCTAACGACCATCTCATTCATCCTGCTGCACGCATCCACTATTTCTCTACCACATCCAATGGCCAAACGGTTCTCACCCGCACAGAACCTCTTCTCCGAGAATCCGTAAAAGCCTACTATGGTGACGTAATCCCCGGCCATCTCTCCTCAGCGAGGCTGCGGCTCGACGCTTCCAGGGTCGTACCGGATACAAAGAATCGGCTTGGCTGGGCGCGCATCATGGTCCACTCCCAAGGCGATACCGGGGCCGCTCCCGTTTTCGAAGGTGCATTCACCGTCAACGGAGTTACTCATCATGTTTCAACCTCCGACAACTACCTGCGGAATAAGCAACACCTTGACCCTGAAATTGTAGACCTAACCCATTCGGACGCCGGGCTTGTGATCTGGAGGGATTCTGATGCCCTGTCGCACCACGAGGAGGTCGCGCTTCGCTTGAAGCACGGTTTGTCTTCCAAAGTCTCTCCCCTCCACCGACCCGCCTCGTGTGCCCACGATTCCCTCACCTATAACACCGACCCATACGAGAACCCTGCATTGAGGAAGCCACAACCCCCCTCGTCGTGGTATGATCCGTTCAACATGCTGGATACATACTCCGCGTCTCCCAACATTTCCGGTTACAAGCGAGACGATGTGGCCGGTGGTGGAATGAACACCAAGTTAGTATTCTAACCCGTGGCGGTCGTGTATTGTTTCAACTCCTACCTCTAGTTTCGTCAACCACATCGGAGATGGGTCTGGATGCCCCTCCAGTCAAAAGGTTGTCTACATGGGTGTCGCAGCCGACTGCACGTACACACAGCGGTACGGATCTCAGGAGAATGCAACCCAGCAAATTTTGAACAACTGGAACTCGGCAAGCGCGTTGTACAAGAACACGTTCACAATATCCCTCGGTATCGTTGAGTTGCGAGTCATGGATTCTAATTGTCCCACAGTTGCAGATCCCGCGGTACCCTGGAATGTTGACTGCGGGTCCGTGACGCTCAATGACCGCCTTTCGCTCTTCTCTCAATGGAGGGGGGCAAAGGGTGCGGATGGCGCTGGCCTCTGGCATCTTTTGTCGAGATGTACGACTGGTTCCGAAGTAGGGATTGCCTGGTTGGCAACGTTGTGCGTATCCTGCCTGACTATACGTCTCCTTTTGACCAACCCATCAGCATAGGTGCCAAGTAACTGCTTCTGGTAACTCTCCAAACGTTGTGTCGGGCACTGGGGTCTCAACCGCTGGAAGGACTGAGTGGCAGGTGATTGCCCACGAGATCGGTCACAATTTTGGCGCGATTGTAAGTTATGCGTTTTTCTTTTAGCGGCAGAGTACCAATCGTTGAAAAATATAACCCCAGCATGACGTAGGCCTTCCCAGTTTTTCTGCTTAGGGATTCGAGCGTTGAACGCGTCTTTCAAAGTGTGCGGACGGCTGTACGATGTCCAGCTCTTGTTGCCCCTTGAGCACAAGTACATGCAGCGCTACTTCCCGATTCATCATGAGCCCCACTGCCTCCGAAACCGAGACACAGTTTTCCCCTTGCAGCCTTGGCAATATTTGTAAGCCTCCCCGGTAATCCGCGGCATCCAAAGTCTGACTGTAGTATACTTTCAAAGGCTC
>Ga0307516_10006894_pt1 | contig 13227 bp, 8 predicted proteins | sample 19_EM_MG_FD_203310 | JGI IMG/M metagenome (GOLD analysis project Ga0307516, IMG submission 203310) | Populus trichocarpa ectomycorrhiza microbial communities from riparian zone in the Pacific Northwest, United States - 19_EM | ecosystem: Host-associated > Plants > Roots > Unclassified | place... | reverse complement strand
TCGCCCCCAGCGCCCGGGCGATCCCGGCGAAGTCGGTCTCGCCGAACGTGGCCGTCGCCAGGTCGGCGCCGACCGGGCCGAACATGTGCACCTCGTAGCCGTACGCCCCGTCGTCGTAGACAACGACCACCGCGGAACCGGCGGTGCGGATCAGCGTATCCAGTTCGGACAGACCCATCAGCGCCCCGCCGTCGCCGAGGGCCACCACCGTCGTCCGGTCGGTGCGCCCGGCCGCCGCACCGGCCGCGCCGGCGAAGCCCATGCCGATGGCCTGGAAGGCCGAGCCGGTGAACACGAAGCCGGACGGGTCCGGCACCGGCCAGTACATCGACGGCCAGGCGATGAAATGGCCACCGTCGAGCACCACCGTCCGCTCCTCGGGAAGCATCGTGGCGAGCGCGATGGACAGCGTGCGCGGGTCGATCCGGCCGGTGGCGCTCGCCTCCGCGTACGGTTCGTCGGCCCAGCCGAGCTTCGCGATGTCGTCCGCGACCTCGGCGCGCCAGCCGGACACCGGCGCGTCCAGCAGCTGCCACCGTTCGAGCATCCCGGCCGCCACGGTGGCCGCGTCGCCGGTGACGTCCAGGTCGATCCGGTCCACCGGGGGCGGGCCGTCGACGTTGACGCTGATCAGCAGCGCACCGGGATGCAGCAGCCGGTCGTCACGCAGGGTGAACCGGTCGAGCGTGGCGCCGAACGCGACCACCACGTCGGCGGCGCCGATCAGGTCCGCAGCCCGGGGGGACGCGAAGCCGCCGCAGATGCCCACCGACCAGGGGTGGCGGGCGAACATGCCGTTGGCCATCACGGTGGTGGCCAGCAGGGCGCCGGAGCGGTCGGCGAGCCGGCCCAGGACATCGGCCGCGCCGGACCGCCAGGCGCCGAGCCCGCCGATGATCAGCGGCCGGTGGGCTCCCGCCAGTGCGCTGGCCACGGCGTCGATCGCGGCGGCCGGCGCCGCCGGGAGCATCGGCCGGCCACCGGCGTGGACCGGTGACGTGCCGGCCGGTTCCGGCGCCGGTGCGCCGGACAGGTCGAACGGCAGGCACAGGACCACCGGGTGCTGGTACCGGTGGGCGTACCGGACCGCCTCCCGGGCAGCCGCGGCCGGATCGGTGTCCGAGCGCAGGCGGATCACGTGGGCGCCCGCCCCGGCGCAGATCGCGCTCTGGTCGACGTCGAACCGTCGCCGGCCGGACTCCGGTGCGTCGCCGCAGAGCAGCACCAGCCCGCTGCGGTGGCGGACCGCCTCGGCGAGCGCGCTGACGGTGTTGGCGAACCCGGCGCCGTACGTTGTGGTGGCCACCGCCACCTCGCCGGCGACCCGGAAGTAGGCGTCGGCCATCGTGACCGCGCCACCCTCGTGCCGGGCCGGTACGTATCGGACGCCGGCCGCGGTGAGCCCGGCGACGGACATGATGTTGCCCGCGCCGACCACGCCGAACGCTACGGCGATTCCGTCGGCGGCCAATGCGCGGGCCACGGTCACAGCAATGGACGGCATGACGAGACCTCGATCTCCCGACGCGGGTGTCGCCGCCAATGATTCTGCCGGCGGCACCCGACGGCATCTCCAGAATTGCGGTGCCGAAATGCGCTCCACGTGGCAATTAAATCGACCGCATTCACAGAGATGCACGGTTCGCCAAGCAATGTGATGCTACTTCCGATCACCTCTGATCAGCACATTCGCGCCCAACTGTCGATGGCGCAGAATAAGGGGAGACAGATGCCCGGTAACGGCAGAATCATCGCCGATCTGGTTCAGCAAGGTATCTGGGACATGCCACTCGAGTCGATGCCACTGGCGTCCGGGTACCTCAAGTCGACCGCGCTGTCCGACGATCGGGTGGCCGAGTCGTTCGACATCAACATCCGCAATTTCCGAGGTGCCGTGACGCTGTCGTCGATGGCCTACGAGCTGTTCCACGAACGTGTTCCGGATGTGCTGGCGTTCTCCGTGCTGGGCTGGAACTACCGCAACTTCGGATCGCTCGCGGAGACGTTCAAGCAGCTCAACCCGGACGGCTGGGTGATCTTCGGCGGTACCCACGTGGCCAACCACGCCGACCGGGTCTTCCAGATGTTCCCGGTGGTCGACGTGGTGGTCAACGGCGAGGGTGAGTTCGTCTTCCGGGACCTGCTCCGGGCCCGGCTGGACGGCGCCGGCGACGCGGGGCTGGCGCCGATCACCGGCATCTCCTACCGGGACGCCGAGGGTGTCGTCCACACCAATCCCGACCGGGACCGGATCAAGAACCTGGACGAGATCCCGTCGCCGTTCCTCACCAACGCCATCGAGATGATCGACGCGCAGGGCCGGTTCCGCTACGACGTGGCGCTCATGGAGTCCAACCGCGGCTGCCCGTACAAATGCTCCTTCTGTTATTGGGGTGGCGCGGTCGGGCAGAAGGTGCGCGCGTTCTCCCGGGAGCGGATGCGGGCGGAGCTCGAGTACTTCGCCAAACTGCGGGTGCACACCATTGTGCTGTGTGACGCCAACTTCGGTCTGCTGCCCGGCGACAGCCTGTTCATCGACGACATGATCGAGGTCCGCGACCAGTACGGCTTCCCGCGCGCGCTGGAGACGTCGTGGGCGAAGAACAAGTCGAAGACCTTCTACGAGATCGTCCACAAGATGAAGGTCGCCGGCATGCGCAGCTCGTTCACGCTCGCGCTGCAGACGCTCGACGACCAGACCCTCACCCTGATGAACCGCCGCAACATGAAGGTCAACGACTGGGAGGACCTGGCCGATTGGCTCGCCCGGGAGGGCCTGGACTGCTATGCCGAGCTGATCTGGGGCGCGCCCGGTGAGACGATCGAGTCGTTCATGGACGGTTACGACAAGCTGACCCGCAAGGTCTCCCGGATCGCCTGTTACCCGATGCTGCTGCTGCCGAACACCGATTACGGCGACAACCGCGACAAGCACGGCATCATCACGGTACGCGGCGACAACGACGACTTCGAGTACGTCCTGGGCAACAGCACGGTGTCCTTCGCCGAGAACCAGGAGATGCAGCGCTTCCTGTTCTGGGCGCGGGTGATCGCCGAGATGGCGGTCGTCCGCAACATCTGGGTCGGCCTGCGTGAGCTGGCCGGGATCCGGCAGACCGAGGTGCTGCGCGACCTCGCCGACTGGATCGAGACCACCGACGATCCGGCCGCCGAGCCGCTACGGTCCACCCTGGAGAGTGTCATCGTCGGCACCGGCGACGTCGGCCCCGCGATCTTCTACATCTACACCGAGCCGGACGTGAAGCGGATGCTCCGGCGCTGGTGGGCCGAGCGGATCCGGCCGCGGGTGGAGGAGCGGTGGCTGCCGCTGCTCGACGAGATCTTCGAGTACGACCTGCTGACCCAGCCGGTGTGCCTGAACTCCGACGGCACCGTGACCGACCCCGGCCTGAAGCTGGTCTCGGTGCGCGGTGAGGACAACTACCTGCGGGCCGGCGTCGAACTGCGGCACGACATCCCGGGCATCGTGCGCGGGCTGCAGGCCGGTCTGGAGACCGACCTGTCGCCGCGGCGTACCGTGCTGAACCTCTACTACAAGACCGGGTCGGAGAGCGCGGTGAGCTCGACCAACCACGAGACCATCGTGCACTACATGGGCATGACCGAGGACCGGGTGATGGCCAACGCGGCCGCCACCGTCACCGACGCCCCGATGGCCGAACTGACCAGCGACAAGGGCAGCTGCTGACATCGGGCACGCGGCGTAACGGCCGGTCACGGGAAACCGTGACCGGCCGTTCTTCGTACCGGGAGGGCGGTCAGGGCCGGAACAGCGCCGGGTCCATCACCCGCGGCGTACCGCTGACCCGGACCGGGATGGCGATCCGGTCGAGCACGTCGCGGCGCAGGTCTACGCCCGGAGCGACCTCGGTGACCGTCAGGCCGTCCTGGTCCACCTCGAAGACCGCGCGCTCGGTCACCACCAGCGCCTCCTGGCCGCGCTCGCGGACGCCCTCGCGGATCCGGTAGGTCACGTGGTCGACGGCGGGGACGAACTTGGCGGTACGACCCTCGGTCTGGATGCTCAGGCGTCCGTCGTCGGCCTTCGCGCGCAGGCCACCGGCGGTGAAGGTGCCCGCGAAGACCAGCCGGCGCGCGTTGTGCGCGATGTCGATGAAGCCGCCGGCGCCCGGGTTGACCGACCCGAACCGGTTGACGTTGACGTTGCCGGCCGCGTCGAGCTGAGCGAACGCGAGCGCCGCGAACCGGCAGCCGCCGCCGTCGATGAAGTCGAACTGGTACGCGCCGTCCAGTAGGGCCTCCGGCGCGTAGTTCGCGGAGAACTGCCATCCGCTCATCACCGCACCGCCGAACGGCCCGTGTTCGGTGGTGAAGACGTAGTCGGCGAGCCGGCCGTCGTCCAGCGCGCCGTCCTCGGCCATGGCCATCACTGTGCTCGAGGACTTGCCGAACCCGAAGATGGCGGTCTCGCCCGGCCGCACCTCGCGGGCCACCCGGCGGGCTACCACCTTCTCCGGCCCCGGCTGCAGGCGGGGCAGCCGCTCGAGCGGGTTCGGCACCGGCCGCAGGAAGCCGCTGTCGGGCAGTCCGACGACGGTGCCGACCGGATCGTCCGGGGCGACCACCACGTGGTCGACCAGCGTGCCGGGGACGACGACCTCGTGGGCGGACCGCTGCCAGCGGGGTACGACCCGCGACACCTGGGCGATCACGGTGCCACCGCAGGCCTTGACCGCCAGCGCCATGGCCAGCGCGCTGGTGGTCAGCGGCAGGCCCTCGAACGAGAGGTTGCCCTGATCGTCGGCGCTGCTGGCCCGCAGCACGCCGACGTCGAGCGGCCAGGTGGGGTAGAAGAGCAACTCCTCGCCGCGCAGCCGGACCACCTCGACGAGGTCCTCCGTGGTGATCGCCGTGTATCGCCCGCCGCCGTGCCGCGGGTCGATGTAGGTGTTCAGGCCGATCCGGGTCAGGTAGCCGGGACTGCGCCGGGCCACCTCCCGCAACCAGTGCATCGTCGCGCCGATCGGCCAGCTGTAGGCCTCGATGAGGTCGTTCTGGATGAGGTCGGTCAGCGCCGGCCGGTTGCCCGTACGCGGATGCCGGGGGTTGATGTAGGAACCGGCGATGATCCGGCGCATCAGTCCCTTGCGGGCGACCCGGTCCATCCCCGGGATGCCCATCGCGTCCCCGGTCGCGACCGGGAAGAAGAACGTCAGGTCCTGCGGGTGGCCGGTGTTCTGGTAGCGCTCGGCGATCGCCGCCAGCACGGTGTCCGGGACACACCAGCCGATCACGCCGCTGCAGGCGACCGACTGGAGATCACCGATCCCGGCCACGGCCCCCGCCGCGTCAACGACTTTGCTCAACGCTGTCCCTCCCCGATCCGGGCCCGTACGCGCTCAGGGTGTGCCGGGCCGCGCCGGACCGGCAGTCCTCGTCGAACAACGCGGTGGTGCGGGCGTCCATCGCCTCGGCGGAGTCGGCGACGACGGCCGCCAGCGCGAGTTTGGTGCTGGCCACCGCGTGCGCCGGCAACGCGGCCAGCCGGCCGGCCCACGCGAGCGCACAGCCGACCGCCTCCCCCGGGCCGGTGATCTCGTCCACCACCGCGAGCCGGTGCAGATCGGCGCCGGTCAATGGCCGATCGCCCCAGGCGACCAGCTTCGCGGCCGCCGGCCCGGCCCGGGCCACCAGCGACTGCAGCCCCCAGGGCGGGACCCAGCCGAGCCGCACCTCGGGCAGATGCCAGCGGGCGCCGGCGTCGGAGACCACCCCGTCGCAGCCGGTGGCCAGCAGGAAGCCGCCGCCGATCGCGAAGCCCTCCACGGCCGCGATCACCGGCAGGCCCAGGCGCTGAACGGCTCGGACGGCGTACGCCGTAGCGGCCTCGTGCCGGGTCACGCCCGCGGGCGTGAGCCCGGCCAGTTCCTTGAGGTCCGAGCCGGCGCAGAACCCCGGCGCGGTGCCGGTCAGGACGACGGCCCGGACCTGCTGGTCGTCGTTCAGGTCCGCCAGGGCCGCGCTGAGCCGGCGGACCAGCCCGGTGTTCAGCGCGTTGCGGGCGTGCGGCCGGTTCATCCGCAGCAGGACGACGGGACCCTGGCGTTCGCACTGCAACTCGTCGTCGTCCCCGCTCATGGCGTGCGGCGCAGCGACCGGCTGAACTCCCGGATGTCTTCGACCAGCGGGCCCGGCTGCTCCAGCGCGGCGAAGTGGCCGCCCTTGTCGAACTCGGTCCAGCGGGACAATGTCGGAAGGATGCCCTCGGCGAAGCGGCGGATCGGCGGCGTCGCGTCGTGCGGGAAGACCGCCACGGCCACCGGTGCGGCCACCGGCCACGGTCCGGCCCAGGTACCGACGAAGTCGGCGTCGGTGTGGGTGGACTCGAAGTAGAGCTGGGCGCTCGGGCCCGCGGTCGCGGTGAACCAGTAAACGCTGGCGTTGGTCAGCAGCCGGTCCCGGTGCACGGCGTCCTCGGGCGACGCGGGCGAGTCGGTCCACTCCCAGAACTTCTCGACGATCCAGGCGAGTTGCCCGGCCGGCGAGTCGGTCAGGCCGTACGCGAGGGTCTGCGGCCGGGTCGACTGGATCTTGGCCCAGCCGAGCCCGTCCTGCTGGAACCAGCCGGCCCGCTGGAGCCGGCCGAGGTCGCGCTGGTCGAGCCCGTCGAAGGCGTCGGGGGTGTCCGGCGGGAACGTGACGAGCATGTTCAGGTGTACGCCCAGCACGTGCTCCGGGTCGGCCTGCGCGAGCCGCAGCGAGATGACCTTGCCCCAGTCGCCACCCTGGGCGACGTACCGGTCATAGCCGAGGCGGCTCATCAACTCGGCCCACGCGCGGGCCACCCGGGGCACGTCCCACCCCGCGTCGGTGGGCGCGGCGGAGAACCCGTACCCGGGGATCGAGGGGATGACGACGTGGAAGGCGTCGCCCGGGTCGCCGCCGTAGCGCGCCGGATCGGTCAGCGGCCCGATCACGTCGAGGAACTCGACGAACGAGCTGGGCCAGCCGTGCGTGAGGATGAGCGGGACCGCTGACGGCTCGGGCGAGCGGACGTGCAGGAAGTGCACGTCCACGCCGTCGATCTCGGTACGGAACTGCGGATGGCTGTTGATCTCCGCTTCGGCCGCGCGCCAGTCGAACTTGGTACGCCAGTAGTCGGTGAGCTGGGTCAGGTATTCCACCGGAACGCCTCGGGTCCAACCCGCGCCGGCCACCTCGCGGGGCCAGCGGGTCGCATCGAGGCGCCGGTGGAGGTCCTCGACGTCGGCCGCCGGAATGTCGATTCGGAAGGTTCGCATGTCAGGCCTCTCGCCGGTGCGGTCCGGGCGGATCACTGCTTCAGAACTGTCCCACCGGCTCGGACGCGGGACATCTCGCGAATTGCGCTCCCCTGTGTACCGGCGCGGTGACGCTCTGATGCTTCGCTTGACAGACCGTGCTTGTGTTTAGCAAGCTTGCGAGCGGTCGGGGAGTTCGTCGTCCACCGCGCGGGGTCGTCGCCGACCGGTTGACCATGATCGAGCCGGAGGATCAGATGACACGGATCGGCCGCGGATGGGCCGCACTGATATGCGGCCGCCGTACCAAATGGATCGTCCTGGCGGTGTGGATGCTCATTGCCGTGGGCATCGGCCCGCTCTCCGCCAAGCTGGGCGGCATCCAGCAGAACGACAGCTCGAAATGGCTGCCCCACCAGGCCGAGTCGACCCAGGTCATGGAGCTGCAGGAACGGTTCCGCACGGATCATCTGACGCCGGCGATCATGGTCTACGAGCGCGGGTCCGGCATCACCGAGGCCGACCGGGCCAAGGCTGCGGCCGACGCCCGGGCGGTCGCCACCGTGCCGGGGGTCGATGCTCCCCCGGCCGCCCCGATCGCCGCGCCGGACGGCAAGGCCCTGCAGACCATCGTGCAGGTGCGCAGCGGTGGTGATGATCTCCAGCCGGTGATCGACGCGGTCGACGGCATCCGGGCGGTGGCCGGTTCCGGTACCGGCGGCCTGAGTGTGCACGTCGCCGGACCGGCCGGCATCTCGGCCGCGACCAACAGCGCCTTCGCCGATATGGACACCAAGCTGCTGCTCGCCACCGTCGCGGTGGTCATCATCCTGCTGCTGATCACCTACCGGAGCCCGTCGCTCTGGCTGCTTCCGGTGATCTCCGCGGGCCTCGCGCTCACCTGCTCGCAGAGCGTCATCTACCTGTTGTCCGGTCCGCTGGGCTTGACGGTCAACGGGCAGAGCGTCGGGATCCTGACCATCCTGGTGTTCGGCGCGGGAACCGACTACGCGCTGCTGCTGATCTCCCGCTACCGCGAGGAGTTGCGCCGGCACGAGGATCGACACGAGGCCATGGCCCGGGCGCTCCAGCACGCGGCGCCGGCCGTGCTGGCCAGTGCCGCCACCGTCGCCATCGGCATGATGTGCCTGGTCTTCGCGAAGATGAGCTCGACCAGCGGGCTCGGCCCGGTCTCCGCGATCGGCATCGTGGTGGGCTTCGTCGCGATGATGACGTTGCTGCCGGCCCTGCTGGTGATCTGCGGCCGGTGGTTGTTCTGGCCGGCCCGGCCCAAGCTGGGCTCGAGCGAGCCGACCGCCTCGGGTGTCTGGGCCCGGCTGGGCCGCGGCATCGCCCGCCGTCCCCGTACGGTCTGGGTCGGCACGTCGCTGGTGCTCGGCCTGATGGCCCTCGGCACCATCCAGCTCAACGCCGAAGGACTGCCGGCCGAGGACTGGTTCGTCAAGAAGCCGGACGCCATCGTCGGCCAGGAGGCACTGGGCCGCCACTTCCCGGCCGGTGAGGGTCAGCCCGTTGTGGTGATCGGCAAGGCGTCGGCGGCCCAACCGCTGCGCCAGGCCCTGGCCGCGACGCCGGGCATCACCGATGTGTCCGAGCCGGTCCCGGCCGGCGATCAGGTCCAGATCGAGGGAATCCTCAAGGGACAGACCGACAGCGACACCTCCCGGCAGACGGTTCTGGACCTGCGTGACGCCGTGCATCGGATCCCCGGTGCGGACGCGAAGGTCGGCGGCGCACCGGCGCTCACGGTTGACCTGCACCATGCGAACAACTCCGACAACCGGCTGATCATCCCGCTGGTCCTCACGGTGGTGCTGCTCATCCTGGGCCTGCTGCTCCGGGCGATCATCGCCCCACTGATCCTCATCGCGACCGTGGTGCTGTCGTACTTCGCCGCCTTGGGGATCACCACACCCCTGTTCGCGGCGATGTACGGCTTCAACGCCGCCGACAGCGCACATCCGTTGTTCGTGTTCGTCTTCCTGGTGGCGCTGGGCATCGACTACAACATCTTCCTGATGACCCGGGTCCGCGAGGAGTCGTTCCGGCTCGGCACCCGGCGGGGCACCCTGGCCGCCCTGTCCTCCACCGGCGGTGTGATCACCTCGGCCGGTGTGGTGCTCGCCGCCACCTTCCTGGTCTTCGGCAGCATGCCGCTGGTCACGTTCGCCCAGATGGGCATCGCGGTCGCGGTCGGCGTCCTGATCGACACGTTCATCGTCCGATCGATCCTGGTCACCGCGCTCAGCCTCGACCTCGGCCGGTGGATGTGGTGGCCCGGCAAGCTCTTCCGGCGTACGGAGGAGGATCGGGCGGCCGAGGTCGAGCCGGATCCGTCCGGCAGCCGTTCGCAGCAACTGGTCTCCTGACCGCGAGACGGATTCCGAGCCCGGCCCGCACCGGGCCGGGCTCCGGCCGTTTCCGGTTCACTGTCCACACACCTTCGAGATGGGAACTAGGCTGACCTCATGCGATTCCGAACCACGATCTCACTGCACGGTAAGAACAACGCCGGCATTCCGGTCCCGGACGACGTCGTGCAGAAACTCAACTCAGGAAAGCGACCCGCCGTCAGTGTGACGCTCGGTGGGCACACCTATCGCAGCAGCATCGCGGTGATGGGCGGTGGCAATTTCATCGCTCTCAATGCGCAGAACCGCAAGGCCACCGGCGTCGAGCCGGGTGACGACGTCGACGTCGACATCGAACTCGACGCCGCGCCCCGCGAGGTGACCATCCCCGACGACCTCAAGGCGGCCTTCAAGGGCGAGGCGGCGGCCAAGAAGTTCTTCGACGGCATGTCATACACCAACCGGAACGCGTGTGTGACGTGGCTCGAGAGCGCAAAGAAGGCGGAGACCCGGGAGGCCCGGGTCGTCAAGGCGATCGAGATGCTCAACGAGGGCAAACCGCCCCGCTGACGTGCCGCGGGCGGGGCCGGCCGCGACCCCGCCCACCGGGCGTCCATCGGCTCAGGCGTCTGCCGGCTCAGGCGTCTGCCGGCCCGGGCGTCCGGCGGCTCAGCGCGTCCAACTCGGCCACCACGATCGCCGACGCCCAGTGGTCCGGATCGACAAGAGAGAAGTGCCGGGCGCCGGCCACCGTCCGGAGCCGACAGGGGTGGGCCTCGGCGTACGACCCGGCCACTTCGGCGGGCACCAGGCCGTCGTGTTCGGCCCGCAGCAGCACCACCGGGCTGGTCGGCGACGGCAACCGCATCGGGTCGTACCCCGGCCGTTCGGCGGGTGTGCCACCGAGGAACCGCAGCACCGCCCCACCACCGAGACCGAGGCGATGGGCCCGGTCCAGACTGGCCAGCGGCGCGAGCGCCAGCGTGGCGATCAGCCCGGGCGCCGGGGCCTGCGACGCGGACCACAGGGCGAGATGCCCGCCCGCGGAGTGGCCGGCCACCACCACCCGTCCGTTGTGGCACCCGGCCAGCCGGGGCGGCAGCACTCGCAGCGCCTCGGCCAGATCGGCGGTCGCCAGGCCGGGATGGCCGGCCTGGCGGCGATACTCGACGGACACCACGGTCCAGCCCAGGTCACGCACCTTCGCCGCCATCGGCCGCAGGTGCGTGCGGTCGTACCGTGGGCTCCAGAAACCACCGTGGACCAGCACGAACAGGGGGCGCCGAGCCGCCCGGGCAGCACCCGGCCAGACGTCCGCGACGTGCGACGCGGCGCCACCGTAGGTCAGTTCGTCGTCGGGCGGCGCCGCCGGCCGGCTCAGCAGGGAGAGGTCCTCCGGCGACGCGCCCATCGTCGCGCCGCTCAGACCCGAGTGGCCGATCGATCCTCATAGCCGGGCTCGACCCGGCCGGGAATGGCGGCCGGCGACGTGGTGTCGTTCGCGGCGGCCCGGCGCGCGGTCCGGGTCCGTACCCGTCGCTCGACGAGCCTGATGATCGGCCGCTCGACCACCCAGAAGCTGAGCGAGGCGACCACGATCGTGCCGAACAGCGCCTCGAGGAACAGCTTCCAGAAGCCGAACTGCCCCAGGAAGGCCTGGATCGGAGCGACCGGCGCCCCGAAGACGCTGCCGTCCTTCAGGACCATGTAGATGACGAAGAAATGCCAGAGATAGAGCCCGTACGAGATCCGGCCCAGGTACCGGGAGACCGGGTTGCCCGCGACCACCTCGATGAACCGGTTGTTCGCGTCCGGCGGGAACAGCGGCAGCACCAGGAACACACCGCTGAGCAGCAACAGGGCCGAGCGGACCAGGGCGGCCGGGGCGGCCTGGAAGTGGGCGGTACCGGGGGTGTCGAACGGCTGCGCGCAGTTGATCAGGTAGGTGCCCAGCGCCAGCAGCCAGTAGAAGCCGGGATGGCGGGAAGCGAGCCGGTACCAGCCCGGCGTCTTCTCCGGGGCCGTCTCGGACAGCACCGACACGATGGCCAGCAGCATGCCGGCACCGAGCAGCCCGGCGATGCCGAACGGGTAGAAGTAGGTGGTCGGCCAGGTGGTGTTCGTACTGTGCAGGTAGAGCTCCCAGGAGAACTGGACGACCAGCAGCAGGATGATCGGGGCGAGCATCCGGACCGCCTTTTTGCCCGGGTCGTCGACGCGGCGGGCCATCCGGTGCGCGATCCAGGCGAACACCGGCAGCAACAGGTAGAACTGCATCTCGGTGGGGACCGTCCAGGCCACGTCCAGCCCGGCGTACCAGTGGTAGTCGTAGACGTGCAGCAGGAAGTACGGCCGCAGGACGTCCCAGACGCCGTGCAGCGAGGACAGGTTCAGCAGCAGCAGGCTGCAGGTCGTGACGAGATAGAAGGCCGGCAGCATCCGGGCGAGCCGGCGCATGAAGTAGGAACCGATGTCCGGCTTCGGTCCGCCGGCGAGCGTCATCCGGACGAACGGGCGGTACAGCAGCAGTCCGGACAGGACGAAGAACGGGCCGATGGACAACTGACCGGCCGCGAGGATCGACCAGATGCCGTCCGGCGGCTTGCCCATCTCCGGACTCAGGACGATCGTGGCGAAGGCGACGTGGGCGAAGATGACCGAGACCGCGCAGAGGCCACGGATCCCGTCCAGCCTGGGTAGACGTTTCTTGGCAGTGCCGCTGGTCAGCGGCTCACCGACGGTAGCCGTCATGGTGACTCCTTCTCGGGGGTTGATCGGATCGGATTGCGACGTTCCGCCGGATCGGCGGGGACGTCGGATCGGCGGGGACGCCGGATCGGCCGAGGCCGGCGACAGCGGCGGCCAGGTGGTCGGCGGCGGAGATCAGCTGGGCGTCCGACAGGTACGGCGCGGGTCCCATCCGCAGGTGTGGTCCGCGGCTGTCGACCAGGACGCCGCGGTCCTGCATCGCGGCGCACAGCTGGGCGGCGAAGGGCGTGCGCAGCGTCAGGAAGCCGGCGAACGCGTCCAGCGGGCGCGACCGGTCCCGGGTGATCATCGGGGGCGGGACGTCGATCGCGTCGAACCGGTCGGCGAGCAGGCCGACCTGGTGCTGGGACACCTTGCGCAGCAGGTCCGGGGAGAGGTCCTGGGCGGTGAAGAAGTCGAGCACCGCGGCGGCCCGGTAGTGGCTGGCCGGATCGTAGGTGGCACCGGTGTACCGGGCGGCGCCGCGTGGATAGCCCACCCGGCCCGCGGCGGGCGTCGCGTCCAGCTCGGCGAACTCGGCGTACCAGCCGGTGATCACCGGGCGCAGGTCGTCGGCGTGCGCCGGCAGCACCAGGTAGCAGTTGCCCTCGCCGAGCTGGAGATACTTGTAGCCACCGCCGACGATCCAGGCCGATTCCAGTCCCTCGGTGGTGAACGGGATTACGCCGACGGCGTGGTAGGCGTCCACGATGAGCTCCGCGCCGTGCCGGCGGCAGGTGGCCGCCAGATCGCCGAGGCCGGGCACGATCAGCGCGGTCTCGAACAGCACGGCCGACACCAGCACCGCGGCGGTGCGGTCGCCGACCCGGTCGCCGATGCGTGCG
>Ga0307516_10006893_pt1 | contig 13228 bp, 24 predicted proteins | sample 19_EM_MG_FD_203310 | JGI IMG/M metagenome (GOLD analysis project Ga0307516, IMG submission 203310) | Populus trichocarpa ectomycorrhiza microbial communities from riparian zone in the Pacific Northwest, United States - 19_EM | ecosystem: Host-associated > Plants > Roots > Unclassified | place... | reverse complement strand
AATATAATAAACCTGTAAAAAGAAAAAACCAAAGAACGATCTGTTTAGATGTGTAGCCATGTAACACAAATAAAAGAAGATCTGGGAATGATGGACTCTATCCAGTCAATAGCCTTCCAGACTAGAGCATGAAACAAAACAAAGAAACGGGTGTTTGCAATCCTGTTGCGAGTAGAACATGTCTGGTCTTCTATTCCAAACCAGCACATGCGCCAGCCCCTTCTCCAAAGATCAGGGCATCAGCCTAGATGACCTTCCCCAGAGTCTGACTCAACATTACTCGTAGGGGTCAAACAGTCGTCTACTATAGTAGGATCACAAACTCTTGAAGCCTTGATGTTGCGCTCAACAATCTCTTCAAGATTGGAGTGGGAAATTGAAGGCGTCATTGGACATGTGAATAGCAAGAAGCAAAGATCACAGAGCACCTCTCTGGGCAAAGGTGAGGGTGTTGAAGAAAGGTAGAAGGGCAGTGTTTTTTTTTTTTTTTTTTTTTTTGGTGGAGCGTGTCGTTATGACTTGAGTTGGGCAACTGGCAATGCCGAGCCCCGCAACTCATGCTAAGATGCAGGGTTTTCACCTGCTGTTAGTAGTTTAGGGTGTAGAGTTTCAATGGCCACCAAGAGGAAATATGTTTACATACACCACATTCAAGTGGTAGTGTGGGACTCATTCCTCATCTATTCCGCCCACGAGGGTGACGAGGATTACTACCCACTAAAATCCCGGCCATTCGAATCCAGTTGTCTGGTAGGTTGTCCTCATTTTCGAGTACACCGCTCCATGTTTGGAGTACCATCTTTTCTTGTAAGGCTCTCTTCCCATAACGTTTCTTGTCAGTCTGAAGTTTGTTCATCTTCAGTTGCGTGTTGATCGCTTTCCTCCATTTGCCTTCAATTTCTAGTTGGGTATGTATTTTTTTGGGGTCATTCTCTTTCTGGATGACTCATTTGCATCTGATCTTCCATATCAGGTGAGCTGCTTCTGTTATCAAGATCCAGAAAAGCCGCGTTTTTCCGGCATCTATTCTTTTACTTCTTCCATCTTCGTCTGTCTCAAATGTGATGAGTCCGGATCCCAATACTGTGCTGAGTCATACCGACTCTGGCCATAATTCTTCTCGTCTGGACCATACCGTTCTTACTTCCTTCCATACAGTTTGGATGGCCAGTGACTCTTCGCACTCAAACAGTATGTGTTCCATTGACTTGCTTTCGCCGCATATAGTGCAGTTCTCTCGTTGCTCATAGTTTGGTATTCTCATCCAGTGGTTTCCGATTCAGTAGGCATCATGGAGGTTTTTGTAGAGGAAACCTGTTATCTTTCGTGGGGTGTCTCTGTTCTTCAGTGAGTGCCATATTTGTTTGTCAGTTGGAAATTTTTTGTTGAATTCTTCGACTGCATATCTCATTATGTCAAGTTTTATTGTGGTGCATAGATGTGTGGACTCCTTTCTCTTTTGCTCCCTGAGGCTTTTGCAGAAGATCGCCTGCATTGCAGCTGTGAGCTCAAGTCCCTGGAGTTTGTAGCTTGGTTCTGGCTTGATTTCAAGTGTCATCATTTGGTCTTAGGATGGCTTCCTGGGCAAGGTCCCCAGCTAATTGGTGGGTCCGCATGTTGTTCTGCGGTGTCGATTTGATGAGGATTGTTTCTTTTGTTCATTGTCTGAGTTCAGACACTATGGCCTTAAGTACATTTTTGTTCTTGTTACCTAACCAGTTGGTCTGCTTGTTCCTTTGGAGACCAAGGGTAAGGTCTCTGATAATACTTTTCAATTTGATCTGTAGGTGAAGGCTTTTGTTCTTTGGTGTTTCCTTGATAGCAAGGTATAGGATGTTTAGTTCAGCTTCCTCGGGAGTATCGGTATTGGCGGGGACTCTCAACCTCAGGTTTCTGGGGTCATCTAGCAGGCCGAAGAGAGCACCCCCTCCAGCAGTTCGTTCAGCGTGCTCGTTCATGTGGTAGAGCCGACCACCGCAGACCATATGCCTGGAAGAGTTCATGCTGCTCGGATTCACTGGGGGCATCCTTGTACATATGAGCGACATAGCGGATATGGTCTGTATTCTTGGCGGGCCATTCAGCAGGGTCTAAGATGTCGAGATCATCAATGTCGAGATCGAAAAACGTGCAGAAATAATGGGCTGTTGCAATGCCAGGCAATCCGAGGATCTGGCGCGCTCCGAGCATGTCGGCCACTAGAGGAATGAGCATTGCTTTGAACAGCTTTCCGAGACGTTTGTTGCATGTGCGAGAAAAGAACACCCCTGGATCCCAGAATTCAAGAAGACTTTGTACAAGTGGCTTCAGGTAATGGTTAATCTCGTCCGTTGCCGGTTTTCCTGGACCGGGGATAACTCCAACTAGAAAGATGTTTTCTGGCAGGTAACATAATTGAGGTGGAAGATTGAGGAGAACAAGCCAGATGCCCATCGACGACACTTTTTGTTTCGCTGTTTTCATATGAAAAGGGTTGAAACTATCAACCGAAAGACTGAAAACCAAGCGTCCTTCCTCCTCGGGACCCAGAAAGAAGGAACGGCCTGAAGCATCCCACAAATCTGAAAATACTTTGGAATACCAGATATCTGGAATCGGAGTGTCTGGATCGACTGGAGATGCGGACCAATAATGATCAATAAGGTCCTCAATTACTTTTCTCGATAATAGGCGTCCAAGCCAGTATTTGAGGTCCTGCTGTAAGTATTTCCTGGAGGGTACAAAGCGGACAAGACCCCCCACAAGGTCGCGCTCCTTCCAAAGAGGCGTGTTACATGGGACACTCTCGGGCATCCTTTGATATGTGCAACAAAAGCGGGTCGCAGCTGTATCCCCAGGCTTGTATGGATAGATGCAATGGCACTTCATGCAGCAAATAAATTGATGAAAGATGGTATCGAGGCGGAATTGGTGGAAGATTGAGAAAGGATATTTTGGAACCTTGTTGATGATATCCTCAGAAGCCCCATGAACTCTCAGCAGATCTCGAGAACCTCCCAGCTGTAAATGAAGCACTCTCTATGGTGAAAAAAAAAGCCCTGCCATAATGAGGGATGTGATTGACGCAGCCCTTGTTGTCAGATCAGAAGAACCAGGTGGATAAAAGTGGATCTCTGAATAATGTTGTTTGATCAAGATAGCCAAATAATGGAAGAGTTCAATGACTTACTGGTATTCATGATGATTTGCCCCTGATCAAGGTCGACCCGCTGCTGTGCCCAGTGGATTTCTTTCTCGCAACTCATGCGGCTCAGCTCTTGATATAATCGCTCTTGAAGGTCCTGGCTTTCCTGAGAAAAAGTCTTGAAAAGAAGCGATAGAATTTCGCAGAAGCAATACTCTGTAGCTAGAAAAGCTTTGTTGGCTTTCTTCCCCTCGACTAAAGCATAAAGTCCCGAGTTCGGCCAGGCCAGTTCGTGCGGAGCTGGCGGAATGTACTCGCCCTGCAAGAAGGGGTTGTTTACGAACACAAGCAGAATTGTAGTGCTGGTCACTGGGTGACGGCAATGATTGTCAACCTCTCGTTCCAATAGATCGATCCAATTTTGCGACGCCTCGTAGTCGGCAATGCTGGGAATAATGGATGTCTGAGCAAAACTGTGCCACACGATCGGTATAGATTGCGTGCTTGTGGCTGACTCTGTGGGGTGACCCAGCAGCATAGTGTTCGCTGGTTGGGGCAGTTCACGGGTGGCGAGGACACGATTGTCTCGGGTATGCCTATCTCGTGTGCTCCAGGGGACCCTTTCCCCTTCCTCTTCATACCGTCTGGTAGAAGGATTGAGAGTTGTGCAGTGTGACTTGCACTTGCAGATGAATACCTTTGCACGGCGGGCCTTTGGCTTGTTCAAAGGCATCTGAGAGATACAGTTCAATATAGGAAATGCAGATTGCGAATACTCACCTCAACTGATGATATTTTATCAGATCAAACCCCCGGCAGTCGGCCCTATTTTTCACTTTTCATCATGATCATGATCACAAGCCATGAGAGGTAACATGTCATCGTGCTTACATGGTGACAACATGAAAAAAAGAGATGATATGTACAGTAAAGCAGCTTTTGCCCCTAGTGGCCAAACCTTCCAAGGGAAAAGTGAAAATGCATCTAGCCGCCTGATACCCAAGATTTAACACTCCTAGTCCTCTGGCAAAAATTATGAGCTGTCCATGTGCCACAGGGTGCGAAATGGCCAAGGCCTGTGAGGCGCAAGATAGCATCAAGAAATTGCTCCATGTCGTCTTCTCCTTCCTCAAATTGCCTCCAGGTTGGTACCGAGGGGCTGGCCTTGAGGGACCTCATAATCATCGTCTATAAGATGGGGCATGCCTGTCAAGGACATTGAATCACAAGACGACCATGATAGATAGGTTGACACACTGTTTTCCTCCTCTTCCTCTTTTCGTCCTCATCTACTTGAGCCTAGTTGTCTGTAAAACAGTGGACTGCTGAATCTGGTGTGAGGCGGCGCTCTTGTCGATCACTGTGAAACAGACGCACCGAGCTTGATCATGTTCTCGGAAGTATATTATCTGCAGGGAATGATTAGTATGGAGGTGTATCAGCATTCACTAGATTCTGAAACTTTGAAGTTATGTGACGTCCTGAGGTGAGCTTCACTGTCTCGACCACTCCTTCAGAGTGAGACTCATTCAGAGTCAAGGTGTCATGCGCATCATATTCAGATGGTTCTTATGTATTGATGTGTGTCTACTCTAATCTACACTACCATAAGATACCAAAATGTCACTTCCCGAGGTCGAAGTGGAAGGTGGAGGTTGGGGAACAAGAGGGAAAGCGTGCGAAGGTGCTTGTCAGCTCAGTGATATGGAAAGGAATGTTGGAATGTCGGATATTCGGCTTCTCACTCTGAGCTGACAAGCACCTTCGCACGCTTTCCCTCTTGTTCCCCAACTTCCACCTTTCACTTCGACCTCGGTAAGTGACATTTTGATATCTTATAGTAGTGTAGATTAGAGTAGACACACATCAATACATAAGAACCATCTGAATATGACGTGTGCGACGCCTCGACTCTGAATGGGCTTTGGATGATGGACTTCACTCTGAAGGAGTGGTTGAGACAATAGGGTGGTTCACTAACCCCAGGACGTCGCTTAGCTTCAAATAGTGAATGCTGATGCACATCATTCCTGCAGATAATATACTCCCAAGAAGATGAGCTCAATGTGTCTGTCCCGCAGTGATCAACGAGAACGCTGCCTCACACCAGATTCAGCAGTCAACCATTTTATAGACAATGAGGCTCAAGTAGACGAGGAGGACGGGAGGACAGGGAGGAAGAGGAAAATGGTGCGTCGACCTATCTATCGCCTTGTGATTCAATGTCATTGACAGGTATACCCAGACTTTATAGATGATGATTATGAGGTCCCTCAAGGCCAGCCCCTCGGCACCAAAACTTGGAGACAATTCGAGGAAGGAGAAGATGACATGGAGCAATTCCTTGACGCTATCCCACACCATGCCAATAACTCGAGGTGACAGGATGACTCACAGTCCTTGGCCATTTCGCACCCTGTGGCACAGCTCATAGATGGCGAACATCAATTTTTGCCAGGGGACTATCTGTTGTGGCGCGTTCAATGTTGGGTAGGTTGCTCAGAAAGGCTGCAAGGCGGATGCGTACTCATACGAGACTTTAGCATGGCATGGAAGAGGATGTCGTGCTCTCCTTAATTCAATTAGCATGGCCAGAACATGAACTATGTGCTGTCTTCATGCATGGTTCGATCCGGGGCCATGTCTATTTGGAAGCGAAAATGGACTGCAAAATAGGTGACCTTCTCCGACTCATACCTGGTGTCATTCGATCGAGAGGTGCCACTATCAAAACCTGCATGGAATCTTCAGACTGGAAAGCAATCCTTTCAGTGCTGGACGCTATAGTTACCCGTGGTTTCGCAGTTGGAAAATGGGCATTAGTGTTCAAGGGAGTGTACAAGGGCGACCTCGGCTATGTGTCAAGAATTGAGCCTTGGGAAGGTGTCACCCTCTTATTGGTGCCTCGTCTATGCCCTCCCCCTTCTCTGAAGTGCAAACACCCACGCACGCCTAGTGTCCCAGATCCTGCCCTTTTCCAACCTGGATCCATTCAAAAGATTTACGGAATCACTCCCTCCAAACAAGCTCATGAAACATACTGTTTCAATGGGTTCGTATTCGAGCATGGGCTCATCTTGAAGCCATTTGACCTCCATTCCATTTTGTTGGCTTTTGTCCTGATGTCACCCACCCTCACCGCTCTTTTCGCAGAAAGTGGTTATCCCAGTATTCCTCTATCTGCATTAATCCCCCGTCCTCCGCTCGAAATGATGTTCTCCCAGGGTGAAAAGGTTGCTGTTCTCTCATCTTGGGAACGAGGCATTGTAGAGGCAGTTCATAGAGACCATGTCGAGGTTTGACTTTCTGGCGGTGCCAGTACCATGAATATACCTGGGGAGGAGTTGCATAAAGACCTTGTCATTGGTGATTTCATTCAAGTTCTCCTGGGAGAGCAGAAATGAAAGACGGGATGGATGGAGAAGATAGATGGTGATACCACTCATGTCACTCATAAAAATCAAGGCATGACAAAGATGCTCCAGCAGGAGGCGGTCCTCGTTATGAGCGAGGACCATGAAACGTTTACTCTCTTGTGTAATCTGGACAGGGACCTTACAATTGGGGAGCTCATGAGAGCTGAATCTGGGCCCTATCAAGGACAAATGGGATGGGTGGTAAAGGTCACAAGTGGTGCAGTCCATATTTTGCAGGAGGCACTAGATGTCATGGAGGTAGAGCAGTTGTATTATACCACATTGATTTATGCTCACATTACCTCCAGTCCTTCATAGTTCCTGTAAATTGGGTGTGCGTAATGACTCCATCGTGGCAACACTCCTAGCTGAGTTCTACCGAAGATCCCAAACTTATGGCGAAATACAGAGACCGTGACCACATGCCCTGGATCAGCACACCAGTTATTGTCATAAAGGAAAACCACCCTTTCAGAACCTATCCTGCCATGGTCACCAACATGCTCTGTGGCCAAGAAATGCTAAGTGGGCTCAAGCTTATGATTCAATTAACCTGTTTTGACCCTACCATGCCTTGCAAAAGATTAACTCTGGATTACAACGACGTTGTTGAACAGAGGTTTGCATCCAATACCTATGCACCCTAGGCCTGTCTATGTTAATCCCTTTATCTTATAGATACCATGTGCAGCTATTCGACTATTTCCAGCCTTGAGATGATCACCTTCATCCTCTTCCTCATCCCTGCCCTTGACCTCATGGCCTAGTGCGGCCGGTGGAAACTGGGGGCATTACACCTCTGCCTGACCCTCAGGAGGTGTCGTCGTCAACCCCAGCTTGGGACCCCTGGCTGGACATCTAGACGGCTTTCTAACCTCCGAGCACCTGAATCCAGGTCCTCTCTATTACCTGCGGTGCCTCCTGCTTTGACTTTGACTTTATTGGACCCCCATGCTCCGACAAAGCAGGCTGCTCCTATGGAGCATGTGCTTTTCGACCCACAACTACTAGGTATCAAGCTCAAAGTCAAGTTTACAGGAGAGGCGCACAAAAACAAAGAAACTGACATTGCTTCTTCTATTGTTGATGGATGACCTGTCCTCCTATTTACGTTTTACAAGACCTGCATCAACTATCCTCTGAAATGGGTTTCCGTTGTACCACCCAACCCGATGCGAGATGAAGGATTGCTTGTTGTTATAAAGGGGGAACACTGCGGCAAACTCATTTGTCGGGTACATTTCCAATATGGCAGTGATAATATACCAATTGCAGATCTCGCCATTGTCCATCATTCTGGGGGAGCCAAAGATAGTCTAACTGGGGAGCAGTTGGAGCTCACGGCTGATGATTTGGGGAGTGTTGCCAAGGGCCCATCCAATAAGGCCTTGAATAGGGATCTCATGACAGCACTCAGGACAAAACATAGGAAAATCCGTGCCAAGTAGTCAATCAGATTTACCATGATATATCAAGGACTACCAACTCATACATAGTGTTGAATACTGTTGCCGTTAATGCATGAACATCTTAATACTGTCAGCCATTAATGCTGAACTTTGTTGAAAATACATGTCATTTGTGCTTGGCATCCAGTCTATTCCTCGATTAATGCTTACTACTTCTTGCCATACCCAGTAACCTAAAACAACCTCGGATCGATCAGGCCGCGTCTTCCGAGGGGCGGAGGGACAGGAGTCAGGTAAGCATGGAAAGATTCTCTCAAGACCAAAAACTTAATATTGTCTTTAGCCCTCCTTCGCCATTTGACAAACTTTGAGCATCTTACTCTTGTCCTTATGTTAAGTACGTCATTCATTCAAAATCTAAAATCGTAAGAAATATACAAGGAACATTCCAAGGATTTCAGAAAACCTCATTCTCGGGGTTGGGTGGCACTTGGTATTGCACGAGTGCTTCGTCCTCTGGAACTGAAATCAGTGATTGCCCATGAATGTATGTGGGCATGTGCGCCACAATGTATCCTCCCTCACCTTCGCTTTTGCCACCACTGTCATACTTATATGCTGTCATGTCCAGGTCTCGACCCTCCTGTTCACCTTCAGTCTGGCCATCTACCTCCGGCATGGCCTCGGCGACTACCCCCTGCTGCCATTCCATTTGGTCCAAACTAGGCACACGCTCCTGTCATGCAACTGCCTCGCATTGTTGTTGATATTCTTCATCAGATTCATTCAGCTGCCGAGGCACGCTCAGCCTTTCCAGTGCCTGTTCTATCAATGGGTCTTGCTGATGGATTTGTTTGCATAACAATTCTCTAGGACGGTTCTTCCTATCAGCAGGACCTTGAGTATGAAGAAGGATTGCGATGCTGGCCAAGACCAGGCCCAAGGTGCCCACACATAACACGGCAGCCACTAGTGTTGCATACCTGGAATCAGTTGGCTCACTGATGGCAGTGATGGTCGCAGTGACTGTAGCTGTCGAGGTTTTGGTGAACCTCTCAGTCCATGTCGAGGTAAGCATCACTGTTTGCTTCATGATTGTTGTCCTGACAATTGTCTCGGTCATGGTTGAAGTTAGGACAGTCGTCTTCATGAGCGGCAGTGTCATAGTGCCAGTTTCTGCCATCGCATGTGAAGGCAACTGTTCCCTGTGCAAACCAGATGTAACTCTGAAGACTTGCAATCCTGGATAAATGAAGAGTATTACGACCAATGCGGCCATGGTTGCCCCAGCCAGCCAGATGCTTCTCCCCTGATCAAGACCCTGACCTGGATTCTCTGTCGGTTGACCCCCTTCATCATCACCCTGCTCTCTTGGTATGTCCATGTCCTCTGGCAGTTGAATAATGTCTTCATCAGTTTCCTCTGTTGCATCAGGTCATCATGGGCCAACAATGTCTGTTCCTTGTCTCTGCTCCACCGTGGTGGTTAATTGGCTGGAGGGTGCAGGTCCTTGTAAGCAGATGACAGTGGTATCTAATTGGATGGGGGCTGCTGGCGCGGATCGTAGCGATGCAGGGCAATCGACCACTTCAGCTCTGAAGACAGCAGAGAGAGTTTTTCTCCCACCACATGGAGTTTTGAACCAGCTGCCTTTCCTTTTGACACTGGTGACAAAAACGAAGTATTTCTTTTTCTTGACATAATAGCCCATCGCCTAATATAAATTCATCATGAAAATGTCTTTATCTGACACGTATATGCACCACCACTTGTGTCTCTGAACAGCTGGTCAGTCACACACTTTGTAAATGTGATCTGCACTTACTGCCTCTACCAGGTAGAAATTGAAAGTATTCCGGGTCTCTTTCCATGACAGTACTGGCGATGATGAGTTCCCCGCAGCTATAACCGACTATGATGGCATTTTCCGACAAAAAATCCAAACCTATGATGAACTTCTCTTTTGAACCATAGATCATGCTACAGAGAAAAGCACGCTCCTCTATACCATACCAGTCGACCCCATCCGCCAAATTTGTAATGGCCAATATTTCTTACATGGGGAAAGCGCAGACGCGCCACTAGGAGTGTTATAAATTCTTACCATGAAAAAAAGTAAGTTTAAATTTGTTCTACATAAGTCCTTCCGCCGACCTCATCTTGAAGACAATTATAAAGTCATATGGCGGTTTTGTGGAGTACAAGCTGGAAAAGACTCAGACAGATCTGGATCTCCTCTGAAACTTGACCACGTACCATATACCCATCCTGGCGTCAAGGAAACAGACCAGCATCTGGTCCCCGGTGATGTAATGAATCCCCCGAACCACGGGTAGTCCTAGGTGACTACTTTCCAGAATGCTTAGGTGGTGCAGTCCTTTGTTCTCCCCTACATAAAGGTAAGTCCCTCGTTGTAAATGGTTCCTATTGATCTTACAAAATGGGCCTAATCCCATAACAGCAATTTTTTCGCTATAGGCGACGGCCAATTGCGTTCCTTGTTCATGGAAGGCAACAATGTGTATGAATCCTTGAACCTGTTCGAGGCTAACGTGGTCATTCTGTTCGCATGAAATTAATAGATGCGGGATATTATTGTAGATAAGTAATGCTAAACGCTAGATGTTTCTTTCAATTCCAGCTTGATGATGTCGCCATTGCCAAACCCAACGACAAGGGCGCGAGGATTCAAAGGGTGCCACACAATGCTTCGGATTAGAGCATTTCCACGATATTGCCACACAATGGGTGCATCTCCTCGCGCTTTGTGGATCTTCACGATCGGACTTCTCAACCACATTTCATTCAGCACAATCACGGACATACCATAAGCAGTCCTGCCTCATCACCACTTGTGACATGTCGTCCATCTGGGGAGAACTGAGCACTATTTACCAGATGCTCTTCGTCCTCGAGATACACAGGCTTTGCAGGGAGCTTGGGTAATGGACAGGTTTGCAAGTTTGCCATCGACAGAGTTGGACTTGGGGAGAATAAAGATTTGCTAGGTACCAGTGGTCGGGTAGTCTCATATTGCTTGAGTGTATCATCGCTTATGTTCATCCTAGCACGAGGCGAGCATGTGCCAGTCTTGGTAATGAACCTCTTCTGGATCTGAACTAATTTTATTGTCGAGAGATGTCATGTCAATCAATCAATGGGGGTGCCTTACACGCCAAGCATCGCATGTCCGCTCGTGTACATGTCTCCCCAGTGGCCTGGAGTCCTGGATCGTCGGGATCTGATCAGCAGTTCGGTTAATATGTCCCAGAAACATGGAAAACGCGGTACGTCAGCCTGTCATTTCTTGTGATATGCAATCATATTCCAGGCGATTTATTTATTTATTTAGCTCGAGCGACACACCACAAATCTTTCAAAGGGCTAGGATGCCATCCTTGTGTACATGTACATTTGCTATAAGAGGCCAGGGTTATATGCCCATCCCCCCTTACCTCTCCCATTTCCAGTGCTCTAGTACTCTGATTTACCAAACTCATTTCTTATTGATCATAGTGACTCAGATGTTGACCCCAAGGTCTGCACAACAACCGAGATCTCGTTTCAGCACCTGCGACACTGTCAGCCCCCAAGTAAGCATTTCCCTTGTCGGCTCACAGCTGTTATCTCATATATGATCAGTCCGACCATGCACATGGGTACGTCTATAGCGTTGAATACCCCCGACATGTCATGGGCATTTTCCAATATCAACTGCCTATTGTCGCAAACAACAAAGACCTTCCGATCGTCGAGGTCGAGGGTATTTTTGCAGAGCATCACTCCCGCACTCATGTCACTCACATTACCATCGGCAAGCATTGTTTCCTCGTCTATGGGTATATAGACAGGAAATGCCCCCCGAATCATTACCTGCTCAACCTCAAGGATTCTGGCGACGCCGATTCCAGACCCAAGGCCTTCCGAGGCGAAGCGGTACTCTTCTCCCTTGGTATCAGGGTTCCCATCACGCAGGCCTGAGCCAAAAGGTCTACCATGGACCAGGCTGTCTTCTTGTGAACCTCGTTTTTTCTCCTTTGTTTATTTTATTTTATTCATGATCCACTGTTCGTCCTTATAAAGGTTCATGGTGAAGCTTCAAGATGCTATCGACACTGGGATGGAAGCACCTAAAAGCATGCAGGTATGTGCAGTACATCTCCCTTCTTCCAAAGTTCTTACGAGGCACCCAGGCTCCCTTAGTTACTTAATAAATCCATATGCATCGTTTTTCTTAGTCAAAGTGTATGTTGATCAGCTGATGGTTGTTATATTGCGAACGAAATCATGTGATTATGAGGTTCTGATAAAGAGCAAATGATTATCGATGGAAAATGCGGAGCGTTGGAGACCCCTCGATTTGGACCCCGCTGGTCCTTTAAAATGATGTCCCTCCTGCATACGACATCAATGGATCCTGAAGTCAAACTCCCCACCCAAGGTACTCAAAAAGCCCAGATTCTCCCCTTTTCTGGCAGCAGCAAGGCGCCGTATCCCGTCTCGTGCTTGAATTTCGACATAGATGTCTATTATGACTCCATATTTTATGCTGATGATTGTGTAGCCCCTCTACAATGAGTTATCATCTCTCGGGGAACTGGCTTCCAAGAACCATGCCCCTGACAGTGACACTGATTCAGATATGGCATCAGATACTTCTTCCTCTGAATCACGTCCGGTGGAGAGAACAACATCAGAAGGCCAGGACTTCCTAACCACACCGCCCATGGGTAGGACACCTCATCCCCCTGGCTGGTACCACACATAAGGCCAATCTTTCTACAGAAGCCTCTTCGCTGACTCCCTCCCATACACCCTCCAGGCCCAGCCCTCCTCATCTTCATGACAATATTTCAGCGCTTGAGATTTTGGACACTCCATCGGGAGGATCCCAAGTTAAAGGGAAGGGAAAGGGGTGCGTAGTCCCCATGCATGGATACTATGTGGTCTAATCCTGCCTTTCCCAGCCCCGTTAGATGGGATACTCGCACTGATGACCCCGAAGTCAAATGCCTTGATCTCAACGATGCCCCAAGTCTTGCTGTTGATGCTCCAGCAATCCCACCACTTCAGGCTGCGCTGCAGGCCTTTCTGACAGCCTTGTGCCCCAAAGGCCCTTCAGACACCATACACACCATCATCGACATTCTTGGAAGGATTCACCCAAACTCACCAAGCTTGGGGGTGGAAGTAGGAACTGCCCTTTCTGTACTGCCAATATCAAGAGAACAACATCATACAGTTGGTGCAACCATTGCTGGGATGATCCAAGCCAAACA
>Ga0307516_10006892_pt1 | contig 13229 bp, 9 predicted proteins | sample 19_EM_MG_FD_203310 | JGI IMG/M metagenome (GOLD analysis project Ga0307516, IMG submission 203310) | Populus trichocarpa ectomycorrhiza microbial communities from riparian zone in the Pacific Northwest, United States - 19_EM | ecosystem: Host-associated > Plants > Roots > Unclassified | place... | reverse complement strand
CTCGGTTTCACCGACGCCAACGCTTCACCCGAGCCGCAGGACTACAACGTACACGGCGGCATCTACCTGCACCTCGACCGCAATCACAAAAGCTTCGTGAACTTCGGCAACGGCTTCGAGTTCGCCCAGCTCGACGAAGACGCCGGCACCGAGCCGACCGGCACACGCCAACACGTCAACGTGCCGATGGAAAAAGTGGTGCGCGATCACAGCGACCACCTTTACCCCGAGTTCAACACGCACATTCCGGACGGCCCGCTGCCCGAAGATCCGGGCCGTTTCAGCCGTTTTGGCCGCTTCAAGCAAGTCTTCGAGGCAGAGTACGTCAATCGCCCGCACGATGAGTGCAAGCTGCCGTCGTATGTCGACCTGTACCTACCGAACGATCATGGCGGCGGCCCCAACGACATCAACCCCAGCGGTCCCGAGTGGAGCTTCAAGCGCTTCGTGCAAGACAACGACTCCGCGCTCGGCCTGACCGTGGACCTCGTTGCTAACAGCCCTTGCTGGAAAGACACGGTCATCTTCGTGGTCGAAGACGACACCCAGAACGGCCGCGACCACGTCGACGGTTTCCGCTCGATCTTTCTGGCCATCAGCCCCTGGGTCAAACACGAATACGTGAGCAAGACGCACATCAGCCTGGCCAGCATCTTCAAGACCACCGAGCTTTTGCTGGGCACGCCTCCGCTCAACCAGTACGACGTCGCCGCGACCGATCTGCGCGACCTGTTCTCGAGCACGCCAGACTTCACGCCCTACCAAGCCGTGCCCATCACCTACGCCGCGCTGCCGAATCCGCTCTGGCGCAAGCTCACCCGCGGCATCGACTTCAGCACGCCCGACCGCGACGAAGACCAGCTGGCCCGCGCAATCCAGCTTTCTGAAGGCATTCCCCACAAGCCCAAAGCGCTACGCTCGGTGATCAAGCCCGGCGCACGCTTGCTCAAAAAGTCGAGCCCTGGTTGAACCGTGCTCGACGATCCTGCCTGGGTAGGCCGGGTTAGGCGCGCCGGCTGGCGCGCAGCTCTGAGCGGGTGCGTTGCGCTCTGCGCCTGCAACGCGCCCGCTTCGAGCAGCTCGACGCCCTCCGACGACGTCCCGCTCCCGCGCCCGGCGTCGTCGACGGTGCAAGTGTCGGTCGTCGGCCAGCAGCCAGCTCTAGCGCGCCGCTCGCACACGGTGCTGGTCGTCACGCCCGAATACCCGCCGCCGTTAGCCAGCGCCGAAGGCTTCCAGTTCTGGCTCCGCACGCCTTACGTCACCAAGGGTTCCCGCTTCGAGGTCGGCAAGCTCGACGGCATCGCCCAAGCGAGCTGCTTCGTGTCCGACAGCGGCTCGACCATTCCCGCGCACGGCAGTGAGCCTGACAAAACCAGGCGAGCCACCGATGGGCATCGCTTCGTGCTGCGGCCCGACACGCCGCTGGCCCCCGATCACTTTTACGCGCTCTTGCTGAGCGGCGACGAATTTCTGCGCATCTCCGACGACTTCGGCGCAGGTCCGAGTAGCGCCGGCGGAATCGCGCGCTTCGCGTTCTTCAACGGCAGCGCTCCGCGCATCGTCGCCGTCCGCAAGGCCGAAACCGATTCCGGGCCGGCGCTCGACGTCGTTTTCAGCGAGCCGCTGCGCGTGAGCGCTGCGCTATGCCGAAGGCTACTGGGCGCGCAACGCGACAGCGCCGACCACGCTTGCGAAGCCCAAGTCAAGCAGCTGGCCCTTGGCATGCGCCTCCAGCTCAAGAGCGACAGCGCCACGTCGCGCCCGCTCGAGCTGCGCCTGCCGGCCGAAGCGCGCGGCGAACACCGCAGCGCCGCCGAAGGCGCCAAGCTGCTCGGCCGTCCGCCTACCAACGCCCTAAGCCTGCGCCTCGAGCCGAACGACTTCTCGCCCTGCGGGGCCGATCAGTGCTGGCGCGAGCCGCCGCCACCGGCGCTCGCCCACGCGCCGGTCGCCTGCAACAGTCCGTGAGCGAGGTCAGTTGGCGGGCCCCTGTTTGGTGGCTAGCGTAAGCGCACGTGAAAGCATTGGCTTGGTTGGGTGTGATACGCACCCTCAAGGGTGATTGTCATTGATGGTGGCCGGAAAGTCGACGCCAACCAGGTTGCTCTGGAACTCGAGTAGCCGCACTTTGCGGCTGATGTCATCGAAACCGAGCCAGTCGACATAGTAGCCGTGCGCGCTCGGGCCCACGTAAAAGATGCCGCCGAACTGCGGTGCCGACTGGAACGTGTCGAGGCCAGGCGCATCCGTACCCACCGCTCGGGTGAAGGAACCGAGTGGGATCACGCCGTGCTGCTGGCCGAGGCGGAGCAAGTACTGGTGGTGAACGGCGCTCGCCGAAGCGTCACGCCCGCGCTCGGGCTCGACCATGGTCAGTAGCCCCGCGTCGTCGCGGGCGAGCAAGCGGAACAGGACCTGAGCGACCGGCTGAGGTTCGTCGAAGATCACCTCACGCTCGCCCGGCCGACCCGCGGCTAGCTGTAGCTCGAGAAATGGATCGCGCGGGTAGTAGAGACGTGACGAGTCGCTAGTCGCGGTCAACGCGCCGCCTGGCTGCTCGCCGAGCCCGAGCGGCAATAGCTCGGGTGCGGCACCGGACTCGAGCGTCGAGACGTTCAGCACGTATTTGTCACCCGACCAGTCGTCGGCGACGAGCAGCTCGTCACTCACGAAGCCAGCATGGTTGGCCTGCGGCAGGCTCGCGAACGTGGTGAGCTGAGCCTGCCTTGCATCACCGACGGCGAGCGCGCTGATGCTGTTCTCGACGGCATCGCCGGCCTCGAAGAGCACGAACCGAGGCGCGGCCGGCGCCCAGGCAAAATGCGCGGCGTGCCAGGCCGCGAGCGCCGTCGAAATGGCTTCTGAGCGCTGGAGCTGGCCATTTTTGAGCTCGTAGAGCGCGCGCCCGGCTGCCGTGGTCACGAGCGCGAACGAGCCGTCCCCCGACCACTCTGCCTGTGCGCTGCAATCGTTGAGCACGGTCTGCGGGTGAAAAGGCTGCTCGAGGTAGGTCAGGTTGCAGTCCCGATCGAGGTAGAGCGCGCCGGTTTGCGTCGCCACGACGCGCGCGCTTTCGGGGTTCGCGACGGACGCCGGCAGCTCGCCGAGGTCAGTGACCGCTCCGCTATCAGCGTCGACCCACAGGTAGCGAGCATCATAGTAACCTCGCGCATCCGGCACGTCCGAAGAGCGAGCCGTGACGACCATCACGGCGCGGTCACCCACCCACCACATGCCATGCGCGAAATTGGCGAGCGCTGGATGGTCGACCGTGCGCGGCGCAAAATCACTGGCAAGATCCGCAAGCATCAGCCAATTGGGCGTGATGCCCAGCTGCTTGGCCGTCAGGGCATACGCCAAGCGTCGGCCACTCGGCGACCAGCGCGTGAGCCAGGTACTGTACGAGCCCCCGGCGCGCCCGAGACCAACGACCTGCGGCGCCTCGGGATCGTCGAAGCGCACCAACTCCGGGCCCGCCGCGTCGTCGTCGACCACGAAGTAGCGACTGACCTGAGGCTTTTGCAGCTCGGGCGGCACCAGCGCCTGATCGGTGTTGCTACCCACATCCGTCGCCGCGGCAGCGCCCGCGCGCTCGCTGGTGCGCCCGCAGCCGAGCAGCAAGCCGAGCGCGAGCGGCGCCAGCCACGCACTCCGCCACCAATCGGCCCCAGCTCGATACATGGCTTTCAGCCTACCACGCCACCCCGCGCGGACGGGCTCGAGCCGGGTTTGCGCAGCCGCCGCACGCTCTCGCGTCGAGCAACGGCTGGAGGCCCCAGCCGGCCGCAACCGAGCTTGCGTTCGCTCGGTCCTGGTTGTATGGGCGACCATACATGGGCACCCAAGCAAAGCCAGTGAAGCGCGCCAAGACCGAGCGCCGCCGCGACCCGAGCAGCAGACGCTCCGCCAGCGAAGAGACGCGCGAAATTCTCAATTCGCTGCGGCACATCGTGCGCTCGCTGCGCGTTTCATCGCGCAATGCCGAGCAGCGCGTCGGCCTTTCGGGAGCGCAGCTGTTCGTCTTGCAGTGCTTGTCACGTCAAAGCCCGTGCTCCGTCAACGAGCTGGCCACCGCCACGGCCACCGATCAGAGCTCGGTATCGGTGGTCGTAAGCCGCCTGGTCGCGCGTGGTTACGTGAATCGGGTCAGCTCCAAGCTAGATCGGCGCAGCGTCGAGCTCTCGCTCTCTTCTGCCGGGCGAACGCTGCTGCTCTCGGCTCCTGAAGCCGCTCAAGATCGTCTGCTCGCTGCGCTGTCGAAGCTCAAAAAATCCGAGCTGCTCGTGCTCTCGGCCCTGCTAGGCAGGGTCGTCGAGCTGGCCCAAGTTTCTAGCGAGAGTCCCAGCCTGTTCTTCGAAGAGGGGCCGACCCTGGTGCGCTCGAAGGGCCGAGGTAGCGATGCGCGACGCTGACGACGCGCCAGGCGTGCACGAGGTCGACGAGCTGACTCCGATTTCGCAGACGGGCCTCTTGCCGGTTTCGCCCTCACTCGAGCCGGCCTTGGCGGCGGCGCGAGTACCGCAGGTCGAAGCTATTCTGGGGCCGAGAGCCATCTGGATCAGCGTGCTGGCCATTGGCGTCGCCTTTGCGGCAGGCATCATCGCCAGGCTTTTGGTGGCGTTGATCGCGTTGGCGACCAACATCGCCTTTCGGCAGCGCATCTCGCTCGAACCAGTCGCGCCGGCTGGACACCACCTGGGCGCGTGGGTGGTGCTAGTGCCCGCCGTGGGCGGAGTGATCGTCGGGCTGATGGCGCGCTACGGCTCTCGAGCCATTCGCGGGCATGGCATTCCCGAGGCCATGGAGCAGGTGCTGACGAATCAGAGCCGTATTCCAGCGCGCATGACCTTTCTCAAGCCGCTCTCGGCGGCCGTGGCGATTGGCACAGGCGGGCCGTTTGGCGCGGAGGGGCCGATTATCGCCACGGGCGGCGCGCTGGGCTCGCTCGTTGGTCAAGTGCTGGAGACGACTTCGTCGGAACGCAAAACTTTGCTGGCTGCCGGCGCCGCCGCAGGCATGGCGGCCACTTTCGGCAGCCCCGTTTCGGCGGTGCTGCTCGCGGTCGAGCTGCTGCTCTTCGAGTTTCGCGCGCGTTCGATCATCCCCGTGGCGCTCGCGAGCGCCACCGCCGCCGGTGTGCGGATGGCCTGGGTCGGGCCTGCGCCTGCGTTCGGCATGCCGCAGCTCAGCCAACCGAGCGGCTACGCGCTGACTTTCTACATCGTGCTGGGCGCGTTCTTCGGTTTGGTCGCCGTGGGCGTGACGCGCGCCGTCTACGCCGTCGAAGATCGCTTCGAAAAGCTGCCCATTCACTGGATGTGGTGGCCGGCGCTGGGCGGGCTCGTCGTCGGCGTGGTCGGCTACTTTTCACCGCACACCATGGGCGTGGGCTACGACAACATCGAGCACATCTTGTCGGGCTCGCTGGCGGGCAAGGCGCTATTTTTGCTCTGCGCCCTCAAATTCGTGTCTTGGTCGGTCTCGCTCGGCAGCGGCACCTCGGGCGGCACGCTAGCGCCATTGTTCACGATCGGTGGAGGCCTGGGCGCGGTCATCGGCAGCCTGGCGGTTGCCGCAGCGCCACAGCTCGGAGTAGACCCGCGGATCGCCGGCTTGGTGGGCATGGCGGCTATCTTCGCGGGCGCGTCGCGGGCGCTTTTGGCGTCCATCGTCTTCGCTTTCGAGACCACGCTGCAGCCGCTCGGACTCTTGCCGCTGCTCGGAGGCTGCACGGCCGCCTACCTGGTGTCGTGCGTGTTGATGCGACACACGATTATGACGGAAAAGATCGCACGGCGCGGCGTGCGCGTGCCGAGCGAATATGCAGCCGACTACTTGGATCAAGTTTTCGTCTCACACGTAGCCAGCAAGGTCGTGACGGCGCTTTCGAGTGTCGACACGCTAGGCGAGGTCAAGGCGTGGCTCGCGTCGGGCGCCGCAGGCACCAGACACCACGCTTTTCCGGTGCTCGACGAACGGGGCGCACTGCTCGGCGTCTTGACGCGCCACGACATCTTGGAGGACGGCTGCGGTACCGAGCTCAGCATCAGGCGACTCCTCAAACGGCCGCCGGCGGTAGCGTTCGACAACAGCTCACTGCGTGAAGCCGCCGATCTGATGCTGAAAGAAGGCGTCGGTCGTTTGCCCGTCGTCAGTCACGCGGAGCCCAGCCGGGTCGTTGGCATCCTGACGCGGAGTGACCTGCTCTCGGCTCATGCGCGCCGCATCGACGAAAACGTCCAGCGCCAGGCGCCGATCAAGCTGCCGTTCGTGCGCATTGGGCGCCTCTCGAAACCGAACCGCGCAAGCTAGCAAGCTGAGAGGAAGCAGCTCACACCGAGCTCTTGATTGGAGCAGACTCGGGTTTGTGCCAGCCGCCGGGGCGGTCCATCAGTCGCTCGGCTTCCGCAGGTCCCCAGCTTCCGACCTGGTAGGCTAGCGGCTGCGGCGCGCTGTCCAAGATAGGCGCGATGATACGCCACTGCGCCTCGATGGCGTCTTCGCGCGCGAATAGCGCCGCGTCGCCGTTCATGGCGTCGCCGAGCAGGCGCTCGTACGCGTCCATCTCGTCGCCGCCGCCTTGTGCGGCCAGCAGCTCGACCTCGTGCCCGACCATGGCCTCGCCGTACGTCTTCGAGCGCACTCCGAGCGCGATCGCGACATCGGGGCCGAGCCGAAAACGTACGTAGTTTGGCTGGTCGATGCGCTCGCCGAAGGCCGAACCGGAGGGCGCCTTGAACGCCACCAGCACCTCGGTGCAGGTCACGGGCAGGCATTTGCCCGCGCGAATGTAGAACGGCACCCCTTGCCAGCGCGCGTTGTCGATCTGCAGTTTTAGCGCGGCGAAAGTCTCGACGCGGGAATCGGCGGCGACCCCTGGCTCCTTGCGATAGCCACGAAATTGTCCGCGCACGACGCTCTGCGGGTCGACCGGCAGGATCGCCTCGAGCAAGTGCGCCTTCTGGTCGCGCTGCGTTTCCGGGTGCCCGCTTTCGGGCGCGTCCATGGCGAGGCAGGCCATCACCTGCAGCAGGTGGTTTCCGATCACGTCTCGCACGGCGCCGGTCTGGTCGTAGAAGCTTCCGCGCCCTTCGACGCCAAAGCTCTCGGCCATGGTGATTTGCACGCTGTCGATGCAGCTGCGATTCCAAATCGGCTCGAAGATCGAGTTGCTGAAGCGGAAATAGAGCAAGTTCTGCACCGGCTCTTTGCCGAGGTAGTGATCGATACGGAACACCGCTGGCTCGGGGAACACGGCGAGCAGCGAGCGGTTGAGCGCTTGGGCGGAAGCGAGATCGTGCCCGAAGGGTTTCTCGGCCACCACGCGCCCGCCCCTCGAGCAGCCGGAACGGCCCAGCTGTTCGACCACGGTCGCAAACAGACTCTGAGGAATGGCCAGATAGTGCAGCGGCCGCTCTGCGGCACCGAGCGCCACACGCAGTTGCTCGAAGGTCGCCGGGTCGCGGTAGTCGCCGTCGACATACCCGAGCAGCGAGCTCAGTTTGTCGAAGGCTGCAGCGTCGACGCCGCCCGCATGCTTCTCGAGGCTCTCTCGAGCGCGGATGCGCAGTTGCTCGATGTTCCAGCCTGCCTTGGCGACACCGATGACCGGTACGTTCAGCTGGCCGCGCTTCACCATGGCCTGGAGCGCAGGGAAGATTTTTTTGTGCGCGAGATCTCCGGTCGCGCCGAAGAAAACCAGGGCGTCGGATGAAGTCGGAGTCAAAGTGGCTAGCGAACGTGCAACCGGCATGCCCGAGACGCCCGCGCCCGCTGGCGCCGGGATCCATCGGTCGCGATCGTCAACGACGCCACACCTGAGGCGTGGCGCTTTGGTTGCGTTGAGTCGAGAACGCCCGGCTTAGGGCAGCGACATCCAGAACTTCCAGTAGCCGAAAGTCGAAAGGCCGCTGTCGACTTGGTCGCTGTGGCCTTCGCCGGTCGTGGTGCAGAAGACGGTTGGCGCCTTGCAGCCCATATACTGCACGCAGCTGATCGTTTTGCCGGCTGGCGCTTTGACCATCGGACCGGGATCGTAGGGCGTTGTCACGACCGGCGAGGTGCAGCCGTTGAGCTTGAGCACGTGGTCGCGACCGCCGGGATAGCTGTTGTAAGACTGAGGATCGCCGGAGTCGTGCGCGCCCATGTACGCGACCGGTCCCTTGCACGCAGTGTCGGGTAGCGAGCCTTGCCAGTTGCCGGTAGCAGTGCCGATGGCTTTGAAGAGACCGCCCCCGCCATCGACACAGCCTTCGAGGTAAGCGATCCATGAACCGCTACTGAAGCCTTCAATGAACAGACGGCTCTTGTCGACGCAGAAGGCGTCTCCGACGTGTCCGGCGGTCTCTTCGACGTAGTTGACCTCGGGATCGGGAAAAGCCTCGGTCATGAAGCAGTCGCGACCCGTCGCGGCGGAGCTGTAGTCGAGCCCGACGACGATGGCGTCGTTGCCCGACGCATTCTGAATCGGAATGGACTTGTCTCCGGTGCCGCCGCAGCCGGGGCCGACGAACACCGTGGGATAAGCGTGAGCCGGGTTGTAATTTGGCGGCACCCAGACCCAGTAGTCGCGCGGCTGCCACTTGGCCGTGACGAGCGCGCTGGCCGTGATGGTCTCCGTGTACTTCACGAACGTCCCCGGTGTTTGCGTCGCTGGTAGCGGCATGCCGCAGCCCTTGCTGGTGACGGCGCCGGGCATGTTCGTGCCGCCGCCCGTACCGGCGCTTCCGGCGGCGCCTGCAGCGCCAGCGCTACCCGCGGCACCAGACGTGCCCGCTGTCGCTGCCGTGCCCGCCATGCCACCGCCACCGCCACCTGTCGCGCCTGAAGTGCCGGCGGCGCCGCTAGTGCCGGCGGTGCCGGTCATTCCGGCCGTGCCCGTCGTTCCGGCGGCGCCAGTTGTACCAGCCACCCCGGGGCCGGTTCCGGCGGTGCCGACCGCCCCCGCGCTGCCGGCCGCCGCCGGCGTCTTGCCGGTCTGAACATTGCCGACGTCACTGCAGGCCGCGGACACGGTCGCCAAAAGCAGCGACGTGAACGCGAGCGAACGACCGAAGTGACCTGAAAACGGGCGAAAGTGCATGAGGGCGGCTCTCCTGAGGGCAGACAAAGTGAGGCTCAGAGACGTTGAGTGTCCAGCAAACGCCGCACGCATCAACGCTTGTGCAATGTAATCACTTCGAGCCGGGCTCGAGCCGGGCCGTGAGCTGAGAACCGCCTAGCGCAGAGTTGCAGAGCTGGCCCGGATGCGGGAAGACTGCCGAGGAACCGCAAAGGAGATAGTCTTGATCTCTCGTCCCCATAGCGTAGGCGCGGCCTCGGCGGTCTCGTTCGCTGCTCTCATTCTCAGCTGCTCGAGCTCATCGCCTCCGACTACCTCGCCCATGGCCAACGCCGGGACGAGCGCAGTCGGTGGCGCGGGAGCTGGCAGCGGAGGCAGCGCGGCCGGAACGACGGCAGGCAGCATGACGGCAGCAGGAGTGTCGGGCGGCGGCGCAAGCGCGGCGGGTAGCGGAGGGACAGCAGTCGTTGCGGGCGCTTCGGGTACGGGCGGTGCCGCAGGTACCGCAGGCGCATCGGGCGCTGCTGGCGCGTCGGGCGCTGCTGGCGCCGCCGGTGCGGGCGCGTTTGCCTGGCCCGCCGGCAAGACGGCTGCGGTGTCGCTCACCTACGACGACGGCCTCGACGGACAGCTGGCTCACGCCATTCCGCTGCTCGATGCCAAGGGCATCAAGGCCACCTTCTTCATCTCGAGCTTTCCGGGTGTCGATAAAGATTGGGCCCTGCCGAACGCCACTTCCGCGCTCACGCCTCGCCAGCAGGCTTGGTTGGCGGTCGGCGCTGCGGGCCACGAGATCGCCGACCACACCGTCAATCATCCGTGCGTGCCCGCGGTCAACCCGGGACAGGCCGCAGGCTTTCGTAACTCGGACTACGACCTGGCTCGCATCACCGCCGAGCTCGACGACAGCAAGGTGCGCATTGCGCGCATCGGCGCTGTCATGCCGTTCACGTTTGCGTACCCGTGTTACAGCGATGCGCTCGGCGTCGGTGCGCCGACTGGCGCGATGGTCACGGTGCTGGGCATGCAGATGCCGCAAGGCACCGTCTTCACCGGCGAAGTGAACAGTCGCTTCTTCGCGGCGCGCGGCTCGAAAGAGGGCATCGCCGATCCGGCGACGCTAGACATCCATGCCGTAGCTTACGTGCCCGCGGGTCCCCGGACCACGACCGACACGACGCCGACCTTGGCGCAATTGACGGCCATCATCGATATGACCATCGCGCAGCACGGCTGGCTCGTGCTGCTGTTCCACGGTGTGGCAGGCGACACGTTGCCGACGAAGTGCGACAACGGTCTGACCTACGCGCCGCAGACTTGCGTCATCGACTATCTGGATACACCGACAGCCACGCACGACGGCGTGATCAACTACCTGGCGGGCAAGCCCGAGGTGTGGACGACGCGCTTCAAAGACGTCGCACAGCACGTTGCCATGCAGCGCGGGCTCTAACCGGCTGCTCGAAAAAGTGGGCTGCCCAACTGCGGCCTGTTTGCAGAAACTCACGTGTCGTCTCTCGGCCATGCCGAGCGGCAGCCCCGCCGGCAGCAGCGCGATCCCCAAAACTTCTCGCCCTCGCGGACCTCCCATCCTCCGGATCCTGACCTGAAACTCAGGTGGCCACGCGGCGAGTTTCACGCTTGGAGAATCCGCGACCAACGCGGGGGCTCCACTAGGAAGAAACTCGCGTGGCTTGAGCCCCTCGCGCGTCTCGAAAATCACTTCGGGTCCGAAGTGATTTTCGGAGCTCCAAGACCCCCAACTGGGCGGAGCAAGTGGACTCGCCCTCCGTTTCATTGCATCAGAGCGGCGGGCTTCCCACCATCAGCGACTTGTAAAATCTCGGGGGGGTCGCGACGACCGACCAGAAAGCGCATGGCCCGAAGCGCATTCAGCGCGGCGAGCGAGGCTTGGCCCGGAGACGCCACGGAAGTTTCTGCGAGTCGAGCTGCGGCGAGGCAGCCCCAGCGAAGATGTGACGAATCCTTAACGAGCTGCGCTGTGGCAGCCCCTTTTACAGCACCCGGCTAAGCTACATGCTGACGCGCAGGCCGACGCCTACTGCGGTGCGCGTCGCCCAGGGCGTGATGGTGGCGGTCGCCTCGGGGGCTTCGGGCTCTTTCTTGGCGCCGATGACGATCAGCGGGACTCCGGCGCCGACCAGTGCCGCGGCCGTGAGCAGCGAGCCATAGATGACGCTGTCGTAGTCGCAGCGCTGTTGGGGCTCGGCCGGGTCGCCGTCGACGTTGCAAAACTCTTCGCCAAGCCACGCGAAAGAGGCAACGGCCACAGCGACGGGCGCGAGCGAGGTCATGACGATGCCGCCCACCATCATGCCCTTGGAGTGGCGCACCATTTTCGGTTGCGGCGGCGCTACAGCGGCCGCGACTGGGGCAGCAGGCGCTGCGGGCGCCGCCGGCGTTGGTGGCGTGGCGGGCGGCGACGGCGTGGCGGGCGGCGCGACACATTGCCCATTTTCGCAAATGCGCTCGCCTTTGCACTCCGTGTCCATCGTGCATTCTGCCCGAGAGGGCGTCGTCACGAGCAAGACCGCGCAGCCACCGATCAAACCCAACCAGCTTCCAGGCGCCATCGGCCCCGAGCTTAATGGAGCCGCGCGCGTGCCGTCACTATCTCGCTACCGGCGCCGAAATTAAGGCGCGATGCAGCCGATGCGCGTGGTGTTGAACGCGACGTCGTCGATGGTCATGTCGGTGAGGACGCGGTCGTCTTTGATTACGGTTTGGTCGGGCAGCATCAAACCGAAGCCGGCGTAGGGTGAGAAGCCGACTTCGACGCGCGCGAATTGCGTGACGACCTTGGGCACGAGCTGCTCGTTCGCCGACATGTAGTACTGCGCCTCGGCGCCGTCGATCCACCACTTGGGCATCTCGGTCTTGGTGCCGTCGAAGAAGGTCTCGATGCAGTACCATTGATCGACGATGTACGGCTTGCTGCGCAGCGGGCGCTCGCCATTGTTGGAGGCGTGCCAGACGCCCATCATGCCGTCGAACTGCCAGCCCATTTCGTACCAGTTGTTCGACATGTCGAACGCGGCCACGATGTTGCCGTGGCCACCCGGCGCGCCGGGCTTGAAGTGCACGTAAAAGCGTCCCCACATCTGATTGGTGATCTTGCCCAAGTTCGTCGCCACGAGCTTGCCGCCAGACATCGGGTACAGGCGATAGCCGTGGCCGCCGTGCGCCGAGTCGGTCGAGATGACCGCGCCCTGCGTGCCGCCCGTCCACTTGGCAGTGTCGATCGGAGTTTCGAAGTCGAGACAAAGATCGTAGGTGTTGTCGGCGCAGCTAGCTTTGCCGCCCGGACCACTGCCGCCTTGACCTACTGAGCCGGCAGCGCCCGCTGCGCCGGCGTTGCCCCCGCCCTGCGCGCCGGCCGCGCCGCCCTGCGTGGTCGCCCCGGCCGCACCGCCAGCCGGAGCGCCCGAGCCGCTCGCGCCAGCGGCAGCGCCACCCGTGCTAGTGCCACTCGCGCCACCCTGAATAGTTCCAGCCGCGCCGGCTGCGCCGGAGTGAGCCCCGGCAGAGCCGCCCGAGCTGGGGACGCTCGATGTTCCGCCAGTTCCAGCGGTACTTGTGCCGTTGACCTCGTTGGTCGCGCTGCAGCCCAGGCTCATGGCGAAGGCGCCGCAAAGGATCGAAACCGGCGAGCGAAAAGTCATCGTCAGGGTCACGTGTCCGCCAGCCTGGTTCGCCGCTTGGAAAAAAGGCCGGCGATGCGTGTCGGCGCGCAGGCAAAGCGCGAGCACGCGCCGAGTTGTCGAGCGAGCCGGCGGCATGTGCGCGAGCCCCGCGAACCTTCATTCACAAGCAGCGACGACTCCCTACAAGCGAGTCGAGCGCCAAGCATTTCCACGTGGACCCCGAAGCCGTGCAGAGCTAGCTTCGTTCGATGTCGCACGGGGCAACGCGTCGAAGATCGCTCGTGGCGATGCTGCTCTGTGTCGCCGCCTGTAGCCAGAGCAAGCCGCCCGATTCTATTTCGAGTAGCGGCGGCTCGCCCGCAGCCGGCACGGCTGGGCTCGCTCCCACGACGGGCGGCAGCAGTCTCGCGATGGGCGGCGGCGGCAACGCGGGTGTGGCGACCGGCGCGGGCGGCGCCGCATCGGGCAGCGCGGGCACGAGCGGCAGCGCGGGCGCGGGC
>Ga0307516_10006891_pt1 | contig 13231 bp, 21 predicted proteins | sample 19_EM_MG_FD_203310 | JGI IMG/M metagenome (GOLD analysis project Ga0307516, IMG submission 203310) | Populus trichocarpa ectomycorrhiza microbial communities from riparian zone in the Pacific Northwest, United States - 19_EM | ecosystem: Host-associated > Plants > Roots > Unclassified | place... | reverse complement strand
TCCTCAAGGAAGGAATGGAGAATCTCCAAGGTGGGTTGGAGAATCCCCAATCCAAGGTTAGATGTAGCCTAGCAAAAAACTTTTCACATCACAGTTTTTTGTTTTGATCATAACACTAGTAAATCTTTACCAATTGCTTAGGTAAGACCACTACTGGATTTGTATAATTATTGGCTACAACTGTTAGTAAGACAACAAAGCATAAAAATAACACATACAAACATGTACAAATAGCCCCTATCTATATATGGTTCAATATTTATCCTCCAAAATTTGACCCCTGATTAGATAATGTTGTGTAGTGTTGACTACCAAAAGTGTGTACCCCTGATTAGCTAATGTTGTGTAGTGTTGACTACCAAAAATGCGAACCCCTGATTAGATAATGTTGTGTAGTGTTGACTACCAAAAATGCGAACCCCTGATTAGATAATGTTGTGTAGTGTTGACTACCAAAAATGTGAACCCCTGATTAGCTAATGTTGTGTGGTGTTGACTACCAAAAATGCGGAATATTGATTAGTGTTGTCTAGTGTGTGTGTGGTAGTATTGATTAGCAAATGTTGTGTAGTGTTTTGTAGTGTTTTGTAGTGTTTGTAGTGTATTGTTTGTTACCAAAAATGCGGAGGATTTATTAGGAAATGTTGTGTAGTGTGTGTGGTGTAGCTTATTACCAAAAATGTGTAGTGTTGTGTAGTGTTCATTACCAAAAATGCGTAGTATTGATTAGGAAATATTGTGTAGTGTTTGTGTTGCATTGTTTATTACCAAATATGTGTAGTACTGATTAGGAAATGTTGTGTAGTGCATGTGGTGTAGTCCTTATTACCAAAAATGTGTATTGCTGGTTTTTGTTTTTGACCTGTCTTTCCCTTTTCCTTTCTTTGACTTGTCCTCCTGCTTCGTATCCCCCTTGTCCTCTTTATTTACCTTCTTATCTCTCCATTTTCCATGCATAGGTCCCCCCTTGGAGTAGCATTTCTCAGTGTGATGGCCCGAGACTCTGCAGTTTGTACAGTAGGGTTGACCAGGGACAGGGGTACGGCTGCATCCATCCTTAGTTTTGTTTGGGTACGATGCCTGGAAAGTGGTTGAGGTACTGGTAGATTGGCTCGTGTGAACTCCATACTCATCTTGGATGCGCTGTTTGACTCCAGCAGATGAGTAATGATCAGGTAATGCTGTAAATACATAGTTCCAGGTGGTGGGCATGGAGATTCAGAGAAAGCATGCAAATAATTCATCATTGATGTCATGCTGCATGAGTATTAGGTCATGGTGGTAGGTTTTCATCTTTGCAATGTGGGTGGCTATGTCTTCGCCATCTGTGTGACAGGTTGTCACCATCAATGTGATAGTGAGTGTCCAGTCCATTGTGGTGGTGTTTGCATAGAGACGTTGGGCTTCCACCCATATTTCCAATGTGGTAGGTAGGTGTCTGAGCTGGTTTTGGACCTCCTCAGACATGCATGCTGTAAGGACAGAGCAGATGAAGTCATTCACCTTGCTCCAGTGCACGTGGTGGTGCCTTGTGTCATATGTGAGCGATGCAGGGGCATGGAAGTCAGGGCTGAGGTACATGTGTAGTCCTACTGTGTGTAGCACCCTTATAATTACACTCATCCACATTGAATAATTCGTGGCTGTGAGTTTTGGCTTGAGACGGAATAAATGGGTGTATTTTGACAGATTGATTGACTTCTTGAGCGTGAAGTGGGTCCCTCTATGATATCGCCTAGGATCGGCATAGTAGGTCATGATTGTGGGTTGTTATAGGGCATTGCAAGGTCCTGGGTCCTGGGTTGTTTGGGAACATTTTTCCCTGCGTTCTCAGGTCCTGGTGTGAGGGTAGTAGGTCCCAGTGCTCCCATGGGCTCTGCTGGTTGGTGTCATGACCATGACATCCGATCACCCTGTACCCTGTTGTCCAATCGCATCCACGCGGTTGCCATCTGTCTATAGTATGTACTCCCCTTTTCCATTTCTCTCTATCTGTCTTGTAGCGCCACTGATCAGTGAGCGCATTGTCCGGTCTGTCTCTCTGTACAATTACCTAATATGTTTCCTTTCTTGTCTTTGGTCACTATACGTTCCCGTCCCGTGTCATTACTAACACATTATCTATTGGTAACCCGGTTATCGCACTTACCATACTTACTCAGCGTGCAGCGTGACTGCGCTCGTCGTTCGTCGGTAATCCCGACTCCCCGTACATCGCCTCATCCATTCTACTTAGTATAAATACCTAGATACTCAGTCTGTTGTAGTTTCAGTTCGAATATCAAATAAGATACTTCTCATCTGTTCTCCCTTCGCACTCTCTGTCTCAGCCCTTGTACAAGTACTCAGTCACTGACCGTTTACCCTCGGACTCTCCGTATAACCCTCAGTCGGCCTTCCTACTACTTGGGAAGCATGACTACACTATGTAGCATCTCGGTCTTACCGCTAGGCCAACCCCTGACCCCCTGACCCCTTGTAGAGATCAGGTCGGTGAAGAACCGGTCTTGACAGTATATTCAAACTCTAGTCTTGTACGAGTTCACAATCATCAATGTCCAGAACAATCCAAACTCACTCGCGCACTGCTTGCGCAAACAACCCAGAACCCTCAGCGTCTGACACTCGTCAGGCTGCTGCCTTGAGTGCTCTGACTAGCCTCAGGCGCTCACCCGACTCTGTCTCCCAATTCCATGGCTTCTCCGCTCGGAGAGCCTCCTCCCCCGCTCAGCGTCGCCCACCTGGGGCCTTCGTTGAAGACCTCAGCGATGACCTAGGTGATGACCATCCCGGTGACGATGGTCCCGGAGGTGATGGTCTCAATGACCCCGACGATCCAAACCCAGATGATGGTGGTGAAGACCCCATCGATGGCATCCCTGACCCAGATGAGGCTGGTCTAGTCATCTTCAATAACCTCTCCATCACTATCGACAGACTTGTGCGATCTTCGCGCTCATCTGAGTCTTCATCTCACACCAAGGTTCGTGAACCTGATACCTTTGATGGTACTGATCCCAAGAAGCTGCACACATTCTTAGTCCAGTGCGAGCTCAACTTCCAGGACCAACCAAAGGCGTTTTGCACTGACCGAACCAAGGTCACGTTTGCGCAATCCTACCTCAAAGGAATGGTTCTCGAATAGTTTGAGCCAGACCTACTTGGTGCAGGAGACCCCCATAACCGTTCAATCTGGATGACTGACTGGGAAGAGTTCATTATTGAACTCCAAATAACTTTCGGTCCCCATGACCCTGTTGCTGACGCCGAGCATCAGCTTGACCACCTCCGCATGAAGGAAAACCATCATGCCAATAGATATGTGGTTGACTTCAACCGTATCATGTCCCAGATTTGGGGCTACGGTGATGGCACCCTGCGTCACCATTTCTATACAGGTCTCCCTGACCGAATCAAGGTCGAGATAAGCCGCATCAGTAAGCCACGCACTCTGAATGGTCTCCACGTCCTTACCCAGGAGATCGATGCCCGATATTGGGAATGCAAGGAAGAGGTCGCACATCAGAATAAGACCTCTACCAGCACTAGTACCAACACCCCCAACACCAAGTCAGGTAAAACCGATAAGGGTAAATCCTTGGGCAATGCTGCCCAGTCCTGTTCGTCGTCGACCCTGACTCCAAAGTCTAACAAGTTGGGCAAGACTGCTGAGCTTTCAGACAAGCTCAGTAAGGACAGCAAGCTGACCTCAGAGGAACGCAAGCGCAGGTTCGATATGAATCTGTGCATGTTCTGCGGAGCAACTGGCCACAAGGCCAAGGACTGCCCCAAGTCAGGCTCTCAAGCAGCCAAGGCTAGGGCAGCTACTGCTGCTACCACGAACACATCGGAAGCCAAACCAACGGCCTCCACTGAGGCAAAAAAATAGATAGCAACTCCCAAGACTCCACACAGAGTGGGAGTTGTGTTGTTCCCGACTGTGCACCAATGGAGGCCTGACTCAATGCAGCCGCTCTTTCTGACCCCAACTCTCTCCGACCTCAGGTTACTATCAGTGACCGTGATATACAGTCCTTTCCTGTGTTAGTAGATTCAGGTTCTACCCACTGTTTTGTAGATCCATCATTTGCCAATATGAACACTCTTTCATGCTACGCAGTATCCCTGATCATTCTCCATCTATTTGACGGTACTACCACCACCATAATCACTGAAGCAACCGATCTACCTATCCGCTTTCCCTCTGGCGATGTCACCCCGTTGGACTCTGACTGTAAGATAGTTCTCAGACATAACTGGCTCACCTGATACAATCTGTCAATTGACTGGGTACTAAGCAGTATCAAGTTCAGAACACCTACGCAGCAAGTGCCAACCCCAAGCTCACTCCCCGACCCTGTAGCGCACTCACCGAGCGCGCTGAGACTCGACGCCACATCAGTCTCGTCTCCTTCCCTGACCGACTCGCCTCAGGCTCCTGGTCTTCAGGCACCTCCTATCGCTCTCATCAATGCTGCAGCCTTTCTGAAGGCTTGTCAGCTTGATGGCTCTCAACAGTTCTCTATTCAGCTAAAGCCTGACAGCAGCTTTCGCGCTGCATCGGTCGACGCTGCTCCCAACCTCTCCTCTGTCCCTGAGGCATACCACAACTTTGCTGACATCTTTAGCAAGGTGAAAGCATCGGTACTCATGCCTCATCGGGAATACAACCTTAAGATAGAACTAGAAGAAGGAGCGCCATTACCGCCTGGAAGACTCTATTCTCTCTCCCCCGTCGAACTCGAAACCCTTCAGGGATTCATCGACGAAAACCTTCGCTTTGGTTTCATTCGTCCAACCTCACCCTCCCATGCAGCCCCTGTCCTCTTTGTAAAGAAGAAGGACGGCTCTCTCCAACTTTGCATCGACCACTGAGGACTCAACAAAATATCAAAGAAGGATCAGTATCCCCTACCCCTCATCTCCGACCTACTCAACTCTCCAAGTCAAGCAAAGGTCTACACGAAAATTGATCTTCGACATGCTTACCACCTGGTTCACATTGCCGAAGGTGATGAGTGGAAAACTGCCTTCAGGACTCGCTATGGCTCGTATGAGTGGCAAGTGATGCCCTTCGGTCTCACCAATGCCCCTGCAGCCTTTCAGCGGTTTGTCAACTTGGTCTTTGCGGACATGCTAGATGTCTGCGTCATAGTCTACCTCAACAACATCCTAGTCTACTCGGACAACATGGAGGACCATACTGAACATGTTCAGGAAGTGCTTCGGCGACTACACCAGCACAAGCTCTATGCTAAACCTGAAAAGTGTGAGTTCCATTCGGACTCGGTGGAGTACCTCAGGTACTTCCTCTCCCCCGACGGTTTGACAATGTCGCAAGACAAAGTCAAGACAATATGGGATTGGCCCGAACCTTGCAAGGTAAAGGACATCCAGTCCTTCCTCGGCTTCGCAAACTTTTACTATCGCTTTATATTTAACTACTCCGACATAGTGGTTCCATTAACTCAGTTGACATGGAAGGATGCCCCTTGGGACTTCTCCGACATCTGCCGACGGTCATTTAACCAACTCAAGGAGGCCTTCACTACAGCTCCCATCCTCACCCATTTCCAGCCAGGCACTCAGCTGACAGTCAAGACCGACACATTGGACTACGCGATCCGGAGTATCCTATCCATCACTGGTTCAGATGATGAGATACGACCGATCGCGTTCTACTCTCGCACTCTGACCATGCCCGAGCTGAACTACGATACTCATGACAAGGAGCTCCTCACTATCTTCGAGGCTTTCAAGAGCTGGCATCACTACCTGGAGGGCCCTGCTTTCCCAATTGATGTCGTGACCGACCACAAAAACTTGGAGTATTTCTCTACCTCTAAGGTTCTCACCTGTCGGCAAGCCCGATGGTCAGAATATCTCTCCTCATTCAATCTGATCATTCGTTTCCGACCTGGTAAGCTTGGCGCAAAGCCTGACGCCTTGACTAGATGCTGGGACATCTACCCCAAAGAGGGGGATAGGGGCTTTGCCCGAGTCAATCCACAGAATCTCTGACTGGTGTTCATGGCTGAACAGCTCACCGATTCCCTTTGTGCAACATACCTACACACCCCAGTACTCAGAGCAAGTGCACTAATGGACAACGAGCGTCTTCACGCCAACATCCTAGCCAACTTATCGTCTGATCTGATTGCTAAAGCCCACCTCTCAGATACATCGAATCCCCAATGGTCGACCAATGAGACTGGTTACCTACGTCTCAATGGCCACATGTACGTCCCCAAGGCCAATGACCTATGTCTTCGTGTCCTCAGGTATAAGCATGACCATCCCCTATCGGGACACTTCGGTCAGAACCGCACTCTAGAACTCATCCGTCGTGAATACACATGGCCAGGCATTCGTACCTACGTAAAGGACTACGTCAAGTCCTGCATGGCCTGTGCCCGAGCTAAGACATCGCGTCACCGACCCTATGGAATGCTCAAGCAATTGCTGGTCCCTGACCGACCATGGAATTCCATCTTGATGGATTTCATCGAGCAACTCCCATCGTCATCTGGCTTCACAGCCATACTGGTAGTCATTGACCGACTATCAAAGCAAGCCATATTCATCCCAACTCACAATACAATAACCTCCCCCGAGCTTGCACAGCTCTTCCTACTACACATCTTCACTAAGCACGGCGTACCCGCGCACATAACATCTGACCGAGGCTCAGAGTTCATCTCACACTTCTTCTGATCACTCGGTAAGGCTTTAGATATGAAGTTACACTTCACTTCAGGCTATCACCCAGAAGGTGACGGACAGACCGAGTGAGCTAAGCAAACACTCGAGCAATACCTCAGGATGTACTGCAACTACCAGCAGGACAACTGGTCGGACTTACTACCTCTCGCCGAGTTCGCCTACAATAACACCCCTAGCACTATGACAGGTGTATCACCGTTCTTCACGAACAAAGGATACCACCCGAACCTCACTGTGCACCCTGAGCACGATCTCTCATCGGCTCGGGCAAGGGAATACACAGTTGACTTAGAGTCACTGCATGAGTACCTACGTGAAGAAATGGCTGCTGCCAAAAAAAGGTACCAAGGCCCTGCTGATGCCAGAAGATCACCCGCACCTGATTTCAAAGTCGGTGATCAGGTCTTCATCAAAGCCAAGTACTTTAGGTCTACCCGACCATCAAAGAAACTCTCCGAGAAGAATCTCGGTCCCTACCCCATCATCGCCCAAGTCGGCACTCTATCATTCACAAGCTGTCTCCCCGACTCTATGCGTGCTGTCCACCCAGTCTTCCACGTCTCACAGCTCAAACCAGCAACACTGAACACAATACCGAATCAGTCACAACCTCCACCACCTCCCATCGAAGTCGACGGCGAACCCGAGTTCAAGATCACTGAGATCCTTGATTCAAAGTTCGACCGACATCAACAACCAATGCCCACTCCTCTACCTAGTTAGATGGGCTGGTTACGAAGGTACCAATGAAGAAACCTCTTGGTTAATTGCAACCAAGCTAGGACATGCATCAGAACTCGTGGCTGACTATCACAAAGCCTACCCGACTAAGCCAGGCCCCTTAGAAAGCCTCTCACGCTAAGTCTGTCAGATCACTGAACCAAGTCTATTGATAGTATACAAAAACAAAGTAAAAAGAAAGAGAAAAACTAAATACAAGTACATCAGAGCCCTGTCCGACTACCTACTCGGACTCGCCATCTCTGTTCTTGTCTCCTGTCTCTTCGTTCTCCCCATCCAACTCATCCGACTCCTCTTGCTCCTCGCTCTCCTCGGGCTTCACCTTGCCCTTGCCCTTTGGGTCCTTCATGTCTGCAACCCTCTTCGTCTCCCAGGCGACGCCCTCTACCTTTCGACTGAGCTTCGCCAGCTCCCTGGTGTTGTGGTCAATCGCCGCAATGATTTCTCCGAGTCGGCGGTCCAAGACCAGCATGGCTGGGTCTGGCCGACTTGATGGACCAGCCACCGAGAACCCCCCCATCACCACCTCAATCTCCTCCGTACTCGCGGTGTCGGTGATCGTCTTCTTTGTCCTCTTCCTTTTTTCACCTCCCCTTGGCGATGCGTTCACCTCTGCCACCTTCTTGCTCTGCTTCCTCTTCTCTCCACTCACCAACCTTTCCATCGCCGCTGTCGAAACTTCAAAGGTGCATTTTATCTTCAAGCGTTGACACCAACCACACATTGGTGTGCGCGCACCATTGGCCAACTCGCCTCTGTTGCTGTTGCCGCTTCGCTTGCATCGGTCACAGGGGGGCCTGAACCCCATGATGCCTGTGTTGGAACGGGCAGTCACCTGTCGAGGCTAACCAAATAATAAGTCAGCAAAATCAATAAAGAATTAGTATACCACACACCTTGGGCTTTGCGCCCTGTCCCAACCAAGCCCACATCACCTTGCCAGCCACAAGCGATTCGGCCTTCTCTCTTGCCCTCACCTCTGCTTCGGCCTTGTGCCTTGCCTCGAAGTCGGCCCGTGCCTTCTCCTCGGCAGCCTTCTTTGCCTGCTCCTCGGCCTTCCGTTTCTCTTTGGCAACTCTCTTTGCCTCCTCCTCAGCCTTCTTCTTTGCAGCCTCCTCTGCCAGTCTCCTCGCCTCTTGTTCAGCCGCCTGCTTCATCAAACATTCTCGGCACCACCGCGATTGTTCATCAAACTTGGCGATTTGGATTTGGATTGAGTTGGTCGGTTTCCCTTCCAACTCGGGCGAGGCGGCTCATGTCCAATTGATGTTGTTGCCAGTGGACATGAATTATGAGTTAAGTTGGTATGGGAAGAAAGTGTTGATGGGTTGACCGTCACTGAAGGCCAGTCTTAAATAAGCCCTAACCGATTTTCAAACCCAGACAATGGTCACACACAATTGGTGTGGAATACGCATTGCAGCCTCGTGGGCTCGGCCCTAAGAGGGGGATACTGTCACAACCGTGACATCCATCTATAGTATGTACTCCCCTTTTCCATTTCTCTCTATCTGTCTTGTAGCACCACCGATCGGTGAGCGCATTGTCCGGTCTGTGTCTCTGTATGATTACCTAATATGTTTCCTTTCTTGTCTCCAGTCACTATACGTTCCCATCCCGTGTCATTACTAACACATTATCTATTGGTAACCCGGTTATCGCACTTACCGTACTTACTCAGCATGCAGCGCGACTGCACTCGTCGTTCATCGGTAATCCCGACTCCCTGTACATCGCCTCATCCGTTCTACTTAGTATAAATACCTAGATACTCAGTCTGTTGTAGTTTCAGTTCAAATATCGAATAAGATACTTCTCATCTGTTCTCCCTTTGCACTCTCTGTCTCAGCCCTCGTACAAGTACTCGGTCGCTGACTGTTTACCCTTGGACTCTCCGTATAACCCTCGGTCAGCCTTCCTACTACTTGGGAAGCATGACTACACTATGTAGCATCTCGGTCTTACCGCTAGGCCAACCCCTGACCCCCAGACCCCTTGTAGAGATCAGGTCGGTGAAGAACCGGTCTTGACAGTTGGCCTGTGCATCTGTGAGAACCTTCTCAGGACATCTGTGCTACGGGTGGCATCCAGTTCTGCCAGGGAGGGTCAGATGTGGCTCAATGTCAGGGTTTGGATGGATGGGGTCCACACAGTGAGGTCTCGTGGATCTGTTTGGCTGCTGGGTTTGTTGTCTGTTGGATTTTACCATGCTAGGTGGGGCTCATAACCTGTGAGATGGACAACATGATCTATAAGGGTGACTGTAAGTCCTCCAGTCAAGTGTATATGAGACTGGAGGGAATCTACCTATAAGAGTGACTGTAAGTCCTAGGTAGAGTAAGTAAACTGAGAGTAAGGAATGTGTATGTATGGCTTACCTCCAGTCGAGTGTATACAAGACTAGAGGAAAGGAGAGTGGTGTGTGCAGTGTAGCTATTGGTATGGTGTCCGAAAAAGGAAAGTACATACATGTAATCTATGATATGATGGTCTGTTCTCCAACACTTTCATCCAGACTTGACCAGACCCCCTACTGGAGTAGACCCAGACTTGACAGATCCAGGGAAGGGATGTGTTGCAACAAATGGGAAAATGTTGCAATATATTGCAAGACAAAGCTAGGTGTGGACAGGGGCAGGCATTTCAATTAGTGTTTTAAAGTCCAGTTTCCAGGACCAGACAAAACCAGCAACTGGACAGGACACAACTGATGTGGACCGGACTTCAGTTGCCAGTTGCATCAACTTAGAAATTTTTTGGTTGCCAGTTGTGTGGCTGAGTGGAACACAGTAAAACTGGTTGTGAACTGGTCCAGACCGGTCGCAGCATATACTATAGGGTAGCAGACAAATACAGCATACAAAAAATGGTACTAAATGATAATGTCCCCATTGTCCCATTCCACCAGCTCCTGATCCCTCTTCAATAACTGTTGAAACCCACCTAAATACACCTCTTCATAGTTGGATGAGTTGGCATGTGCAGTATCAACAACTTGGTTTTGCCAAGAATATTTGAGGACTTGAAGTTGCTCAAACTTCTCCTTGCTGAGACGTGATCGGCAGTCAGTTGCAATTTCAGCACCATTGGAGAACAGGCACTGACAAGGTACAGATGTGGCTGGGATCACACAAGCATCCCTTGCTATACACGAGAGAGTGGGATATTCTTTGCTGTGAGACTAGTAGAGTATAGATTGTGAGTGCAAAGAAATAAGAAGGATAAAAACACTTACTGCCCACCACACAATGATATCAGTGTCTTTGAAAACGTCCGAAGGCATATCAGTGAGATAGTGGTGAGGTTCCTCCTTCCACCTGCCACTACTGACTTGCATTGCTGTTTGTTCAAGAGCATGATGGCAGTGACGATTATACTCAGACTCGAGAGGGTGGCAGGTGCTGTCATTGTCACTGCATGAGGCTTGAGTGGCGGTGGGTGCATTTGAACCTTTACATTCATTCCAATACTCTTCAACTGTCTTCTGCACCATTTTCAATGCTTCATCATGCCAGTCTTTAGCATTTGCATTACCAGCTGCAATCTCCTTCTGTTCATCAGCACCACCCCACACCATCTCCATGTATGTTAGCTTGTAATATGGATGTAGTACTTATCATACATGGAGTTAGTTTGATTGCATACAAATGGTAGTGACTAGTTGACTTACTGAGGGCAAGGACATAGACGTCCTTGTCATCAAACTTGCTATAGTACTTGCCAATCTTGTTGAGTCCACATTTGAGGGCAACCTTGTACAGCGCATACTTGTCCAAGTCACATTTGGTCTCCCATGCAGTCTGGAACTCGTCAATTGCTGGAATGGCATGCCAGAGTGTTGGTTGGTTGTTGGATGAGAATAGATGCTGGATGTCGTTGGCATTGGAAATGATGGATTGCATATAGTTGACACATTCCCAGTCAGCTGGATCAAGGGCGAATGTGGTCCATGGAATGTGTTTGATGGGATTTCCAGGATGCTGGATTAAAGTGATGGGGCCGAAAAGTTGTTCTGCAGAGTGTACAAAGAGGTTGATAGGCTGTATTCGGGTCAGTGATGCATGCTGTGTAAGCAGAATTATACATACCCTGTGTAGATCATATGCCTGGCCGAGCATTTTAGCTGCTGTCCCCCAATGCACATTGCTGTGAAGTGGAATTTTCAGAGGGACAGCGACCCCACACTCTTTTTGAAGATGTTTGAAGTATGCGATATGTTGACAAGAGGCTTGAATCTTGATGACGAGGGTTTGAATAACTGTGATAACGTCGAGAGAGTTGCCTAGAACTTTGTTTTCAGGGAGAGATGGGTCAAACTCCCATATGGCGGTGGTGGTCTCCACATGGGTGATGTGTGTGATAACACTCATGAAGTTGGTGACAGCGAGGTTGATTACATGGGTGAGGCAGGGAAGGCAATGTTGGAGGGTATTGAAAGAGTAGATGTGGCGGGAAGTGAGAGTCGTTTCAATGTAGTCACACATGATGTTGTTGTTACCAGTGTTGTCGGCAGTTATATAAAAAAGCTATTGAAATCGGTGAGTGGCAATTAGGAAAAAGCTATAGTTTAAAAAGGGTAAACAAACTGACCTTAGTCCCACTACTATTGATTATACCTGCTTGCTTGCACAAGGTAAGAAAATAGCGCCCAAAATTCTCACTGGTATGTGCCCCAGTAATTCCTTTGAAGGCAATGACCTCACTACATAACTCCCAGCATCCAGCTCTACTCTCGATCCAATAGGCAGTGATGCCCATGAAACTTGCTTTTGTTTGATCCACAGACCAGAGGTCGGTTGTAGCTGAGATGCGACCTGTAGTTGGTTGCTATTGTGATATATTTAGATTATGATTTGAATAGTACAAATAGAAAATACCTGAAGTTGTTGCTTGAGGGAATCAATAAACTTGACAAAGGCATTGTGAATGTAGGTAGTGATTTCATGAGTTGATGGAAGGTCAGTAGTTTTTGATGTGGGACACATAGCTACTAGGCAATTTCAAAACACAGTACTATTGGCTACTGTCATATCTATATTTTTCCCAGTCACAACTCTGGTCTAACCTTGGCCCACCTGACCTCTCCTTAGGCATAGACACAACTCCGGATCTAGTCTGGCCATCTCCAGCCCCATAGCTGCACTCCAGCTCAACTCCGGTCACTACATCCATCTCCACCTCAGGACTAACCCCTGTCTTCCTGCAGACAGATCTGTGGTCTAACTCCACCGTGTCGGACCTGTACCTACCACTAGTCGCTACTCCGGTTTCAGTCTGGCCACTCCCTTAGCCTTGTCTGCAACGTAGCCCAACTCTGGATGGTATATCCAACTCCAGCTCAGTTCTGCTCCTGCTCCTGCTCTGCTTCCTCTGTCAGGTCCACCAATGGCTTAGGACATTTTTATGTCCAACTCCGGACCTTCCTCTGGCTACTCCACCCTTCCTCCACCTGCACACTCCCTTCACTCTTACACTCCCTCTGCTCGTGCACTCCCTCTGCTCGTGCACTTCCTCCAGTCGTGCACTTCCTCCGGTCCTGGACATCGCTCCAGACTTAACATTAGTTAAGTCCACCTCTAACCCTTACCTGTCCTCTTCCGACCTTAGTTCCCTTCACCCTGCATCTGCTCCATTGTCCCTGTAAAACTAGTTCCCCATTTCTGCTTCCGCTCCGGTTTATTTTCCTGTACCTAGTTTATTTTCCTGTCTGTTTCTGCTCCATCCCTTGTCCCGACTAAGGTGTTTACTTGTCACCGTATATACTCAC